>Ga0105340_1001477_pt1 | contig 10544 bp, 8 predicted proteins | sample EasRivMeERMLT700_FD_89676 | JGI IMG/M metagenome (GOLD analysis project Ga0105340, IMG submission 89676) | Soil microbial communities from meander-bound floodplain in the East River, Colorado, USA - East River MetaG ERMLT700 | ecosystem: Environmental > Terrestrial > Soil > Floodplain | place... | reverse complement strand
TGCTTCCATTCCCATCATCGCCGAGGCGCTCGACTGGGTGAAGCAGGGTGTGGCCACCGGCGCGTCGACCCGGAACTGGAGCGGGTACGGCCACGACGTGGAGTTCAGCGGCGAGGACTGGAAGCAGAAGGTGCTGACAGACCCGCAAACCAGCGGCGGGTTGCTGGTCGCGTGCGCTCCTGAAGCACGCGATTCGGTGCTGGAAATTTTTCGAAACAAAGGCTTCGGCGAGGCGCGGGTCATCGGCCGCCTCAGCTCCGGCCCGGCAAGGATCAAGGTCAGTTAAGCAGCGGACGCAGGGCCGGCAAGACGCGCTCCAGCATCAGCGGCTGCGCCTGCTCGTTCGGATGGATGCGGTCCGGCAGGAAGAACTCGGGCTTGCCGGCGAAATCCTCGAGCAGAAACGGCACCAGCGCAGCGCGGTGTGTCTTGGCGAGCTCGACGAAGGCCGCAGCGAAGCCCTGCGTGTACACCTCGCCGTAGTTGGGCGGCATCTTCACGCCGACCAGGAGCACGCGCGCGCCGCTTGCCTGCGCTTCGCGGATCGAGGCGGCGAGGTTGGTGCGCACCTGCGTGATCGGCATGCCGCGCAGCCCGTCGTTGCCGCCGAGCGCGAGGATCACGATCGCCGGCCGGTGGCGCGCGAGCAGCGGCTTGAGGCGGGCGCGGCCGCCGCCGCTGGTCTCCCCCGAGATGCTCGCGTTGACGACGATATAATCCGGGTGCTCGCGCTTGAGGCGCTCCTCGAGCAGCGCCACCCAGCCGCGGCGCTGCGGAATGCCGTAGGCCGAGGACAGGCTGTCCCCCATCACCAGAATGGACTTCTCCGCCGCCGCCGTTGCCGGCAACCACAGGACGATGAAGAACAACAGTAGCGTGCTCAGCGCGCGTGGCATCGGGAAGACCGTGAAGAGCGGTGCGAACGACCTCGTTATTCTGCGGGAGATCGAGCTCGCGGTCACGCGCGGCGAGGCCGTCGCCGTGGTCGGCGCTTCCGGCTCCGGCAAGTCGACGCTGCTCGCGATCCTCGCCGGCCTCGACACGCCGAGCACCGGGAGCGTGGAGCTCGACGGCCAGGATCTTTTTGCGATGGATGAAGACCAGCGGGCACGGCTGCGAGCGATGAGCGTGGGCTTCGTGTTCCAGTCGTTCCAGCTCCTGCCGGCGCTCACCGCGCTCGAGAATGTGATGCTGCCGCTCGAGCTCGCGAACGACGACGTAGCGGATGCAAAAGCAAAAGAAGTTCTCGAGCGCGTCGGCCTCGGCGAGCGCCTGCACCACTATCCGAAGCATCTTTCCGGCGGCGAGCAGCAGCGGGTCGCGCTGGCGCGCGCGTTCGTGGTGCGGCCGAAGCTGCTGCTGGCCGACGAGCCCACCGGCAGCCTCGACGCGGACTCGGGCGCCGAGGTGATCAGGCTGCTGTTCGAGATGAACCGCGAGTACGGCACCACGCTCGTCATGGTGACGCACGACGAAAGCCTCGCCGCGCGCTGCGGCCGCGTCGTGCGCCTCGCCGCGGGGCGGATCGTCGCATGAAGCAGTCCTGGAAGATGCTGGCCCAATCGACTCGCATGCTTGCTCGGGACTGGCGCGCGGGCGAGCTGCGGGTCCTGGCCATGGCGCTGACCATTGCCGTCGCGGCGATCACGAGCGTCGCCTTCTTCGCCGATCGCGTCGGCCAGGGCTTGGCGCGCGATGCGCACCAGCTGCTCGGCGCGGACCTCGTGATGGTCGCCGACCAGCCGTGGCCGCGCGAAGTCGCGGCCCAGATCGAGCGCGCCGGCGTGCAGCGCGCCGAGGCGATCAACTTCATCAGCATGGCTTCGGCGAAGGAGAGCAGCCTCTCCGGCGTGAAGGGGGTCTCGGAGAACTACCCGCTGCGCGGGCGCCTGCGCATCACCAAGGCGCCCGGGGCGCCCGATGCGCCGGCCGAGCGCGGCCCGGCGCCCGGCACCGTGTGGCTCGAGGAGCGCCTGGTCACCGCCCTGGACGCGCCGGTGGGCTCGCGCGTCAAGCTGGGCCGCGCCGAGTTCGAGGTGGCCGCCGTGATCACCCTCGAGCCCGAGCGCAGTGCGAGCTTCTTCAACATCGCGCCGCGCCTTCTGATGAACATCGCCGACGTGCCGGCGACGGCGCTCATCCAGACCGGCAGCCGGGTCTGGTACTACCTCTATGCGGCCGGGCCGCCCGAAAGAATCAAATCCCTCGAAAAATCCATCAAGCTCGGGCGCGGCCAGCGCATCGATACGCTGGAGACCGGGCGCCCCGAGATCCGCCAGGCGGTCGACCGCGCGCAGCGCTTCCTGGGCCTCACGGCGCTCCTCGCCGCGATCCTCGCCGGCGTTGCCGTGGCGCTCGGCGCGCGGCGGTTCGTCGAGCGCCACCTCGACGGCTGCGCGGTCATGCGCTGCCTCGGCGCGACGCAGCCGCAGCTCCTGCGCCTCTACGCGGTCGAGTTCCTGGTCCTCGGCCTGGCGGCGTGCGCCGCGGGCTGCGCGGTCGGTTTCGTTGCGCAGGAAGCGATCGCGGCGACCGTGGCCGAGGTGATCCGCGCCGAGCTGCCGCCGCCGCGCCTGCTGCCGGCGGTGCAGGGCTTCCTGGTGGGGCTCGTGCTGCTCCTCGGCTTCGCGCTGCCGCCGCTCGTGCAGCTGAAGAACGTGCCCGCGGTGCGCGTCCTGCGGCGCGAATCCGGCGCGCCGAAGGGCGGCACGATCGCGGCGTACGCCGCGGGGCTGATTTCTCTTTCTGCGCTTCTGGTGTGGCAGGCGGGCGACCTGCAGCTCGGCCTCACCGTGGTCGGCGGCTTCGCCGCCGCGGTGGCGGTGTTCTTCGTCGCGGCCTGGGGTCTGCTGCGTCTGCTGACCCATCGGAAAATCGTGGCGTTGCTGCGAAATTCGATGCTGCGCTATGGCCTCGCCAACCTCAGGCGCCACGCGCGCGGCAATGCGGTGCAGATCGCGAGCCTCGCCCTCGGGCTGACCGCGGTGCTGCTCCTCACCTTCACGCGCAACGAGCTGGTCGAGGCCTGGCGGCGCAGCGCCCCGCCGGATGCGCCCAACCGCTTCCTGATCGGCGTGCAGCCCGAGCAGCTCGAGCCGCTGCAGGCCTTCCTCGCCGCGCACAAGGTTGCGGTGCCGGACCTTTATCCGATGGTGCGCGGGCGCCTGGTCGCCGTGAACGGTGCGCCGGTGAGCGAGGCCGACTACAGCGAGGAGCGCGCGAAGCGCCTGGTCGAGCGGGAGTTCAACCTTTCTTATATGAGCGAGCTGCCGGGGCACAACCAGATCGTCGCTGGTGCGTGGTTTTCTTCCACTGAAAAAGCGCTCTCGGTGGAGCAGGGGATCGCCAACCGCCTCGGCTGGAAGCTCGGCGACGAGCTCACCTTCGCCGTCGGGTCGGAGCGCTTCAGCGCGCGCATTACGTCGCTGCGCAAGCTGCGCTGGGACTCGATGAAGGTGAACTTCTTCGTCGTCGCCGCGCCCGCGGTGCTCGAGGGCTTCCCGGTGAGCTTCATCAGCGCGTTTCGCCTCGAGGCCGAAGCGCAGCCGGTCGTGACCGAGCTCGCCGAGCGCTTTCCCAACATCACGCTGATCGATGCCGCCGCCGCGGTGCGCCAGGCGCAGGGCGTGATCGACCAGCTCATCAACGCGGTCCAGTTCGTGTTCCTGTTCGCGCTCGCCGCGGGTCTGCTCGTGCTGTACTCGGCGCTCGTCGCCACCGAGGACGAGCGCCGGCGCGAAGCCGCGGTGATGCGGGTCTACGGCGCCTCGCGCGCCCAGGTGACCGGCACGCAGCGCGCCGAGTTCCTCGCGATGGGCGCAGCCGCCGGCCTGCTCGCCACGCTCGGCGCGGCGGCGATCGGCCAGGTGCTCGCGCGCCGCGTGTTCGAGCTCGACCTGCCGCCTTCGGCGGCGCTCTGGATCGCCGGCCCGCTCGCCGGCCTCGCGCTGCTGTCGCTGAACGCGTGGCTTTCCTCGCGCAAGGTGCTGCGCGCTTCTCCGGCGCTTACGCTCAGGGATTCTGTCTAGAATCAAGCATGGAAGTCGCCGCGTTTCTTCTCCTCGGCCTCGCCATCGGCGCGATTGCGGGCTGGTTCCTGCGATCCGGCAGAACGGAACCCGATCTCGCGGTGCTCAAGCAAAGGGCGGAGCAGGCGGAAGGCCAGCTGGCGCAAGCGGTGAGGCAGAAAGATGGGGCCTTGGAGCAATTGCGCGAGGAATCGAACCGCCGCGCCTCCTTCGAAGCCGTGGCGGGCGGCATCTCTGACCTCCAGAGGGAGATCGAGGCGCGCAGCATGTCGATCGCCCAGCAGCAGCGCACGATTCTGGAGATCACCACGGAGAGGCAAGCGCTCCGCGCGACGATCGAGGCGGAGCGCAAAGGCTTTGCGGAGAAACTGAAGCTCCTCGAGGAGGCGAAGACGGCGCTGTCGGACGCGTTCAACGCGCTCTCCGCGAACGCGCTGAGAAGCAACTCGGAGGAGTTTCTCAAGCTCGCCCAGGCCTCGGTCGCGCCCATCAAGGAAGCGCTCGGGAAGTTCGACAGCAAGATCCAGGCGCTGGAAGTCGCCCGCGAGGGCGCCTACCAGGGGCTGCTGCAGCAGGTGAGCCAGCTCCTGGACACCGGCAAGGAGCTGCGCTCCGAGACCTCGAACCTGGTGCAGGCGCTGCGCTCGCCGGTGATCCGCGGCCAGTGGGGCGAGATCCAGCTGCGGCGCGTGGTCGAGATGGCCGGGATGCTCGCCTACTGCGACTTCACCGAGCAGGAGACGCTCAGGACGGAATCCGGCAGCCTGCGGCCGGACCTGATCGTGAAGCTGCCGGCCGGGAAGACCATCGTGGTCGACGCGAAGGCCCCGGTGGCGCACTACCTCGATGCGATGGCGCTCGATGACGAAGCCGCGCGCAAGGCGAAGCTGCAGGGGTTCGCAAAGCTGGTGCGCGACCGTATCGCCGAGCTCGGCCGCAAGTCGTACTGGGACCAGTTCGACCATACGCCGGAGCTGGTGGTGATGTTTCTTCCGGGCGACCACTTCTACAGCGCTGCGCTGCAGGAGGACCCTTCCCTCATCGAATTCGGCGTCGAGCAGAAGGTGCTGGTCGCCACGCCGGTCAACCTGATCGGACTCCTGCGCGCCATCGCGTTCGGTTGGCGCCAGGAGGCGATTGCCGGCAATGCAAAAGAGATCAGCGAGCTAGGCGCGGAGCTCTACAAGCGCCTATCCGACCTCGGCGGGCACTGGATCGATGTGGGCAAGAGTCTCGGCAGGGCAGTGGAAGCGTTCAACAGCGCTGTAGGGACGTTGGAGACGAGGGTCCTCGTGAGCGCGCGCCGGTTCAAGGATCTCGGCGCCGCGGCCAGTTCGCTCGACATCGACGTCGTCGAACCTGTGGACAAGGCGCTGCGCTCGCTGAAAGTCCTCGACATCGGCAAGGCATCCAAGGAGTAAAAGCGGCCCTGTAGCCGAATCACGACAGTTCTGTCGGATCTGGTGATGTCCAGAGGCATAGGGGGCGGCGTAAAATTTGCGCAGGGGCGTAGGGGTTTTTTGGAGCGATCGGAGCTCGATGCCGCTTTCGCTGCGCTTTGTCGTACCGCTTGCGCTGGCGCTCGCCGCGATCGCCTACGCGGTGGTGCCGCTCGTCGATCGGCTCACCTTCCAATGGTTCGTGCGCGACCTCGACATGCGCGGCGCGCTGATCGTGCAGACCGCGCAGGACCCGCTGGTCGAGCTGCTGCGCAGCGGCCGCGGCGCGCGCGAGCGCGTGCTGCGCTATTTCGACCGGATCGCTGAAGGGCAGCGCATTTTCGCGCTCGGCTTCTGCGATCCGGCGGGCAAGCTGATCTACGCCACGCGGGTCTTCCCCGAGGCGGTGCGCTGTACAAAGGTCGAGCGCCGCGAGCCGCGCAACTTCGTGCTCGAGCTCGCCGACGGCCCGCTGCACGTGTCGGCGAACCCGATCGTCGCCGACGGCGCGGTGCTCGGCGAGCTGATGATCGTGCACGACATGAGCTTCGCGCAGCGGCGCAGCGAGGACACGCGCAAGTACGTGCTGTGGCTGTTCGCCGCGATCGCCGCCGTGGTCGCGCTGATCACGGTCGTGATCGCCGAGATCAGCTGGCGCGGCTGGGTCGCGGGCATCAAGGCGGTGATGTCGGGCGACTATCTGCTGCGCTCGCCGAGCACGGCGGCCAGGGTCACGGCGCCGGAGCTGCGCCCGATCGCGCGCGACCTGCAGGCGCTGGTCAGCGACCTGGAATCCGAGCGGCGCACACGCGACGAGAGCCAGACCACCTGGGGCCCGGACGCGCTGCGGCGCATCCTGCGCCAGGACCTGAAGGGCGACGAAGTCCTCATCGTTTCCAATCGCGAGCCCTACCTGCACGTGCGGCGCAAGGACAACGTGATCGAGATCCAGCGCCCGGCGAGCGGCCTGGTGACCGCGCTGGAGCCGGTGATGCGCGCGTGCTCCGGCACCTGGATCGCGCACGGCGCGGGCTCGGCGGACCGCGACACGGTCGACAAGAACGACCACGTCATGGTGCCACCGGAGAAGCCCTCGTACCGCATCCGGCGGGTGTGGCTGTCGGAGGAAGAGGAGCGGGGCTACTACTTCGGCTTCGCGAACGAAGGCCTGTGGCCGCTGTGCCACATCGCGCATACGCGGCCGATCTTCCGTGCTCCCGACTGGGACCACTACCAGACGGTGAACCGGCGCTTTGCCGACGTGGTCGCGGATGAAGCGCGCACCGACGACCCGATCGTGCTGGTGCAGGACTATCACTTCGCGCTGCTGCCGCGCATGGTGCGCGAGCGCCTGCCGCGCGCCACCATCATCACCTTCTGGCACATCCCCTGGCCCAACCCCGAGGCGTTCGGCATCTGTCCGTGGCGCGAGGAAGTGCTCGAGGGGCTGCTCGGCTCTTCCATCCTGGGCTTCCATACCCAGTTCCACTGCAACAACTTCTTCGACACGGTCGACCGCTTCCTCGAAGCGCGGGTCGACCGCGAGACCTTCACCATCTCGCACGGCGGCGACCCGACCGAGGTGCGCCGCTACCCGATCTCGATCGAGTGGCCGCCGCACGCGCTCGCGGTCCAGCCGCCGGTGCCCGAGTGCCGCAAGCGCGTGCGCGAGCGCCTGGGCCTCGGCCCCGAGGTGCGCCTCGGCGTCGGCGTCGACCGCCTCGACTACACTAAGGGGATCCTCGAGCGCTTCGCCGCGATCGAGCGCCTGCTCGAGCTCGAGCCGCGCTGGATCGGCCAGTTCTCCTTCCTCCAGGCGGCGGCGCCCTCGCGCGTGTCGATCGACGAGTACCAGAACCTCGACGCCCGCGTGCGCCAGGTGGCGGCGCGCATCAACGAGCGCTTCGGCCGGCCGGGCTGCCCGCCGATCGTGCTCAAGATCGAGCACCACGACGCGGCGCAGGTGTACGAGATGTATCGCGCCGCGGACCTGTGCTACGTCTCGAGTCTGCACGACGGCATGAACCTGGTGGCGAAGGAGTTCGTCGCCGCGCGCGACGACGAGCAGGGGGTGCTCGTGCTTTCGCAGTTCACCGGCGCGGCGCGCGACCTGCCCGAAGCGCTGATCGTGAACCCCTACGACATCGAGCAGAGCGCCGCGGCGATGCACCTCGCGCTCACCATGTCGCCGGAGGAGCAGCGCGCGCGCATGCGCAGCATGCGAAACCTGGTTCAGGAGTTCAACGTCTTCCGCTGGGCCGGGCGCATGCTGCTCGACGCCGCGCGCATGCGCCATCGCAGCCGCGTGATGGCGCGGGCACGCGCAGCGCGACGGCGCTCCGGAGCACTCTGAAAGCGATGCCCCCGTTCGAGCGTAACTGGGCGTTCTTCCTCGACCTCGACGGCACGCTGCTCGAGATCGCCGACACGCCTGAAGCGGTCGACCCCGGCGAGCAGGAAATCATCCTCCTGGGAAGGCTGAGGAACGCGTGCGAGGGCGCCGTGGCACTGATCAGCGGCCGCTCGCTCTCGCGCATCGACCAGCTCTTCTCGCCTCTTGTCCTTCCCGCGGCCGGGCAGCACGGCGCCGAGCGGCGCGACGCGCAGGGCAAGCGTCACCGCCACCGCTTCTCGGTGAGCTCGCTCAAGCCCGCCGCCGGCGGGATCCGCAGCTTTGCCGCGCGGCACCAGGGCCTGGTATTCGAGGACAAGGGCGCGAGCGTCGCATTGCACTACCGCCTCGCGCCGCAGCTCGCGGCCGCGGCGCAAAGAGCCGTTCGCGAAGCCGCCGAGCCGCTCGGCGACGCGGTCGAGGTGCAGGGCGGCAAGATGGTGGTCGAGCTCAAGCCCGCGGGGTGCGACAAGGGCAAGGCGATCGAGAGCTTCATGCAGGAGCCGCCGTTCGCCGGCCGCGTCCCGGTGTTCCTCGGCGACGATGTCACCGACGAGTACGGCTTTCGTGTCGTCAACCGGCTCGGCGGCCACTCGGTGAAGGTCGGCGAAGGCCCGAGCGCGGCGCGCTGGCGGCTGCGGGATCCGGCGGCGGCGCGAGCCTGGCTGAGGGAGTGGCTCGAGTTTCAAAAGTGAGGCTGGGGGTTGACGTAGGCGGGACGAAGATCGCAGTCGTGCTGCTCGACGCCAGCGGCGGGGAGCGGCTGCGCCACCGTATCGAGTACCCGAGCCGCGAGTACGCGGCAGCGCTCGATGCGCTCGCCCGGCAGATCCTCGCCGCGGAAAAGGAAGCCGGCGAGCGCTGCAGCGTCGGCATCGGCATGCCGGGGTTGATCGATTCGCAAACGGGTCTCGTCGAGAACGCCTACAACACCCCGTACAACAACAAGCCGCTCAAGCGCGACCTCGAGCAAAAACTGGGCAAAGAGCTTCGTTTCGCAAACGACGCCAACTGCTTCGCGCTGTCCGAAGCCGTCGACGGCGCGGGGCGCGGCGCGCGCGTGGTGTTCGGCGCGATCCTCGGCACCGGCGTGGGCGGCGGCATCGTGGTCGGCGGGCGCATGCTCGAAGGGCGGAACGGCATCGCCGGCGAATGGGGGCATACGCCGCTTCCCTGGATGACCGGGGACGAGCATCCGGGGCCGCGCTGCAATTGCGGCCGGCTCGGCTGCATCGAGCAATTCCTTTCCGGCCCGGCGAAGAACCGGGAGCGCGACGCCATCGGCGAAGACGCAGCGATGGCGCGCTACGAGGACCGCCTGGCGCGCGCTTTCTCCATGATCATCAACGTGCTCGACCCCGACGTGATCGCGGTCGGCGGCGGTCTGTCCAAGCACGAGCGGTTGTATGCGAACGTGCCGCCGCTGCTGAAGAAATATGTCTATTGCAAAAACCCCACGACCCCGATCGTGCGTGCGCGGCACGGCGACGCGAGCGGCGTGCGCGGCGCGGCGATGCTTTGGCCGTAGGGTCTTAGAATGGCCGGCTTGAGAAAGATTGCAGTCCTCACGAGCGGCGGCGATGCGCCGGGCATGAACGCCGCGGTGCGCGCCGTGACGCGCGGGGCGCTCGCCCGCGGCTGGCAGGTGTTCGGCGTACGCAACGGCTACGCTGGCCTGCTCGGCGACCTGATACAGCCGCTCGCCGCGCGCGACGTCGGCGGCATCGTGCAGGCGGGCGGCACCGTGCTAGGCAGCGCGCGTTGTCCGGAGTTCGTCGAGGCCCCTGGGCGCGCCAAGGCGCTCTCCAACCTCAAGAAAAAATCAATCGACGCACTGGTGGTCATCGGCGGCAACGGCTCGCAGTCGGGGTCGGCCAGCCTCGCGCGCGAGGGCTTCGCCGTGGTCGGCGTGCCCTCTACCATCGACAACGACCTCTACGGCAACGATGTGAGCATCGGCTGCGACACCGCGATCAACATCACGCTCGAGGCGATCGACCGCCTGCGCACCACGGCGTCGTCGCACCAGCGCGCGTTCGCCGTGGAGACGATGGGCCGCGACTGCGGCTACATCGCTCTCATGGCGGGCATCGCCGGGGGCGCCGAGGTGATCGCGCTGCCCGAGAGCGAGATCCTGCCCTCGCAGGTCGCCGAGCGCCTGCGCGATGCCTACCGCCGCGGCAAGACCCACGCCCTCGCCGTCATCGCCGAGGGCGCGAAGTGCGGCGTGCACGAGCTGATGGAGTACTACGCGGCGCGCCGCGCCGAGATCGGCTTCGAGCTGCGCGTGACGCGCCTCGGCCACGTGGTGCGCGGCGGCGCTCCCGGCGCCGCCGACCGCGTCCTCGCCACGCGGCTCGGCGCCGCGGCGATCGATACCCTCGCCGCGGGACGGCACGGCGTGCTCGTCGGCATCGTGAAGAACGACATCGTTACCACGGCGCTTGCCGACATCGCCGGGCGCACGCGCCCGGCCGACGCGAGCCTGCTCGAACTCGCGAGGGTGATGGCCATCTAACCTTCTGAACCCGAGGGCTCGCGCGCGCTGCGCTTGACCCGGCGCGCCCCGAGACTGCATGATTCAGCGCAACCTGGTAAGCGCTTCCTGAACGCAGTCATGGCTAGGCTCTTTCTGAGCTATCGCCGCAACGACAGCGGAGCCTACGCCGACCGCCTGGCGCAACG
>Ga0105340_1001476_pt1 | contig 10547 bp, 9 predicted proteins | sample EasRivMeERMLT700_FD_89676 | JGI IMG/M metagenome (GOLD analysis project Ga0105340, IMG submission 89676) | Soil microbial communities from meander-bound floodplain in the East River, Colorado, USA - East River MetaG ERMLT700 | ecosystem: Environmental > Terrestrial > Soil > Floodplain | place... | reverse complement strand
CCGCGTTGCGTGAGCAGCGGCGCTCCGAATTCCCAATTGCCAAGATGAATCGTGACAAAAAGCACGCCGCGACCCTGCGCGTGTGCTGCTTCGTAATGCTCCCAGCCAGTGAGGTTGTTGAAGAGATTATAGATCGAAAGGCCGCTCTCGTAGCGCCAAAGGTCGGCAAGCTTCAGGCCGAACTGCGGGAAGAGTTCGCGTGTCGCAATTCGCGCGGCGAGTCGGTCGCCGTTCATAACGGGCAGCAGATTTTCGAAAACGACGCGCCGCCGCTGGGGGCACGACAGCCAATACGCCTGTGCGCCGTGCACGGCAAGCCGTCCCAGAATAAAGTGGGGTAAACGCCGCGCCATGAAGACGGCGCCCCGCCACGGCGCGACGCGATAAAGCATCGACGGTCCGGCGGGTCCCGCATCTGCGTGTGCCACTTCGGCGTGCGTAGCATCGGTCGCGGTCCGCTGCCCTGTTGAGGCTTCCGTCATTGATTCAAGAACCCTGAAATGGCTTCGCCAGTCTCGGAATTTTCGAGTTTCCACCCGCCCGCGTCCTGCGAGAACCGCACAGGAGGTTTGGGCGACTCGCCCTTGAGAGCTGAAGCGAGGTGTAACCAAAGCAACTGCGCAGGTGGGACGCCCTTTCCAGAGACCGTCCGGTTGTCCGCAACGAAAGTTATCGTCCAGCGGGTTTCGCGAGTTTGCGCGCTCACCAGGGGTAAAGGGGTCTTAATAAATTGCAGAGCTGAACTGCCGTCTTGCCGTTTGGCGAAAATGAGTTCGCCGGCCAGATCGGAGCTTCCACTTTTCCACACGGCTTGCCCGGTCTGAATTGCCCAACCTGGCGCTGAGAGATCGGCCGGCGGAAGCGGGCGTGACGTCGCGCAACCGGTCAGCAACAGCAGAAGGACGACGACCGGCACGGCGCCCCGCCTCTCAATCTGCGATTGCATAGAGATGACTCATGGTCGCAAGGAACAGCATGCCGTTTGCGGCGGTGACAGTGGCACTGATCTTATCGCCGAGGTTCGTTTGATGAAGAAGCTGCTTCTCTCGCGTTGCGGCGAAGACGTAAAATTCTCCTTCGCGCGTGCCGAGGTACACTTTACCGTCGGCGACCAGCGGTGAGGCCCACACCTCGCCTTTGATGTCATGCGTCCAGAGCGCTTTTCCGTTCTGTGCATCCACACAGTGCATTTTGCGTCCGCAATCGGAAATGAAGATCATCCCATCGTAAAAGGCGGGCGTTGAGAACACGTGCTTCTCGAGAGGGTAAGACCAGACTTCAGCGGTGTTCGTTGTGCCGTTGATGTTCGTCGCCGCGATACACTTCAGCCACGCTTCGTTCTTGCCCCAGAAAAGGTCACCGCCTCCGGCGAGATAAATGCGGCCATCCTGAAAGACCGGCATGCCGTAAAAATTGCTGGGGCCTTCGCGACGATTTTGGTTGAAACGATGAACATTCTCTTTGGGCGCGGTTGGGTCAAAGTCGAACTGCCAAAGTTTCCGAAGAGTTTGAACGTGACCTGGCGAAGAAGGTTGGTTCAACGATTCAAAGGCGTAGAGCAAACCATTGCCCCCGGCGAAAAAGATGTGTGGTTTCGTGCCGATGTGCCCGATCGAAGGCGCCGACCACGTGCAATGAAAAATGTTTGGCGCGATACCTTCCCGCTCGCGAGCGAGGTAGCGGCCCGTGTGCTTATCGAGCACGACGAGGCTTGGGGCGTCAGGCGTGCGGATTTTTTTGTGGGTGTTGTCCACGCCAGTGCCGGAGTTGAGATAAAGATGATCACCGTGGATGAGGATTGAACTGTGGGCGGCGTCGTGAGACCAAATGCCCGCACCGGAGGTAAGGTCAAAGAGCCACAGAATGTCAGCGTCGTGTGGCCCGAGCGCAAGCGGCGCGTCGTTGGTCAGCGTCATGTGGCGCGGTTCGTCGCGGTACGGTCCGTCGTTGCCGTTGGCGAGACCGGCGGCGTCGAGGCACAGCACCTCACCACGATTGCTGACAACGTAAACGCGCGTGCCTTCCACCGTCACTGGCGATGAAATGCCGCAGTTGGGCCAATCGTGAAAACGGTCCTCCTCGCGTTTGGGGACAACGATCTGCCACAGGAGCTTGCCTGTCCGTTCGTCGAAGCACATCAGCACTCCACGGTCACCCTGGTGCTTCGGGTCGCGTGGCTCGCCGTTGTTGGTGCCGATGTAGATGCGTCCTCCGGAGACAATCGGAGTCGAATGAGTCTCCGTGCCGAGTCGCGCCGACCATTTGACATTCAGGCCGGATTTCGTATCGAACTTTGCGGGCAGGTTCGTCTCGGTTGATGCCATGTTTCGAGACCAGGCCTGCCCCCACTGCGGTTGGTCGGCCGAAAAGCAAAGCGCACGGGCCAAAACAAGCAGCGCGAAACAATGGATTTTCCGACAGCGTGCAAGACACATGCGCGGGCGTAGTTTGGCGCACACGCACCCTGATGGCAATGTGCGAAGAACAGTGGCGCGGCCGCGTGAAACAAAAGCATGGTTTTCCTGGCCGGTCGTGCTACTACTCAGCCAACGCCACGCACGTCCATGAAACGACGGGATTTCATCAAACGCGTCGCTCAGGGCAGCGCTGCCGTGTCGGCGATTTCGGCACAGCGCGTCCTTGGCGCGAACGAACGAATTGGGATTGGCATCATCGGGTTCGGGCTGATCGGCCGTTTGCATGCGCGCAACTTCCACGCGCTCTCCGGCTCACGCGTTACTGCCGTCGCCGACGTATTCCAGCCACGCCTCGATGCTTCGATGGAGTCGGTGGGCGGCGAGGCAGTGCGGTATCGTGACTTCCGCAAATTATTGGAAGACAAGAACGTGGACGCGGTCGTGATCGCGACGCCGGATCACTGGCATGCGCTCATGATGATGATGGCGTGTGCGGCGGGCAAAGACGTTTACGTTGAGAAGCCGCTCACGCTGTTCGTCCAGGAAGGCAGATGGATGCTCGATTGCGCCCGCCGCCACAAGCGCATTGTGCAGGTCGGCACGCAGCAGCGGTCAGCGGCGCACTACGCCCGCGCGCGCGATCTCATTCGCGGCGGTCACATCGGCGAACTCGTCTCGGTGCAAATCCAGTATTTTCGCAACGTCAGCCCCGGCTTTGGAAATCCCGCCAATGGGGAACCGCCGCGCGACCTTGACTATAATCTGTGGCTTGGGCCCGCGCCGCAGCACGCCTACAACCCGAATCGTTCCATTTATCACTTCCGCTGGTTTTGGGATTACTCGGGCGGTCAGATGACCAATCTTGGCCAGCATTCGCTCGACATCGTCCATTGGTGCACTGGCGCGACCGCTCCGACGCGCCTTGCCAGTTTTGGGAGCCGGCGCTTCCTCAAGGACAACTGCGAAGTGCCTGACGTGCAGGATGCGATTCTCGAGTACCCGAATTTCACTGTGGTCTGCCAGATTCGCGAATGCGCGGCCGGGGGAACGACGACCGCCTCATCGAATCTCGTGTTCCAGGGCACAAAGGCGACGCTGCGAATCAGCCGCGATGGATTCGAGGTCGTGCCTGACCGCAAAGAAGCGCCCGAGAACATTGTATCGCGAATCATGGGTGGCCATCCGGTTGGAGGCCCAAAATCGATTGGCGGTCCCACGAATCAATTTTGGGGGCAGTCGATCAAAGACACTTCCGGCGACCGGCAGAACCAATTATCCGATCACGCCCGCCACTTCCTTGAATGCGTGCGCGCTCGCCAACAACCGGTGTCCGACCTGCAAAGTGGGCACGAAGTGGTCACCGCGTGTCATCTCGCCAATATCTCCGCGCGGCTCGGGCGGCCGGTGCGCTGGGACGCGAAGGCAGAGAAGATTGTTGGCGATGACGAGGCAAGCGCGATGCTCACGAAGCCGTACCGGGCGCCGTGGGACGCCGAACTCAAAGGGTTGCTCTCATGAAACCGATCACCCGTCGAGAAGCCCTGCACCACGTTGCCAGCGGTGTGGGATTGCTCGCGGCTTCGCCTGCATTGGCGGCATCGGCTCCCGCGGAAAGAAGTCCGATCGGCATCGGCATGCACTCCTATGGCTACCAATGGAGAGAGGCAAAGGCGCGTCGTGCGGGCGCAAAATTTCACGATGCGCTCACGTTCCTTCAATACGCGCATCGACTCGGCGCGGCGGGCGTGCAGGTTACAATCGGTGACAACGACCGCGCCTACGCGGAGCGCATCAAAGCCGAGGCGGAGAAGAGCGGGCTGTATTTCGAAGCGCAATTCCAGTCGCCCAAAGATGACACGGACGTCGATCGTTTTGAACGTGATGTGCGTTTGGCGCGTGATGCCGGAGCGACGGTTTTTCGCACCGCGTGCCTGAGCGGCCGGCGTTATGAGACGTTCAAGTCAGCGGAGGAATTCGGCGAATTTGCCGCGCGGTCGCGTAACTCGCTTCGATTGGCTGAACCTGTCCTTAAGCGTCACCGCCTCCGCATGGCCGTTGAAAATCACAAAGATTGGCTGGTGCCCGAGCTTCTGGAAATCGTGCGTAAATTCAGCAGCGAGTGGGTTGGCATCTGCGTCGATACAGGCAACAGCATCGCTCTAATGGAAGACGCGATGAATGTCATCGAGGCGTATGCTCCCTTTGCTTTCTCCGTGCATCTCAAAGACATGGCCCTTGACGAGTACGGGGATGGCTTTTTGTTGTCGGAAGTGCCGCTTGGCCGAGGGTTTCTTTCGATCTCTCGCGTCGTGCAGATTCTGCGGAGAGCCAATCCTGCCGTGCAGCTCAACCTGGAAATGATCACGCGTGATCCACTGCGCATTCCTTGTCTCACGGACGCTTACTGGGCAACAATGCGGAGCACGCCGGCGTCGCAGTTCGCCCAAACGCTCGGCACTGCGAAGCAAAATATCTCCAAAATACCGCTGCCGCGGCTGAGCGATTTGCCGGCGGAAAAACAATTGTGGCTGGAAGACGAGCACGTGCGCGCCTCTCTTGCCTTCGCCAAAACACAGCTGCGTCCGTGATTGTCGGTTTTGGCGCTTGAAACTTGCCCCTCGGAAAACGAACAATCCGCGCGCATGAATCGGATCGATGAACGCTTTGCCCGCCTTCGCCGCGAAGGGAAGAAGGGGTTCATCGTCTATATTGGCGCCGGTGATCCCAATCTCGAAGCGACGCGCCAGCTTGCCCTCGGCTTCGACAAACTGGGGGTCGATGTCCTGGAACTCGGGGTGCCGTTCAGCGATCCGCTCGCCGACGGCCTCGTGAACCAGTTGGCCGCCCAGCGCGGGCTTGAGGCGGGCACGACTCCGCCGAAAGTTCTCGAAACGGTCGCCGCGATTCGCAAGCAAGCGCAAATCCCGATCGTTCTCTATATTTACTACAATCTCGTGCATCATCACGGCCTGGAACGTTTCGTGCGCGACGCCGCCCAGGCTGGTGTCGATGGTTTGCTAGTGCTTGACCTGCCTCCTGAGGAATCCGCCGGTTACGAAAAACTGATGGCGAGCGCGGGGTTGCGCACGATCTATCTCGTCGCGCCGACCACTCCCGAGGAACGAGTCGCATTCATCGTCAAGCGCGGCAGCGGTTTCATCTATTACATCTCGCGCGAAGGGGTCACTGGCATGCAGGAGAAAGTCGCGGACAACATCGCCGGCATGACCGCAAAAATTCGTGCGCACACCGACCTGCCAATCGCGGTCGGTTTCGGCATTTCAAATCCCGAGCAGGCGCGGTTGATCGCCAGCAACTCCGACGCGGTCGTGGTTGGCAGCGCCATTGTCAACCAGGTCGCCAAACACGGCAAAGACCCCAAACTGGTCAACCACGTGATGGAGTTCGTCCGCCCAATGATTGAAGTCGTCAAAAAATGAAAACGAAGGGAAACCAGGATCGCTTTGTCATTATCATGGCCGGAGGCCGCGGTGAACGGTTCTGGCCGGTGAGCCGCGAGAAAACACCCAAGCAGTTGCTGCGCTTGCTTGGTGATCGATCATTCCTCCAGCAGGCGGTTGATCGCGTGGTGCCACTGGTGCCGATCAAGAACATTTTCATCATCACCAACGCAGCCCAGGCGCCGGAAGTTCGGAAGCAGCTGCCGAAATTGCCCAAGGGCAATGTCATCGCCGAGCCGTGCGGCCGGGACACATGCGCCGCCGTGACGCTGGGAGCGGCGCTGGTCGGCGCGCGTTCGACGACCGGCGTGATGGCCGTGCTCCCCGCCGACCACGTGATCCCTGATGAGAAAAAATTCCAACAGGTCCTGGATGACTCGTTCGACCTCGCAAGCCGGGGTCAGGTGATCGTGACGATTGGAATCAAACCCACCGAGCCCAACACCGGTTACGGTTACATTCACGTCGGCGAACCGCTCCCTCCCCCGCAGGGAGTGAAGCGATACAAAACAACGTTCTTCCGGGCGGAACGATTTGTCGAAAAACCGAATTTCGATCGCGCGCTCGAGTATCTCAACAGCGGCCAGTACCGGTGGAACGCCGGCATGTTTATCTGGTCGTTCGTCACGGTGACGCAAGGCCTGGAAAAGCATCAGCCCGACATGGCGCAGGCGTGCCAGCGGTGGTTCAAGGTGGCGCACACGCCGAAGCTGGACAAGGTGCTCGCGCGCGAGTATCCGGACATTCGAAAGATATCCATCGACTACGCGCTCATGGAACACGCGCAAAACGTCGTGGTCGCCGACGGCGCGTTCGCGTGGGACGACCTTGGTTCGTGGACCGCTCTCTCACGCCACGTCAAAGCCGATCCGGAAGGGAATTGCGCGGTGGCAGAGTTCATCCATGTTGATGCCGCGCGCAACGTCGTGTACGACGCCCGTGTGAAGAACCGCACACCCATCGCGATCGTCGGGCTGCGCGATTCAATAGTCGTGCAAACGGACGACGCGACGCTGGTGGCCCACAAATCGCAGGCGCAAAAGGTGAAAGAACTCGTCGCGAAGCTGGCCACCGACAAAAAATACAAGAAGCTTGTGTAAGGCTGGTTTGCTCCGCTGGTCACGCGCGTTGCGCGGCGCGCAGCGGGGTTCGAGACAGGCCGAAAACCCTACTAACACGTTTGCCGCGCGTCATGCACGGTTGCTGCGTTATGGCAGACGATCCAAGGAAAAAAGGTCGGGACCGCAAGTGTCAGAGTCAGCAGAAGCACGAAGTTCCTTACCGGCGTTCCAGGGCTCGCAAGTCCAACAGCGGCCAAAACAAAAAGCGCCAGGTGCATGGGACCGTTATTGCCGCTAAGGTGCGCAACGGGTACAACGCTTCCGAATGGCGGCGGCAATCGCTTCGGAAGCGGCGATCGACCCAGGCATGCTTGTCCTCAAGTTTGCCCTGGTCATCCTCCTTGTCTTGCTCAACGGCTTTTTTGTCGCCGCCGAGTTCGCGCTCGTCAAAATCCGCGATACGCAGCTTGACCGGCTAGTCCAAAAAGGAAATCGGCGGGCGCGCGCTGCGCGCCATGTGCTCGCGAACCTCGATCGATATCTCAGTGCGGCGCAACTTGGCATCACCGTTGCCAGCCTCGGGCTGGGCGCGCTTGGCGAACCGCTCTTTGCCGGCCTGTTGCAACCGGTGCTGAACTGGCTGCATGTGGATTCACCGCATGCACGCCACACAATTGCCGTGGCTGTAGGCCTTTCTGCGCTCACTTTTCTGCACATCACGGCCGGTGAGCAGGCGCCCAAGTGGATGGCGATTCAAAAGCCGCTGCCAACATCCTTATGGGTCGTGTATCCGCTCAAGTGGTTTTATCTGCTCACTTTTCCATTTATCTGGGTTCTCAATCACTCCTCTCTTTGGATGCTGCGTCAACTCGGGATTCAGCCCGCGAGCGAAGCCGAACTGAGCCACTCCGAAGAAGAGCTGCGATTGTTATTCGCAACGTCCCACAAGCATTCCGCGGGCACGACTCTCGGCAAAGAGATTGTTCTCAACGCCCTCGACCTGCGCCGCCGCGTCGTTCGCGACGTGATGCGCCCGCGGCCCGAGATTGTTGCGTTCGATACCGAGTCGAGCATAACCGAGTGCATTGATCTCGCGGAAAAGACTCGGTTTTCGCGCTTTCCGCTCTGCGAGCGCGGCGATATCGACCGTACCCTCGGCGTCGTCCACATCAAGGACCTCTATGCCGCGCGCATCCGGGCAAAGAGGGCCGCGGACCTCGTGAGTGTTGCGCGCAAGATCATTTACGTTCCTGAAACGGCGCGTCTCGAAAAGTTGCTTCAACTTCTCCTCGAACGAAAGCTGCACTTCGCGATTGTCGTCGACGAATTTGGCGGCACCGTCGGCCTGGTGACGCTCGAAAACATTCTTGAAGAGGTCGTTGGCCAGATTCAGGACGAGTTCGACCAGGAGAAGCCGCTGGTGCTCAAGAAAGATGAGCAGACATGGGAGGTGCTTGGCACGCTGCCGGTGCATGATCTTGAAGAACTCGTGGGCGAAAAACTCTCGGAAGAAGGCGTGACCACCGCCAGCGGTTGGGTCACGAACCGCCTGGGCGGTTTTCCAAAGGTCGGCGATACCGTCCATGTCGGATCGTTCGAGTTGCGCGTGGACGAAGTGGAGGGCTTGCTGGTGGACCGATTGTCGGTGCGGCGGATTGCGCAACCCGCCGGTGCGGCGGCGACATAGCCCTCGCTACTTCGACGGCGGCCGCGCGCGCGCGAAGAAGTTTGTCTGCGCCTTGATGCCGCCTGCCTCGATAAAAACCACATATTCCTGGTCGGCTTCAAGCGGATCGGGCTGCAGGTCCGGCACTACTGGCTTCATCCCCTGGGCCGGCTTCCCGTAGCTGATCGCCTTGACCGGCGCCGACCTGCCATCTTCAACCACGTGCCAAAGCGCGTGAGGATGTTTATTCGTGCGCAGGTCCTCTGCTGAAACCACTTTCACCGAGGTCAGCTTGTACTTCCTATTGAAGCCAAACGTAACGTCGTACAGCGGAGTCATGCCGCGCTCGACTGCCGTGCCTCTGCGCACTGGCCGCAATTTCGAGGTGATCAGCATCGGCTCCTCTTTACACCCGGAAAACAAAGCCAGATAAAGCGTCAGCAGTATGACGCCAAGAAGCGAAAAGATAATGATCTTGTCCTTCATCCCGCCCGCACAAAGGGCTTCATCTGTGTATTATGACGCAAGAGGCCGGCCATTTGTTGCAAGGAAATTGATCAATCAAAACTTCACAGCCAGCGTTACCGTGCCGAACGAGTCACTTCGGTTCTGGTCGTTGAATTCACGCGAGCGAAACACGTGCGCAAAGCTAAGATCGACGCGTCGGAATACCAAACCCAGCCCGACGCGCCCATCGCCCACGAATGGTCGTTTGGTGACGCTGTGGCTTTCGCGCCACGTATTGCCGTCCAGGAAAATGTTGTGGAGCACAAACCGCCCATCCAGGCCGCCGAGCAAATACACACCCCACTTTGGCCCGCCAGGTTGGGTGCTGAATTCGTCGGGCACGTTATAGCCAAATCGAATGGTGCCGCCTGCATTCAAGTAAGTGGCGATGCTTCCAGCGCTGCCCCCGACATGCGGAATCAGCCGCACACCCCAGCCATTTGAATCTTTGGCCGGCTTGAACTGGAAACGCCGTTCATAACGCAGGGCGAACCCCGGCTCGGTCTCCAATTGGTGGTCCCAGCCCTTGGGATCGGCCCCGTGCCACTCCTTTTGCGTCTGCTCGGCCAGCGATTCAGGACCAATAATGCCCACGTCGAGATCGAAAGTCTCGAGCACGGACCAGCGCCGCGAAAGCGAACCCCGCCTTTGCAGTGTCAGCCGGCCAAAGAGCCATCCGGCGTAGGGCCGATCTCCGACCTGCAGTTCCGATGCTTCCAGATCCTCGGGCGTGTAGATTTCCTGGCCAAAGCCGAAGCCGGCCTTTGTCGCTCCAACCGTATACCCGAATGTTGGCAGATTCTCGGCCACCACGCCGGTCCAGTCAGGGATCTCATTGTCGCGGGAAAGATAAGAGAGGAACGAACCTTGTGTGTAGTGTCGGTCCGCTTTGGAGACGGCGTCATTCTCCAGGCGCAGGGAAATGATTTGGCCCTCCCATCCTTGTTCTGCGGTCGCCGGGCACGCCGCGAACAGCGCGAAACAAACAACCGTCCAACCCGGGAAACGCATGAGATTTATGACAACGAAAGGGGCGCAACTCCGGCGACGCCAGATTGCACGAAGCACTCATGCGTAGAGTGGGTTGACACTTCTGAATTTTGGAGCGGGCGACGGGAATCGAACCCGCGTGGCCAGCTTGGAAGGCTGGAACTCTACCATTGAGCTACACCCGCGACCGCCCTGATAATACGTGACTTGCGCCTCTTGTCAATCGCACGGCCCACCCGCGAGTTGAGGTTTGCGCAAAGTGCGTTTTTGCCGTAGTAGTTCTGTTCGCGCTTAAACGGGCGCACCATGAAACCGGACGTCGAAATATACGATACAACCCTGCGCGATGGCAGCCAGGGGGAGGGGATCAATTTCTCGGTGGCGGACAAGATCCGCATCGCCGAGCGGCTCGACGCGTTCGGCATTCATTACATTGAGGGGGGCT
>Ga0105340_1001474_pt1 | contig 10553 bp, 10 predicted proteins | sample EasRivMeERMLT700_FD_89676 | JGI IMG/M metagenome (GOLD analysis project Ga0105340, IMG submission 89676) | Soil microbial communities from meander-bound floodplain in the East River, Colorado, USA - East River MetaG ERMLT700 | ecosystem: Environmental > Terrestrial > Soil > Floodplain | place... | reverse complement strand
GATCGACGTGTCGAATCCGGCAAGCCCGGTTATCGTGGGTGGGGTGGACACGCCCGGCCTCGCCCGTAGCGTCGCCGTGGCGGAAAGCTACGCATACGTCACAAACGACTTTAGCGGCCTCCAGGTGATAGACGTGTCGAATCCGATGAGCCCGGTGGTCGTGGGCCAGGTGGACACGCCCCACCTCGCCAATGGCGTCGCCGTGGCGGGCAGCTTCGGGTACGTCGCAGACTTCGATGCCGGTCTCCAGGTGATCGACGTGAAGAATCCGGCGACCCCGGTGATCGTGGGCGCGGTGGACACGCCCGGCTCCGCGAGGGCCGTCGCAGTAGGGGGGGGGTTCGCCTACGTCGCAGACGGTGGTGCGGGTCTCCAGGTGATCGACGTGACGAATCCGGTGAGCCCGGTGGTCGTGGGCCAGGTGGACACGCCCGGCCTCGCCGTTGGCATCGCCCTGGCGGGGAGCTACGCCTACGTTGCAGACAACTTTACAGGTCTCCAGGTGATTGACGTGACGAATCCGGCGAGCCCGGTGATCGTGGGCAAGGTGGACACGCCCTACTACCCCCAAGGCATCGCCGTCGCGGGCAGCCACGCCTACGTCGCAGACTTTTCCGGTGTCCAGGTGATCGACGTGACGAATCCGGCGAACCCAGTGATCGTGGGCGGGACGGGCACGCCCGGGCACGCCGAAGACGTCGCCGTGGCGGGCAGCTACGCCTACGTCGCAGACGATGGTGCCGGTCTCCAGATCCTGCCGACCCAATGCCTGGCACCGGTGAGCGTGCCGTTGGCTGAAGGCGTCATCGCCGCGATGACTCTGCGGGCTCTCCCCAACCCGAGTTTCGGGCAGACAGTCATCCAGTTCGCGACGCGTGAGGGCGGCACAATCCAAGCCAACGTCTACGATCCGACCGGTCGGCTGGTGCGCCGGCTGGGTGATCGGTGGCTCCATGCAGGCATTCACGAGCTTCTCTGGAACGGACGGAACGACTCGGGGCGCGAGGTAGCGGCGGGAAGTTACCTCGTGCGGATCGTCACGCAGTCAGGATTACGGGCCAGTCAGCGAATCACGCTCCTTAGGTGAACGCCCCCACCTTCAAAGGCGGCGAACGAGACCGATGCCGTTTTTCGGCGATGCGCCGGCGATGAGTGCCTTGACCGCGGCCATCATGTATGTCACGCGCCGCGTAGACTGGTATGCGGTAGGCACTCGGTCCCTCGCCTTCGTGAGTGGCACCGAGCAAGCCGTCCAACAAGCCGCTGAAGCTGACGGGGGGCCTTGAGGCGCCCCCCGGGGGCAGCCGCAATCCCCGGCATAGCCACCCAGCCAAGGGCCGTTTAATGGGCATGGGGTCCTGGGAAGAGGCCACTTAATGGGCATGCCCTCTCCGGACATGGCGTTTAATGGGCATGGCCCCTCTCGGAGATGCCCTTTAATGGGCATCCGAAACCGGGTAATGGGCAGATTCGGGGCCAAGGCGGACACCACCGCGATCCGCGTAAGCCTTTATGCCGTCGGCTGATGTGCCTGCAGGTGTACCTCCGGAGGGGCAGTCCAAACGCGATTTTGGGGCTGAAACGTGCCCATGAAATGCCCATTAGCCGCCCGCTGGTTTGGAGTTCCCCCCGCAGAATGGACGCTCTCCTCCTCGATGGGGCCATCCTTTACGAATGAAACCGACCGGGTTGGCCTTGATCCAGGCAAGCGCGTATTCCATCGCCACCGCTTCTAAAGGACACGAATGCGATCACTGCCCCATCGGGAGACCATGTGGGCCCTGCATCGTATTCGGGTGATTGTGTGAGTCGAACGGCACCTGGCTCCTGCGCAATTGCATCAGCATTTGTGGCAACTTCGAGAAGCAACATCAGAATGACGGCAGATGCCGGACGGCTCGCGTTTCTAAGCTTCATCGCCCACCGCCAATCGAAGAAGGGGGCTCGATGTACCTCGCACGACCCACACGCGCTCTACAAGGGTACTCCTGCCAGCGATGCGGGGGAAAGATGCGTCAGGAGCGCTCTCTCTAGTGCTGACTCGTGTCTATAAGCAACGACCCAGACTGGAAATGCTCGAACCGAGCAAGTTGATACCGGACAATAGATTCGCGTGCAAGGCGACATATCGAGCGAGCAACCTTCCCGGCGCTCGAAACGCGAAACCCCCTGTTCCACTTAAGGATGCAGGGGGCTTCGCTGCAGTGGCTCCCCGGGCAGGACTATCATCGAACCGCCGAGGACTTCGTTAATGCGCTGGTTGGATAGATTTACGGAGTTCCAGGCTTCCTAGACGACGGGACGGAAAGGGACTGTCCATCATTTACTTCATTGGGGTCAACCGTAGTCGGCGTCACCCTGCTCGCAGTTGCAGAAGCGGAGCCCGGCCTGCAGCGCCAAAGGCGAGTGAGCCAAGACTTAGCGATCTCACTCATCGTAAGCTTCCGGTGGCCATCTCGAGGACACCCAATAGGAGCGCGGTGTATTTCCTTGGGCCACGCGACGACGTCGTGTTCAACACAATCATTAGATAACCGTTCATGGGGATACCCAAGTGTCCTGCCAAGTGAGATTGGCCAGAAGGTCGCTCTTTCAACTAGTACTCTATAATCATAGAGTCCCATTCGCCAGCTGGCGGAGGATCACACCTATCAACTCCACCGGCACCAACACAAATCCGGCCGCAATGACCATTTCCCAACGACGTTATCAATCCAGCGCAACTCAGAAGATGGCTTGCGTACGGATAATCCGATTGGATGACATCCAGGCATCCATTAGGACCCGTCCACATTCGCAACCACCCAATGGGCTGCAGAGTCACACCGTTCCCGGTGCACTCAAAGGCAAGACTCAGGTTTCTCTCTACGCCGACAGGAGAAACGACAGTGATACTGCCCGGCTGGCAGCTTCCGAACCACCCTTCGAACACCCAATTGGCTGGCCACATAAACTTTACCTGAAGGCCACGCATCGATTCGAAATTCTTCGCAAATACGTAAATGTCTACGTGACTTAGCGAATCGCATGTTACAACGGGGCGTTGCTGCGCACAGTCGAGGCCATCCGCCAATGGTGCACTGCAGGTCGCCGCAGGGTCGAATGGTCGAGCATGCAACACGATCGTCGCATTCTCATTTCCACCATTCGATGGCCTCGCAATTAGCAGCCACAGAAGACACCACGCAGTGTGTCGCATCGCACCCCTCCTACTTGATGACCAGGAGTTTTCTCTGCATTCGCTTTTCATTCACTGCCAGTTCGTAGAAGTAAACTCCCTGTCCAACAAGATCTCCATTATCGTTCCGACCGTCCCATTCCACCGCCCAGTTGCCAACCCTATGGGCATCACTATCCAGCAACACGCGAACAAGTCTCCCAGTCGCCCCATAAATCTTGAGTGTTACGTGCGCTGTCTCTCCAATTCCGTAATGAATGAGCGATCGATCTGACATCGGATTCGGCACGCTTTGCGCCAGCCCGGTCACGCTTGGTGCCTCTGGAGTCTTCACATCTATGGCCGCAGTCGGCACAACCTTCGCATCATCAACAAAGTAGTCTACCCCCGTTGTCAACGGCACGAAGCTAAAAAGCACATCCCGGAACTCTTCCGCGCCCGAAATCGTCATTGATGCGTCATATTCTTGCCAGGATTGAGTCACGTTAAATGAATGGCTATAGAGCACAGTGGGTGACTGCTCTCGACTAATCACTTCCACCTTGAGCGTCGCAGGGACTTCCGCCCTTGCCTTAAACGACACCGTCCGCATTGCACCCGAAGCCACAGTGATTGCCTGAGTCGCGCTGTTTCCACCAACGGAATCACGTATTAGAGCTACATTATCCCCCTCAATGTGCTCCCCCGAATGGCAGTACGCTATCCGTCGCGTATCGTCAAGCGCTGAACCTGACCAAAAATCAGGATGTCCATCTCTATCTTCATCCACTTCGAAGCCGCCATCGAGTAATTCATTTGGCCCTGATAATACTGTTATCGCATCAAAATAGGCCCGAACAATGCCCGCTTCACTCGGCCCATCGTCGTACAAGAATGTCACTTGCTTGATTACTCGACCCTGCATTCGTGACAAGTCAATGTAAAAATGGCGCCACTGTCCCGCCGGCTCCACGCGGTGAGACGAAGGATTAACCGAGGCACCGAACTGATCAACAATCGGAGTCGGAATCCATGCGGTCATCCTCTTTAGTCCAGTGGGGCCGGGACTTAAGAGATCGATTCCGACATGACCATGCTCGTTGGGTGTTTCCGTTGCCATTACCCAATAGCTGAGCTTCGTATTGCTGGTGACAGTGAAGTCGACGTCGTACCCATTAAACTCCAATCTGCTATCCGTTGAGCTAAGATCCTCAGCAGCCAGCATTAGCATCCTCTGCCCTTGCACCGGGACGATCATTCCGTCTCTCGTGGAAATCCTCGAGATTGCGCCCTCGCCGATGTTCAATGCGCTCATGATCGCATTCTGAAAAGGTAGCGTGTGGGACATCTCCATAGTGCTTCTGAACGAATTAGCAGGCGATTCCCACGCCAGTCGTAGCAACGGATCCGCTAAGAGCTCTGCTTGTCTACCAATATCAATGGCACTTGGATAGCGCTCAATGATCCTTCGCTTAGTTTCCCACGCCATTTGCCCAACGCTAATACCACTGGCCTCTCTCAACACATCATAGAACTGAATATCCAATCGATGTGCGTCATAAAAGTTTACGGCATGCGTAGCCCCCAATACCCCAACCACGCCTTTGTGGGTATGCGTGAATAGAAACCGCTCAGCGATAGAGCCTCTTCCTGCCGAGGGCATAGGAGGCGATGTATGCGTCCAGTTGTCGTAGTCTGACGCGATGCAGGTATTCGCTAGAAGCAGCGGATACTGACAGTCGTTTCCAAGCTCTTGCACCGAAAAGCATTGAGTTTCGGAAGGGCTTTGACAATCAAAGTTTAGTAGATAAACCAGCTCAAGTGGCTGCGTATTTCCATAGGCATCAATTATGACATGACCATTATTAAATGCAGCAACTGCGGCAGCTCGCCCCGCGGCACTCCAATCACCGTACGAGCTTGCACGAACAACCTGGACCTCCAACTCCGTCGGAATCGTGCTAGTCACCGAAGGAAGACCCGCCCGAACCCATTCGTTTTCTGGGCTCGACGTGAGGTCCCCTACGAGAATTGCGGCTTGCTCCGTCCATGAAGATGGGTGCCCGGCACACTCGGTGGTATCGCCCTCATAATCACGCAACTTGGTAATGTAAGAACTCAATTCAGAAGCGTTGCGCACCGGGAGACGCGCGATCACGACATCAGCAATTTGGTCGGCGTCGATCAGGCCATAGGCATCATCGTACGGGAAGGTGAAGTCGCCGTTCGGGGACAGGGAATTGTACCGGTGCCCCCGCTGGGGGGCTGGAAGCAGGTTTCCAGCACATGCCGGATGAGAGGGATTGGGCTGCCCAATAGTAGGGCACTGAGGATCGATCGCGTCACCCACAAGTAAAACGAATTGCGGCATCGTACGGTACTCTGTCCATGCGTAGCTCAGGAGACTCTTGACGAGCGTCGTGTCGGCAGCCGGGCCGAAGTTCGCCGCAAGCTCGTCGAAATCCACTACTAGCATAGAGTGACCCTGCCGTTCCCGATACTCCTTCAGAGGGGCGATGGCATCGCGAAACTCATGCTGACCATTCCTGTCTGGAATGATGGCGATCACATCGAATTCCACATCTGCCGCAAGTAGGCTTGTACCCCCTCCGCCAGAACCTCCACCTTCTAGAAATATCCCACCATCTAGACGCGCCTCCTGTCCCTCTGCTACTACGGTTACGGACCACTCCCCTTCATCACCGACTTCCGTAGGTATCGTGGCCTCCAGGTGATTGTCATCAATCCATGCCACGTGAGATGCTGGCCGCTCAAGATCATCTTGCCTCAACACAATCGCCGCATCGGCAGGAAAGTGGTAACCGGCGACCTCGGAGATATGAATGACATTTCCTGCTGTATGCACTCTTGGCTGAGCATCAAGAACGTAGGCGGGAGGAGCGCTCCCAATTCCCCCAAGAATGGTGGCATTATTCATTATCCTCACAAAATCTCTCGCGCCTGAATGATCGATTATCGTCAGATACCCACCGCTAAAGGTCATCGCAATCGCTTGTTCACTTCCAAAATCCAGTGGAATCTCAATGCAGAAAGATCCTTCCGGCGTTAAAGGGTAGTCAATGCCCCATGTCGGAACCCCACCATTGCTACCGCCGCTACTCAACGTACCACATGAACATGAAGCACAGGTGTCGGCTGCCATGGTGGCCCGCTCAATCGGGGTCCAATCGAGTCGAAAACTGAAGTTCTGGACATCGTTCGCATTCGACACAAGGATGTAAAGGGATTGCATTCCCTGGGGCATTTGCGCTAGATCGGAAGCGACGCCTTCGTGAGACCAACTCAGAAATCCAACTGCCTCTGCATTGGCCCCTGCGTATGAGGATGCCGGGGCCTGCAGCGAGATCCAGCTCGCCAGAGCCACAGCGACTAAAGCGCGAAGACCCATTGCACCCTCCCTTAGCGAAGCAGAACCGACCTCACTGTTCCCTGATGTGCACCTGCATCGACCCTTACGAAGTAGACACCACTTCCCACCAGTCTACTCTCATCATCAAGACCCCCCCACACAACAGAATGCTCACCAGGGCCCAAGACTTCGTCGCAAATCGTTGCGACGTATCGCCCAGCAGAATCATACACCCTGGCTGTTACCTGCATTCGACCTCCAGTCTCAAAGCGATAGGTCGTTGAGGGATTAAATGGATTGGGCTTATTCTGTGCTACGCGCAGAAATGTCGGTTGATCGACATTCGGAAACTCGCATTCGCCATTAAATGTCCCGAAAGAACCAACGTTCCAGTTAAAGTCAGTCGCCTTTACGCAAACCCGCCCCGTTCCGGGGCGATATCCAGGAACCTTGAAGGTAAACTTAATCTGTTGGTATAGGTCCCAGGAGTGAAATTCATCGGGGTCAATTCTCATCACGTTAACATTGCCATCATCATCCTGAAATACACTCGACACGCCATTCTGCACGTCACCATTGGGCTCATTACCGGCATTGCAGTGAGACCACATCGATACGCTCTCATCAATTATCAGGTCAGCATTTACCTTGGCCCGGAATTCGATCCAAGAAAGATCGAGTTCATTACTATTCATTCGCAGGGTGACTCGCACCGAATCATTGTATTCGACAATTCCAGGCGCCAACGGATCATCAAGGGGTGGAATAACTGGGGCGTTGGCATCAGGGGAGAGAATGAATGGCTTCGGCGGCTTCTTGCAGGTATAAAGTCCACCGGACGGCAAATTATTGCCCTGGCTGTGTTGCGGAGTTCCTCCGGCATTGCAGGTCCAATACTCGAAATGCAAATGTACATTGGTGGCTCCCGTATCTCCTGATATGCCTATCTCTTGACCAACCGTAACGATTGCGTCGTCGATTACAAGGCTCTCATCCAAGTGGCAGTAGTGCGTGAGCGGCATGCCGTCAGTGGCAGTGATGGTGTATAGATACACCTGAATACCATAATGGCGACCAAGATTTTGCGGCGTGGTGACACTGACCAGGTTTCTTGCCATTCCTACCTGAACCGACTTGACATTCTTGTTCGTCTCTCCATCTTTTATGTCGACTCCTTCATGAAAGTCGAATCTTCCACTAGAAAACCGCCGCGGCCCAAAAGGCGAGCTAAGGTATCCTCCATCCATCGGCCAATTCACACTGCTGGGAGTTGGCGCGTTCATTGACTGTTCGCATGGGTTTTCAGCCCGAGCGGCTCCTGAACCCATCAGGAAGAGGAAATGACAAAGGAGCGCTCGCGTTACTTTCGAAACCCTGATACCAGCCATGATCCCGATCCCTCCTGATGCAGAAGAACTCCCGACCTTGTGCCGGCTACTGCTCCCCTGACGAGCGCCTCCGCTTCCTTCAGGTTTCCCAGGACCCCATCATGATGAACATCAGCAGTTATGATGTACTGTCTATTCTTAACTGACCCCTGAGCTGCCACAACTAGACGGTCATTCTCAAATGAGGCCTCATAAATCCAAACTAGATTGGCGCTCAGCGTTTGAGCATCCAACAGCTTTCCCGTACGAGTCTCGATAATACCCAGCCAGTTGGCATCAAACATCGCGCTCAGACCTTGACCAGCAGAGCTCACAACCCAGCGAGGGGCTGTCCAGCTTGTTTCCCCGGGTTTCATTTCACGATCCCACAAGATACTGCCATCGGCATCGAAACAAAAGACGCGGCTCTCTAAGTGGGTTAATTCGAAATTGTCTATGTAAATAAACTCTCCTGCATGACCAAAGGAAGCCTGATAAGGATATGAGACCATTGCAAAGTGATTTGATGGGAACTGCAAGTCAACCCAATTGGGCGGGTTAGTCCTGAGATCAAATAACCCCATATGATGGATGCCATCCCCGCTTTGCGAAACCATGGCGTGATCGCGATCAACAAAGCCAACCGAGAGAGAAGGAATCTTCGTGAAGTGCTGCTTGGCCTCTGAAAGAGTCAACACCCGCTTTCCCCCAGCTGTTCGATTCAACACGATCTTGTCCCCAACTTGATCAATGATGAAGTAGTACTCTCCGCCTGGTGAGAGATGCATTGAGGTGGTCTCCAGGGTGTCATCGAGCACAAGTGAACCGTCCGCCCTGAACAGAAGGTAACGGGTTACCCCCTCCTCAACCACACCATATGAGCACATAACCGAGCCATTTGAGGCGCCAACTAACTGAGAAGGAAATGGGCTGGAGAACTTTCGCGGTGATAGATCGAATTGCCATTGCGAATTACCTGCCTCGCCAAGTCGCACTATCTGCGCCGGCTTATCTTTCCCTCCCATCAAAAGAGAAACGCCCAACGAATCCGCCGAAGCCTGAATCGGCGGCCGGTTGAATGCTACTGAGTACATTATTGATGCCGAAGGAAATAGAGCTCGCACTTGCTCTGCTGCACTCGCCTGACTGGCCAGAGAGAGGGCCTGGCCACCTGCAACACAATGAGAAGGAGCTTCGAGGCAGATCATGAGAGCACAAATAAGGGCCATCAGCAGGCCGGCTCTCCCGCAACGGAATGCCAATTTGCGCACTGGGCATACCTCCACCGCGAGCCAGGAGGCGGCTGTTCGGGCCAATGAATCTACTGCAACAAGAGGAAAACGAGCGCCAGCGCAGCTGGGCTTGTTAGATCGCGAACGATCATCGATCTGCCTGCGAAGTGCCCGCAGGGGTGCGTGCTCATAGCTATCCGCGCTCCTGCAGTCGAATACTACAGCCGCATTTGGCAAACGAGCACCTCCCGGGGCCGATGGCGCTGCGTGAAGCTCCGCGGAGCCTACTCTAACTTTGCCGCCGCAGTCAAGTAAAGAACGGAGGGCAGTGGGACCGGCGCGGCTGAATCCGCCTCGGCCGGGAAGCTCGGTGCCAAAGCCCAGGCTGGCCAGCGCAGACGGGATTGGGCCCTTGGGAACTACCGCGCAGGAGAACAAAGCAAGTTGCAGATCGAAGCGTAGATAGTCGGTTTGGGGTAGTCGGCCAGCGCAGCAAACCACTGGACAGTTTTGCTGTATGATCGCGCCATCAGGCCGCCCATCCATCACTCGGCCACACTCAGGGAGTAGGACAGTCATGGCGGGACGCAAAGGAACGACACAGCGTTACACGAAGGCACAGAAGAGCGAGATCCTGAAGCGGGTCCAGGCCGGCGAGACCCAGGTAGCGGTGGCAGCCTCTTCCGGCGTCCCGCTTGCAACGGTGGGCTACTGGACGCGGAAGGCGAAGAGTGCCACCGTCGCGAACAGCAGAAGCCGCCCCACGGCGAAGCGCGTTCGATCGACCGGATCGCGGAACCGAGCCATCACCGCCAGCAAGTCCGGCGGAATCATATGGGCGCTCGACGGCGATACGCTCGTGATCCGCATTCCCCTCCGAGTCTTTGCGAGGCAGATCGCGGAAGAGGCGTTGGCGCGGATTTGATGCCAGCCCTATCCTTTGCAGCGGCATGACAACAACGCAGCTCAAGCCAGAGGACGTTTTCGCGCCTCAAGACCTGCCTCAGTACGAATTACAATTCAATCGGCTCTGGTTCCACCTTGCGAATGCCCATGATTCGGCCTATGTCGTAGAGCGCATTCGCGCGTTTCCATTTCACCTCTTCGCATCACCCGACCGCGAGCGCTTCTTCACGCTCGTACTCTTCAACTTTACCCGCCAGGTTGCGCTTACGGTGATTAACACACTGACCGACGGAACTCGCGGCGCACACACTTTTCAGACTCTCCAAGATTGGCTTCCTCCTTCTCCCGTTCAGCGCCAACTTGGAGTCTTGGTCATACCGTCCATTCAGGAAATAGGAGGCGAGAATGAAAACCACGTCCGTTGTTAAGGCAAAAGCCTACAAGCTCCGTGGCGGGAGTGGGTGGGCGTTCATCTGTAGCACTTGTTACAAGCACGATGCGTACAACCAGAACCTGAAGCG
>Ga0105340_1001472_pt1 | contig 10556 bp, 8 predicted proteins | sample EasRivMeERMLT700_FD_89676 | JGI IMG/M metagenome (GOLD analysis project Ga0105340, IMG submission 89676) | Soil microbial communities from meander-bound floodplain in the East River, Colorado, USA - East River MetaG ERMLT700 | ecosystem: Environmental > Terrestrial > Soil > Floodplain | place... | reverse complement strand
CGGCGAGGACGAGCGCCACCGCCGTCGCCGTGGTCCCGGTGATCCATCCCAGCTGGCGCACCCATACCACCTCGAGCGCGAGGCCTGCGCCACCCGAGAGGAAGAAGAGCAGGTCGATCACGGATCGGCGATGGAGGCCGGCTGCTCGTCGACGAGGTGGCGCGTGGGCGCGACGGCCAGCGGCGCTTCGAGCCGCATCAAGTCGTCGAGGGTCTCGCGCCGGCGCACCACCCGGAACTGATCTCCGGTCACCAGGACTTCGGGGGCGCGCGGGCGGGTGTTGTAGTTCGATGCCATCGCCATTCCATAGGCCCCGGCTTCGCGCACGCAGACGAGCTCGCCGGGCTCCGGGCGCCAAGCCTCGCGGTCGCGGGCCAGGAAGTCCCCGCTCTCGCAGATCGGTCCCACCCAGTCGGCGGTAAGCGGCGGGCGATCGGCGGCCCGCACCGGGTCGATGCGATGGAACGCTCCGTAGAGGGACGGCCGGATGAGATCGTTCATGCCGGCATCCACGATCACGAAGGTGCGGGTCGGGGTGTCCTTCACGTACAGGACTCGAGTCAGGATCACGCCCGCATTGCCCACCAGGTACCGCCCCGGCTCGAGGATGATCCGGAGCCCGAGATCGGACCACAAGGGCTCCAACGCGGCCGCGAACTCCGCCGGGCTATGCGGCGTCTCCCGATCGTAGGTGATCCCGAGCCCGCCCCCCAGATCGAGCATCGAGAGCACGATCCCCTGGCGGCGAAGGGTGAGGATCGTCTCCCGCATCACGCCGAGCGCGCGCACGAAGGGTTCCGGAGTGAGGATCTGGGACCCGATGTGCATGTCGATCCCGCGCGCCGCGAGATGCGGCGAAGCCTGGATTCGCTGGTAGAGGTCGATGAGCTCCCGCGGGGCGATGCCGAACTTGGTGTCGGCGTGGCCGGTCGCCACGTAGTCGTGGGTGCCGGCTTCGACATCGGGATTCAGCCGGAGCGCGATCGGCGCTCGGCGCCCCATCCGCGCCGCCACCGCCTCGACGGCCACGAGCTCGGGCTCGGATTCGACGTTGAGGAGCAGGATCCCGTAGTCGAGGGCCGCCGCGATCTCGTCGTCGGTCTTGCCCACCCCCGAGTACACGATCCGGTCCGCCGGGATCCCGGCCCGGCGGGCGCGGGCGAGCTCGCCGCCCGAGACCACGTCGGCGCCGGCGCCCGCGTCCCCGAGCAGAGCCAGCACCGAGAGGTTCGAGTTGGCCTTGACCGAGTAGCAGATGAGATGATCGAATCCTGCGCAGGCCCGCTCGAGGGCGCCCAGTCGATCCAGGATCGACCGGCGGCTGTAGACGTAGACCGGGGTGCCGGTGGCCTCGGCGATCGTGGCGAGCGACACGCCCTCGCAATGGAGATCGGAGCCGATCCGCGGGAAGGGATCGGAGGGATCGGAGGGATCGGAGTGCAAGGCGGGATCAGGACGAGGGTTGATCATGCGATCAGGCGAGAGACCGATGTCCGCGAGTGATGCATGCGTGGTCCTGAGCGCGTTCGGCCGCGAAGAGGATGCGGTCCGCGTCGGACGCGCGCTCCTCGAAGCGCGGCTCGTGGCCTGTGTGAACCTGCTCCCGGGGACCCGCAGCCTCTATCGCTGGCAAGGGGCGATCGAGGATGCGGCCGAGGTGCTCGCGGTGATGAAGACCCGCCGGGAGCGCCTCCCGGAGCTCAAGGCGGCACTGGCCGCCCTGCACCCCTACGAGGTGCCCGAGTTCCTCGTCCTTTCCGTGGCCGCCGGAGCGGCCGACTACCTGGCCTGGCTCGCGACCGAGACCGGCGGCTAGCCGGGGTCTCGCCCGCCAGCCGCCCGTCCAAGCGAGCGGGTTAGCGGCTCCGCCCGGCCGCCCGCTAGCGAGAGCGGCCGGCCGAGCCGGCCTTGAGAGCGCCATGCTTCCCGCCGTGGCCGTTCCTCACGTTCCGCCCGTTCTTGAGCGCGGCTTTGGCCGCCTTCGCGGCGGCCCGCTTCTTCCGGCGCCTTTCCGCGGCGGCCTCCTGCATGATCAGCCGATCGTGGGTGCGGGTAAGGCGCATCCACTGCTCCAGATCGGCCGCGCTCTTCATCATGACCTTCTCGGCCGGCTCATTGGTGTTGGGCTCGCAGGTCTTCTCGCTGTAGTCCCGGCAGATCTGCGGGCGGTGCGCGTAGACACCGCATTTCCCGTCCGGCTGGAGCTGCTCGCAGCGGCTGTGGAAGAGGATGTTCCACTTGTCATCGTGGTCGATGTAGATCTCGATGCCCGGGTGATAGAGGTACCACCGGATCTGATCGAACTCCTCCCGCGTATCGGGGGTGTCGATCTCGATCGCCACGTAGTGACAGCACTGAGTGCAGGCCAGGCACGGGAAGAGCCCGGTAGCGGGGTCCCGATCAGCTTCGATCGGAATCTTGAGCGGGAGGTTCAGCATCGCTGGAAGCTTCATGGATCCGGTCGAGCACGGAGAGTGGTCCTGCGACGAGGCCGCCGAGCTCGCGCGCAACGTAACATGCTCCCTCGGGAGTGTCCAACCTGAACTCGGCCCCGAGGCGCGAGGGGCTCAGGGTGTGCGCGCGCCCTCGGCCGCGAGGGCGCCGGCGACCTGCCGCGCCGGCGCGTAGCCCGGTGCGGTGGAGGTGATCGTCGCCAAGAGCGCCGCGGCTTCCGCGCGCTGCCCGGCCTCCGCGAGGTAGATCGCGCGCCGGGTGGCCATCTCGAGCACGAGCCCTGCGCATTGCTCGGCCGGCGGGTCGCCGCTCGCGAGCGCCTCCGCCAGGCCCCGCACGGGCGCCAAGCCGACCGGCCCTCCGTCCGGCAGGGCGGGCGGGCTCGGCGGTGGCTCGCGATAGAGCCGCATCGCCAGGCCGACCGGGACCTGCACGAAGCCGGCGGCGATCCCGGGCTCGAGAGCATCGGGCGTCACGTAGATCGGCCGGCCGCGCGCCGCTGCGGACTCGAGGAAGCACTGGATCAGGTCTACGTAGAGCGCTTGCAGGCGGGCCTGGTCGTAGGTGCCACCGGTCTCGAACGGGGCCAGGGCGGTGGCGAACTGGGCCCGCAGATCGGCGCAGTCGCTGGCGAGCTCGGGCTCGTGGCGGGCCATTTGCTTGAGATACCAGCGCCGGCGCAGGAGCTCCTTCTCGATCAGGGTCACGTCGGTCCGGTGCCCGCGCACCCGTTGCTCGTAGATCGATGCGGAGCAGAAGTTGTCCCACTGCCGGCTCAGAATGACCGCACCCGGCTCGAGCGAGGCGAACATGGCGGCCGTGTAATCGCTGACCAGGTGCTGATGGCGCTGGCTCGCCGCGGGCCAGTTCCAACCCAAGGCGAGGCCGGGGACGAGGAGCGCGAGGAGGAGACCCGCCGCTTTACGCCCGGTGGCGGGCCAGGACGCCGCCGGCCGCGCGAGCTCCTGCGCGCCGAACCCGATTCCGGCCCCCGCCCACAGGGCGAGGACCAGGAACGAGGGGAGGAAGTAGGCGTCGATGTCGTGGATGTCGTAGTTGATGGCATACAGGAGATTCAGGATGACGAGCAGGATCATGGCCTGCGCGAGGGCGGGGCGCCGCCGCCAGAGAAGCACAATCCCGGCCGCTGCCGGTGCTAGACCGAGGGGCGACATCTGGATCGGGACGAGCGCGAGGAAACGGCCGAACTGCTTCTGGACCACCGCCGCCGAGGACAGGAACCAGACCCGATAGACGGCTCCACTGGCGTGCCGGAAGAAGGCCCCCGGCGTCTCCGGGTCGCCCCAATCGAGAGCCGGCTCGCAGGCCGAGCGGATCGGCAGGTAGAGATAGAGCGAGACGCCGAGCGCGAGGGCAGCGGCGGCGGCCCCGATCGGGATGCGCATCCGGCCCTGGCGCACCAGATAGAAGGCGAGAGCGGGCAAGAGGAAGGCGGTCGAGAGGTGATTCCCGAGCGCCAGCCCTGCACCGTAGCTGGCGAGGAGGACCACGCGGGCTCGGCTCTCGGGCGAGCGCTCGGGCTCGGCCGCGATCAGCACCAGATCCAGGAGCCCAGCGAGCAGCAGCAGGTGAAGCGCGTACACCTCCACCACCACCGATTGCTCCCACGGGGTGCGGGCGGTGACGAGGAGGAGCCCGGCTGCGAGACCCCCGAGCGCCGCCGCCCCCCAGGAAAGCCCGGCGGCGCGCAGGAAGCGACGGGCGGCGTCGGCGGCGAAGGCGGCGGCCAGCGCCCCGCACAAAGCCGAGAAGAGCGTCATCCGCGCGATCGGCTCGCCCGGCCCGGGAGCGGCAGCGATCACGTGGCCGATCAGGATGTAGAGCGGATAGCCGGTGGGATGCGCGATTCCGAGGGTGGCGGCGGCGGCCGCGAGCTCCCCCGAATCGATGAACGTGACATCGGGCGCGCGGGTGGCGATGTAGAGGAGGAGCCCGATCGCGCCGGCGATCGCGGCCGGCAGGATCCGGCGGACCCGCCGGTCGGTGGCCGGCTCGCGGGCGGTGCCGAAGTGGGTGGTCGTGGCCGGCCCCGATTACGGGCGCTTGCCGGCCGTCGACCCCGGAGGAGCGACGCTCTGTCCCGATCCGAACCGATCCACGGCGGTGTTGGCGGATCCGCTCGGCGTGACGGGCGGCAGGTGGTGGCTCGCCTCTTCCGGTGGCACGACGTAGGGCTCTTCGAGATAGAGCTTGGCGTTCTCCCGGGAGTGGCGGAAATCCTTGAGTTCGAGCACCCGCTGGTAATCGGCCTTCGCCAGGTCGCGGTGCCCCTGGATGTCATGGATCCGGCCGCGCTCGAGGAGGCTCATCGCGGTGAGCCATTCGGAATCCCGATCGGGCGCGGCGATGAGGCGATCCAAGTGCGAGAGGGCGCAGTCGAATCGGCCCGCCACCTTGCAAGTGCTGGCCAGGAAGTAGGCCGACATGTCGCGGGACTGCCGCCCGAAAGCCGGCTCGTGCGCTGCGCTCTCGACCAGGGTCTCGAGCATGGCGATCGCGTTGGCGTAGTCGTGGCGAGTCCGGTACGCGAAGGCCAGCATGCCGTAGAAATCCAGGTTCTTCGGATATCGGCTGTTCAGCTGTTTCAGGATGGCCAGCGCTTCCTCGTATCGCCCTTCGGTGTCGAGGTAGGCGATCGAGAGGAAGATCCGGGCTTCCACCTGGGTGAAGAGCCCGTGCCGCGCCGCCCGCTCGAGCTGCGCGATCCCCTTGGCTTGATCGCCTCCCAGGCCGAGCACGAGCTTGGACAGCACTCGGGCGAACCAGGGCAGCTGGGACGCGAAGTAGTCGTAGAGCCCGAGCCCGAGATACGCGTCCTCCTGCTCGGGGTGGGTGCGGTTCAAGAGCTTCAAGTACTGCCGGGCTTTGACCGCCGTGTTGACCGATTCGAACCGATGGCCGGTGAGGCCGTCCAGGATCGCCTTCCGGCCGCTCACCCCGCCCAGCATGAAGAGCGCGGTGGGGTGGTGCTGATCCTGCTTGAGCTGCTTCTCGCAGAGCTCCTGGACCCGCTTGCTCTCGTCCCGGAACCGGTCGGTGAGGTCCGGTATGTCCCGGTTGTTGACCGCCTGCCAGAAGAAGGCTTCGCTCAAGAGGAAGGAGCCGATCGGCTCATCCGGCTGGCCACGGCGAATGGCGCGCGCTTTCTCCTCCGCGGCGGCGAACTCGAAGTTGTAGATGTGGTCGATCACTTCCACCACCCGGGCATGGAGGGCGGGGGGGAAGGGGCTCCGGGTGGGGTCGAAGGTCACGCCCCGGGTTCCCAGATCGGACCCGGTCCCGGTGGGGCTCGGAGCGGAGGGGGTGGCGTTGGGAGCCGGGGTGGTGCCCGTTCGCGAGTCCTGGGTCTGGGCCCCGCCGGTCTGGGCCCCGCTAGTCTGGGCCCCGCCGGTCTGGGCCCCACTCAGGGAGGCGGCGCCGGAGACGAGGGCCAGAACCCAGGCCAGAACCCGAGCTCGGACCCTCGTCACCGGGACGATCGAGGGGCGGTTTCCTTGCTTTGCTAGCGATTGCATCCTGGGGGATAGGGCCCTCTCTCACAGGTCTCGTTGACGAACGGGGAGCTCTTCATCAGATGCAGATCTTCGGCCGGAAGATTGCAAAAACCTGGGTCCATGTCACCTGGAACCTCGGTCAGGTTTTCTTGCTGAGAGTTCCCGCTGGTGCCGTCGATCAGGAGGGCCTGGTTGTCATGAAACCCGTCACAGCGGGAGCTGATGAACGACCCGTTGAAGTGGAGGACGCCGGTGGTCGAGGTGCCGATGTTCTGCACATAGAGGTTGGCCTCCGAGAAGATATTGGCCCCACTCCCCGACTCGAAGTCGGCAAAGATGGCTGCTCCCCCGCCGCCCTGCATGCTATTTTTCAGGAAGCCACAATTGCGGACCAAAGCCGTGGCCGCTTTGACGAAAATCGCTCCCCCGCCGCCCGAGCCCGTATTCCGAGTGAACATGCAATGGCTGATCTCCGGGCCCGATCGATCGTAGACCACGATCGCGCCACCGCGCTGCGCGTGGTTGTCGACGAAGGTGCAGCGGCGGATCCGAGAGTTCGATCGGTACATGGCTACGGCTCCGCCGCGGAACAATCGGGCTTCGTTGTCGGTGAAAGTGCAGTCCTCGATCGTCATCAGCACGTTCTCGCAGAAGATCGCTCCGCCCGGCTCTTGACCGAGGGCCCGGCCGCCCGAGAACGTGAAGCCCTTGATGACGACCTGGCGCTCCACACCCTGCAAGTGCAGGTGGCGGCTACCCGTCGCCACCAGGGTGGTCGTTTCCTGCCCGTCCTCGCCGATGAACGAGAGATCCTTGTTCACGAGCACGTTGTCCACGAAGTGAGATCCGGCGGCGACCAGCACCGTATCCCCGTCGTTGCAGGCGATGACCGCCTCCTGGATGTTGGCGAAGTCCTGCGGCACCCGGCGGGCGATGCCGTCGAGCACCCGAAAGGCCCAGATGTGGGTGTTCAAGTGCCCGGCCTGATTGGTGATCCCGGCCCGCACCTGGACTACTCCCGGGAGCAGATTGACGGACGGGGAATAGGTGAAGCGGGCGAGCCGATTCGGGGTGATCTCGGTCACCAGAGGCGTGACGCGGCCGCTGTTCACTTCGAGGAAGAAGGTATTGAGCTTGAATCCGGAGCCTGCGCTTCGCATCTCGCCCGATATCACCGGCCGCCGCTCGACCTGGAGCGAGAGCGGGACTGGAGTCAGCTGCTCGAAGCGGACGGAGGAGGTGTCGGGGACATCGATGATCCCGACATCGGTCGTGCGCCCGCCGATGACGGTGATGTTGTCCATCTGGGCGGGGAAGTAACCGTCCGCGGCCAGCGACGCGATGAGGTAGTAGTTGTTCCCGTCCAGGGCATCGCTCACGAAGCGCCCTTCCCCATTGGGGAAGACGGTGCTCACCTTCTCGTCGTCGGAGTGGCGGAAGATCTCGACCTTGATCTCCGCCGCGCGTGAGGCGTCGCCCTGCGGGAATGCCGTCCCCGCGATGTAGCCCTGGTCGCCGTTACCGTTTCCAGGATTGACCGGGTCGTCTTCACCGCACCCGATCGCGAGCGCGCACAGGAGGGCGACTACGGCGGCGGCACCGAAGCGGCCACGGCTGGAACGCAGGAGCTGGCGAGGCGACCGAGCGGACTCGAGCACTGGATGCATGCTGTCACTCCCAATCCCGGCGTCACCTGCGGCGGGAACCCCTGGCCGCAGTTCATGTGGTGGCTAATCCCGGGCCGGAGCGTTTTCTTGCCGGCCGCAGGAGGGGGAGCCATCTCGGGCTGGGGGAGAGCACCCACCGATCGTCGGTCGCTGCCGGACGGACCGGCCGATCGCTCAAGGACCGGCAGGTTGGCTTCACTTGTATTCTATCTCGCACGGATAGCTGGCGGCAAATGTTGCGGGCGCTCGTCAGGCCCGCCTGGGCCGTGAGAGGATCCGATGGATGACGAAGCCACGGCTCCTCTGCCCGGTGCGCCGGCGGATCCGGATCCTTTCCATGGCCTTGACGGCCGTTCTGGTCGGGGCCCTCGGGTGCGCAGGGACGGCCGGGACCGGGGGGGCCGGGATCGGAACCGTAACCGGCGACTCCTTGCCGCAGCTTTCTCCGGAGACCCTGGCGCTTCTCCGTCCGGGCCCCCCCCAACCCTACGCGGGTGCCTACCTGTTCGCGTACGTTTCCCGCCGCGCGCGCTCGGTGACCGTGGCCGGCACCTTCAACGGCTGGATCCCGACCGCCAATTCACTCCAACGCCGCGCGCTCGCCCCCTCACCTGGCGCGGCGGCGGTGCCCGACAGTCTCTGGTATGCCCTCGTACCGGTACCGCGCGGACGGCATCGCTACAAGTTCTTGGTGGACGGGAGTCGCTGGATTCCGGATCCCGCCAATCCCGATCGCACGAGCGATGGCTCGGGCGGAGTGGCTTCGGGGTTGGTCGTGCGCTGAAGCGGCAGCGGCCATCGGCGGCCCAGCGATGGCCTGGCCTACACATTAGAATAGCTTTCAACCCTGGGAGTTCCTCCGAAGTTCCTGAGTTACTTCTCGGATCCTGCTAGCCTCAATGCCTCTCTAGAGGTCCGATCAGGCTCGCCAGGGGAAGTGTTTGATACGGGTTTTGCAGTGGCGTGGTCGTCTCGAACGCGCAATTTTCTGGCTGCGCCTCCAGGGCGCTGCGCTCCGACCGGGCCGATGGGTGTGCGGATCAGCGATGCTGGCCGCTCTGACCGTGGGTCACGCCCTCGTCCTCACATGGGCTTTCAGTCCCTATCTCGACAACCAACCGGTCAATGGCTACTCCGCGCGCGGCGATGCCATCGACTATGTCGAGCGGGCGCAGAGGCTGGCCAACGAGGACTCGATCCCCGAAGCCTTTGCTGACCGCTATCGCATGCCCGGTTATCCGCTGTTTCTTTCCTGGTTCTTCCGCATGACTCCCGAGCCTTTGCGGGCCGCCCGCATTGCACAGGTCCTGCTCTCCTCTCTCATTCTCCCATTGGCCTTCGTGGCTCTCAGGGGCGGCGGGCTCGCCGTCCTTCCCGCCCTGTGTGCTTGCCTGGCCATCTCACTCTGGGCGCCGCTGTACTATTTCGCACCCATCCTGATTCCCGAGTCCTTGAGTCTGACGATGATTGCCCTTTTGCTCGCTTTGCTGTCCATCGGGTCCAAGCGCTGGGCTCTGATGGTTATCGCCGTCCCGGTCTTCGTGGCCCTGCTGACCTATCTGAAGCCCAACCACCTGCTCCTGCTCTTGCCCTGCTTGGCGTTCCTCTGGCGCGGGCCCGGCACCCGCCGCGCCCATGGGGTCGGGGGGGTTGCCATATTGCTCTTGTTTGCCGTCCTCATGTCTCCCTGGTACAGCCCTGGTGGAGCGGGAATCTTCGGAGTCCTCACCAGCGCGCAGGGAAAGAACCTCCTGCAGGGCACCGGTGCGGCCACGATGCCCAGCTCGAATGCGCTTCACGATCGGGTCGCGCGCGCCCTGGACCTCTACGATCCGCAGGCGAGAGCGCTCCATGAGCATCGGGACGATCCGCAGGGCTGGGCCCGGATCCAGGAGGAAGCGGGGCTCCGCGCCTGGCGCACCCGACCGATCGCGACCGCGGCGTATGGTCTTGCCAAGTGCGGACATGCGCTCGGTTTTTCGTTGCGGGATCCGAGGGACGTCTTGAACGCGCTCTTGCTTGCGGCGTCGTTCGGGAGTGCCTGGTTACTCCACCGCAGGCGGTCGGCGACTTCCGCTCCATGGGTGGCGTATTACCTGACCACCTTGGGCGTGCTCCTGCTCCAAACCTTCGCCTTCCTGCCCAATCAGAGATTCAAGGTGGTGATGTTCGACCTTCCCGCGCTGATCATCGTCGGCCTCGGCGCCTACCGCCTCCCGAGCGGTTTCCCGTTCCCGGCGCTGAGCCGCACCCGCTCGTCGTAGAGTGCCGCGCCCTCGCCGAGATCGGTGATTCGGGCTTTGAGGAGGGAGTTGGCGCAGCGGCCGTCTCGCCGGTGCCCGCCCTTGGGAATGATCGCCACATCGCACCGCTGCGCGGGGTCATGGCGAACCCGCACGGTGAGGCTGGAAATCCGGGACTCGAGGCGGCCGATCCCACCGTCGGGGATGCCGGCGGCCGCGTCGGGGTGGACCGTGACCACGGCCGGCCCGGTGAGCTGGGCCGACCATTGGGAGGACTGCGCCCGATCCGTCGAGAGCGACAGTAGGGAAAGCGGGTACTCCTCGGACTCGAGCTCCTCCGGATCGGGTGGGGGACTGGTGAGGAGATTCACTCGGCCGCTGGCGGTCGGGAACTTGCGATCCGCGAACAGGACGCGGGGTGCGAGCGGGTTGCGGATCGCACCGTCCACCAGGTCGGCGAGCACGATCCCGTGCGGGCCGAGCTTGGGCGCGATCAGGCGCTCCTTCCATTGGCGCGCGGTCCCCGCCATCACCGGTGCGAGCCCCACGCGCTCGGCCAGGCCCTGCATGATCTCCAGATCGCTCCGCACTCCCGGCGGCGGTGAGATCACCGGGGTGGCGGCCGACAACCAGTGGTGGCCGTACGCGCCGAGGAGATCGTCGGCCTCCAGCAGGGT
>Ga0105340_1001470_pt1 | contig 10561 bp, 9 predicted proteins | sample EasRivMeERMLT700_FD_89676 | JGI IMG/M metagenome (GOLD analysis project Ga0105340, IMG submission 89676) | Soil microbial communities from meander-bound floodplain in the East River, Colorado, USA - East River MetaG ERMLT700 | ecosystem: Environmental > Terrestrial > Soil > Floodplain | place... | reverse complement strand
TAGGCGGCGTCCGAAACGATGAGAAATCCGGGGTGATGCGCGAGCTCGACCAGGCGCTGATAGAACTCGGGCCCCGCCACCGCGCCGGTGGGGTTGTTGGGGTAGTTGACGAACACGAGCCGCGCCCGATCCAGGCCGTCGTTCGCCATCGCATCCAGATCGGGCAGGAACCCATGCTCGACCTTGAGCGGCGCAAACCGCGGCGCTCCGCCGGCGAACAGGGTGCCTGAGAGATAAACCGGATAGCCGGGATCGGGGATCCAGACTTCTTCGAGCGGATTGACGAGCGCGAGCGGCAGGTGCCCGATCCCTTCCTTGGAACCGATCAAGTTGGTGATCTCGGTTTCCGGATCGAGCGCCACTCCGTGCCGGCGCTGGTACCAGGCGGCGATCGCGGAGCGAAACGCGGGCAGGCCACGGCTCGGTGGATAACGATGATGCCGGGGGTCGCGCGCCGCCAGGGCCATGAACTCGAGGATCGGCTCGGGCGTCGGCAGATCGGGGTCCCCGATTCCGAGATCGATCACCTCGAGACCCTTGGCCAGACGCCGCTGCTTCTTGCGATCGAGCTCGGCGAAGAGATAGGGCGGGAGCGCGTTCAGCCGATCGGCCGGTTGGAATGCCAGCATGTGGTCGAAGCTAGTCAAGTGCCGGCCGCGCTGTCAAGCCGCGGGCTTCACGGCAAGAAGCGAGCGAGGTGATGCTTCCACCACGGCCAATCGTGTCCGAACTCGCCGGACCAGATCTCCGAGTGCACTGGGATGCCCTTGGCCGCCAGGAGATCGGCGAACGCTCGATTCTCGTTGGCGAGCGAGTCGTGCTCGCCGGTCGCGACGTAGAACTGGGTGGAATGGAAGCGCCGCACGGTGGCCTCGTCCATGTTGGGAACGAAAGCGGTGGGGCAGTGGAAGTAGCAGGCGTCATCCCAATAGCCGTCCAAATAGCGATGGATGTCATAGAGCCCGGAGAAAGCGATCGCCTTCGACACCACGTCCGGGTAGCGGCAGGCGAAGTTCGCGGCGTGATACGCGCCGAACGAGGCGCCGTAGACCGCGAGATCCCGGCGGCCAGAGCGTTCGTGGATGTACGGCAGGAGCTCGTGCCGGAGATAGGTGTCGTACTGCTCGTGCCGGCGGGCGCGGGCCCCCGGGTGAAGGTGCTTGTTGTACCAAGACTCCTGATCGATCGTCTCGACGCAAACCGCCTGGATCTCGCCGGCGTCGAACTTGCCGGCGAGGGCCCCGATCAAGCCGAAGTCCTCGAGCTCGTAGAAGTGCCCCATCGAGGTCGGGAACATGAGGACCGGCCGCCCCGCATGCCCGAACCAGAGCGCCTCCATCGGCCGCCCGAGCGCCGCCGAAACACCCTTGAGATACTCGCGCACCATGCTCCCCTCCCCACCCGGCTCCCGCGGCGGCCGGACCTGAACTTGAGCCGGCTCGCCGGCCCCGCGGCCGCGCCGCGCGAGCCCCTATACGCTCGACCCGACTTCGATTAGCATGAGGATAGATGAACGCGGCGAGCCTGCCAACGCAGGCCGCGTTCCGGGCGGCTCCACGAGCCCCCCGCCCGGTTTCAACTCCGCCTTTTCCCATCCTGGTGTTCCTTCGCCGCGCCGCGGCGGCGGCTGGCGCACGGGCGGGAAGGAGGGCAGGCGGGAAGGAGGGCACGAGCCGCATGAGCGCCAAGGTCGGGATTCTCTTCGGACAAGAACGCACCTTCCCCGAGGCATTGGCCCGCACGATCTCGGAGCGCGCTCGCGGCCGGGTGACAGCCGAGCCGGCGCGGGTCGGCGCCGCGCGCCAGGACGCGCTCCCGGCCTACGATCTGCTGCTGGATCGGATCAGCCAGGACGTGCCCCATTACCGCACGCTCCTGAAGGCGCTCGCCGCCCGCGGCACGCAGGTGGTCAACAACCCGTTCTGGTGGTCGGCCGACGACAAGTTCGTCGGCAACCTGATCGCCGAATCGGCCGGCGTGGCGGTCCCGCGCACGGTGCTCCTCCCCCATCATGACCACCCCCCGGGCACCACTTCCGAGTCCTTCAGCAACTTGGAGTTCCCCATTCGCTGGTCCGATGTCTACGACTACCTGGGCTTCCCGATCTTCATGAAGCCGGCCTACGGCGGCGGGTGGAAGGACGTGCATCGGGTGACCAATCCGGCCGAGTTCATGGCCGCCTATGCCCAGACGCACACGCTCACCATGATTGCGCAGGAGGCGATCGAGTTCACGACCTACTTCCGCTGCTATTGCCTGGGACGCGAGCGGGTGCGGATCATGCCGTACGACCCCAAGCAGCCCCACCACCTGCGCTATGTGCGGAACGGACCCGCGATCGATCCGGCGCTCGTCGCTCGCGTCACCCGTGACTGCCAGGCCCTGACCCGAGCGCTCGGCTACGACTTCGACACCCTCGAGTTCGCGGTGCGGGACGGGATTCCGGTCGCGATCGACTTCATGAACCCGGCCCCGGACGCCGACCTGCATTCGGTCGGCCCCGACAACTTCGCCTGGATCGTGGATTCGGGGGCCGACTTCTTGATCGATCGGGCCCTGAATCCGCGGCCGCTCGAGCTCACCGGCAACTGGCCGAGCCTGGTCCCGCCGATGCGCGGGGCGATCAAGGGCCAGGCGGCGGCGGCCGGTGCTATGGCTGGAGCTACGCCGGGCGCTACGGCCGGCGCTTCCCCCGGCGCTACTGTCGGCGCCGCGGCCGGAGCGGCGGCCGGCGCGGGAGCACCCCTGGGAGCCGGGAGAAAGGCGTGAAGCGGCGCCCGGCTTTCACGCTCGGGGTCGAAGAGGAGCTCCAGGTCATCGATCCCGAGACCCGCGAGCTCCGCTCGCACGTGGCCGAGATCTTCGCCGAAGGCCGGCACGAGCTCCGCGACCGGTTGAAGCCCGAGATGCACCAGCCCGTGGTGGAGCTCGGGACCGCGATCTGCCAGGACATCCATGACGTGCGGCGGGAAGTCATCGGGCTCCGCCGCTCGATCGTCGAGCTCGCGCGGCGCAACGGCATGCGGGTCGCCGCCGCCGGCACCCATCCTTTCTCGCACTGGGCCGACGTCGGCATCACGCCCGACGACCGGTACGCCCAGATCGTGGCGGATTTCCAGGTGGTAGCGCGCGCCAACCTGATCTTCGGCCTCCATGTCCACGTGGGCATCGAGGATCGGGAGGATCAGATCCATCTGATGAACGCCGCGCGGTACTTCCTCCCCCACTTGCTCGCCCTCACCGCCAATTCGCCCTTCTGGCTCGGGCGGGACACCGGCTGGCACTCCTACCGCTCGAAGATCTTCGACAAGTTTCCGCGCACCAACATCCCGGACTTCTACAACTCGTACGGCGAATACGAGTCCTATATCCAGCTATTGCTCAAGACCAACTGCATCCGGGATCGGAAACAAGTCTGGTATGACATCCGCCCGCACCCTTACTTCTCGACCCTGGAATACCGCGTATGCGACATTCCGATGCGGGCCGAAGAGACAATTGCGATCGCCGCCCTGATCCAGGCCCTCACCGCCAAGCTCTGGAAGCTCATGGACCAGAACCTGGGATTCCGGCTCTACCGCCGGGCGCTGATGATGGAGAACAAGTGGCGGGCGGCTCGCTATGGCATGGAAGGCAAGCTGATCGACTTCCGGAAGGAAGAAGAAATACCGATCCCGTTCTTGATCGAAGAAATCCTCGAGTTCGTCGACGACGTGCTCGACGAGCTGGGGAGCCGCGCCGAGGTGGAGAAGATCCGCTGGATCGTCGCCCATGGCAACGGGGCGCGCCGCCAGCTGGAGGTCTACCGCCACACGGGCGACTTCCGTGCCCTGATGGACTTCGTGGCCAGTGAAACCGAGATCGGCCTCGACGCCGACGCACCGAGGGAGAACCTGGATGCCCGCTCCGCCCGCTGATCTTGCCATGCGCTACGGCGAAGACCTGGTCGAAGGCGCCCACAATGCGGTCTTCACCTGCCTGGCGGTCCGCCCCGGCGAACGAGTGGTGCTGATTGCCGATCGCCCGAATTGCGAGATCGGCTCGGCTCTCGCCGCCGAATTCCGGGATGCCGGTGCCGATCTCACGAGCTTCATCTTGGAGGACCTGGCCGATCGCCCGCTCCTGGCTTTGCCGTCGCCGATCAAGGAAGCGATGGAGACGGCCCAGGTGAGCTGCTACGCCGCCTCGGCCCTGCAGGGAGAGCTCGCGCTCCGAATCGAGATGACCCACGTCGCCACCCGCCGGCGGATGCGGCACGCGCACATGGTCAACATCAGCCGCCGGATCATGCGGGAAGGGATGCGGGCGAATTTCCAGCAAGTGGACGCCCTCTCGCGCTGGGTGCTCGGGCGGGTCCAGGAGGCGCGTGAGATCGTCTGCACCTCGGCCGCCGGGAGCAAGATCCGGGCGACCTTCGATCCCGACATCCGCTGGCTCAAGACTTCGGGGCTCATCAGTCCCGAGAAATGGGCGAACCTCCCCGGAGGCGAGGTCCTGACCGCTCCTGCGCGCGTGGACGGCACCTATGTCTGCGACGGGGTGGTGGGCGATTGGCTCGCCGCCCGCTACGGCGACCTGGCCGCGAGCCCACTCACGATTCAAATCGTTGATTCGCGGATCGTGAACCTCGAGTGCGATCGCGAGGACCTGATCGACGACTTCCGCACCTACACGCGCCAGCACGAGAACTCGGATCGGGTGGGAGAGTTCGCGCTCGGGACCAACCTCGCGGTCCAGAACGTGATCGGCGAGATCCTCCAGGACGAGAAGATCCCGGGCGTGCACATCGCCTTCGGCCATCCCTATTCCGAGCACACCGGCGCCCGCTGGAGCGCGCCCTCGCATATCGATGTCGTGGGGCGGAGCTTCGACGTCCAAGTGGACGGGGAGCCGATCATGCGCGACAGCCGCTACCTGGTCGATATCTCGACCCTCCGCTAGAGCGAGCGCGCGGTCCCGAGAGCCACGCACCGATGGATCCCGAGTTCCGGCGACTCTACAACGCGGCCTACACGCCGGCAGTCTACGAGCGGGTGCGGCGGCAGATGGCCGATCGGCTCCGGACCCCCGACTTCGCCGCGCCGCTCGATCGAGCGCCCGAACCCTTCCGGCTGGCCGAGACTCCGGTGTTCTTCTCTCCCGCGCTCCGGGATCGCTGCGAGCGGGCGGCGGTCGAGATCCTGGATCAGCTCCGGAGCCCGCGTGTGATCGCCGAGGGGGCGGCGCGGATCCCAGAGGCCTATCGCGTGCCGGACCTCGACCAGGAGCCGCACACGCTCGCGATCGACTTCGCGCTCGTGCGGGGAGCTACGGGTGAGCTCGAGCCCAAGCTCATCGAGTGCCAGGGATTCCCGTCCCTCTATGCGATGCAGGTGATCCAGGGGGACATCTGGGCCGAGACCTTGGCCGAGATGCCCGGGCTCGATCGGGGCTGGTCCACCTACTGGGAAGGCACCGACCGGGCGGGCTATCTCGACTTGCTCCGGCGGACGATCGTCGGGGACACGGACCCCGAGTCGGTGGTCCTGGTCGACATCGACCCCGAAACCCAGAAGACCCGCCCCGACTTCATCGCCACCGAAGCGCTCCTCGGCGTGCGGGCGGTGTGCGTGACCCAGCTCAAGCGGGAGGGGCGGCGACTCCTGGCGCCGCTCGGGGGGGAGCGGCGGCCCGCGCGCTACGCGCCGGTGCGCCGGATCTACAACCGGGTGATCTTCGACGAGCTCGTGTCGAAGGGCATCGATGCGCCGTTCGATTACCGCACGCCGCTCGACGTGGAATGGATCCCCCATCCCAACTGGTACTGGATCTGGTCCAAGGCCGCGATGCCTCTCTTGGATCATCCGGCGGTCCCGCGGGCCCACTTCCTTTCCGATCTCGACCGCTGGCCCGAGGATCTCGAGCGCTGGGTCCTGAAGCCCCTGTTCGCGTTCGCGGGACGGGGCGTGATCGTGGACGTGGACCAGGCCGCCCTCGCCGCCATCCCGCGCGCAGCACAGGCGGATTGGATGCTGATGGAGAAGGTGGATTACGCGCCGGCGCTCATGACGCCCGATGGCCACGGGGTGAAGGTGGAACTGCGGGTCCTCTTCTTGCGCCCGGACGACCGCGGCCTCGTCCCGGCCACCAACCTCTGCCGGCTCTCGCGCGCCAAGATGCACGGCGTCGATTACAACAAGGACTTCGACTGGGTGGGTTCGTCGGTGGCGCTCTGGCCGGGACGGTGAGCGATTAGCTCAACGAATCATTGTTGTAACGCAGGCTCAGATCGGCTATCTTGCCTTCTGGTCGCGATGAGTAGAGAAACCTCATGAGCATCCTTCGCCACCTTGTCATCGTGAGCTGCTTCGCGATCCTTGCCGCAAGCCCTGCGGTTCCAGCGACAATCCACGTTCCTGGCGATCAGCCTACTATCCAATCGGGTCTCAACGCTTCCGGGGTCGGAGACACCGTCCTCGTTGCTTGTGGTACCTACCAAGAGCACGATGTCATTCTGCGGTCCGGTGTCACGCTCCGCAGCGTGGGGGGAGATCCCAGCTGCGTCACGATCGATGCCCAAGGGATAGGCCGCATCCTCATCGGAGAGGGCCTGGCATCGGGAACGCGTATCGAGGGCTTCACCCTCACTGGCAGTGGGCTCGTGCCATTTTGGGGTGCGGTGTTATGCCGCGGTGGGCAGCGAGCTTCACACGTTGTCGTTTCGCTGACAATATCGCACCGGGCTTGCGAGCCTACGACGGCAGCCAGCTTGTGCTCTCAGCCTGCGTCTTCGCACGGAACCAGCGGAGCGGGATGACAATGTCGCAGTCTAGCGCACTGCTTTCAGACTGCAGATTCGAAGACAATTCGTTCCCCGGCGGTTTCGAAGGTGGCGCATTTTCCGCCGAAGGAAGCGCGGTGGATGTCGTTCGCTGCTACTTTGCACGCAACAGCTGCGGCTACTCAGGCGGTGCAATCGCTGCAGGCACCAATGCTGACTTGCAGATCGATAGCTGCAGTTTTGTGGAGAATTCCGCCACCAATGGTGGTGCAATTGCCGTGATTTTCGCGCAAGCCACCATCACCAATTCCCGGTTCCAAGGAAACACGGCTGGTTCTGGTGGCGCCCTCTTCTGCTACGACCAGGCCTCGATGACGGTCACCGGCTCCACATTTGTGGGTAATATTGCGGACACCAAGGGCGGGGGCGCAGTGGTCGACTACAACGCGTGGCTCGTTGTGCGCTCGTCCACTTTTTTCGGCAACCGTGCCTCTGATGGCGCGGGCCTACATCAGGCTCTCGGTGCGCTCACCGTCGAGAACACCATCATCGCCGCCAGCTTGCAGGGCGGCGCATTTGCCTGCAGTCAGCCTGTCGATCCGATCATCCGCTGCTCCGACTTTCACGGTAATGTCGGCGGGAACTGGATCTCATGTGCCACTGGCTTTCTCGGTGTTGGCGGTAACGTGTCCGCCGACCCGCTCTTCTGCGACCCATCGGGCGGGAATTTTCGGTTGAATGAAGGCTCACCGTGCGCGCCGGAACATTCGGGCGGCTGCGAACTCATCGGCGCTTGGCCGGTTGACTGTGGGGCAACCCCGGTTGAGCCCACGACGTGGGGTGCCCTGAAACACGCCTTCTCGCACTGAGGGCGCTTCGCCATCCTGGACGGTCCCCTGCCGGCGGTTGGGTGGAATGATTTCCTGCCTCATGCCAGAGTCGCCTGTCTTCCTTTTCTAAAGACAGCCCATTCTCCAGCAGCAGGCCAGGGCAGACCGAAGCGATTCAGAGCTCACGGGCGGCTGTCAGCGCCTGCAGGCGGCGGGCCCCGGCGGCGGAGAGAACGCGAGCGGCTTCGCCGAGGGTGGCACCGGTGGTGACGACATCGTCCACGAGGGTGACCACTGCCGGGGAAGCAATCGTCGGACCCGCCAATGTGAAAGCTCCGGAGACGTTGCCGGCGCGCTCCTTTCGGCCGAGCCGCGTCTGGGATCGAGTCGACCGCTTTCGGATCAGCACGGGCAGAAATCGGGATCCGGTCTCCTCGGCGATCGCCGCCGCCAGGATCGCACTCTGGTTGTAACCCCGAGCCCGCTCCCGGCGTGGATGGAGCGGGATCGGGACCAGGATCCCAGACCGGAGCTCGTCTCCATAACGATCGGACGCGATCCGGGCCAGGGCGCGGGCCGCGTCCTTCCGCCCCTGGTACTTGAGGGCGAGAAGGAGCGCGCGGACGGGGCCGGTGAACGGGAGGAGCGCTCGCGCCTCGAGCAGCGCTCCATCGCCGGAAGGAATCGGAATCAGGAGCGGCTCAGGGACGGGCATCGCTGCGAGCGCGGATGAGCACTCGCGGCAAATCGGCGCCCGGTCCTCGACGAGCCCGCGGCAGGCGGCGCAGGTGGGTGGCAGGAGGACGTCGACGAAGCGCCGGATGAATGTTGTGATGCCGGCGGCCATCCAGCGCCGGCGAAGCAAGCGCTGGGCCAGCCGGGCGTCGATCAGCCGGGGACGGGGAGCTCATAGCCGACCGCTTCCCCCATCGCGTAGAGCGGTGCGGCATGGCCGGTCCACAGGGTGAAGCTCAGCGCTCCCTGGTGGACGAGCATCCCGAGCCCGTTCCATACCCGATGCCCGCGCGCCTGGGCGGCGGCGAGGAGGGGCGGCAGGACCGGGACGTAGCCGAGATCGGCGACCACCGCCTCCCGGCCCAGCAGCCCGAGATCCACCTCGGCCGGGACTCCGGCCGCGGCCGGGATGGCGTTCACCAGGAGATCCGCGGCCGCGAGCACGGTGGCCAGGCGCGCGTCCCCGAGCTGGATCGGCCGCAGCCGGGACGTGCGACCGGGGTAGGCGCGACCGAGACGCGCCGTACCCGCCTCGAGCTTGACCGCATCCCGGTTCACGAGCCCGACCTCGGCCCCGGCCCCGAGGAGCGCGTGCGCGACACTGAGCCCCGCCCCTCCCGCTCCGAGGACCACCGCCCGCATCCCGGGCCCGGCCACGATCCCGTGATCCCGGCAAGCGGCGAGGAACCCCGCCCCATCGGTCGAATGCCCGATCGCACTCCCGGGCCCGAACACGAGCGTGTTCACGAGCTCGAGCTCGGCCGCCGCTCCCACCAGCCGATCGGCGGCCGGGACCGCGGCCGCCTTGTGCGGAGCGGTGACATTGAGCCCCTGGAAGCCCAGCGCCCGCGCGCCCGCGATCGCCGTCGCAAGATCTTGCGGTGCGACGTCGAAAGCGACGTAGACCCCATCCAGCCCGGCGGCGGCGAAGGCGGCGTTCTGGAGCACCGGCGAGAGGCTGTGGGCCACCGGATGCCCGACGATCCCCACCACCGCCGTCGCGCCCGTGATCACGGATCGGATCGCACGGCCGGAGCTGCGGGCGCGGCCGGGGAGGCGGGAGCCCGGCGGAGGGCGCCGGAGACGAGCCCGACCGCGGCGGTCACGACCAGCACCAGGCAGACCACCTGGGTGAGGCTCAGCTGGATCCCGCCCAGCACCACCGACTCTCCCCCGGGCTCGTAGTGCCGGAAGAAGTCGATCACGAGTCGGCTCCCCGATTCGATGAACAGGAAGACGAAGAAGAGCTGCCCGGGGCGGGTGAACCGGCGGGACCAGCGGGTGAGAAGGAAGAAGTTCAAGAATCCGACCAGCGACATGTAGAGCTGGGTCGGATGGAGCTCGAGGCCGGGATAGATCCGGCCCGGGCTCGAATCGGGACCGAAGGTCACCCCCCACGGCAGATCGCAGGGCCGGCCGAAGCAGCATCCGTTCAGGAAGCATCCGAGGCGGGTGATTCCCGAGCCGAGCGCGATCGCTGGGCTGAACGCATCAAACACGGTGCCCATCGGGAGCCGATGCCTTCGGGTATAGAACCAGGCACCGGCGAGGGCGGCGACGAACCCCCCATACATGGTGAGCCCGCCTTCCCAGAGCTTGAACGCGTCGAGCCAGCGCCCCGCGTAGGACTCGGCATGGCTCACGACGTAGAGCATGCGGGCGCCCACCACCGCGAGCGCGAGGATCCAGAGGCAGAGGGTCGACAGCTGATCGACCGGGAGCCCGCGCCGCGCTCCCTCGCGGAGCGCCACCTGCGCTCCGATCACGAACGACAGGGCGAGCATCAGCCCATACGAGTGGATGGCCAATGGCCCGAGCTTGAAGAGGATGGGATGCACGTGCGCTCGAATGCTCCTGGAATCAGGCGGAATGCCGGAGACTAGTACTCATGCCGGTGGCGTCCCACTCCTACGACCAGGCCCAGGCCCACCAGGTTCACGAGCAGCGCCGTGCCACCGTAGGAAACGAGCGGGAGCGGCAGTCCGGCCACCGGAGCCAGCCCCACGGTCATCGCGACGTTCACCACCACGTGGAAGAAGAGCGGGGCTCCGATGCCGAAGGCGAGCAAGCTCGCAAACCGGCTGCGCGCGGTCTGCGCGATCCCGACCACGCCGGAGAAAAGCGCGGAGTAGAAAGCGAGCACGACCAGGCAGCCGGTGAACCCGAACTCCTCTCCCGCCACCGAGAACACGAAATCCGTGTGCTTCTCGGGCAGGAACTGGAAGTTCTTCTGCGT
>Ga0105340_1001468_pt1 | contig 10569 bp, 7 predicted proteins | sample EasRivMeERMLT700_FD_89676 | JGI IMG/M metagenome (GOLD analysis project Ga0105340, IMG submission 89676) | Soil microbial communities from meander-bound floodplain in the East River, Colorado, USA - East River MetaG ERMLT700 | ecosystem: Environmental > Terrestrial > Soil > Floodplain | place... | reverse complement strand
TGCCCAGCGGCCTGGGCGCCCTCGGCGGCGCTGCGGTGCCGGGGTCGCTGTTCCTGCAAACGAATCCCGTCGGCCTGTCCGAAGGCTTCTTGCCGTCGCTGTACAAGGTCTACGAAGTGCGCTACGAAGCCGCCAACGTCAAAGCACTCACCGACGTGCTGCCGCTTTTCGAGGAGTACGAACGCGGCGGCCTCGTCTCCTTCTTGCAAGTCGGCCAGGTTCAATTGCAGCTATTGCAAGGCCGCAGCACCGTGCTCGCCAGGGAGCAAGCCCTGCAGAATTCGCTCGACTCGTTCAAGGCCCAGCTGGGCGTGCCGATGCCGACGCTCTTGGAACTCGACGATCAGGCGATGCGGCCCATCTCCGGTCAGCTCGAAAAGTACGACTCGATCATCGAAGATTACAAGGCGACGCTCAAGCAACTCGACAAGCTCGACGACGAGGCCGCGCCCGAAAAGATTCGCGCTGGCCTCGACGTGCTGACCAAGTCGTCGCGCCTGACCAAATCCGCCAAGCAATTCCAGATCAACTTCGCAAAGAACTGGGGCCACTGGCAAGATTTGAAGGACGCCAAGAGCTTCATCGATCACTTGATCAAGCAACGCACCCGCCAACGCAAACTATTGGACCTCAAAACGGATCTGGAAGTAAAGGGGCAGACGCTTACCATTGACGAGCAAAAAGAGCTAAAAGCGCTCGATTCCGACATCGCGGTCGGCAAGTTTGAAGATTACGTGCGTGTATATGAAAAGGGCCTTTGGCGAAAGGAAGTCCGCGAGGACGCCCGGCTCAAGGAAAAGTCGGCGCGCTGGCGCGACGTGCGCAACGCATTCGCCCTGGTGCTGGGCGACGCCAGCGAGGAGCGTTTCGCCGACGTTCGGCTCAACTGGTCCACGATCGCTCCGGTGGTCGTCGATGGCGTCGATCTGATGCGCACCGACCTCGATACCGCGTACCAGGTCGCGACCCAGGCCGCCCTGGAAAATCGCCTGGAGTTGATGAACGCCCGTGGGCAACTGGTGGATACGTGGCGGCAGGTAAGAGTTTTCGCAAATGGCTTGCTAGGCGCGTTCAATTTAGCGTATCATATGGATAGCACCACGCCACCGAATCAGGCCCAACCCTTGGCGTTCGACCAAAGTCGAACTCGCCATCAGTTGATCATGAACTTCGAACTGCCCCTGGTTCGAATTACCGAGCGCAATGCATACCGTGCGGGATTGATCGCTCTGCAACGTTCACGGCGCGATTTGCAGCAAAAGGAAGACGAGATCACGGCCCAGGTGCGCGTGGACATTAGACAGTTGCAAGTGCTGGCGGAAAACCTTACAATCCAGCAACAGGCCGTGGAATTAGCGTACAAACAAGTAGAGAGCGCCTTCGAGATTTTTACGTCTCCGCAGGTGCCCGACAACAGCCCGAACGCCGCCGCGAACGCCGCGGGCAACGCCGCTTCCTTGACGAACCAGCTTTTGCAGGCGTACGCCCGATTGCCGCAAGCTCAGTCGCAGTTGGCGAAGACGTGGATTGACTACCAGATTGCTCGGCAGCAGCTGTTCCTCGACGTGGAACAAATGCCGTTGGATGAACGAGGAGTGTGGATCGATGAATTCAGCACCAACGCAACTGGCAACCGAGTCGGCCAACGGCTCGAACGGCGCCCCTATGAATTCGTCCCACCCCCCGCGGCCAACCCCGAAAAGCGCGTTCAGTAAGGCTGCTCCTTTCCTGTGGATCGCCGGCTTCGTCGGCTGCGTGTGCATCGCCGCGGTTGTTTTCTTCTGGTTCATCCGCGGCGGCCGGGAACCTTACAACGGCCCGATCTGGACCGTCAAAAAGCAACGCCTGAAAGTGGACATCATCGAACGCGGCTCCCTCGAGTCGGCGGAGAACAGCGACATCATCGTTCGCGTGAAGGCCGGCAGCAAGGGCAGCACCAGCGCGTCGATCATCAAATGGATCATCGAGGACGGCGCCCAGGTCAAGGTCGGCGATCGCATCGTCGAGCTCGACGACTCCGGCTTTCAAGATCAGCTCAAGACGCAGCGAAACACCGTGCAAAATTCGTTCAGCCTCCTGATCGAGGCGAAGACCAATTACACCATCCAGGAGATTCAGAACGAGATCGATATCAAATCCGCCGAGGTCATCCGCGACCTGAAAGAACTCGATCTCAAGAAATACGTCGGCTATTTCGCGGGCGCCAAGGTGACCCGGATCGAAACGCGGCACGCCCTGCAGCGCTACCTCAGCAGCGATCTGGAAAACGATTTCATCGCCGCGATGGCCGGCGCTTTGGCCAAGCCGATGCAGAAATATATGCCGAGCGAGTTCGAAAGCGACGTTCGCAAGGAATCTTCGCTGGCGTTCGACAAGTTCACCAGCGGCTTCCTGCAAACCATCAGCGAGCTGGAAGGCAAGATCGAAACTGCTCGCTCCGACAAGGAAACCTGGCTCGACCGTGCCTCGTGGTCGCAACGCATGGTCAAGAAAGGCTACTTCAGCCGCAGCCAGGCCGAGGGGGATCAAAGCCGACTCGCCAGTGCCGAAATCTCGTTGCGGAAAGTGCAGGGGGACCTCGATATTTATTTGAAGTTCGACCTGGAGAAAGCAGCGACCCTGATTTGGAGCGATTTGAAGGAGGCCGAGCGGGCTTTGAAGAAGGTCATCAAGCAGGCCGATCTCAAGATGGACAAAGCGCATGCGGACGAGGTCGCCAAGAAATCGATCCATGAGCAAGAAGTCGATCGCCTGCGCGATATGGAAAAGGATGAAAAGTGGTATCGCATGGTTTCGCCGCAGGACGGCATGGTCGTTTATTACGTGCCCGAACAGAGCCGCAGCGGGTCCGGCAATCAGCAATCGATCGTCGCGCAAGGCGAGCCGGTCCGCGAAGGCCAGAAGCTGATGCGCATTCCGAACCTCTCCAAGATGCTGGTCAACGCCCGCGTCCACGAAGCGATGGTCGGCAAGCTCACCGGCAAAGCGGAGCAAACCAGGCCCACGCACTACACCGACATCTTGCGGCTCGGCATGTCAATGGGCCGGCATGATCTGTTTTCACTGACCACCTATCATAGCGCGATGGAAGAACTGCGCGACGATTTCAAGGATCTGGATCACGTCGTGACCTATCCTGGCCTGAAAGCGCGCATCCGTGTCGATGCCAATCCGGGCCGAACGTTCAATGGACACGTCAAGTCGGTCGCGGCCGTCGCCTCGCAGACGGAGTTTTTCTCGTCGGATGTCAAAGTCTATCAGACAATGGTTTCCATCGAAGACACGGCCACTGACGACAAGCTGCGGCCCGGCATGAGCGCCGAAGTCACCATCACCGCGGACGAGACGCCCGAGCCGGTGTTGATCGTGCCGATTCAGGCGGTGCTCGGCAACGTTTCCAAGGGCGCCAATCGCAAGTGCTTTGTCCTGGATGCCAACAATTATCCGCAAGAACGCGACATCGTGATGGGCAAGTCGAGCGACAAGTTCGCCGAGGTCAAGGAAGGCCTGCAAGAAGGCGATCGCGTCGTCCTCAATACGCAGCCGCTGTTGCCGCAGAAGAGCGACCTCAAGCCCGGCGTGCCCAGCTCGCGGCGCGGCGCCGACGCGGACGACGGCGAGGGCAAGAAGGGCAAGAAGAAAGACGGCGGCAAAGGCAAGGGCGGGAACTTCCCGAATGTGCCCCCGCCCGGCAACGACGGCAAGGCGTTCCAGGAGCCAAACGGCCCGCGTGAGTTCATCCCCGGCCCGAATAACAAGAACTGACATGTACCCCGTTGTTCGTATCGAACACCTGACAAAGAACTATTACCTCGAATCGGTAACGGTCCGGGCTCTGCGCGGCGTCACGCTCACCGTCAATCAAGGCGATTTCGTCGCCCTGATGGGCCCGTCCGGTTCCGGCAAATCGACGCTCCTTAATTTGCTCGGTTGTCTCGATCGGCCGACCGATGGCCGTTACATCCTCGGCGACGACGACGTTTCACACATGGAAGACGATCGGCTTTCCGAAATCCGCAGCCGGTACCTGGGCTTCATCTTTCAATCGTACAACTTGTTGCCGCAGTACACGGTCGTCGAGAACATTGAAGTGCCCTTGCTTTACCAGGGTTGCCGAATCAACGAGAAAACGCAGCAGCGGTGCATCCAGCTCGCGCAGCTGGTGGGCCTCGGCGATCGGCTTGACCATCGGCCGATGCAACTCTCCGGCGGTCAGCAGCAGCGCGTCGCCATCGCCCGCGCCCTCGTCAACGATCCGCACGTGATTTTGGCGGACGAACCCACAGGCAACCTCGATTCGAAAACGAGCGACGAGATCATGCAGATGTTGATTCGTCTGAACGACGCCGGCAAGACGATCATCATGGTCACGCACGAAAACGATATTGCCGCCTGGGCCAAGCGCGTCGTCCGCATGCGCGACGGCCAAATTGAAACCGACGAGCGCAACGCAACGCCGAAGGTTGCCCAGGACGTGTCCTCCGCGTTTGTAGCGACGTTGAATTCGTTACTGGTAGATTCCGTGCGTTAGGAATTCCGAGTCCGAGCCTGAAGCGTGAGCGAAGGTTTGATATGGCCGCATCCGCGAACCAATTCTTGCTTTTTTGGGACAAGTCGCGCCGCAGTTTCGTCCTCGCGGCACGCAGCTTGTGGCTGCACAAGCTGCGCTCGTTCCTCTCGGTCCTCGGCATCATCATCGGCACCGGCGCCGTCATCACGCTGATGGCGTTCGGCGAAGGCAGCATGCACGACGCCCTGGAAGACATCAAACGCCAGGGCGCGACGAACGTCATCGTGCAGAGCGTCAAACCGGCCGACGATTCCACGAGCCAGCGCCGCAGCTTCATCGCCGCGTATGGCTTGACTTACGCGGACTACGAACAATTCCTGATCCTCGACTGCATCGTCGGCAGCGTGCCGATGCGGTATTTTCCGCAGGAAATCCGCAACCTGCATCGCATGTACAATGGCCGCGTCGTCGGCACGACGGCAGCGTATCGCAACGTCAATCGGCTCGAACTCGTGGAAGGCCGATTTTTGATCGACAGCGATGAAGTGAGCGAGCCGGGCGACGACAACGATCTGCGCAACGTCGTCGTCCTGGGCGCCGACGTTGCCGAGACGTTGTTTCCCTTTCAGTCCGCGGTCGGGCAGACGATCGTCTTGTCCAAGCACCATTACGTCGTCGTCGGCGTGCTCAAGGATCGCTCGCCGATCACGAACTCGGGCGGCTCCGCTGAGGAATTCAACAGTGACGTCTATATCCCATTGAGCACGTGCCGCGGCCGATTCGGCGAGAAGGTCTACATTCGCCAGTCAGGCTCGCGCTCCGGCGAGCAAGTGGAATTGCATCAGGTCACGCTGACGATCTCCGATATCGACAAGGTGCGCGACGCCGGCGCCGTGATCCGCGATCAACTGGAACGCAGCCACCTCAAGCGGGACTGGCGCGTGGTTGTGCCGCTGGATCGCATCGAGGAGGCTCGCCGCGCCAAGACGCGCGGCATGGTGCTGCTCTTCGTCATCGCGTCGATTTCGCTGTCCGTCGGCGGCATCGGCATCATGAACATCATGCTCGCCACGGTCACCGAACGCACCCGCGAGATCGGCATTCGCCGCGCCCTGGGCGCGAAACGATCGGACATCACCTTGCAATTCCTGATTGAGGCCGTCGTGCAAACAACGGCCGGCGGCATCCTCGGCGCGCTCGCCGGCATCAGTCTCGTTTTCATCGTTCCATGGGCCGGCGAAACGTTGTTCAGTATAAACGTGCCAGCCCGGCTTAATCACGAGCCGATCATCTTGTCGATGTCCGTCGCGATTTTAGTGGGCATCGTCTTCGGCTTGTATCCCGCGTTTCGCGCGTCGCGGCTCGATCCAATCGAGGCGCTGCGACACGATTGATTACGCAGCTTTCGCAGCTTGGCGCCCGCATGAGCTATGTGGGCCACAATGGGAACCTCGAAGATGCCGCAATTGATCCACGCCACTTTCGAGAACGGGGTTTTCAAACCGGCGGGGAATCTCCGGACTTGCCGGAACGCGCCCGCGTCAAGCTTATTGTCGAACTCGTTGAAGCCGGCTCGCCAACGCAGCAACAAATGAACGCATTGACCGCGCTGGAAGACCTCTGGCGACAAGCCAAGATCCATTCGCACGGAGAGCGACTCACGCGCGATCAATTTCATGATTACATGAACTGCTCCAAATAGCGCTTGCTCTGCCGCAACGAGCGTTTGCGCGTCTCGAGCGACCCTTCGTACGCGCGGTCTTCCACTTCAATGCAAACGGCGCCCTGATAACCCGCGTCGGTCAGCGCCGAAAAAAATGCGCTCCAGTTGACGTCGCCCAGGCCGGGCAACTTCGGCGTATGCCAGGCGAGCCCCATGATGCCGCGCTGGTAGAGATTGTCGTGGTCAATGCGCGCATCCTTGGCGTGAACGTGGACGAAGCGTTTGCCGAAGTCGCGGACGGAGCGAGCGACGTCGATGCATTGCCAGATGAGGTGCGATGGATCGAAGTTGAGGCCGAGCGTCGGGATTTTCTCGAACATCGTCGTCCAGGTTTCGGGCGTCGTCGCCAAATTGGCGCCGCCGGGCCATTCATCGAGGCTGAACAGCATTGGGCAGTTTTCGATGCCGATGCGCACGCCGGCGTCCGCAGCGCACTTGGCGACAGCGGGCCAGACGGCGTCGAACTGCGGCCAGTTTTCCTTGATGGATTTGTGCCAATCGCGGCCGATGAACGTGTTGACAACGTGCACGCCGAAGCGCGGCGCCGCCTGGATGACCTTCATCAGATGGCCGACGACGCGCTCGCGATGAGCGGCGTCGGGATGAAGCGGGTTAGGATAATACCCTAATCCGGAAATCTGCACGCCGGTCTTGTGCACCAGCCCTCGCACCTTGGCGATGAGCGCGTCATCCACTGCGGTCACATCAAGATGCGTGACGCCTGCGTAGCGCCGGTCGGCCGCGCCGGGAGGCCAGCACATCAGTTCGACGCAACCGAAGCCCTCGTCGGCCGCGAAGGTGAAGACCTCGTCGATGGTCAAATCCGCCAAGATGGCGCTGACGAAACCGAGTTGCATGGCGGCCCCCTTGAATGCAAGTAAGAAGTACTCAGTACAGAGTACTCCGCACAAACGGCCGCGTAAACGGCGTAATTATGACTTCGACTTTATGCTGCGGAAGTGGGCATGGTGCTGGTGGGAGGCTGACTCTTGACTCGGCCGCTGTCGGGCTTGGCGAGGCCGCCGGTGCGGAAAACTTCCGCAAGAAGTGCCTTGGCAGGTTCGGGCAGGTTGCTTTGCAGAACGGTGGTGACGGTGTCCTCGACCGGATACTCGATGCGCTTGAGCTCGACGCGCTGGCTTTCGATGATCGCATACGACGCGCGTGGATCGCCGTCGCGCGGCTGGCCGACGCTGCCGGGGTTGATCACCATCTTGTCGCCGACTTCGAGGATATAAGGATGATGCGTGTGTCCGACGCAGATCACCTGGGCGTCCACGTCCACCAGGCGGCGCGACCAGAAATCGACGTCAGCGATCGAGTATTCGTCCAAAGGATCGCGCGGCGTCGCATGGACGAGCAGAAACTTGACGCCGTCCAGCGTCACGCGCCGGCTCAAGGGCAATGACGCGAGGAAGCGCCGATCTTCCGCCGCGATGCGCTCCTGCGTCACTTCGCGCGTCACGCTCGTCAGATATTTGAAGCCGTTCTTGCCGTTGGTCTTTACGAATTGCGCGACCGCGTGATCATGGTTGCCGCGCACGGCATGCGTCGCGTGGGTGCGCACCCAGTCGATGCACGGTCCGGGTTCGAGGCCGTAATCGACCAGGTCGCCCAGGACGAGGCACTCATCGAACGGTTCGTTGATGGCTTTGAGCGCGGGCCAATTCGCATGAATGTCGGCCAGCAGAAGAATCCGCATGAAGTTCAGCGCCTCCTGTGCAATGTCATGAATCGCTCTGGGTGACGACGTGCGATCCTATCAGCGATCCACCAGCCTCTTCTCGTGCACAAAACGGCGACCAACTCATTGTATCACAGGCTATTCCCCGACCCCGTCCGGTGAGGGTGGAGGAGATGGTCGCGTTTTTTGACTTGTCTTTGGCTTTGTAACAAAGGTATACTGCAAACAGGTGAAAATCCAGCGAATTTGCCGAAAAACCGTCCGGTGCAACAACCGCGGCGACGCCGTTCGTGTTCGTTCTACCAGGGGAATTCCATGGCCGACAAAGGTCTCCGCCGTCTTCCGCTACGAAAACTGCTGGCGAGTTCCGACAAAACGTCGCGCGACATGGCCGAGCTGGTGCACACGCATTTGTTGCCGCGCGTGGTGGATTTCCGCGACTTGTCGCGCCCCGTTCGCCGCAAGAGTCACTTCCCAACGGTGGTCGCGTTCCACAATGGCCTGCGTCGCCTGCTCGCCGCTAATGATCAGCTGCAGGAAATGATCAAGGTGTTGCATGAACATTTAGAGGCAATTCGCGACCATGCGCAGCGCGAGAAGCTGAATCGGAAGCGCTAGGTAAATCAACATTTCTGTCGACAATCGACCAATCGAAAGCGCGCGCGGTCGTCGTCTGCGACCGCAACTTCTCATTTCATTTGCGCCATCTTCACCGATCTGACACAAAGGCTCATTAATCTACTGCTCCAAGTCAATTATTGTTTTCCGCGCTCTACTTCGGCGAGGATGTGTTCGCCGTATTTGCGTTTGCAGAGACCAACCAAAGGTAGGCCGTGTTGATCGCGACCAGGCAGGATACCAGTCCTCTGCAATGCGTTCAGGTGCTTTCCTTTTTGGCCCTGAAACGAATTCTCACCTATTCCGGTGGCGAGGCTGCTCCACGCCGATTTCTCCTGGATGACAGTATCCTGGCGGCTAACCAACAAGTTGCGCGCGCCTTGCGGCAGGCCAACGCGCGTGCGTGGTTGGCCGCTGAAGTCCTAATCGCGGGCGAAGAACTTTGGGAGCGCGCGCAAGTCGATTGGGAACGCCCCCTGGAAGATAGTTTTTTTCGACCATTGCGGTCCTTTCTCGATCGCGTTTCGCGCGAGCCGTTTGAGCAGCTGACGGTTCCAGAGAAAAACACGCTTCGACAGAACCTGGATATTGCGATTCGCAACGGTGTGTTGACTGCCGGGTCCCTCAACACGGCCGAGATTTTGCGAGCGATTGCGCAGGACCCGCCGTCTTCGGACTGGATCGATGAAGAATGGGAATTGCTCGGATTGCTTGCCAAGGAAGTGGGCTGGTCCGTCGCGGCCGAATTGCAGCGGTTGTTTCAGTTCGAGATTTCAGACGGTTCTTCATTACTTGTCGCGATCGTTGGCGCGTTTTTTCGACACGCCGTATTAAGCGACGCGGACCTGTTCGGCGATCTCGCGCCGCAGTTGCGGGAACGTGAGCTGTCGGCAGATGAGCGATGCTTTGCGGAGTTCGCGGCGGCCATGGAAGGGCATCGCGCGCGCGTCGATGCATTATTACAATGCCGGCCAGTTGCCGCGCCGGCCCCGGTTCGCCGGACCGTGGAGGTCAACATCGAGTCGCGCCTCCAGCGCGGGCGCGAGCATTCGCAACGCGGCGACTTCGAAACGGCGATCGCCGAGTTCACGGCGGCTTTGCTACAAGATCCCGCTCGTGTTGAGGCATATGCCCAGCGCGGCGATGCCCATCGACTCAAGGGCGACAACGCGCAGGCCCTCAACGACTTCAACGCCGCGCTGCGACTCGACCCTGCACACCATGGCGCATTGATGAGTCGCGGACAGGTCCACTGGCTTGCCCGTCGTTTTCAGGAGGCAATCGCCGATTTCTCAGCATTGTTGCAACTCGACTCGCATCACGCCCTGGCCTATCATTTGCGCGGCAAGACGCATCTGGACGCGGGCGATTTTCAAGCAGCGGTAGGTGATTTCACCGAAGCGCAGCACTTGTCGCCGGCATCGCCGTGGCCGTGGCACGACCGCGGCGACGCTTATGCCGCGCTCGATGAGCCGGAGCGTGCGATCGCAGATTACACGCAAGCGTTGCGGCTCAGTCCCCAGGCGATGTTCAGCTATCTCCGGCGCGGCGATGCGCACGCGTGCATGGGGACGTACGATCATGCGGTCAGCGACTTCAATCACGCGCTCCATCTCGATCCGCTCAATCCCGCGTCCTATCGTTCGCGCGGCGCCGCTTATCGTCATTTGGGCCAATTCGACCAAGCGACGGCCGATTTCACCCGTGCATTGGAGCTGGATGATGCCGACGCCGAGGTCTTTTCGCAGCGTGGTCGATTGTTTCACTTGCGCGGCGACCATGAACGTGCGGTCGAGGATCTCGATGCTGCCATTCGCCTGGATCATTCCAGTGGCGAACTGTTTTATCAACGCGGGCTTGCGGTAGCCGCTTTGGGAAACGTTGAAATGGCATTGGCCGATTTCAACTCAGCGATCCGCCTGTTGCCCGATCACGCCGAGTGCCTGCGCAGCCGTGGCCAGATTTACGCAGCGAGTGGAGAAAACGACCAGGCGTTGCGCGACTTCAGCGCGGCCTTGCGTCTCGAACCGTCAT
>Ga0105340_1001467_pt1 | contig 10574 bp, 7 predicted proteins | sample EasRivMeERMLT700_FD_89676 | JGI IMG/M metagenome (GOLD analysis project Ga0105340, IMG submission 89676) | Soil microbial communities from meander-bound floodplain in the East River, Colorado, USA - East River MetaG ERMLT700 | ecosystem: Environmental > Terrestrial > Soil > Floodplain | place... | reverse complement strand
GTCGAGCTTGTCCTTTTTCAGCAGGATCTGGTCGGGGATGCCGATCTTGCCGATGTCGTGCAGCGGCGCGGCAAGCTCGATGGCCGCGGCCTCCTCGCGATCCAGGCCGATCGTGTCCGCGATCAGGCGCGAGTAGTGCGACATGCGTACCAGGTGGTAGCCGGTCTCCTCGTCACGGAACTCGCCGGCGCGGGCCAGGCGCATCAGCGTTTCCTTCTCGCGGTCGCGCACTTCGCGCGTCGCCTCCTCCACCATGCCCTCCAGCAGGCGCCGCTTGTCTTCCAGCGCGAGTTGCTGGCGCCGCAAGGTGAGGAGGTTCCTGCAGCGCGCCATGCACTCGCGCGCATCCACCGGCTTGATGAGGAAATCGGTAACGCCGGCGTCCAGGGCGTCGTAGCGCACCTTGCGGTCGTCGTGCGCGGTCACCATCATGATCGGCACGTGCTCGTAGCCGGGCAGCGCGCGCAGGCGCTTGGCCAGCTCGATGCCGTTCATCTCAGGCATCATGTAGTCGATGACCACCAGGTCGGCGATGTGGCGCGTGGCCCACAGCACCGCGTCCACCGGGCGGGCGAAGCCTTCCACCGACACCCGCTCGTCGAGCGAGCGCACCACCTGCTCGAGGATGGCGCGACCGGTCGACTGGTCGTCGACCACCATCACCGTGTTGCGCGCCACCGGCAGCACGAGAAGCTGCGCTTTCGCCATGCAGTTCCCATGGAAAACGGAGCGCTTAGCCTACCCCGGGTTGCTCCCATTGTCTAGTTAACAGGCTGATGCAAAAGCAAGAAAACGTGATGCAGTCGAGACTTGGTGCCGGAAGAGAGACTCGAACTCTCATGGTGTCGCCACCGGCGGATTTTGAGTCCGCTGCGTCTACCGATTCCGCCATTCCGGCGCGGGGAGCGGAATTATAGAACCCTATAATGCCGCGAAATGCGCCTCGCGGAGTTCGACTATGCGCTGCCCGAGGAGCTGATCGCCCAGCGCCCGGCCTCCGGGCGCGCCGCGAGCCGCCTGCTGCGCCTGGACGCGGCGAGCGGCCGGCTCGAGGACCTCGCCTTCTCCGACCTGCCCTCGCTCGTGGGCCCGCGCGACGCGCTGGTGGTGAACGACACGCGCGTGATCAATGCGCGCCTTGCCGGCGCCAAGGCGAGCGGCGGGAAGATCGAGCTGTTCATCGAGCGCGTGACCGGAGCGCGCGAGGCGCTGGCGCTCATCCGCTCGAGCCACCGCCCGCGCGAAGGCGGTGAACTGGTGGTGGGCGACGGTGCGCGAGTCACGGTGATCGGCCGCGAGGGGGACCTGTACCGCGTGCGCTTCGCCGAGGACGTGCACGCGGTGCTCGAGCGCTGCGGCGCGGTGCCCCTGCCGCCGTACATCCGCCACGCGCCCGACGCCCAGGATGCCGAGCGCTACCAGACCGTGTACGCCGCGCGCCCGGGTGCGGTGGCCGCACCCACCGCCGGGCTGCATTTCGACCGCGCGGTGCTGGCGGCAGTCGAGGCGCGCGGCGCGCGCCTTGCGCACATCACTTTGCACGTCGGTGCCGGCACTTTCCAGCCGGTGAGGAGCGAGAACATCGACGCGCACCGCATGCACCGGGAGCTCTACGACGTGCCGCGCGAGACCATGGACGCGATCGCCGGACGGCGCGTGCTCGCGGTCGGCACGACCTCGCTGCGCGCGCTGGAAAGCGCTGCGTTGAGCGGGCAGCTGCGCGGCGAGACCGACCTGTTTGTGCGCCCGGGGTTCCAGTTCCTGCTCACCGACCGGCTGCTCACCAATTTCCACCTGCCGAAATCGAGCCTGCTGATGCTGGCGGCCGCCTGCGCAGGGCTGGAGAACATCCGCCGCGCCTACGCGCACGCCATCGCCAAGCGCTATCGCTTCTTCTCCTACGGCGACGCCATGCTGATCGAGCGCGCCGCATGAAGTTCGCCGTGAGCCATCGCGACGGCGCGGCGCGCCGCGCGCGCCTGGAGCTCGCGCACGGCGCCGTCGACACGCCCGCCTTCATGCCGGTGGGCACCTACGGCACGGTGAAGGCCATGTCGCCCGCCGAACTGAAGGGCGTCGGCGCGCAGATCGTGCTGGGCAACACCTTCCACCTGTGGCTGCGCCCGGGCACCGAGGTGATCGCGAAGCACGGCGGGCTGCACCGCTTCATGGGCTGGGACGGCCCGATCCTCACCGACTCGGGCGGCTTCCAGGTGTTCAGCCTCGGCGCGCTGAGGAAGATCACCGAGGAGGGCGTGACGTTCGCTTCGCCCGTCAACGGCGACCGGCTGCTGCTCACTCCCGAGGAGTCGATGCGCGTGCAGCGCGCGCTCGATTCCGACATCGCCATGGTATTTGACGACTGCACCCCGCACCCGGCGACGCACAAGCAGGCGGAGAAATCCGCGCAGCTGAGCCTGCGCTGGGCCGAGCGCTCCAAGCGCGCGTTCGAAGGCAGCCGCAATGCCCTGTTCGGCATCGTGCAGGGCAGCGTGTACGAAGACCTGAGGGAGGAGTCGCTCGCCGGCCTCGAGGCCCTCGGCTTCGACGGCTACGCCATCGGCGGCCTGGCGGTGGGCGAGCCGAAGGAGGAGCGCAACCGCATTCTCGCGCACATCGCGCCGCGCCTGCCCGCGGACCGGCCGCGCTACCTGATGGGCATGGGCACGCCCGAGGACCTCGTCGAGGCGGTGCTCGCCGGCATGGACATGTTCGATTGCGTGCTGCCGACGCGCAACGCGCGCAACGGCTGGCTCTACACGCGCCACGGCGAGGTGAAGATCCGCAACGCGCGCTGGCGCGACGACCCGGCGCCGCTGGATGCGCAATGCGCCTGCTACGCGTGCCGCAATTTCAGCCGCGCCTACCTGCACCACCTGCAAAAGCCCGGCGAGATCCTCGGCGCGCGGCTGAACACGATCCACAACCTGCACTACTATCAGCAACTGATGCGCGAACTGCGCGCCGCCATCGAGGGCGGGCGGCTCGCCGCGACCGCCGCGCGGCTGCTGGAAGAGCGCCGGCGGCTGCTATAATTCGCGCCCTTTCCCGGGGAGTCCGCAGTGATGATTTCCAACGCCTACGCACAGGCCGCCGCCGCCGGCGCAGATTCCGGATTCATGGGCCTGCTGCCCATCGTCCTGATGTTCGTGCTGCTGTATTTCCTCATGATCCGGCCGCAGATGAAGCGCGCCAAGGAACACAAGCAGATGGTCGAGGCGCTGCAAAAGGGCGACGAGGTGCTTGCCGCCGGTGGCGTGCTCGGCCGCATCACCGAGATGCGCGACGCCTACGTCAGCCTCGAGATTGCCCCCGGCATCGAGATCAGCGTGCAGCGCTCCGCCGTGCAGACGCTGCTGCCCAAGGGCACGATGAAGTCGCTCAAGTAGCGTCCCCGGAGTGAATCGCTACCCTGCCTGGAAGTACACGCTGGTCGCGCTGTGCGTGGTCCTCGCCGCGCTCTACACGCTGCCGAACTTCTTCGGCGAGTCGCCCGCGGTGCAGGTGTCCAGCGTGCGGGCGACCGTGCGCGTGGATAGCGCGCTGCTGCAGCGCATCGAGAGCGCGCTCGCCCAGGCCACCATCGCCTACACCGGCGCCGTGCTCGACGCCAACAGCGTGCGCGTGCGCTTCGCCGACACCGACATCCAGCTCAAAGCGAAAGACGCGATCGACAAGGCGGTCAACCCCGACCCTGCCAACGCCTCCTACGTTGTGGCCCTCAACCTGCTCTCCGCGTCGCCAAGGTGGCTGACCGCGATCCACGCGCTGCCGATGTACCTCGGCCTCGACCTGCGCGGCGGCGTGCACTTCCTCCTGCAGGTGGACATGCCGGCGGCGCAGACCAAGCGCCTGGAGAGCCTGACTGGCGACATCCGCAGCCTGCTGCGCGACAAGACCATCCGCCACGGCGGCGTGGCGCGCGAGGGGCAGACCCTGCGCGTGCGCTTCCGCGACGGCGAGACGCGCGCCAAGGCGCGAGAGATCATCGCCGCCGGCGCCGGCGACCTGGCGCTGGCCGAGCGCGAGGAAGGCGCCGACCTGCTGCTGGTCGCCACGCTCAAGCCCGAGGCCGCCAAGCGCACCCAGGAATTCGCCCTCAAGCAGAACATCACCACGCTGCACAACCGCATCAACGAACTGGGCGTGGCCGAGCCGGTGATCCAGCAGCAGGGCGCCGATCGCATCGTGGTGCAGCTGCCCGGCGTGCAGGACACCGCCAAGGCGAAGGACATCCTCGGCCGCACCGCCACCCTCGAGATCCGCATGGTGGACGAGGAGAAGATGACGCCGGACATCCTGGCGGCGGCGGCGCGCGGCGAAGTGCCCTTCGGCACCGAGTACTACGTGGAGAGGAACGGCGCGCCATTGCTGGTGAAGAAGCAAGTGGTGCTCACCGGCGACCGGCTTACCGACGCGCAACCCGGCTTCGACAACCAGACCAACGAGCCGGCGGTGCACCTGACGCTGGACGGCGCCGGCGCGCGCATCTTCAGGGAAGTGACGCGCGAGAACGTCGGCAAGCGCATGGCGATCCTGCTGATCGAGAAGGGCAAGGGCGAGGTGGTGACCGCGCCGGTGATCCGCACCGAGATCGGCGGCGGGCGGGTGCAGATCTCCGGCCGCATGAGCACGACGGAGGCGGCCGACGTGGCGCTGCTCCTGCGCGCGGGGTCCCTCGCCGCGCCGATGGAAATCATCGAGGAGCGCACCGTCGGCCCGAGCCTCGGCCGCGACAACATCGACAAGGGCTTCAACTCCACCAAGTGGGGCTTCATCGCCATCGCGGTGTTCATGTCCCTGTACTACGTGGTGTTCGGCCTGGTCTCGTCGGTGGCGCTGGGCGTGAACCTGCTGTTCCTGGTGGCGCTGCTCTCCATGCTGCAGGCCACGCTCACCCTGCCAGGCATCGCCGCCATCGCGCTCACCCTCGGCATGGCGATCGACGCCAACGTGCTGATCAACGAGAGGATCCGCGAGGAGCTGCGCGGCGGCGCCACGCCGCAGGCGGCGATCGCGGCCGGCTACGAGCGTGCCTGGGGCACCATCCTGGATTCAAACGTCACCACGCTGATCGCGGGGCTGTCGCTGCTGATCTTCGGCTCCGGGCCGGTGCGCGGCTTCGCCGTGGTGCACTGCCTGGGCATCCTGACCTCCATCTTCTCCTCGGTGGTGGTGTCGCGCGCCATGGTCAACCTGGTCTACGGCCACCGCCGCAAGGTGGTGCGCCTGGCGATCGGCAACACGGCGTGGAAGTGAGATAGCGATGGAATTCTTCAAGATCCGGCGCGTGATCCCGTTCATGCGGCATGCGCTGGTGTTCAACGTCATCTCGCTGATCACCTTCCTGCTGGCGGTGTTCTTCCTCGCCAGCAAGGGCCTCAACTTCTCGGTCGAGTTCACCGGCGGCACGCTGATCGAAGTGAGCTTCCGGGAGTCGGCGGACGTCGACCGCATCCGCCAGGCGATGGAGCAGGCCGGCCTCAAGGCCGAGGTGCAGAATTTCGGCTCCTCGCGCGAGGTGCTGATCCGCATGCACCCGGAGAAGAACCAGTCGCACGCCGCCCTTTCGCAGAAGGTGATGGGCCTGCTGCAGGCGGAGGGCAAACCGGTCGAGCTGCGCCGCGTGGAGTTCGTCGGCCCGCAGGTGGGCGAGGAGCTGGCCGAGTACGGCGCGCTCGCGCTGCTGGTGACCGCGGTGGGCATCGTGCTCTACCTGTGGATGCGTTTCGAGTGGCGCTTCGGCCTCTCCGCGATCATCGCCAACCTGCACGACGTGGTGATCATCCTGGGGTGCTTTGCCTTCTTCCAGTGGGAGTTCTCGCTGCCGGTGCTGGCGGCGGTGCTGGCGGTGCTCGGTTACTCGGTGAACGAGTCGGTGGTGGTGTTCGACCGCGTGCGCGAGAATTTCCGCAAGATGAGGAAGGCAAGCGTGCCGGAGGTGATCGACAGCGCCATCACCGGCGTGATCTCGCGCACCATCATCACGCACGGCTGCACGCAGATGATGGTCACCACCATGCTGGTGTTCGGCGGCCCCGCCCTGCACTACTTCGCGCTGGCGCTCACCATCGGCATCCTGTTCGGCATCTACTCCTCGGTCCTGGTGGCGAGCCCGCTGGTCATGTGGCTCGGCGTGGACCGCGCGCAGTTCATCAGGCCCGCGAAGAACCTGGAGAAGGACCGCAACGAGGGCGCCGTGGTCTAGGCGCGGCGGGCGCCCGCTTCGTGCGAGAAGTACTGCACGTTGTTGCGGCCTGCCTGCTTCGCCTGGTACATCGCCCGGTCGGCGTTCTTCAGCAGCGTCTCCTGGTCCTGGTCATGCAGCGGGTAGACGGTGACGCCGATGCTGGTCGACACGAACAGCTCGCGGCCGGCAGCGCTGTGCGGCTGCGCCACCGCGGCGAGGATCTTGCGTGCCACGAGGTCGACCTCCTCCACGTTGCGCATTCCTTCGAGCAGCACCGTGAACTCGTCGCCGCCCAGGCGCGCCACCGTATCCGTGGAGCGCACACAGCCGGTCAGCCGCGTGGCCACGCTCTGCAGCAGCTCGTCGCCCGCCGCGTGTCCGAGGCTGTCGTTCACTTCCTTGAATTGGTCCAGGTCGAGGAACATCACTGCCAGCAGCGTCTCTGCGCGCCTGGCGCGCTGCAGTGCCTGCGCCAGCCGGTCCTGCAGCGTCACGCGGTTGGGCAGACCCGTAAGCTTGTCGTAGTGCGCGAGCCGTTCCAGCTCCTGCTCGGTGCGCTTGCGCTCGGTGACGTCGCGCCCGACGCCCCGGTACCCGGTGAAGTTGCCTTGCGCATCGAACACCGGCTCGCCGATGACCGAGTACCAGCGTACCTCGCCCTCGGCGTCGTGGCGCGCGAACTCGAAGTCGCGGAACGGGAGATGGCCGTCCATCTTCGCCTTGAGCGCGTGCCAGCCCTCTGCCGCCGGATGCACGGACGGGATCTCCCAGGCCGTCTTGCCCACGGTGCGGTCGGTGCCGTCCTTCTTCAGCGCGCCCTCGTCCGACAGCGCCTTGAAGCGGTGCTCGGCGTCGGTTTCCCAGTAAAAGTCGGAAGACAGCTTGGACAGGCTGCGGAAGCGTTCCTCGCTCTCCCGCAGCGCCTCGGTAGCGTGGATGCTTGCCGTGATGTCGCGCGCGACGCCGCGATAGCCCCTGAAGCGGCACTGCTCGTCGAACACCGGCTCGCCGTCGTGGCTGGCGTAGGTGATCCTGCCGTCGGCGCCCTTGCGCGCGTAGACGAAGTTGCTGAACGGCTGGTGCGCCTCCATCACGGCGCGGTGGCGCGCCATCTCCTCCCCGCTGCCGACGAATTGGATGTCCCAGCGCCGCTTGCCGATCAGGCTGGACGGTTCCACGCCGCGCACCCGCCGGATGCCCTCCGAAACGTAGGTGAAGCGCAGCTCCGGGTCCATCTCCCAGTACCAGTCGGAGGACAGCGTGGTGAGCGCCCGGAAGCGCGCCTCGCTGTCGCGCGTGGCGAGCTCCGCGCGCTTCTGGTCCGAGATGTCGCTCACCAGCGCGAAATACCCCCTCACGCCCTCCGCGTCGACTTCGGGTACGTACTGCACGCGCAGCCACAGCGTCGAGCCGTCAGCGCGCCTGCGGCGGCGCTCGAAGGCGACCTCCCTGCCCTGGAGCACGGCCGCGACGTGGGGCCTGGTTTCGGCGTAGGCTTCCTCGCCAATCACCTCGCGCACCGTGCAGCCGACGATCTCTTCGCGCGGGCGCTCGAGCAGCGCTTCCATGCCGAGGTTGGCCGCGATGTAGCGCTCGTCGCGGCCGATGTGCCCGATCGCCAGTGGCAGCGCGTCGAAGATCCTGCGCAGGTGCATCTCGGCGTTGCGCAGCGCCTCCGCCTCCGCCCCCGCCAAGCCGGCGATTCTCTCGCTCACGCCCCTCCCCCTTTGCACGGCACCAGCGAATGAGCTTACTCCCGATTGTCCTACTTCAGGATCTGGATCAGGTTGGAGTAGTCGTCGGTCCAGGTGCGCAGTGCCTCGCGGTCCTCGGCCGGCTCCGCGCCCACGGCCTCGAACTGCTTGCCCTGCAGCGCGTTCGGGTCGCGTGACACCAGCACCCAGTCGCTCTGCGTGCGCGATTCGTCCTCGCCCGAGCCCGAGCCCTCGAACACCGCCACCGCGTGCGCTTTGTTCTCGAGCGCGAGGCGCGCCACCACCGGCACCAGCTCGAGGAAGCGGTTGGACACGTGGAAGGCGACGATGCCCTCGGGCTTCACGTGGCGCAGGTACAGGGCGAGCGCCTCCCTGGTGATGAGGTGCACGGGGATCGCGTCGCTGGAGAACGCGTCCACCGCGAGCACGTCGAAATCCTGCGGCGGCTCGTGCTCGAGGCTCAGGCGCGCGTCCCCCAGCTCGATTTCGATCTTCGCGTCGCTGTCTGCCAGGTAGGTGAATGCGCGGCTGGCGACGTCGATCACGCGCGGGTTGATGTCGTAGAAGCGGTAGGTGTCGCCCGTGCGGCCGTAGGCGGCGAGCGTACCGGTGCCCAGGCCGATCACCCCGACGCGCATCGGCCCCGGGCGATCGCCGCGCGCGAGCAGCGCCGCGCCGATGCCCGAGCTGTGCTGGTAGTAGGAGGTGGCCATGCCGCGGCGCTCCGGATGCAGGTACTGCTCGCCGTGCATGATCACTCCATGCAGCAGGCGCCGCGAATGGTCCGCCCCGCCCGGCGTGCCGTACTCCTTCACGCGCAGCACGCCGTAGAAATTGCGCGACGCCAGGCGCACGTCTTCCTGGAAGCGCAAGCCGTCGTAGATCGCCGCGCCGGTCACGCCCATCAGCACGGCGAGGCTCATGTTGCGCGCGACCTCGTACAGCGTCGCGCAGCGCAGCGCCGCAAGGAAGGCCACCGCGATCATCGAGAGGCCCAGTTCGTAGTAGCCGTTGAAAGCGAGCGGCGCCAACACCGCCACCAGCAGCCCGCCCAGCGCGCCGCCGGCCGACACCACCAGGTAGAACATGGTCAGGTGCCGCGGCGGTGGCCGCAGGCGGTAGAGCTCGCCGTGGCAAAAGAGGCAGGTGACAAACAGCCCCGAGAGGAAGACACCCAGCTGCAGCGGCAGCTCGAACTGGTAGTCGATGTCAACCAGCAGCCACGCCATGCCCATCAGCCACGCCAGGCAGAAACTCCAGAAGACCTCCGAACGGTAAAAACCGCCCCCGAAGGCGAGGATGAAGGTGACGAGGTACAGCGTCAGCGGCGCGAGCCAGAGGAGGGGGATCGCGGCCACGTTCTGCGTGACGTGGTTGGTCACCGCAAGCAGCATCGCCGAGCCGGTGGCCGACAGCGCCAGCCAGTGCAGCACCTCCGAGCGTTTCGGCGCCGGTGCGTCGGGCAGCATCGCCGCGTGGTCAGCGGCCGGCGTGGCGCTCCGCCAGGCGAGCGCCGCGCACAACAGCGCGAAAAGGCCGAACAACCACGACCATCCCGCCACCTGTTCGCCGTTGGACAGGAATGGTTCCACCACCAGCGGATAAGCGATGAGGGCGGCGAGCGACGCGACGTTCGAAAGCGCAAACAGCCGGTATGGGTTCGCTCCCGGGCGCGCGCGCGCGAACCACGCCTGCACCAGCGGGCTGGTGGCCGAGAGCAGCAGGTAGGGCAGCCCGACCGCGGCGGCAAGCAGGATCAGGATGGCGGTGATGGGCTCCTCGTCGCCGAGCGGCTTCCAGCGCTCCGAGGGCGCGATCGGCAGTGTGGCCGCCGCCGCCGCGAGCAACGCGATGTGCAGGATGACCTGGCGGCGCGGCGCCAGCTTCGCGTTCGAGGCGTGCGCGTAGGCGTAGCCGGCGAGGAGCAGGCTCTGGAAGAACAGCATGCAGGTGGTCCACACCGCCGCGCCGCCGCCGAACCACGGCAGGATCAGGCGCGCGATGAGCGGCTGCACCAGGAACAGCAGCAACGACGACAACGCGATGACGGCGGCGTGCAGCATCGGCCGCCTACTGGATTTCTTTGGGGTAGGGTTTTCCCAGCATCCAGGCGGCGATCGCGCTCACCGTCTCGGCTTCCTTGCCGAAGTAGCCGTGCGGCGCGAGCGGATCGCAGGGCCCGGTCTCGGGCGGCTTGCCACCCTTCACCGAGACGAGGGGAAAGCTGGCGCCAAGCCTGGCAGCATCGGGATAAGGCGTCGCCGGGCAGCTGTCCTCGCGGTGGTGCACGAACAGCAGCGGGATGCGGATGGTGGAGAACTCGAACAGGCCCAGCACCGGCGTGCGCCCGATCCAGAACAGCGACGAGGTCAGCACCGCGCCCGCGAGCTCATCGCCGATGGCGCGCGCCTGGTAGGCGGCGGAAATGGTGCTGCGGCTGGTGGTCACGAGGAACACTGGCAGGCCGGGATGGCGCCGCTTCACTTCGGCGATCACCGCGCGCAGATCTGCGGTGTGCGCGGCGCTCGCGCGGAACTCGTCCGAGATGCCCGCGCCCGACTGGTGCTCGCTCGGGTTGTCGAGGATCACCGGCAGGATGCCCTCGGCGATGAACTCGCGGCGCGAGCGCGGCAGGAAATTTTGTTGGCCGAAGCGCACCTGGCCTTGCT
>Ga0105340_1001465_pt1 | contig 10583 bp, 8 predicted proteins | sample EasRivMeERMLT700_FD_89676 | JGI IMG/M metagenome (GOLD analysis project Ga0105340, IMG submission 89676) | Soil microbial communities from meander-bound floodplain in the East River, Colorado, USA - East River MetaG ERMLT700 | ecosystem: Environmental > Terrestrial > Soil > Floodplain | place... | reverse complement strand
GCCGGCTGCGCCTGGGCTTCGTCTCGCTCGCCGACTACGGCGTCCTGCCGGGCCTGCTGAAGGGCTTCAAGTCGGCGCGGCCCGGCGTCTCCCTCGCGCTGCGCGAGATGCTGTCCCCGGACCAGGCCGCCGCGCTGTCCGCGGGCGAGCTCGACTTCGGCCTGCTGCTGCCGCCCGTGGCGGGCGACTTGGAGCACCTGGTGATGCAAAGCGAGAGGTTTGTCGCCGCTCTTCCGGCGCGGCACGCCGCGGCGCGCCAGCGCCGGCTCGCAATGCGCGACCTGGCCGGGGAGGCCTTCGTCATGGTGCCGCGCGACATCGCGCCGGGTCTCTACGATATAGTCGCCGGGCTCGCGGCGCGCGCGGGCTTCTCCCTGCGGGTGGCGCAAGAGGCGATACAGATGCAGACGGTGGTCAGTTTGGTGTCGAGCGGTCTGGGCGTGGCCATCGTGCCGGCATCGATCGCGAACCTCGGCCGGCGCGGCGTGGTGTACCGCGAGCTCGCCGATGCGCACCCGCGGCTCGACCTGTGGCTGGCGTGGCGCCGCGGCGCGCTCGGCGCCACGGCGCGCGACTTCCTCCTCCACGCCCGCCGCGGCGCGCGCTAGGCATGCTGGTCCACCCCGACATCGACCCGATCGCGTTCTCCATCGGCCCGCTCGCGGTGCGCTGGTACGGCCTCATGTACCTCGCCGGCTTCGTCGCCGGCTGGTGGCTCGGCGTGCGGCGCATCAACCGCGGCATGGCGCCGGTGACGCGCGCGCAGCTCGACGACATGGTGTTCTACACGCTGCTCGGCGTGATCCTCGGCGGGCGCCTGGGCTACGTGCTGTTCTACAAGCCGCTGCACTTCCTTTCGCACCCGCTCGAGATCTTCTATATCTGGCAGGGCGGCATGTCGTTCCACGGCGGCCTTCTGGGCGTGATGACCGCGATGTGGCTCATCGCGCGCAAGCACAACATCGACTACCTGCGGCTGATGGATTTCTTCGCGCCGCTCGTCCCGCCCGGCCTCGGCGCCGGGCGGCTGGGCAATTTCATCAACGGCGAGCTGCCGGGGCGCGTCACCGACCTGCCGTGGGGCATGGTGTTCCGCGGCGCCGGCGATGCGCCGCGCCACCCTTCGCAGCTCTACCAGTTCGCGCTCGAGGGCCTCGCGCTATTCGCGCTTCTTTGGTGGTTCTCCTCCAAGCCGCGGCCGCGCGGGCAGGTATCGGGGCTGTTTCTCATCGGCTACGGCGTGTTCCGCTTGCTCACCGAGCTCGTGCGCCAGCCCGACTCCTTCATCGGTGCAGGGGGCTACCTCGCGTTTGGCACGACGATGGGGCAGTGGCTCTGCGTCCCCATGATCGGCGCCGGCATCGCGCTATTCGCATGGGGTCGACGCTAGATCCGGTTCTCAGCGCGGTCCTGCCGGTCTTCGGGCTGGTCGCGTCGGGCTACCTCGCGGGGCGCTTCGGCCTCGTCAGCCAGGCCTCGAGTGCGGCGCTCAACCAGTTTGTCTATGCCTTCGCCCTGCCGGCAATGCTTTTCATCGCCGTCTACCGGGGCTCGCTCGACGAGATCCTGAGCGGCTACTTCCTGCTAGCGGTGATCCTCGCCACGCTGGGGACAGCGGCCGCGGGTTTCCTGGTTTCCCATTTCTCGCGCGCATCGCCGGCGCAAAGCACGATGCGCGCGCTGAACGCCTCGTTCGCCAACACGGGCTACCTCGGCATCCCGCTCGTCACCGTGGCCTATGGCGAGCGCGCGGCGTTGCCTGCGGCGCTGGCGACGGTAGCGACCAACATCATCTCCTTCGCGCTCGCCATTGTCTGCCTGGAGCTGTTCGTCAACCCGCAGCCCGGCGGCGTGCGCCGGGCGCTCTCCGGCGTAGCGAGGAGCCCGCTCATCTGGCCGATCGCGCTGGCGGTCTTGCTGGTCTTTCTTCAGGTCAAGATTGCGTTGCCGCTCGAGCGCTTCGCCGTCCTGCTCGCCGGCGCCGCCGGCCCGTGCGCCCTCTTCGCCATCGGGCTCTTCGTCTCGCAGCTCTCGATCCGCGCGGGCGCCGCGGCGAGCTGGCAGAGCACCGTGCTCAAGCTCGCGCTGCATCCACTGCTGATGGCGATCCTCGCGTTCTGGGTCCTGCCGATCGACCCGTTCTGGGCCAAGATCGCCGTGGTATGCGCCGCGCTGCCGCTCGGCGCCACCGCCTTCGTGCTGGCGCAGCGCTACAAGCTGCTGGAAGCCGAAACGTCCACCGGAGCGGTGGTTTCCACCGCGGTTTCGGTCCTCACCGTCTCCCTCATCATGGCGTTCTTCGCGCACGGCGCACGCGCCGACGAGAGCGCATGGAAGCTGGCCCAGGCGGGCGGGCAGGTGCTCTTCGTGCGTCACGCGACGACGACGCCTGGCGTCGGTGATCCCGACGGTTTCCGTCTGGAAGACTGCAAGACGCAGCGCAACCTCTCGGAGGCGGGTCGCGCCGAGGCGAAGCGCCTGGGAGAGGCGCTTCGGCTGCGCAAGGTCCCGGTCGGCGAAGTGCTGTCGAGCCCGTGGTGCCGCTGCCACGACACCGCGCAGCTCGCTTTCGGCACTCCAGGCACGCGCTGGACGCCTCTGAGCAATCTGTTCGGCCGCCGCGAAGCCGCCGAAGCGCAGGTGCGCGACCTGCGCGCCCGTATCGGCGCATACAAAGGCAAGGACAACCTGGTGATGATCTCGCACGGCTCGGTGGCGCTCCCCCTGACCGGCGTCTCGCCGCAGCAAGCCGAGATCATCGTGCTCACGCCGCTGGGTGGCGACAGGTTCCGCGTGGCGGGCCGTATTCCGCCGCCCGGATCGTCTCCCTAGAGCGCGAGCTCGAGCACGCGGGCAACGTGGACGGCCTCGCGGCCTGCGCCGTCGAGGATCTGCTGGCGGCAGCTGGTGCCGTCGGCGACCACGAGCGCATCGGCGGCTTTTCTGACCGCCGGCAGCAGCGCGAACTCGGCCATCTTCATGGAGACGTCGTAGTGCTCGGCTTCGTAGCCGAAGCTGCCGGCCATGCCGCAGCAGCTGGTCTCGATCACGCTCGGCTCCACCCCCGGAATGAGCCGCAGGACCTTCTGCACCGAGGGCATGGCGTCGAACGCTTTCTGGTGGCAATGACCGTGCACCAGGACGCGCTTCTCGATCTCCTTCAGTTTGAGCCGGCCGGGGTCGCGGGCGAGATACTCTTCGAACAGCAACGCGCTGCCCGCCAGCTTGCCGAAGCCCATCGCCGGGTGCTCGTCGCGCAGCGAGAACAGGCAGGACGGCTCGAGGCCGACGATCGGCACGCCGCGCTCTGCGTAGGGCGCGAGCGCGTCCTGCATCTTCGCCGCCTCGCGCTTGGCTTGGTCCACCATGCCGACCGAAAGAAAGGTGCGGCCGCAGCACAGGCCGGCCGGCGCGTGCACCCGGCGGCCCGCGGCCTCGAGCACCCTCAGGGCCGCGCGCGCGTTGCCAGGCTCGAAATAGCGGTTGAAGGTGTCGACCAGCAGCACGACATCCGCATCCGGCGTTTCCACACTGTGGAATGTGTCCGTTCGCCACTTGGGCAGATCGCGCTTTGCGGTAAACCCAAGGCTGCCCTTGAAGATTGATGTCAGGGCATTCGACACCGGGGCAAGCGCGGCGGCCCAGGGTGCGTAGCTCGGCAGATGACCGATCGCGCGATCGCGCAGCGTGAAGCCATGCTTCGCCTTGTACTGCGCGTTGTACTCGATCTTCATCCGCGCCATGTCGACGCCGGTCGGACATTCGCGCTTGCAGCCCTTGCAGGAGACGCACAGGTCGAGCGCGTCTTTTGCCTCGTCAAAGGCGACCTGGTTCGAAAGAGCCAGTCGCAGGGTGTTCGCGCGGCCGCGTGTCAGGTGCGCTTCGTCCAGCGTCGCGCGGTACGAAGGACACATGGTGCCGGCGTCGAACTTGCGGCAGTGGCCGTTGTTGTTGCACATCTCGACGGCCTTGTCGTAGCCGCCCCACTCGCTCCAGTCGAGCGCGGCGCGAGGCAACTCGGTACGGTAGCCCGGCTTGAAGCGGAACAGCGACTTGTCGTCCATGCGCGAGGGCGCGACGATCTTGCCCGGGTTCATCAGGCCGCGCGGGTCGAGCCAGGACTTGATCTCGCCGAGCGCCGCGGTGAGGCGCGGGCCGAAGAACGGCGCGATCCACTCCGAGCGCACCAGGCCATCGCCGTGCTCGCCCGAGTAGGCGCCCTTGTACTGCTTCACCATCGCGCAGGCTTCCTCGGCGATGGCGCGCATCTTCTCGGCGCCGTCGCGGCGCATGTCGCGCACCGGGCGCACGTGCAGCGTGCCGACCGAGGCGTGCGCGTACCAGGTGCCGCGCGTGCCGTGCTTCTCGAATACGCGCGTCAATCGATCGGTGTACTCGGCGAGGTGCTCGAGCGGCACCGCGCAGTCCTCGATGAAGGAGACCGGCTTGCCGTCGCCTTTCATGGACATCATGATGTTGAGGCCGGCCTTGCGCACCTCCCACAGGTCTTTCTGCTGCCTGGCGTCGGCGATCTCCACCACGCTGCCCGGCAAGCCGAGGTCCGCCATCAGCTGCGCCAGCTCCTTCAGCTTGTGGGTCTGACTTTCCTCGCCGGCGAACTCGACCAGGAGAACCGCGTCGGGCTCGCCTTTGATGAAGGCGTCCACCGTCTTGCGGAAGGCGGCGATGTCGCGCGCCAGGCCGATCATGGTGCGGTCGACCAGCTCGACCGCCGAGGGGCCGAGCTTGACGATGTGCTGGGTCAGCTGCATCGCGGTGTAGAACTTCGGGAAGTGGCAGACGCCGAGCGCGCGCTGCGGCGGAATGCGCGCAAGCTTCAGGTGGATGCGCTCCGAATACGCCAGCGTGCCCTCCGAGCCCACCAGCAGATGCGCGGCGTTGGCGTGCGGCGGGCCGAGGTGATCGAGGTTGTAGCCGGCCACCTTGCGCAGCACTTTGGGAAAGCGCGCTTCGATCTCGGCCTTCTCTCTCTCGTAGAGGTTTCTCAGCCGGGAAACGAAATCTGAATAGTCCGTAGGGCCGGAGGGATCATCCATCGGCCCGAAGCGCCACCGCGCCCCCGACACCGTTACCGCATCGATGGCGAGAACGTTGTGCACCATGTTGCCGTATGCGATCGAGCGCGAGCCGCACGAGTTGTTGCCGGCCATGCCGCCGAGCGTGGCCTGCGCGCTGGTCGAAACGTCGACCGGAAACCACAGGCCGTGCGCTCGAAGCTGTGAGTTCAATGCGTCGAGCACGACGCCCGGCTGAACGATCGCCCGCATTCCCTGGGCGTCGACTTCGACCACCTTGCTCAGGTACTTGGTGTGGTCGATGATCAGCGCCGCGCCCACCGCCTGGCCGCATTGCGAGCTGCCGGCGCCACGCGGCAGGATCGGCACGCCCTCCGCGGCGGCGACGGCGATTGCGGTGCGAGCGGCTTCTTCGCTGCGGGGCAGCACGACACCGATCGGCTCGATCTGGTAGATCGAGGCATCGGTCGAGTAGCGGCCGCGGCTGGCGGCGTCGAACAGCACCTCCCCGTCCACCTCCTTGCGCAGCCGCGCGGCAAATGAGGACGTGTTCGCGCTCACTAACTTGACAGGAATCAAGGGAGCATTCATCGAGGCGACAGTTAGAATAACCCAATGCCCCGCAATGCCGGCCGCCACTTCCTGCAGATCCCGGGCCCTACCAACGTGCCCGACCGGGTGCTGCGCGCCATCGACTTTCCGACGATGGATCACCGCGGCCCCGACTTCGCCGCACTCGGCAAGGGTTGTCTCGCCGGCATGAAGCGCATCTTCAAGTCGACGCAGGGCGAAGTGGTGATCTATCCCGCGTCGGGCACCGGCGCCTGGGAGGCCGCGCTCGTCAATACGCTTTCCGCCGGCGACCGCGTGCTGATGGCCGAGACCGGGCACTTCGCGACGCTCTGGCAGAAGCTCGCCGCGCGCATGGGACTGGACGTCGAGTTCCTGCCGGGCGACTGGCGCCACGGCGCCGATCCGGAAGCGATCGAGAAGCGTCTGCGCGCCGACACCGAGAAGCGAATCAAGGCGGTCTGCGTAGTGCACAACGAGACCTCGACCGGAGTGGTCTCCCGCATCGCAGATGTCAGGAAAGCGATCGATGCATCGGGTCATCCAGCGCTGTTCATGGTGGATACGATCTCTTCGCTCGCCTCGCTCGACTACCGCCACGACGAATGGGGTGTCGACGTCACCGTCGCGGGGTCGCAGAAGGGATTGATGCTGCCCCCTGGCCTGTCCTTCAACTGCATCTCCGCCAAGGCGCTCGCCGCGTCGAAGTCGGCGAAGCTGCCGCGCAGCTACTGGGCCTGGGACGAAATGCTGTCGAACGGCAAGACCGGCTACTTCCCCTACACGCCCGCCACCAACCTCCTCTACGGGTTGCGCGAGGCGCTCACCATGCTGCTCGAGGATGAGGGCCTGGACGCCGTGTTCGCGCGCCACCAGCGCCACGGCGAAGCGGCGCGCCGCGCGGTGCGCGCCTGGGGCCTCGAAGTGCTGGCGCTCGATCCGCGCGAGTATTCAGGCTCGCTCACCGCAGTTGTCGTCCCAGCCGGTCATGACGCGGACCGCGTGCGCAAGACGATCCTGGAAGCATTCGACATGTCGCTCGGCACCGGCCTGGGCAAGCTCGGCGGCAAGGTATTCCGCATCGGCCACCTCGGCGATTTCAACGATCTGACGCTGATGGGCACGCTCGCCGGCGTCGAGATGGGTCTCGGGCTGGCCGGCGTGCCGGTGAAAAAGGAAGGTGTGCAAGCGGCGATGGCATATCTTGCCGAGAGCCACGCGCAACCAAAGCGCGCTGCAGCCTAGCGGTTCAAACCCGTAGCAGGAGGAGGAAACATGAAAGCAGTGAAGTCTTGTGCGGTCTTCGGCATCGCCGTGGTTGCCTTCGGGCTGTGGCCCGCAGCAGCAGGGGCACAGCAGCCCGTCACCATCCGGCTTGGCCACGTCGGCTTCCCCGGCTCGCTGTTCGACATCTCGGGCCAGAAGTTCGCCCAGGAGGTCAACCAGGCGCTCAAGGGCAAAGTGGAAGTGAGGGTGTTCCACTCCAGCCAGCTCGGCTCGGACGAGCAGATGATCAAGGGCATCCGGGTCGGTGCCCCGGAGATGCAGATTCCATCCACGGTGATGAGTACGGTGGACCAGCGCTTCGGTGTGTTCGAGATGCCCTACCTGATCGTCAGCCGCGCGCACGTCAAGAAGGCGGCGGAGAATCCGCAGGTGCAGAAGGCTTTGTTCGAGCCGCTGCCGGCGAGGGGCATCCGGGTCCTCGCCGTCTGGGAGAACGGCTTCCGGCACATCACCAACAACGTGCGCCCGATCGTGCGTCCCGACGATCTGAAGGGCATCAAGCTGCGCGTGCCCGGCGGGGTCTGGCGCGTGAAGATGTTCCAGGCCTACGGCGCCAACCCGTCGCCGATGCCCTTCGCCGAGGTGTATTCGGCCCTGCAGTCAGGCGTGATGGACGGGCAGGAGAACCCGTTCTCGCAGATCTCGTCGGCCAAGTTCCACGAGGTGCAGAAGTTCCTTTCGCTGACCGGGCATGTCTATACGCCCGCGTTCCTCATCGTGAGCGAAGACTTCTGGAAGAAGCTGCCCAAGGACCAGCAGGACATCATCGCCAGGATCGCCGCGCAAACCGGGGACTTCGCGCGCTCCGAGGGCGATCGGCTGGACCGCGAGCTGATGTCCAAGCTCGCGCCGCCGATGAAATCGAACGACCCCGACAAGGAAGCGTTCATCAAGGCCTCCGCCGGCGTCTACGACGAGTTCGGCAAGCAGGTCTCGGGCGGGACTGAGCTCATCAAGACGATCCAGTCGCTTCGCTGATGGCGAAGCTGCTGGGACGGCTCGTCGCTCTCGTCGAGTGGTGGGCCGTCCTCCTTCTCGCGGGCCTGGCGGTCCTCGTCTGCTTCGGGGTTTTTTTCCGCTACGCGCTGAACGCGTCGCTGACTTGGTATGACGAGTTCGCCTCGTACATGCTGGTCTGGCTGACCTTCTACGGCACCGTGGTGGCGGACTACCGGCGCCGGCACATAGGCTTCGAGCTACTGGTGGACAAGCTGGCGCCGACGCCGCGCAGGGTGGTCGACTTCGTGGCCGAGATCGCGGTGCTCGGCTTCCAGTTCGTGCTGTGCTACTACGGCTGGATCCTCTCGGAACGGATGGGCGACGAGACCGCCGCCTCGCTGACCTGGGTCAAAGTGAGCTGGATCAACAGCGTGCTGCCGATCACCGGCGGCCTGCTGCTGCTCATCAGCGTTGCGCGCCTGATCGGAATTCTTACCGGCAAGACCAACAAACAGGGAGGCCACGAGGTATGGAGTGGATCATCCTCGGAGTAATCGTCCTCCTCACCTTGATGAACGTCCCGATCGGCTATGCGCTGTCGATCGCGACCATCCTCGCCATTCTCTGGACCGGCGCCGCGTCGCTCAGCGTGGTACCGCTGAATCTTTTCTCCGGCGCCTCTAGCTTCCCGCTGCTTGCGATTCCGCTTTTCATCCTGGCCGGTGGCCTGATGGAGACGGGTGGCATTTCCCAGCGCCTGGTCAACCTTGCGAACAGCCTGGTCGGTTTCATCCGCGGCGGGCTCGCCATGGTCACGGTCGTCGCCACCATGATCCAGAGCGAGATCTCGGGCTCGTCGGTCGCCGATGCCGCCGCGATCGGCAAAGTCGTCATCCCGGCAATGGAAAAACGCGGTTACCCGCGCGCACTGTCGGCGGCCATCGTCTCCAACGCGGCGTCGGCGGCGATCCTCATCCCGCCGTCGATCCCGATGATCATCTACGCGTGGATGGCGGAAGTCTCGATCGCGAAGCTCTTTTTCGCCGGCTTCCTGCCCGGCGTCATCGCCTGCCTCGCAATGATGGGACTGTGCTACTACTACGCTCGCAAGCTCAACCTGCCGATGGAGCAGAGCTTCTCGGTGCGCGAAGTCGGCCGCTCGACCGTCAAAGCGTTCTGGGCACTTATCATCCCGCTGGTGATCTGGGCCGGGATTCTCGGCGGCGTCGCCACTGCCACCGAGGTGGCCGCGCTCGCAGTGTTGGCGGCCTTCGTCATCGGAGTGTTCATCTACCGGGAGCTGAACGGTCGCCAGACCGTGCACATCCTCAAGGACTCGGTCGGGCAGACGGCGAGTGTGATGCTGATCGTCGCCTCCTCGGCGGTGCTCGGCTGGTTCCTCACCAGCGAGCAGGTGCCGCAGAAGTTCGCTCGCATGATCCTGGAGACCACCGACAACAAGTTTCTGATCCTGCTGTTCCTCAATCTCTTCTTCCTGGTCGCGGGAATGTTCCTCCACTCGGCGGCGGCGATCATCTTAATCGTGCCGATCGTGCTGCCCCTGGTGCGCCAGATCGGCGTCGATCCGATCCATTTCGGCATCATCGTGACCATCAACCTCGGCGTCGGCCAGCAGACCCCGCCTGTGGCGACGGTGCTGTTCACCACGGCGGCCATCGCCCGCCTGCCGTTCTGGGAAGTCTTCAAGGTGGGCTGGCCCTTCACGCTGGTACTGGCGCTAGTGACGCTGCTGGTGACCTACGTGCCGTGGATCAGCCTAGGCCCGATCGGCTGGATTAACTGGTAGGGAAGGCGTGGATCTCGTCCTAGTCACGCACGAGGCGGAGATAGCAACCGTCACCCTCAATAATCCGGAGCGGCTGAACGCGCTGTCGCTGGCGATGTGGGAGCAGCTCGGTGCCTGCATGAAGAAGCTGAGCAAGGATGACTCGCTGCGCTGCGTGGTTGTGCGCGGCGCGGGCGAGAAGGCGTTCGCCGCCGGCGCCGACATTTCTGCCTTCGCCAAAGAGCGCGCCAACTCCAAGCAGGCGCGCAAGTACGGCGAGCGCATCGCCGGGGCGATGCATTCCTTCGCCGCCTGCCGCCACCCGGTGGTAGCGCTGATCCAGGGCGCGTGCGTCGGCGGCGGATTGCTGGTCGCCGCGGCGGCCGATATCCGCATCTGCGGCGAGTCGTCGCGCTTCGGCGTGCCGGTGAAGAACCTCGGCCTGATCGAGGCCTACGACGAGCTGCAAGGCATGATGCGCATCGTCGGCCGCGCGGCCACACTCGAGATCCTGCTCGAAGGCCGCATCTGGGGCGCGCGCGAGGCCTACGAGAAGGGCCTGGTCAACCGCGTGGTGCCCGACGCAAGCGTGGCCGACGAGGCTTACGCTACCGCTCGGCGCATCGCGGAAGGCGCGCCTCTCTCGGCACGCTGGCACAAGAAGTTCGTTCGCCGCCTGGCCAGCCCGAAACCGCTGTCGAAGAAGGAATACCTCGAGAGCTACGCCTGTTTCGATACCGAGGACTTTCGCGAGGGCGTCGCGGCGTTCCTCGCCAAGCGCAAGCCGCAGTTCAAGGGACGCTAGGGTTGGCCGGACCACTCGCCGGCGTGAAGGTACTCGAGCTGGCGCAGATCATGGCCGGCCCGACCTGCGGCATGCTGCTCGCCGACCTGGGCGCCGACGTGATCAAGGTCGAGCGCGTGCCCGGCGGCGACGACACGCGCACCATGAACCGGCCCTCGAT
>Ga0105340_1001464_pt1 | contig 10585 bp, 4 predicted proteins | sample EasRivMeERMLT700_FD_89676 | JGI IMG/M metagenome (GOLD analysis project Ga0105340, IMG submission 89676) | Soil microbial communities from meander-bound floodplain in the East River, Colorado, USA - East River MetaG ERMLT700 | ecosystem: Environmental > Terrestrial > Soil > Floodplain | place... | reverse complement strand
GAGCGCCCATTCGCGATCAAAAAATGTGTCCCGCAGTTCCGCGGCAGCGTCAGGAAATTCAACAGAAGGTTCGCCGTCGTGCTGGACATCAAGAGATTCAATAGGACGCCCGCCCCCGCGTTTTGCGCGCTGCTGGGAATCGCGATTATCCGCCAAAAAATGTTTCAGGGCTCCCAGCAGGTAAGTGCGGAATCGCCCCCGCGCCGGGTCGGCGCCGCCAATCGCGCCACGACCGAGGATGCGCGCGAAAAACTCCTGCGTAAGTTCCCGCGCGGCGTCTTCATCTCGACCCTCCCGCAGCAAAAATCGAAGAACCGGCTGATAATAATTCTCGCAAAGCTCGGACAACGCGGCCCGGCCCTCATCCGATTCACCCTGCGCGCGCAGGACAAGCGTCCAGCGCGTGGGCAAAAATGGCGAATTGCCGGTCTGCATTGTCACTCTGGAACAAGCGGCCTCACCGCACCGATCCATCCCATAAGCCTGCCGTCATCCAACGTCAGGTCAAACAGCGGTGTTTCGCTTCCCACATTCACCTTAACCGACGTAGCAATTAAGTGTTTCAGATCATTCCGAAATTGCTGGCCCTGGACGGCGGTGGTGGACGGCGGCAACCGAAACTCGATGCGCTGGTGGCGGACCGCTGGCGGCTCGTCTTGCTTCACCAAAAAACTCGATTTGCGCGTTTGGGGAACGAACCCAGGAATGGTCGTCTCATTCCGAAACGCATGCTCGCACACGCCCTGGACGTGGTCGACGTAATCAAAAGCCAGCCAGCGTTTCTCCCCTTCTTCGGAATTCGACCGCCGTGAAGGTGAAACGAACCCATGCGTTGGTCTCGGTGGTTGTTTGCGCGGCTTCGAGTTCGTCGGTGGCTTGTGGTCGCGTCGATTTTCTTGCAACGGAGGCGAACAGGACCGCTCCTCCAAACAGGACCAGCGCAACAAAAATCCAGCGCAGCACGCCGCGCTGCGAGGCCGCCTTGCCACTCGCCCAGCGCGTAGTCGCGTAAACCATCCAAACGGCAAACGTTACCAGACCCGCAGCCACCACCATCACGAGCAAGGCCGCGAGCGGCATTTGCGCGTTGGGGCCGGAGCGCAAATAATAAACAAAGGGGGACGCGGCGAATACCGCGGCCGCGAACAAAAGGATCACAGGCCATGCGAGCCCGCCAAATGCCGCCAGCGCCAGACCACGAACCCGTCCGTTTTGCGCGCGAATGTCACTCAAGGCTATCCAACCGAGAATGGTGCCGGCAAGGCCGCTCGCGAGCGACAAGCCACCTCCAAGCCACAATTCCACCGGGCTGACCCCGGCGCCCAATCGCAATGCGAGCAATGCATTGGCAGCGATGATAAATAATGCTGGGAGCAATAGGCTAAACCCGACCAGCGCTGCGGACCAAATCGCTTTTGGCGTGACCCGTGACGGGTCAGGCGCGGTGACGTTCGTCCCATGCGGCCCGCGAGCGCCAGCGGACTCTCCCCGTGGTGTCGGATGCGATGCGACATGTTCGACCTGCGTCTTGAATTCGGTCGCGTTCTTCTGGCGCAACTCGCGCTCGCGCTCCAAAGCACGCAAAACAATTTCATCGATGCGCTCGTCCAGCGGTGTTCTGGCGGAAGGCGGTTTGAAACGGCCAATGGGCAACTCGCCCGTGAGCATCTCGTAAAAGACGACGCCCAGGGAATAAATGTCGACGCGATGATCGATGTCGCCGGGTTTCTCCAACTGCTCCGGCGCCATGTAGTGAGGCGTGCCGAGCGCGGTGCCGGTGCCGGTGAGCGTCATCGCTGGTTTGTCTTCTCCGACCAGCTTGGCAATGCCGAAGTCGGCGATCTTCACTCGCCCGTTTGCGTCGAGCAAAATGTTCTCCGGCTTTATATCCCGATGCAGCACGCCTTTCTCATGAGCGTATTGCAACGCTTCGCAAATCTTCGGCACGATCGTGAGCGCTTCGGCGGGCGAAAACTTGCCGGTGCCCATCGCCTGCCGCAGGTTGACGCCGTCGACAAACTCCATCAGCAAAAAATAAAATCCGCCGGCCTGGCCAAAATCGAAGATGCTGACGATATTTGGATGGTTGAGGCGCGCCAGCACGCGGCCTTCGCGACCGAACCGCTCGGCGAAATTCGGATCACCGGCCAGCTTATCCGGCAGCAACTTGAGCGCGACGAAACGATCGAGATGTGGTTGCCGCGCCTTGAACACGAAACCCATCCCGCCGCGCCCGATCAGCTCAACGATTTCGAGTTGCGGAAACGCTTTCGCGACTCGTTCCAACGACGGTACATCCGCGGTATGAGCCGCGGGCGGTTGGGATTGGTCGACCGCCACTTCTGCCAGCACACAGCGTGGGCACAAGCCCTGGGGGGCTTCGGAAGGCACGGTTGCACCGCATTTCGGGCATTGCTTGAGAGTTGTTGTCATAGCTACCTCATTCCTGAGGCAACTTCAGGGCGAGGTTACAAAGAAAGTGACCGAAAGACCACGAGCGTTCCTGGCCGGGGAATTCTATGGAACGGCGCGTCAGCGTGTGATGTATACGATTTAGCCAGGAAGCACACTTTTAACAGGCTGCCCGAAGAGAAAGGGGTGACGCCGTCGGGGGCTAACCGGCGGTCAGTCGCTTACCCGATCGTCTCTGCTCCTCAAAGTGAATTGGGACCGCCCGCCCGCGGAGCGTGGGACGTTTTTCCTTAGGCTCGGAAAGCCAGACGAAGGCTGGTTCGAATTCCGAGAACGCGCGCACCTGCCAGCCACGCATGAAGCCGATAAACGCAAACATGCGCGCGCCGCCATGCGGATCGCGCTGGTAAAGCACGGCCAACCGGTGTTGACGGGTAAACCCGGCCTCGCGGAAGGTGTCAACCAGGGCGGCGAGTTCCGCCGTTGTAAATAATCGCTTGGCCGGTATCGGCAGTGCCCGCAAGTCCAGCATCGCACGGTCAATCCCTCGCAGCCGGCACGCGACCGCCAATACCCGAAGCGCTTCCTTGCTCGTCGCAAAATCCAGGTGCCGATGAGGATCGAGGCGAACGAATTCGCTCGCACGTATGATTTGCAGTTCGGTTGGCATAGTTCACCTTACGAGCTTATCGCCTCGCCCCCTCTCAATACTGGTGCGTGCACAAATACGATTCATGATTCACGATCACGCTCCTGGACACATTTCGCATCCTCGATCATTGGAGGCCTTTTTTCATCATTCTCACGCAGGGGACTGGGCTCAAGACTTCGCCGTCATTCTGAAAGCCCCGGGTGTTTCGATTTCGACCGCCGGGGCTATGGGCGTGCCGCGAGAATCCGTCCAGAACGTGAATTTTGAAACCCATCTCTTTTTATTTCTCTCCTGAATCCAAATTGAAATGCGATAAGGTGTTTGTGGCTGCAGCGTGAGGCTCGTGGGGATCGCATAGTCTCGCCCGCCAGAATGCTTCGCCTGAAAGGACGGCGCCCGATGAGCTACGAGACTCTGCTCGAAAGCCTTGACGGGATGGGGATCTGACCGGCGGATCCGCGCCGGTAACCCGGCTCTCTCAATCGTTATGCTGACAGGAACTTCAGGGTCGAGGCGGGCAAATGCTGGTGTCCAAATTCGAAGGAAGAATTCATTCATCCAAAGCCCGTGAGGTTCCTCGGGCCGCTGGACCATCGCCTGAAGGCCACCGGTTCTTCGGCAAACCCATTCCGCTCCGCTTTCTTCCGAGCGATAATCGCGCCGGCCTTTGAACCCATCAAACAGCGCGGCCACACGGCTGGTGGACGTATCCTCCGTGCGCACAAAACTGCTCAGCAAAACGCCGGTTGAACTAATGTCGTCGAGCGCTCCATGCGTGCCGCCCGATTTTACAAGGGAGATGCCCCTCTTGATACACCATCCGCTGTGCACATAGGCACTGTCCAGACTGAGGAGAATCGAGGCCGGGTTCAGGGCCACACTTGCATGGCCCCGGGCAATCCGCTCGAGCGCCAGGGGATAGCGATGAGTCAGAGTCTCATCCATCCAGACATCGCCCACGGCAAAGCCGCCGGAGTCAAACGCACGCTTGTCGGCAAGCGCTTTCACAACCCACCCGTAATCGAGAGGATCGCCCGTTTCCATTTGATACCTGAACGAGTTCATTTCGGCATTCCATTCGATTTCGGCTTGTTCCCCTTTTGAATTTCTGACGACGAAACGATTGGTCTGATCCGGAAGGCGGGCCGTGACCAGGTCCACACCTTCCAAACGCGACAGCAATTGCACGAGGGTGCTGGTCTCGCTGGGCGAATTATGAATCTCCACCCAGGACTCGATTCCGGCCGTGGGAAGGACAATGTCTTTCGAGCTGGAAAGGGACTTCGCGACCCGGTAGCCGTGTTTTTTCAGGAAGCCCCGGATAGCGATGCGCTTTCCGTTCCCGGCGCGATTATGTCCGTGATCCGACAAGATCAGGATTTCAAGCTCCTTACCCTCGCGCGCCCGGTAAATGGCGCGGAGCTCCTGGAGCTTTTCGTCCAGCGTGCAAAGCATTGACTGGATATCGCCCCACAAATGCTGGGCGCTATCTGTCGAATGAATCAGCGCATAGTAGTTGGTTTGAGCTCCGCTCGACTGAAGAAAACCTTTGATCGCCTGGTTCAGCTCATACTTGAAAGCTCTCACAGGAAAGCCATAGCTCGTCACTCGGCGGAAACTGCCCTGCAGTTCCCAGGTCATCTGCCTTTCGTACTCCGCCGCACTTGTAACGCCGTTGAAGGATACCTCTATACCCACGGCCGCGTTAAAATAAGTGCGCTGATAACCGGGAGGCGCGTCGTTGCCCAGAATCTCGCTCCACGCGGGATCGCTAATGGACGGAAATGTGGAGATAAGACGGCTTGCGGGAAAGTAACCCTGCCGAAAGGCTTGCCGGCCGGCTTTGAATCCTGTGTCTTCCTGCAAAGCCCTTACGTCCCGATAGGAGACGCCATCCAGCAGCAGCACCAGCCGCGAGGGAAGCGCACCGTTACCGGCCAACGACATAGCCTGACTGGCCGCCAGGAAAAACAGGGCCAACCGCCTCATAGACAATCCTCGGACGCAATAAGCGACTACGCCTGCTCCGCGCCAGTTGTTCAATACGTTCATGCGTCGCTTCGTCGCAGTCTCCCCAGGCGCGCCTCCACGCTTCCAACCTAGCGATGGAGGCGGGAATGTCCATCCTCATCTTCTGGGCGTGAGGCTAAAATCTGGAGCCAGATGTCGGATTTGAACCGACGATCAGGGGTTTACAAAACCGAATGATTTCGATCGATGGCAGCTTTTTGTCTTATCCCGCTGCTCCCGCGGTGGATCATTTCGACGGTCGATTCGGGGTTCTTCTTTGGTTGGCTCCACTTTTCACGGAAACGATCGCATGTTGGGCGCGTCAGCAACCGCGGCACTCTGATTTGATGGCCGTCGCCCATCCTGGGGAGTGCGGCGTGAACCAACGCACCAAACCGGAAAGATGCTTGGCTCAACTCGAAAATGTTGTTTCCACCCTTGTGCGCCCCGCCCTCAAGCCTGAGGCGTCTCTGGCCTTGTGCACCACGCCCAAAACTTGCACGCATCATCCAACATCGCTTTCAGATCGTTGAGGTCTCCCGGCTTTTCCACGTAGGCATTCGCCCCAAGCACATATGCCAGTTTCACGTCTATTTCGAGCACCGAACTGCTCAACACCAGTGTCGGGACCACTCTGTAGTCCGGATTCTGGTGCATCCAGCGTAGCACGCCAAAACCGTCAGTTCCCGGCATTTTCAGGTCCAAAAGCAGCACGGCAGGAAACCCGAAAGCCTTGCGATCGCTGTACCTTCCGCTACCTTCGAGATAGCTGATCGCTTCCTCTCCGTCTGCTACCACATGCACCGTGTTGGTCCGCCCCGTCTCCCGCAAAGCCCCCTCCAGGAACATCGCATAGTCTGGATTATCCTCGGCAATTAGAATTGTAAGATTGCGCTCCATATCGTTACCTAAGGACATACCCCCCGGATAAAATCACCGGCTGTTTCGTAATGAGTTCGGATTGGAATCCGTTTGTAGCAGCCGCCATGCCATACAGCGCCTTTTAGCCCCGAACAAAAATCTCAACGGGGGTTATCCAATACTCGTCCGCCCCCCCCAATCGTAAGTGCGGACGTAATGAAAATGAAAAATCATCGTAGCGTCATGCTGCACACCTGCACTACGCCCTATGTTGAAACGCCAGGCGACGACCTTTTGACTTTAAACCTTTGGAAGTCTTTTAATCAAAAACTTCTGGAGCGAAATCATTACCGAATTCCGCCCGCCCAAAAGACTCCACCCTCCCCCCCCTTCGCGGGATTTCGTCGTCGGTGCCCGTGGCGATGTTGGGTGCGTCGGGCAGGACTCGAACCTGCAACCTTCTGATCCGAAGTTGAAAACAAGCAACACGCCAGCTTGGTTTATTGCTGGTTCGTCACTACCGGAACCCCGAAGCAACCCGCAGAGCTGGTAGCAAATGCCATAGCAAACAAGTCCGGGAGCTTGAGCGAACCGGGATCCTCAACACCCAACGGTCGCTCTACTGTGGCAGTTTATCACGGCACCTGGAGGAGGAAAAAGCGTTGTTTCGTGTTCGGGTCTATAACATTGGTCACGCTGAAGTTTCCGCTGGCGTCGAAGGTGTTTGTCAGGACTGGAGTCCAGTTGATCAAGGGCAGGGCAATGTTCGTTGAAGAAATCACGTGATACGTCCCGTTCGGCGAGCCGCCCGCGCCGCTGAACACAAACGCCCCGTTCGACAATCCAGTCGCGGCGATTTGCGGGCGCGCGGAGCCTCCCTGAACGCGCAGCATTCCGTCGGTGGAGAGCGTGGAAAGGTCCCAGGTCAGGTTGGCTGCGGGCGTAGCCGGAGTGATGCTCGCAAACGAACCATTATACGTAGTGGCATTGAAAACTTTGAAGCTGTCGGCGGCACTCAACGTGCCTGTGAGATTCTCAAGCCGAAGGGTGCCGCCGAAAGTGATATTGGTCGCTCGCAAGACGTCGTTTGTATCGAACGTGGCATCAAGGTCCATTCGCGTGGTTCCCTGAAGAGTGACGTTTCCGTCGACGGTAAGTGTGCCAATGGGTGGAGAGGCTCCGCCAACAACGCCTCCGGGCGAAATCGATGAACCGGCGCCCGCGGTCAGGTTGCCGCTAACTGTGCCGTTGCCTTCGAGGAGTTGTCCGCCGACGAGGGTCAAACCGCCGCCGAAGGTACCGGTCACATCCAGCGCCGCGCCGGCGTCGATTGTAATTCCTGGACTATTGGGCAACGAGCTTTCATCACCGAGCGCGAGTGTGCCTCCCTTGATCGTCGTGTCACCGGAGTAAGGATAGCCGCCGATGAGGACGAGTCGGTCCGCCGCGATCTTTGTCAAGCTGCCGGTGCCATCGACCGGGCCGCGCAAGGTCAGTGAAATGGGCGTACCACGGTCGGCCGGGGCGCCGCCGATCACACAGTCACCATTGAGGGTCACCGGGCCCGCGATGGTATTGGCCCCGTTCCAGTTGAACAAACTGGGCGTCACACCATTACCGAAAAGGACGAACTTCTTGTTCCACTCAGTAGTGGTGTCGAAGAAGATCACGGTGGCACCCGCCGATACGGTGAGAGTTTTCGTGAGATCCCCCATTGAAGTCGTAGCGCCTTCAAAACCGAGCGCCCCCTGTTGAACGTTAATGTCCCCGAGCGCCGCATCCACGGCAGTGCCTGCCAGGGTGACCTGATTGGAGCCGATCTTCGTCAAACTGAACGCCTGACCACCCGCGTTTAGAGGACCGTTCCGAATGTCCCAGCGGCCCCGATTCAGAACAGGGTCGGTATTCCACGGGCCTGACCCGCCGAAAGTAGTGTCGCCAGTCAACGTCACGTTGGCCAGCGCATTGAGTTGAGGCGCGGCAGTATTGACCAGTGCGCCGCTGCCGTCGGTCCCGGCGCCTCCCACGGTTACCGGAAGTGCAGCGAGGCTTTGGCCGTTAATGTTTACCGCGCCGCCACTGGCGATGGTTACGCCGGTGACGCCGAGAGCGTTTGGAGCACTAACCTTGACCGTTCCGCCATTGATCTGAATGACAGTGCTCAAAGCGCTGTTATCCGCGGCCAGCGTCAATGTGCCGCCGCCTGATTTAATCAATGTGCCGCCGCCGGACAGAATTCCGCTCAAAGTCGAATCAACGGACTGATCGATCGTGAACGTCCCGTCGAGATCAATGAGGCTGCTGCCGAAGTCATTTGCGTGCGCGTTGGACACGGTTAGTGAGGTGCCTGCAGCGATCGACAACGCTCCGCTACTGATGACGTTTGTATTGTTGCCGCCGAGGGCAACGCTGCCACCGTTTACGGCCAGGCCGCTCGCGAATGTGTTTAAACCGGTGTTGGCGAAGAGCACTCCGCCGTCCTGGATTGTGACAGGTCCGCCGAAGCTGTTGTCGCCCACATTGTTGAACGACAGCGAGCCTGCTCCTTGCTTTGTTAAAGGCGCGCCGAGCACGCCCCCAGCGCCGGTGAATGAGTAGTTCTGGGCGGTGTTATTGACAGTGATCGAACCGGGCGTGAGCGCGCCCGCAAGAGTCACCCCCGGCAGGGACGCACCGAGGTCATTGAACGTGACAGCGTCGAGGCTGAAGAACTGTTCCGCGCTCGGTCCGCCGCGCGTCCAGTTGGCTGTGCCCTTCAGGTCCCAGGTATTCGCGGCAGGATTTCCGACCCATGTAAGATTCGCGGGACCACTGCCGCCCACGGAAAGCTGGAGCGAGTTCGGTGTCGCCGTTGTGTCAAACGTGAAGGTGTAGCGGCTCTGCGCAAGCGCACCCGCGACTCGAAAGTTGTTCTGATTTCCCACCAATGAGCCAGCCGTGATCAGAGTGTATGGATTGATCGCATCGAAGACACCGCCCAAAGAATTCAGGTGAACGTCGTTCGTCGCGTTGAGCGTGAGAGTTCCGCTGACAGCCAGTTGATCGTTGCCGGCCGTGCCGCTGTTCGACAGGTCGAATTGGAGCGCACCAGCGTTTAACGTGACGTTCCCACCCAGGGTCACCCCTAGCACCGCCAATGTGCCGGCAACGCCATGACCGCCGGGACTAATCGTAGCCCCCGGCGCCTGGATCAAATCACCCATGAAGGTGCCGCTGCCCTGGATGGTGTTGCTCACGGTGAGAGCAGCGCCGTCGATTCCCTGCAAATCCCAGGTCGCTGCGCTGTTGCCCATGTCGAAAATCGGGCTGCCTGCGATGGTGGCGAAATTGGCGACCACAAAAGAATTCATGGCCTTGATTACGGTCGCATTGCTGATCATGCCGCCGTCGAGCACGATTGTGCCGGCGGCGACCGGCGAGCCTGCAGTCAATGACAAAACACTATTGGTGAGATTGATTGATGTCGCGGTGCCTTCGTTGATCAGCCTGTTGCCGATGGTTAGAGAACCTCCGTTGACGTTGAGTGTAGCATTGCGAGGTTGAGTCGATCCCGCGGCGCGACCCATTCGCAGCGTGTCATTGATCACCACCGTGGTCCCGTTGAACGTGGCGGTACCCGTGACGGCGCTGTTAGCCGTCTCGGAATTCTGGTAGGCGATTTCCATCGTGTTGGCATCCAGGTTGCCCGCACCCATTGTCAGGAAACCGGTCGATGCCGCCCCGGATACCGTCTGACCTTTGCCGATAATTACGCGGTCAGCGAGGATGTCTGCCGAGCCTGCACTTAGATCAATTCGGCCTGTGGTCGGATTGCCGCTGCCCTGCTGATCTGATTCGTCCCCAATGCGAAGGGCAATCATACGGCTTGTTCCATCCGTGCCGCGCATTGTGAGCGCGGGCGCGGTGAGGCCGGTTTGAAAGGACATGTTGCCCTGTTGCTTGCGCGCGCCGATGAGGACGTGGTCGACGTTCAGGATATTGTCCTGGCCAAGATAAAGGTAGGAAATGCTCCCGTTACCATTGTTGTTCACGTCGTTGTTACCTACCAAAAGCTGAACGTCCTCGGCGATGGATGGTCCGGTGAGAGTGATGCGGTTGGTCCTGGCGAGAAACAACTGAGCCTCGACACGGCGGATGACTCCGGCTTCGCCATCGCCAACGCGAATGCGGCTGAGGTTCGCCATAAATGTGCCCAGGCCGGACATGTTCAAGATCGAGCGATGTGCCCCGCCGCCCCCGCCCCAGGCCTGGCGTATGTTTACCTCGTTATTCGTATTATCCAGCAGCAGTGTGCCACCCGTACCGGAAAGTGTCGCTGTGACTACCTGACTGACCGAAACCTCCGATTTTGTTCCAACGTAGAGAGTCGATTGGACATTTGGGTCCGGAGCCGTTGCGGCTGGGTCGCTGCCCAGACGGCCAAAACCGTTGTCGTTGGTTCCGCGAACGGTCAGCGTTACTCCCGGTTCGATTAGCATGTTATGAAAACCGTTCGTGTTGCCGAACCAAAGGGAGCGGATGGTCGTGTTTGCTGAAACGGTATTGTTGACGGTGGCGGCATCAGGCGCCGCGCCCGGGTCGAAAAAGCGGACGTCGTCATTGGCGCCCGGAGGACCCGAGGGCGACGATGACAGAGGGGCGGACCAGAAG
>Ga0105340_1001463_pt1 | contig 10586 bp, 9 predicted proteins | sample EasRivMeERMLT700_FD_89676 | JGI IMG/M metagenome (GOLD analysis project Ga0105340, IMG submission 89676) | Soil microbial communities from meander-bound floodplain in the East River, Colorado, USA - East River MetaG ERMLT700 | ecosystem: Environmental > Terrestrial > Soil > Floodplain | place... | reverse complement strand
CAAGTCGAGGATGTTTCCGAGTTGCCGCCGAAGATCGTGGCCGCACAAGAGGCCTTTGCGCGCGACTTGAGCGAACTTTTGAAATCGCACCAACGCGAGTGGGTAGCTTACCACGGTTCGCAGCAACTCGGGTTTGCACGCTCGCAAACGGAGCTGTTTGAGCAGTGTTTGCGGCGCGGATTACAAGAAGACGAGTTCATCATTCGCAGCGTTGAGCCTTCGATCGCGGATCAAGATCTTGTCTTTCCGAATGAATGACGCCTGTTTCACGGAATCACGTGTGCGCTCGCCATGACCCTGCTGCGAAAACTTCCGTTCTTTGACGAGTCGAGACAAATATCCGTCAAGGAAAATCAGATTACTCTCAAACCTCACCGGATTCTCGTTTGGATCGCTTTCTGCAAACAAGGGCCAATCCCGTACGACGACACGGCGCCGTTCGTTCCCGCAATCCTCGACACGGGATTCAATGGCGACTTTTGCATTCGTGAGGAACAAATGCGAATTTGGGGTGGCGTCGATCCGCGACTTTTTCCGAAACGGCGAACCAGCATCCTGCCGCGTGGCGCGGCGGACTTACGCGCCGCCAACCTTTGGCTACATCACAACGTCGCGATGTCCACGGACCCAACCCGCGACCGGCCTTTCCGATTCGAGGTTGATGAGGGCATCCATGTTTTTCGCGAACGCAGTGAAGGCAACGGGAAGGACCCAAGGCCGGAATTGCCGTTGCTCGGTATGCGCGCATTGCGGCGCCACGGGGTTGTTTTGACTATTGACTATCGATCCGCATTGGTCAATCTCAACAACCCTCGCTACTTTCATTGGAACGTGAGCTTGTGACGGATGAATCTTTGCCCGACTCGGGGAACGTCTCATGCAACGTCGCATTTTTGCCTTCAGTGCCATTTGCCTTTTGGCGTCCGCGTCTTCGTGGTGCAAAGCCGGCGAGCAACCCGCGAAATCGCCGTGGCTCCACGACCCCAATGTCTTCCCCATCGCCGTCTGGCTGCAAGCGCCCGCCAACGCGCCCAAGTACAAAGCGATCGGCGTCAATCTCTACGTCGGTCTCTGGAAAGGGCCGACCGATGAGCAACTCGCCGATCTCAAGAAGCATGGCATGAAGGTCATCTGCTCGCAAAACAAGAACGGCCTCGCACACAAGGACGATCCCACCATCGTCGCCTGGATGCACGGCGATGAGCCCGACAACGCCCAGTCGCTCGGCAAGGGCAAGGGCTACGGCCCGCCGATCTTGCCCGCGAAGATCGTCGAGGATTACGAACGCATCAAGAAAGCCGATCCATCGCGGCCCGTGCTCTTGAACCTGGGGCAGGGCGTCGCGTGGGACAACTACATCGGCCGCGGCGTGCGGCGTAATCATCCCGAGGATTATCCCGAATACGTCAAGGGCTGCGACATCGCATCGTTCGACATCTATCCCGCGTGCCACGAGCACAAGGACATCGCCGGCAAGTTGTGGTACGTCGCCGACGGCGTGAGCCGATTGCGCAAATGGTCCGGCGAAAAGCGGCAGGTGTGGAATTGCATCGAATGCACGCACATCTCCAATCCCAAGGCGAAGGCGACGCCCGCCCAGGTAAAAGCCGAGGTGTGGATGTCGCTCGTGCGCGGCTCACGCGGCATCATTTACTTCGTGCATCAGTTCAAGCCGAACTTCATCGAGGCCGGCGTCCTCGCGGACAAGGAAATGACGGCCGAGATCAAGGCGATCAATCAACAGATTCAGGAATTGGCGGCGGTGCTCAACAGTCCCGCGTTAACGGACGGCGGCAGCGTGGAATCGTCGTCGAAGGACGTGCCGGTCGAGATGACGATACGCCGGCACAAGGGAGCGACGTACGTCTTCGCGGTGTGCATGCGCGACGCGAAGGCGACGGCGATTTTCAAGATCGCGGGCGTGGCGGGCGAGGCTGAGGTACTGGGGGAGAATCGCAGGATTGCGGTCGAGGATGGGGTTTGGCGCGACGAGTTCGCCGGATGGGGCGTGCATCTTTACAAATTGAAATGACGTGCCGCTTGCGGTTTCGCGGTCTCGCGCGAAACCGCAAGCGATTGGAATTCACGGCGCCGGCACATACGCGTACCCTTCGCCCTGCTTGTTGACAAGCACCATGAACGCGGTCACCGCGATCGTGATCTCCGGCGACACTTCCGCGTCCGTCATCTTCTTGTTTCGCAGCGCCTGGCCGCACACGTACACCTCGACGCCGTGCTCCTTCAGTTGACGCAAGAGCGGCAGGTTCGGGTTCTCCTTCACTTCGAAGCGATCGGCATACGCCTTGTCGAGCAGCGCGGATTTCGTCGCCTCGCCGTGCATGACGAGGACGACACGCACATCGCGTTCGCCGAGTCCGGTCGCGGCGTACAAATTCATCAAACGGGCGACGCGATCCAGACCGCGATTGACCTCGCCGGGCTTGGCGTCCGCGGTCACGTCGAACACAACTTTGGCGCCTTTCTTTGGCTGCTGGGCCGCCTTCGGCAACGGCGTCACCTGGCCGTAGCCCTGGATGATTTGCGTCGGCAGCGTGTCCACGTCCGCATCCTGCGTCGTGAGGTAACGCGCGACGCCGATCGCCGCGACGAGAATCACCAGGGCCAGGAGGATTGGCCAAAGACGATTGAGTTGCATGAATTGGTGCTCGTGAAACAACTATTGACAGCCGCCGGCGCCTTCGCCGTTCGTCGGAGTAAGGTAAGAGCCGAATACAGTTACGCCTTCGCTTTGGGTCGTCGAATAGGGAACCATGCGAACGGTGCCGTCGCACCAGACGAACAAGGCCCCTTGAGGAAACGGCCCGCCCCACGGTTGCGGCGATGTTGCGTTCGTGATGCCGTTGTCGCTGGAACGACTATCACGGATTAATCTGGTAACAGGACCATTGCCTGCTTTCAATTGAGCAGGAATCTTGACGCCGAGCGCTCGGCCTGTGCCTTCGGTCCCGCCGCGCCAAATCACGCTGCTGAAGTTCCCTTGCGAGGTTCTCGCAGAGTAGGCGTCGCGATTCATATAGCCGTGGCCGGCAAAGATCGTGTTGGAACTGCCGTCGGTGATGCCTAGCATGGTGCGTTTGACGTCGGGCACGTCGAAGCCGACGGCGGTGGAGGTGCCGTTCAAAAGTATGTTGATGTGATAATCACTCCACGGTCCGGCGTCGGTGATAAACGCGGGACGACCGCGTCCGGGACACATGAAGTTCTGCCAGCCGCGATTTTGCCAGAACGGTGGTACGACGTCGCTTTCCTTGACGCCGCTCAAACGAAATGGATGGTCCGCCATGGCGTCCATATACGGCAAGATCTGGAACAGCCAGCTTCCCGACGACGCGCAATCGGTGGTCGCGTTCCCAAAATAGGTGGTCTCCGAGCCCTTCGGCGTCACTTTCTTGCCTGCCGCGATACCATTGAAGGGAAGACGTTTGTTGCCGTCGTGGAATGATTGCATCGACAGGCCGATTTGCTTCAGGTTGTTGACGGATTGCGTTCGCGCCGCCGCCTCGCGAACTTTCAACACCGCAGGAATTGCCAGACCGACAATGGTGCACAAGGCGATTCCAAGAACCGTGAAGGTTACGATCGTGTCTAACCGCGATCTCACTGGCGGATCGTAGTCGATTCGCAATCGCGGTTCTTGCAGGAACGGCGGTGGCAGCCCTTCCTGAATGGAGGAGTCGCTTGCGCTCGGCGGCGTGCCAATTTTTGCTTTTTTTGCGTGCTCCGGAGTCGCGGTGGCGGCGGCTCCATCAAATGCCGGATCAAGCATGAGTTTCCTGCATTGCGAACAAATGACGAAGTCGCCAGCGAATGATTCATCGAGCAGCAAATGCTTGTCGCAAGTCGGACAGATGCGTTCCAGCATGTCGATCTCCCTTGAAGATATGAGGACGTGATTCGGGAGCGCGTGTGATTGTACCACATCGAATGATTGGATCAACAAGCAAGTCGTGGCGGCGAGATTCCGATCTTGCCGTTGTGTCTGACGGCAAGATCGGAATCTTGCCGCCACGGGATTTGCCTGGACAGCGCGGTCCCAGCGCGTTACAAGTTATGTCTCATGTCTTTGCCGGATTCTAAAATGGGAGGCCCCTCATGTCTGCCGATTCCCCTGCGGCCGGTTCCCAATCGATGCCGCCGTTTCCGCCGGCGTGGCGAAGCGTTTCCTTTGGCGCCAATCTATTGATGGCGGGAACGCTCGTGTTCGTGGCGGGATTGCTGGCGCTGGCCGTGTTGGTCATGCTCAACTCGCAACTGTTCAGTCAGCCGCGCGTTGAGGGAATGGAAAATCGCGATCGAACGCTGCCGGCGTTTCTGTTGGCGGCGGCGTTCCTGGTGCTCATGGGAGGCGCGCTGCTCGTGCAGGCGAGCTTGTGTCTGTTTTGTTTGGCGCCGAGCGAATCTTCGACGCGCACGTTCGCCCTCGCGTCGGCCGTGTGCTGGCTGTTGTTTCTCGTGATCACCTTGCAACTGCCGCTGGCGCCGATGGCCGGCATGCCGCTGCGTTCCCGGCTCGCGGACCAGAACTTTCGCCAGGGACTCGATCCGCAGCCGATCCTGTTCGTGAACGTGTTCGGCTTCACGATGGCGGGCCTGATGTGCGCGGCCGCCAGCGAGTGTTTCGCGCTGACGTATGTGTGCGGCGTCGCGCATTATTTTCGCAACGATCGGCTCGCGCGGAGCGGGCGTCGGTTGCTGGCGTACCGAATCGTCGCCTTGCCCGCGTGCGTCATGGCGGGGTTTGTTCAGGGCTTCATCGCGGAGACGTGGCACGGGATGGATTGGTACTGGGCCGAGGCGCCGTGCGTGATTTTGATCCTGGTCATCATGGGCTTCGGACTTGCGTGGCTATGGCGCGTGCTCGCGGAGACGCGGCGGATGTTGCGGGCGGCGGAGGAGATTGCGACGGAAGGCGCCTAGTCGCGAAACCGCAAGCGATTCACTTTGCGATCGTTTTCAACGTCGCCACCAGCCGGGCCGGATCGTCGCTCGCGAGCAACTCGGGTTCATGCATCAGCAACATCCGCGTCTCGTCCTCGGCGCCGAGCGTGCCGTTCAGGAGCAACTGCAAGCCGTGCTTGCGAACGAGCGGAACCAGCGACTTGTCCGCGAGCCATTTCGGCCAGATGCGAATCGCGTCCACCTTCGCTTCCGCAAATGCATCGATGTCCTTCGCGGCTGGAATCAAGCCGATCTGTCGCGCTTCGGGCAGAAACTTGCGAAAACGTTTGGCGTTGTCAACGCTGCGAACGCCGAGCCAGGTGCGCTTCGGCTCGCCGAACTTGCGCACCTCGGCTGCGATGCGCGCGACATATTCGTCGTTGTAATCCTCGCCCGACGCTTGCAAATCGAGCAGCACGTCGATCTTTCCCTTGGCCAGTTCGAGGATCGCCTTCATCGTCGGCACCCGTTCGTCCTTGTACTTGGGATCGAACCATGAGCCGGCGTCGAGCTTGCGAATTTCCTCAAGCGTGAAGTCGCGTGCCAGGCCTTTGCCATTGGTCGTGCGTTTGAGATCGGCGTCGTGCAAGCTGATGATGGCGTTGTCCTTGGTGGCGCGCACGTCCATCTCCATCATCGTCGCGCCGGATTCGATGGCGCGGCGATAGCTGGCGAGCGTGTTCTCCGGCCGGTCCGCACAACTGCCGCGATGGGCGATGGTGTGGCGGACTTTCTTGGCGGCCGCGGCCAGCTTGGCATCGTCGGCGCTCGTGGCCGCGCCGGTCGCGATCAACAACAAAAACGCAGTAGTGAACAATCGTGTTATTAACATCAGATTCACCTTGGCATGCAATTAACGGGCTTTGCGTTCGCGAAGTAATCGTTCTGCCCACTTTCGATCGGCGGCGTCCAACGGCGGGACCGGTTCGCGGCGATAGTCTATCGAACGTTCGTAAGCGGCATGGTCATACGCTGCCTTGAACGCCGCGCTCAAGTCCAGCGGTACGTCGGGGTCTTTGCCGCGCAATGGAATGCCAATTGCAGGCAGCGAATCCCGAACATTGAAGCGCCAGTAACGGCCGCTGCGCTGTTTGGCGCGATACATGACAATGCGATAATCACTGGGGCCGAGCAATCCCACGGTCGGACTACCGGCGCGAAGCAAATCGATTTCCACCCAATGCACGCCGGAATCGACAGCCGTGCGCCGCTTCTCCAATAGGCTCTCCCGTCCTTTCGAACCGCGGATTTTGTTCGACGGACTGAGCAACTCGATGATGGTGACCAGAGCGCCGGAATCGAGATATTTGATCTCAAGAAAAGCGACTTTGACTTCGGTATCTAGCAAGTGCGGGATAAGTTCCGGTTCAGCCAGGGCGACATGGGCGCCATTGGAGCGTTTTCCTTTCTTGGCGCCGTTCTTCTTGGCTTGTTCAACTCGGACGTCCGGAATCATAAGCTCAATGGCGGCTTCGTCATCACCCGCGTTGTAAACGCGCAGCTCGACTCGTGCAACGTATTGAATTCCCAACCGTGAATTGAGGTCGGATTGAATCTCACTGATCAGCCGATGATGCACATCCGGCCAAAGGTGCGGCGATTCGAGGTACGGGTCCATTCCAGGAAACGGCGACGGCATTGCGGGGCCTCCCAATCGGTGTGCGTCATTGTATCCGACGGCCGAAACTCATGCAAAGTCAGCGTTTCTCGCCGCTTTCTTTGGCCATTACCGTCACGCTCAAATGCGATGGATGCATCGCGGACCGATAGACCCGCTGCTCCGCCGCTTGGAAATCACTGTCCTTCGCCTCAAAAATGTTCGGCACATACTTCTGCGGATTGCGATCAATTAACGGAAACCACGTGCTCGACACCTGCACCATGATCTTGTGGCCCTTGCGAAAACAATGATGGCTCCAGTGCAGATCGATCGCATATTCGTTGACCTCGTTCGGCTTCACCGGTTCGGGCTTCTCGTAGCTTTTGCGAAAGCGAGCCCGCGCCGGTTCGCCGATGATCAGGAGTTGATAGCCGCCCATCGTCGCGTCCTTAGCATAGGTCTGCGGATAACAATCGATGAGGCGGACGATGAAGTCGCTGTCGCTGCCGCTGGTGGACGCGAACAGTTTGGCCGTGACCTGGCCGGCGAGCGTCACGTCTTCTTCGAGCGGCGCCGTTTCGTAGGTGAGCACATCGGGGCGTTCGTGAATGAAGCGTTGATCTTCGACCATCCATTCGCGCCACTCTTTGCCTGGATACGTCGGCGTCACCGGGCGCGGGCGATACGGCACGGGTTTGGCTGGGTCGGAAACATATTGATCAAATTGCGCCGCTTGCGGTTTCGCGCTCGCGTCCGCTTTTGCAAAAGCAAGTTTACCGCCGGCCTCAAAATACAATTTTTTCGCGCTCGCCAACCGCGGTGGCCACGTCTCATGGGCAACCCACCGGTTCGACCCCGTTTGAAACAAAAGGGCCTCCGGCTGCTTGAGATCCCCCTTGCCCTTGAGATAGAAATTGAAAAACGGCGCCTGCACCTTTGCGCGAAAGTGCGTCCCGGTATCGCTGTCGAACTTGATGCGGCCCAGACTGCTGCCCGGGCCCGCTCCCCAGCCGCCGTGGTTCCACGGGCCGAGTACGAGAAAATTCTTATTCTCCTTGTCGTGTTTTTCGAGCAACTTGTAGATTTGCATCGGCCCGCGATAATCTTCCTGATCGAACCAGCCGCCGACGTTGAGCGTCGGCACCGTCACTCGTTTCAAATACGGATCGAACGCCTGCTTCTGCCAGTGTTCGTCGTAGTTGGGATGTTTGACGAAGTCGTTCCACGTCGGCATCTTGCCTTTGAAGATGCGCTCGTTGACGTTCGAAAGCGCGCCGAGTTTGAGATACCACTCGTAGGTGTCGTGGCGATCGAACTTGAAGTAGGTGTTGACGTTGTTCGTCTCCATCATTGCCACATACTCGAAGCCATAGCTCAAACGAAAAGCGCCGTTGTGATGGAAGTCATCGCCGAGCCATTGGTCCGCGGGCGAGGCTTGCGGCGAGATCGCATTGAGCGCGGGATGCGGGTCGAGGGCGCCCATCACAGTTAGCCAGCCGGGATAGCTGATGCCGAGCATACCGGCCTTGCCGTTGTTGTGCTCGACGTTTTTGACGAGCCAGTCGAGCGTGTCAAACGTGTCCGTGCCTTCATCAATACCCTTGAGATCCTTCGGATCGCGCGGCGCCCGCGACATGACAAACGTGCCTTCCGATTTGAATCGGCCGCGGATGTCCTGAAAGACGAAGATGTAGCCCTCGTCCGCGAGGTCCTGCAGATACGCCGACAGCGCTTGCGGGCCGCGCGCGTCGATGCCGTATGGCGTGCGCAGGAGAATGAACGGCAGATCGCCTTTCGCGTGATTCGAGCGGTACATCGTCGTGTAGAGCTTGACGCCGTCGCGCATGGCGATCATCGCCTCGGATCGCGTGAAACGTTTAGCGATCGGGTCGGTCGGTTGAGCGTGTACGCAGGTTGGGACAATGATGAAGAGGACGCAGACCAATGGGATCGACCGGCGCATGAGTTGATTCCTTTTTGTGATTCGTGTTGGCAATCTATCGTAATCATGGATATGGTTGACGGCAATGAGATTCAGTGGGCGCGCGAAACCGCAAGCGAGGAGAGCGCATGGTGCGAATGACGCTGTTTGCTCTGGCAATGCTGGGAAGTGTCGGCTCGATTTCAGCGCAGCCATTCCGCGCCGGCGCCGCGACGAGCAACATCACGCCGCCGCTTGGCAATCCGATCGTCGGCGGCTTCGCGCCGTTCCCCGCGACACATGTGCAGGACGAACTGCACGCGCGTTGCTTGGTGCTGGACGATTCCAAAACAAAGCTCGTCTTCGTCGTTTGCGATTTGCTCGGCATCGACCGCACCGTCAGCGACGAGGCGCGCGCTCTCATCCAACAGGACATCGGAATTCCCAAGGAAAACGTGCTCATCTCCGCGACGCACACGCATTCCGCGTGCAGCGCCCTCGGCAAGGACGCGCGCATCGTCAGCGACACGATGGACGAATACCAACGTTTCGTCGCGCGCCGCATCGTGGACGGCGTCAAGCGTGCTCACAACCTGTTGCGGCCCGCGCAGATCGCGTTCGGCTCGGTCGAGGCGCCGGAGCACGTATTCAACCGTCGCTGGCACATGAAGCCCGGCTCGATCCCCGCCAATCCGTTCGGCGGCTCGGACAAGGTCAAGATGAATCCGCCGGCCGGCAGCGCCGATCTCATCGAACCGGCCGGCCCGACTGATCCGACGATCCCGTTCATCGCGCTGCGCGAACCCAAGGGCAAACCCATCGCGCTGTTCACGACGTATTCGCTCCACTACGTCGGCGGCGTCGGTTCCGGTCACATCTCCGCGGATTATTTCGGTATGTACTGCGAAGCGATGGAACGCCTGCTCAAAGCCGAACGGCAAACGCCCGCGTTCGTCGCCATGATGGCGAACGGTACTTCCGGCGACATCAACAACATCAACTTCAAGAAGCCGCGGCCCAAGCAGGACGCGTACGCGCAAATGAAATTCGTCGCGAATGATGTTGCCGACAAGGTTGTCGCGGCGATGGGTAAACTCACCTATCGCGACCATGTCACATTGGCCGCGCGTTATCAGGAGCCGAGCATCGCGACACGGCGGCCGGACGCCGACTTGCTCGCATGGGCGAAAAAGAAAATCGCGGAGGGGCCGAAAATCAAAGGCAAGACCGATCTGTCCGTAATCTACGCGGATCGCACGTTGCGCATGGCCGAGCATCCGGAGAAGCTGAAGATGCCGCTGCAAGCGTTTCGCGTCGGCGACGTGGCGATCGGCTCGATGCCGTGCGAGGTGTTCTGCGAGATCGGCCTGGAGTTCAAGAAGAAAAGCGCCATCCAGCCCGCGTGGCTCGTGTCGCTCAACCACGGCTACTACGGATATTTACCGACGCCGCGCCATCACGAACTGGGCGGCTACGAAACCTGGCTGGGCACCAATCGCCTGGAGAAAACCGCGTCCGACAAGATGCTGGCGACGCTGTTGGAAATGACCGGGGCGATGAAGGAACCTGCGAAGTGACATTAATGATCCCTGTTCAACGACGGTGAATCATGACTGCAGCCCCGACGCAGCGTCAACGCGCCGCGTTTGTTCCGAACCTCGAAATGCTTGAAGATCGCTGCGTGCCGGCGATCGGCGTCAACACGTTCGCACGCTTCACCAGCGAAACGGTCGTCGATCCGACCAGCGTCGTGATTCAGGTTTCGACGGCCACGTTCAAGTTGTTGCAGGGCCGAGTTGGGATTGCGTTGAACTTGCGGGCGTCCGCGGGAAGTTCGCTCGATCCGGCGGCCGTTTCCATCCAAAACGTCAGCGGCGCGTTGCCGAAAACGTTCCTTTCGCGCGATGACCGCTCTATGGAGCCGACGTCTCTCACGCTGGTGAATCTCGGCCAGGGGAGCGTGCGCGTCGTGTTGCCGGCCGCGGCGGTCGGCAATCGCTGGACGCTCGAAGCGTCGCTGATCGGCGACGCGGACGGCAATTTCGTCGTCAATGCTTTTGATCTCGTGCTGGTCGGCAGTTTGATCGGCAAGCAGCGCGGGCAGGT
>Ga0105340_1001462_pt1 | contig 10587 bp, 9 predicted proteins | sample EasRivMeERMLT700_FD_89676 | JGI IMG/M metagenome (GOLD analysis project Ga0105340, IMG submission 89676) | Soil microbial communities from meander-bound floodplain in the East River, Colorado, USA - East River MetaG ERMLT700 | ecosystem: Environmental > Terrestrial > Soil > Floodplain | place... | reverse complement strand
TGGGCGTCTTCGCCAAGTCGGGGCTCTACCTGCGGCGCGTCTGGGAGTTCCTGGCCGAAGACCCGCGCGAGTCGAACACGGAAAAAAGCATCTTCCCAGCGATCTTCGGCACCGTGCTGATGGTCTTCCTGATGTCGATCGCAGTGGTGCCGCTCAACGTCCTCGCCGCGCTCTACCTGCGCGAGTACGCGCGCCAGGGGCTGATGGTCCGGATCGTCCGCATCGCGGTGAACAACCTGGCGGGCGTTCCGTCGATCGTGTTCGGCGTCTTCGGCCTCGGCTTCTTCGTCTACGGGATCGGCGGCACCATCGACAGTCTCTTCTTCGAGGAGGCGCTGCCGCGCGCGACCTTCGGCACCGGCGGCATCCTGTGGGCCGCGCTCACGCTCGCGCTGCTCACGGTCCCGGTCGTGATCGTCGCGACGGAGGAGGGGCTCGCGGCCGTGCCTCGGGCGGTGCGCGAGGGATCGCTCGCGCTCGGCGCGACCAAGTTCGAGACGATCTGGCGCGTCGTACTGCCGGCCACCGCGCCCGGGATGCTGACCGGGTTGATCCTCGCGATCGCGCGCGCCGCCGGCGAAGTGGCGCCGCTCATGATCGTCGGGATGGTGAAGCTCGCGCCCGCGCTCCCGATCGACCGCCACGCCCCCTTCCTGCACCTCGAGAACAAGTTCATGCACCTCGGCTTCCACATCTTCGACGTCGGCTTCCAGAGCCCCAACGTCGAGGCGACCAAGCCTCTGGTCTTCGCCACCGCGTTCCTGCTGCTGGTCCTGGTGGTCGCCATGAACCTGACGGCCATCACCGTCCGCAACCGCCTGCGGCGGCGCTACGCGTCGAGCGGGGTGTGACCGGAGTCGCCATGATCCAAAAGAGCCTGCGCCCGTCGCACGCGCCGCCGGAGCCCCGGACCGTCGGATCCCGAGAGGCACGCACCCCCATGCCCGACTCGCCCGCCCCCCCGGACAGAGGCGCGAACGCGTCCGACATCGTGCTCGAGGTCGACCGCCTCTCCCTCTACTACGGCGCGTCGCGCGCGCTCGACGCGATCTCGCTCAGGATCCCGCGCAAGCGCATCACCGCGTTCATCGGCCCTTCGGGCTGCGGCAAGTCGACGCTGCTGCGCTGCTGCAACCGCATGAACGACCTGGTCGACGGCGTGCGCACCGAGGGCGACGTGCGCTTCGACGGCGTGAGCATCCTCGGCCCCGACGTCGAGGTGAACGAGCTGCGCAAGCGCATCGGGATGGTGTTCCAGAAGTCGAACCCGTTCCCGAAGTCGATCTACGACAACGTCGCGTACGGTCCGCGCGTGCACGGCGTGACCGGCCGCTCCACGCTCGACGCCATCGTGGAGAAGAGCCTGTGCGGCGCTGCGCTGTGGGACGAGGTGAAGGACCGGCTCCACGAGAGCGCGCTGGGGATGTCGGGCGGCCAGCAGCAGCGCCTCTGCATCGCGCGCGCGATCGCGGTCGAGCCCGAGGTGGTCCTGCTCGACGAGCCGTGCTCCGCGCTCGACCCGGTGGCGACCGCGAAGGTCGAGGACCTGATGCTCGAGCTGGTGAAGGACTTCACGCTCGTCATCGTCACCCACAACATGCAGCAGGCGTCGCGCGTCTCCGACTTCACCGCCTTCCTCTACCTCGGGAAGATGGTCGAGTTCGGCGAGACCGACGAGCTCTTCGTGAACCCGCGCGAGAAGCAGACCGAGGACTACATCACCGGCCGCTTCGGCTGAGCGGACGCCCCGGCGAGCGGACCGTCGGCGCGGGAGAGCGGCTGGCGGCGGGCCGTCCACGACGGCATCGTGTTCGCACGAACGCCTCCGTCGCGCCGCCCTGCCCCACCGCGCCTGCGAACGGCGCCCGTCGAGAGCGGGTCCACCGGAGTCGAACCATGACATGGTCGTCCCTCGCGCTCGCGTTCGCCTTCGCACTCCCCTCCCCGTCCGACTGCCCCGCGTGCAAGCCCGACGCGACCTGCGGCCCGCACGCGCAGGCCGAGCAGAAGCTCCTCGAGACGGCGAAGCCGAAGCTGCGCTCGAAGGAGATCGCGGAGCGGAGGGCGGCGCTGCAGCAGGTCGCCGACCTCACCCAGGCGCACGCGAACGCGCCGAGCCGCGCCGTCGCCGACGCGCTCGCGATCGGGCTGCGCGACGACTCCTTCGACGTGCGCGCGATCGCGGCGCGCCTCCTCGGCCACGAGCAGCACCCCGACGCCGCGGTGCGCGCGCTCACCGGCGCGCTCGACGACATCCGCGAGGAGGTCGCGAAGCTCGGCAAGGGCGACGGCGCGCGCGGCGGCGGCGCGGCCTCCCTCACCTCCGAGTCGGGCAAGGCGTACGTCTCGGCCGTCTGCGAGGGGCTCGCCGCGCTGCCCGACCACCGCGCGGTCGACGGGCTCGCCGATCTGCTGCGCCAGCTCGAGCCGGGCGCGGCCGACGAAGTGGTCGTGCCGATCGTCCATGCGCTCGTCGCGCTCAACGCGCGCGAGGGGGTGCGCGCCCTCGTGCAGCGCTTCGTCTCGGCCGAGGGCTCGCGCAGCAAGTCGAAGGGCGGCGGCGCGGCGGGCGGCGCGGGGGGCGGCGCGGGGGGCGGCGCAGGAGGAGGCGGCGGCGGCGGCGGACGCGGTGGAGGGGCCGGAGGCGGCGGCGGGCGGCCCGGCGGCGGAGGGCGCGGCGGGAACGGCGACCGCGACGGCGACGGCTTCCGCGACCGCGCCGCGAGCGAGGAGCAGAGGCGGGCGCTGCACGACGCGCTGCGCGGCGCCGCGGTCGGGAAGAAGCTCGACGACGCGCCCGAGTACGGCGACCGCGTCTCGCAGGCGTGGAAGGACTGGTTCGACAAGCACCAGTCGGCGTTCCGCGCCAAGCTCGGCAAGGTCGGCGGCGCGCCGGTGCCGGCGAACGGCGCTTCCGGCAGGAAGTAGGAGCCGCCTCGCAGTCAGGCGGCCGGGAGCGGCCCCCACGGCATCGAGAGCGCGATCCGGCGGCCGCGCAGAACGTCGTGGCTGCGCGCGGCGGCGAGGATCAGCCGGAACGCCTGCTCGTGCAGCGGCGTCGGCAGCCGCTTGCGCAGCAGCGTGAGCGTCGAGTGGTCGGGCGTCGGCTCGTTCGGGCCGAAGCCGAGGAAGCGGCGCAGCGAGAGGCTGTCGGCGCAGCGCCAGGCGAGCTCGCGCTGCGACGAGATCCCCTCGACCGCGCCGACGAAGAGCATCCGGAAGTAGATCCCCGGCGGGATCGAGCGCCGGCCGCGGCGCTCCGCGTAGAAGCTGTGCGCGAGCTCCTCGATCGTGCGATCGAATCCCTCCGCCTCGAGGGCGAGCTCGAGCTTGTCGTAGAAGGCGCCGCGCGGCACGGGGCCGGCCGACGCCGCAGCCCGTCGCGAGGTGCGCTGTCGTCCGAGGGACATCGTCTCATCCGCCCTTCCGGAAGGGAGCGGGCCGGCCGCGCTCCGGGCGCGGCCGGCCCGCCGGTGCATCCGATCGATCAGAACGCGACCTGCATGCGCATCTGGAGGATGTTCGACACGCCGCCCTGGCCGAGGCCGGGGTCATCGGTGGTCACGTCCGCGCGCGACAGGTCGAGCATGCAGCGGAAGTTGGTGTTGGCGTACCAGTTCAGCCCGAGCGTCAGCACGTCGATCGAGCCGCCGCGCACGCCGGTCGCGAGGCTGCCGTCGGTCAGGTCGACGTTCGACCAGCGCAGCGCGACTTCCCACGCGCCCATGCCGCCGTTCACGAACGCGTTCTGCGTCGGCGAGATGCCGCCGAAGATCGCGTCGGCGCCCTTCCAGGCGCGCCGCTCGCCGGTCAGCGTGTAGGCGACCTGCGCGTAGTAGCCGCTGAAGGTCGGGTCGCTGATCGCGGTCGTGTTGGAGGTGTCGACCTTGTCGAGGTAGTACTCGCCCGAGCACGCCCACGGCCCCTTGATGAAGGCCGCCTCGCCGCCGAGCTTGAGCTCGCCGTCGGCGGGAATGGCGCCGGTCGAGATCAACGTCGACATCAGGTGCGCCTCGGGATTCGAGGAGAAGGTGACGGTGGGCGTCGCCGTCGCGCCGCCGGTGGTCGGCGCCGCCGCGAACGAGCGCATCGACGCCGCCGCTCCGAGGTGCACGAGGTCGCCCTCGTGGTACCACGGCAGGCCGGTGACGCGGCCGGTGAAGGCGTAGCCGCCGGTGCCCTTCACGCCGACGCCGTTGTCGCCCGAGTCGGGGCGGAAGACGCCGAGCGCGCCGGTGACGCGGTCGACCTTGGCCTCGTCCTTCATCTGCTCGCGGAGCACGAAGCCGACGCTGCGGCCGGGCAGGAAGGTGTTGGTCGGCGCGGCGAACTCGATCATCGCCATGTCGTTGTCGCTGGTCATCTGGTCGAGGCCGAACGGCTCGTAGAACTGGCCGCCGCGGATGTCGGGCATCCACGCGCCGAGGTCGTAGAAGCCGACGTAGACGTCCTTCATCTGGGTGCCGTTGCCGCCGTTGCCGCCGCCGGCGAAGTCGTACTGCATCACGAACTCGCAGTGCTGGTAGGCCTTGCCGTTCAGGTTGATGCGCGCGCGCCGGATCTCGAAGCCGTTGGTCTGGCCGCCGATCAGAGTGCTCGTCCCGGCGTTGCCGGGCGTCGCGTAGATCCGGCTGTTCTCGAGGTCCCTCTCCGTGTCGTTGAACAGCGCTTCGAAATGGACGCGGCCGCCGACGCCGAAGGTGAAGTTCTTGTCGGCCGACTCGAACTTGAGGCCGTTCTTCCAGTAGGCACGCATCGTGTCGGGCGAGTTCAGCTTCTTCTCGAGGGCGTCGACCCGGTCCTTCAGCGTCGCCTCCTGCTTCAGCTTCTCCTCTTCCGTCCCCTGGCCGAGGGCGAGCCCGCCCACGACCTGGAGCGCAGCAATTCCGGCTGCGCAGCGGCCTGCCCGTTTCGCGAACGAATCCATGGATCCTCCTTCCAATCGGTCGGGTCCCGCGGGATGGCAAAGACGCTCCACAGACATCTCGCTCCCCGGGAATCCGCGGGAAGGTAAGAGCGCTTCGTGAAGCAATCAAGAGGATGCGGTGAATGATCGACACACCGGCGAACAAGTCGTCGCGCGCGGCGGCGCACTCGTTCGCGCCTCGTTCGCGGAAGGCAGCGCGAATGGGTCTCGATGTCCGATCGCGACGCGGATCCTTGCGCGCGGCGGGACAGCGAGTCCCGACGTCGGGCGCCGCCGACTCCCGTGCGTCGCGATCTGGCGCGGCGATCAGCCGCTGCGGGCGCGCGAGAGGCGGAGGTGGCGGATCACCTCGCCGTCGACCAGGAAGACGACGTCCTCCGCGATGTTGGTCGCGTGGTCGGCGATGCGCTCGAGGTGGCGCGACACGGAGAGCAGGTGGACGGCGCGCTCGATCGTGTCGGTGTCCTTCGCCATCACCTGCTGGAGCTGCGTGAAGTGCTTGCGGTTCTCCTCGTCGACCTCGCGGTCGTCGATGCAGACCTTCTTGGCCAGGTCGACGTCGCGCTCGACCAGCGCGTCGATGCACTCGTGCACCATGCGGCGCACCAGCTCCGCCATCGCGCCCAGGTCGCGCGCCCCCGGGATCGGCGGCTGCGCCGCGAGCGCGAGCGCCCGCTCGGCGATGTTCTTGGCCAGGTCGCCCATCCGTTCGAGGTCGCTGTTGACCTTGAGCACCGTGATGATGAAGCGCAGGTCGGACGCCACCGGCTGGTGGAGCGCGAGGACCTTCAGGCACTCGTCCTCGACCTCGAGCTCCTTAGCGTCGATCTTGTCGTCGCCCGCCGTCACTTGCTCGGCGAAGTCCTTGCGCCGGTCGACGATCGCGGAGATCGCGAGGTCGGTCGCCTCCTCGACCATGCCCCCCATCACGAGGAGCTCCTTCTTCAGGCGGTCGAGGTCGCGTTCGAGGTGCTTCGACATCGTTCTCTCTCTCCCGTCCGGCGGCGCCGGCGTCAGGGGGTCGCGACCGGCGGCCGCGGCAGGTAGACGCGGAAGGTGCTGCCGCGTCCGGGCCAGCTCTTCAATTCCACCGATCCCCCGTGCGCGTCGACCAGGTGCTTCACGATCGAGAGGCCGAGCCCCGTGCCGGGCACGTCGCGCGAGCGCGCCTTGTCGACGCGATAGAAGCGCTCGAACACGCGCGCCTGCTCGCTCGGCTCGATCCCGATCCCGGTGTCGACCACCTCGAAGTGCACACGCTCCCCGTCCCGCCCGGCGCGCAGGTCGACGCGCCCGCCCGCGGGAGTGTACTTGATCGCGTTGTCGACGAGATTGTCCACGATCTGCTCGAGCGCCGTGGGGTCGCACCAGCCGAGCACCGACCCGCCGTCGGCGTGGACCAGCGCCACCCCCTTGGCACGCGCCGCCGCGGCGAAGCGCTCCACGGCCGCCGCGCCGGCGCCGTCGAGGTCGACCGCCTCGCGCGCGCTCGTCGGCTCCGACTCGGCGCGCGACAGGTGCAGCAGGTCGGTGGCGAGGTCGGCGAGCCGGCGCACCTGGTCGCCGAGCTTGCCGAGGAAGCGGCGGCGCACCTCCGGCGCCATCGCCTCGTCGTCGAGCAGCGTGTCGACCAGGCCGCGCATCGCGGCGAGCGGCGTCTTGATCTCGTGCGAGACGTTGGCGACGAAGTCGCGGCGCACCCGCTCGAGCCGGCGCAGCGCGGTCACGTCGAGGACGACCGCCACCGCGCCGCGCGAGCCGAGCGGCGTGGCGTGGATGGCGAGGACGCGGTCGCGCCCGCCGGCGTGCACGCGCACCTCGTCGCCGCGCTCGCTGCGCTCGCGCGCGGCGGCGCGCACCACCTGCACCAGCTCCGGCTGGCGGATCACCTCGACCAGCGCGCGGCCGCGCGGCGCGAGCGGCGCCACGCCCAGCATCGTCCGCGCCGCCGCGTTCAGGTGGAGGAGGCGCTCGTTCTCGTCGACCGCGACGACCCCCTCGCTCATGCTCTCGAAGACGGTCTCCAGCTTCCCGCGCTCGGCCTCGAGCAGGTGCAGGCGATCGCGCAGCTGCGCCGCCATCCGGTTGAACGAGCGCGCCAGCTCCCCCATCTCGTCGGACGAGGCGGGGTCGATGGCGGGCGGCTCCGCGCCCTCGGCAAGGGACGCCGCCGCGCGGGTCATCGCGACCACCGGCCGCGTCACGCGGCGCGCGACGAACGCGGCGACGACCAGCGCGAGCAGCGTCCCCGCCGCCACGCCCGTGAACAGCCCGGCGCGCAGCCGGGAGAAGCGCTGCTCGAGCCCCGGCAGCGGCAGGCTCGCGCGCGCGATCCCGATCCAGGGCGTGCCGCCCGGGATCGCGACCGCCACGTAGAGCGTGTGCTGCCTCGTGGTGTCGCTGACGCGCTCGGCGCGGCCGCGCCCCTCGCGCAGCGCCGCGATCACCTCGGGGCGGTCGCCGTGATTCTTCATGCGCGACGGCTGCTCGTGCGACTCGGCGACGACGCGGCCGTCCGGCGCGATCACCGTGAAGCGCGTCCCCGACGCGGGGGCGAGCCGGGCGAGCAGCGCCTCGATCCCCGCCGCGTCGCCCGCGCGCAGCGCCGGCGCGACCAGCTCGGAGAGGAGCACCGCCTGGGAGCCGAGCGACTCCTCGATCCCGCGCCGCTCGCCGTCGATCGTGAAGCGGTCGACGCAGAGGCCGACCAGCACGCCGCCGACGACCACGACCAGCGCGAAGCTCGCGAAGAGCTTGGCGACGAAGCGCGACCGCACGCCTCAGCCCCGGTCGTCTCGGAATCGGTACCCGACACCGCGCACCGTCTCGATCCGCTCGCGCTCCTCCTCGAGCTTCTTGCGGATCGACCGGATGTGCACGTCGATGTTGCGGTCGATCACGACCGCGTGCTCGCCGATGGCGCGCGCGAGGAGCTGGTCGCGCGTGAAGACGCGCCCGGGGTGGAGCGCAAGGAAGTGCAGGAGGCGCAGCTCGGTCGGCGTCAGCATGACCGGAGCGTCGCGCACCAGCACCTCGTGGCGGCCGATGTCGATCACGAGGCCGGGGAATTCGACCCGCTCGCTCGTCGTCGCCTGCGCCTGCGCGCTGGCGCGGCGCAGGACGGCGCGGATGCGGGCGAGCAGCTCGCGCGGGCTGAACGGCTTGACCAGGTAGTCGTCGGCGCCCATGCCCAGCCCGACCACGATGTCGGCCTCCTCCCCCTTGGCCGTCACCATCACGACGGGGAGGGCGCGCGTGACGTCGTCGGCGCGCAGCCTCCGGCAGACCTCGAGGCCGTCGATCCCCGGGAGCATGAGGTCGAGCACGAGCAGGTCGGGCAGCTCGGAGCGCGCCTTCTTGAGCCCGTCCCCCCCGTCGCGCGCCGTCACGACGCGGAATCCCTCGCGGGTGAGGTTGTATTCGATCACCTCGAGGATGTCGGGCTCGTCCTCGACGACGACGATCTTCTGGCGCTTCACCTCCGCGGATCTCCGGCGTGGATCGGCTTGGGAACGAGGGCGGCGAGCTTAATTGCGTTAAGAAAAGAAACGAACCCGGCCCCGTGAAGGAAACGTGAAGCGGCAGGGGGCTTGCCCGGAAGAGCGGGCCGATCCGACTCCGTCGAGTTATCCCCGTCCCGCCTCGCCCGAAAGCCCCCCGGAGCACCGTCATGTCCGACGTCCGCAACATCCTCTTCCCGACCGACCTCTCGGACGATTCGTTCGCCGCCTGGCCGCACGCGCTCGCGTTCGCGAAGAAGTTCGGGGCGACGATCCACGCCGTGACGGTCGTCGAGGAGCTCTACGCGCTCGCCCCCTACGAGAACTACGGGGTGATGGTGCAGGCGATGCGCGACATGCTGCCGCAGATCGAGCGGCGACTGCAGGAGCGGGTGAAGGACCCGCCGACCGACGTCCCGGTCCGCACCGCCGTGATCGAGGCGGTGACGCCCGCCGGCGCGCTCCTCGACTACGTGAAGAAGAACGCCATCGACCTGATCATCATGGCGACGCACGGCCGCGGCGCGCTCGCCCACGTGCTGCTCGGCAGCGTGGCGGAGCGGCTCACGCGGACGGCACCGGTCCCGGTCATGACGGTGCGACCGAAAGGACGCTGACCTCGCGTCAGGAACGCGGGAGGTACGCGGATCGGACCGGCTTCAGGTCGTCGTCGAGCTCGTAGGCGAGCGGCGCGCCGGTCGGGATCTCGACGTCGACGATCTGCTGCGGCGTGAGCCCGTCGAGGTAGAGCTTGAGCGCGCGCAGGCTGTTGCCGTGCGCCGCGACGATGACGCGCCGCCCCTCCTTCAGCGCCGGCGCGATCCGCTCGTGCCAGCACGGGAGGAAGCGCTCGACGGTGTCGGCGAGGTTCTCGGTCAGCGGCACCTGCTCCGGCGCGAGCGCGGCGTAGCGCGGGTCGCCGCGCGGGCTGCGCGGGTCGTCCGGCGCGAGCGCGGGCGGCCGCACGTCGTAGCTGCGCCGCCAGAGCTTGACCTGCGCGGCGCCGTACTTCTTCTCCGTCTCCGCCTTGTTCAGCCCCTGCAGGCCGCCGTAGTGGCGCTCGTTCAGGCGCCAGTCGGTCGCGACCGGGATCCACATCTGGTCGAGCTCCTCGAGCGCGAGCCAGAGCGTCCGGATCGCGCGGCGCAGCACCGACGTGAAGGCGACGTCGAAGGCGAGCCCGGCCGCCTTCATCGCGCGTCCCGCCGCGCGCGCCTCGGCCACGCCGTGCTCGGAGAGGTCGACGTCGGTCCAGCCGGTGAAGCGGTTCTCGTGGTTCCAGGTGCTCTGGCCGTGGCGCAGCAGGACGAGGCTCTTCATCCGGGTCTCCCGAACCGTGCACTCCAGCCGCGCGCTCCGCGGCCGTCAAGTCCGGCGTCGCGCGTCACGGCACGAGCACGGCGGCGCCGCGCACTCCGTCCCGCTCGAGCTGCGCCAGCGCCTCCGCGGCGCGCGCCAGCGGGAAGACCTCGACGTGCGTGCGCACGCCCGCAGCACGCGCCTCCGCGAGGAACGCGACGCCGTCCGCGCGCGTGTTGTTCGCGACGCTCTCGATGCGCCGCTCGCCGTAGAGAAGGGGATACGGCAGCGCCGGCAGCGGGCTCATCGCGATGCCGCCGAGGATCAGCCGGCCGGCCGGAGCGAGCAGCGCGAGCGCCGGCGGAACGAGCTCGCCGGCGGGAGCGAAGACGATCGCGGCGTCGAGCTCCTCGGGCGGCTTGCTGGCCGCGTCGCCGACCCAGGTCGCCCCGAGCTCGCGCGCGAGCGCCTGGTGGCGCGCGCGATCGCGCGTCAGCACGTAGACCTCCGCGCCGCGCGCGCGCGCGACCTGCAGCGCGAGGTGGCCGGCGGCGCCGAAGCCGAGGATCCCGAGCCGGAACGGCGAGGGGCTGGCGCGCGTCGCGTCGAGGAGTCCGGTCGCGCGCAGCGCCCGGTATCCGATGATCCCCGCGCACAGGAGCGGCGCCGTCGCGACCGCGTCGACCCCGTCGTCGAGCGCGTACGCGAACGCGGCCGGCACGCGCAGCCGCTCCGCGAAGCCGCCGTCGACGCTCCAGCCGGTGAAGTCGGCGTTCGGGCAGAGGTTCTCGCGGCCGCTCACGCAGGCGCGGCAGCGGTCGCAAATACAATAAAACCACACGACGCCAACGCGCGCGCCGA
>Ga0105340_1001460_pt1 | contig 10595 bp, 12 predicted proteins | sample EasRivMeERMLT700_FD_89676 | JGI IMG/M metagenome (GOLD analysis project Ga0105340, IMG submission 89676) | Soil microbial communities from meander-bound floodplain in the East River, Colorado, USA - East River MetaG ERMLT700 | ecosystem: Environmental > Terrestrial > Soil > Floodplain | place... | reverse complement strand
CGCCGTAGAGGCAGGGCCCGATGATGCGCAAGCCGGCGTTCCACCATTCCTGGACTTGATCGGGCCGAAGGATCGCGTCGGCCCCTTCCATGCTGAGAATGAAGCCGAGCGGCAGCGTCTGGGAGTCTTCGTCCGCTTTCCAGGCGTTGATATGAGCCTCCAGCGTCGGCCAATCTTTGATGAAGCGGAGATGGCCTTGCTGCACCATGCCGCGGTAGTAGTGAAGTTGGCCCATGGCCGCGCCGAACGCGGATTCGGCCTGGGAATAGAGCTGGATGGGCGGGATACTGCCGGGGCGGAAAAGTCGGGCGAGCACCGTGGCTACGAAGGTCACGACTTTGCCCCGCCGCAGATCGGGGAACGAGACGGTGTTGGCGCCGCGGCCTTTTTCCGTGTCACCGGAGTCCTTCTCGATTTGGCGGATCGCAGCACAGGGAAGCTGCAAATTGCGATTCCAATCGAGTGCGTTCCAGGCGAGGTCCAAATGCGCGTCGAAGACGATCATGGCGGGGGCCTTAACTTTACTTTCTTTCGATTTTTGTCGGGCCGTCACTCAAACTTCGGCAGATCCGCGGGTGCTCCGGCATTCACTCGCAGGAAATCGCCGCAGCGATCTCATCGCGGACGTACTCGTCATCTTCGGTCTGGAGCTCTTGAACCTCTGTCGGCGAACGCTAACGCTCACCCGCCGGGGCCACCTCGGCAACCTTCGAACTCCCAGCATCCGAATTGGCGGGCGCGTTAGTTAGCCGTGCTGCAAGTTCGCCACGGTGGTGGTAGAGCACCGCGAGCAATTCCTCGTCGTCGATGTTTCCCAAGGATCGGCCCGTTTGATCCTCGCCCAGGAATCCCAGGTGAGCGAAGAGTTGGCCGAGGCGAATGTCGGGAGATAGTTCAAGAACCTCTGCCAGGACAGACAAGGACTCGCGTTGTGCCGGCGGAATCATATGAGTTCTCCTATCGTTTTCTCGGAACCGTAGGCCTTGCGAAGCTGGCCGATCACCTCCACTTTCACCGTGGTGCCTGGTGCCAGTTTCGCGATTCGAGTAGCCCGCGTTACACCATTATAGATGACCAACACGCCATCAGACGCTTCGTAGACGATCAACGGCGGCATTCCATCGGTCGATGCCCCGAACCGCGCTATCTGTCGGTGAAGCTTGATTGGATCGGCGCCGTCCCGCCGGGAAGTAGCGGGCCGCAATTCTCGCGGATCGACGTCGCGAATATCACTCATGGGCGCCTTTTTTCAGTCGTCGGTGTCTCGGCGATGAGCCCAGCCGCAACCAACTTTGCTGTCAGTTCAGCAATGAGCTGCTGATCGAACTCATGAATTTTCATGTCCGGCGGCTTCGTGCCCCCAACCATGATTCCTGAAGGCAGGTGTTTGTAGGCATACTCACTGCCTTTGCCGGGACCCAGATACCAATGCAACCGCTCCAGATGATCGTCAGGAACTCCCGGAATTACCATGCGCGTTCACCGAGCGAACCATGGGTTGCGAAGCCGAAATAGTGAGTTCGTTAACCGGCGCCGGTCAGCACATCATTGTGCCGGTCAGGATACTTTGCCGCGCGGGTCAGCATATCATGGCGCCGGTCTGCATAATCAGTCCAATTGGAACGCAGAAATCGAAAGCAGTCAAGCAGTTGTTTGCTTGCGAAATGACCAACACGCTGGCCGTCACTCAAACTTCGGCAGGTCCGCGGGCCTTTTCGCAACCGGTTGCTCGTTGCCGCGAGTGATCGTGTCGCGCAGTTTCGTCATGTTATTGGTAATGTCGCCGCCGGTGGCGAGGAAATATCGGCCGCCGATTGCGCCCGCGTCGATGTTCAGCACCGGGTTCGCATCCGCGGTGAAGCGGGCCTTGTCCAGCGGCAACCAGTCGCCCTTCGCGGCCTTCACCCAGCCGTTGCCGAAGTTCGCGCGGCGCTGCTTGGTCGTGGACACCTTGTTGCGCCGAAAATCTTCCACGAAGGAGTAGTAGCCCTTCAGCAGCGTGCCGTTCGTGATCGTCGAGAAGGTTACGAGGTGCTTCCATTCTTTCTTCTCTGGCACGAAGAAGTATCCGCGGTAGGCGGCGCGGGCGTCGCCGTCCGGCCTTGCCGTGACCAGGAATCGATAGGTCGCGCCGATTTTCCAGTCGTAATCGAAGAACGACTGCCCGCCGGTGCCTTCGCCGCCGAATCGTTGCACCCGTACGGCCTCGTCCTTGTGGAGCATTTTGACTCGCTTCGTTTCATCGACCTTCTTGGGGTCATCGCCGGCGGTCGGATCCCAAACCGAAAAGAGGACGAGCTTCTTGCCGCTGGCAAGTTCTTGAATGCCGAAGTAACCCTTGCTCCACCCCGCGGCCATGAAGTAGGTGCCGTCCGCGGACTTCTCGACGGTCATTTCGGTGTAGAACGCGACGCCCTCCGGCGCCGGGTAGCCGAGGTGAACCGAACGACAGGCGATGCCTTTGAGTTTCTCATCCGCTGGAGCGGCGCCAGCGACCAAAACGACAACAGCAGCAGCGCAGAAGATGAATCGCATGAGTTGGAATCCTTGGCCTTCTTTCCCGCCATCTTACAGAAATGCGAACGCGTTGACGGCGGGCGCGGCATCAGCGCTTGGCTCGCGTCCCAAAGCGCGCCGTTGGAGTGTTACGCATCATTGTTACTCGATCCCTGACTGAACGACTCGTCAAGAAAGTCCGGTTTAGCCTGTCCAGGCTGGCGCCGCGAATCGCGTCGGACACAATTTGCAGGCCATCCGGGAAAGCATGGTTAAGATAATCCAGGCTTTTCTCAAGTTCAACGCAATGAGAATGAACGCGGACAACCACGGGAAACTTCAGCGGACCGTCACGGAAAACGTCACATGGCAAATGGTAAAGAAACGGGCAACGATGTGCAGCCTCAATTCGACTACGATGGGTCGCCTTTGCCTTCGACTGCCGGCGACGAGCAGGAACAGCCACGAACTGAACATTGCCGATTGCTGAAATCCTCCGGCGGTGTTCTTGCTTTTTTCGTTCTTGCGTTAATGGGCGCTGTCGCAACGAGCGGGCCGAAGGAGGCGACGCCGGTGGCGCCTGGATTCCGCGAGCTGGCCCAGCCGTTCATCCAGCAGCATTGCTTGAGTTGCCACGGCGAAAAGAAGGCTCAGGCCGGGTTTCGCATTGATCTCTTGGAGGCGGATTTCGCGAAGCCGAAGGTGGCCGAACAATGGAAGGAAGTCATCGACCGCATCAACGCCGGCGAGATGCCGCCCAAGGGAAAGCCGCGGCCCGATGTGAAGCAAGCGGCGGAGTTCGTGGACTGGGTCAACAAGCAACTGCGCGACGTTGACCAGGCGGCGAAGAACGCGGGCGGGCGCATTCCCATGCGCCGGCTCAATCGCGATGAGTACGCCAACACCGTCCGTGATCTGTTGAAACTCGATGAGCTGATCGTGCGGTCGTTGATCGAAGAACTTCCGGCCGACGGCAAGGCGGAGGGTTTCGATCGTCTTGGGGCGGCACTCTTCTTCGACCAGACCCAGATCGAACGGAGCTTGTCGGTCGCAGAGAAGATCGCGGCGCGGGCCATTGTGACCGAGCCGCCGAAGACGAAGAAGATCGTAGACATATTCGGATTTCTGCGGAAACGCCCACCTGAGGCGATGGTCGAGGTGTTCCCCGGTTTCACGCACAAGATCCCGCGAGGCGCGGAGGATCGCTTCGTCAAGCCCGAATTCATCGAGTATATCCAGGGCTATCCGACTTATCGCAAGGAATACGCGGGCTGGGGCTCGATCCACCATTTCGCCATCGGCAGCGTCGTGACGCAAGATGGCTACTACCGCATACGGGTCAAGGCGAAGGTGGACCAGCGCGGCCGCACCGAGAAGAACAAGTTTCGTCTGCAATATGCATTTGATTCGCCGATCCAGGCCGAGACCGAGGTCGGCGTCGATCCGTCGGGCACGACCGAGGCCGTCATGTTCCTCCATGGCCCCGTCAACGGCGAGGTGAAAGGCCCACAAGTATTTCGGCTCCTGTGGAATCACAACGAGAAGTCGGTCATCAACGAGCCGAATTACCAGAAGCTCTTTTCGCGCTGGACGCAGTTGCGCGGCCAAATGGAGCAGGCCGCCGCGAAACGGGTTCCCGAAAAGGAAATGAACGCGCTCAAGGCGAAACGCAGCGATCTCGAAAAGGAGATGAACGCCTGGAAGGGCCCGGCGCACATTTACAACCCTGCGATGGATGTCGAGAAGCTTGCTCGGCTTCAGATCGAATCGATCGAAATTGAAGGCCCCATTCAGAAGGAATGGCCGCCGCCGAGCCACAAGTTGCTCTTTTTCGCGGGAGACACTCGTCAGGAGATCGTTTATGCCGAGGAGATCTTCGCGAAATTCCTGCCGCGTGCGTATCGCCGGCCGGTCAGCAAAGCCGAAGTTGCTGAGATCGTCGCCGTGGTGAAGGATGCTATGGACAAGGGCAAGCTGCCGTTTCCCGAGGCGATGCGCATCGGCTTGCAACGGGTGCTGTGCGCTCCGGGATTTCTCTTCATGGGCGAGCCGAGCGGCGCCAATCCGAAACTGCGGCCCCTGACCGATCATGAATTGGCGACGCGGCTATCGTACTTCCTCTGGAGCACGATGCCGGACGACGAGTTGTTCGCACTTGCGAATGCCGGCAAGCTGCGCGACAAGGGCGTGGTTGCCGCTCAGGTGAAGCGCATGCTCGCCGATCCGAAGGCGGAGCAACTCGTGCGCAACTTCGCCGGCCAATGGCTTTCGGTGCGCGAGTTCGGCTCGATCCAGCCGGCCGCGGATTACAAGAACTACGATAAAGCGCTGGAACAAGCCTCGAAACAGGAGCCGTATGAGTTCTTCGCCGAGGTACTGAAGAAAAACCTGCCGATCACATCGTTTCTCGATAGCGATTTCGTGATGGTGAACGAACGCCTGGCGAGGCATTACGACATCGCGGGAGTCGAGGGGCCGGAGTTCCGGCGCGTGGCGCTTCGTCCGGAGCAACATCGCGGCGGCGTCCTGGGCATGGCGGGCCTGATGACGTATCTGGCCGATGGCACGCGCACGTTGCCGATGCGCCGAGGCACGTGGGTGTTGCGCGAACTGTTCAACGATCCGCCGAACAATCCGCCGCCCAACGCCGGCGAAATCCAGCCCAACACCGCGGGCAAGAACCTGACCGTCCGCGAGCGCGTCGAATTGCATCGCCGCGACGCCATCTGCGCTTCGTGCCATGCCAAGCTCGATCCGTACGGCCTCGCTCTGGAGAACTACGACGCGATCGGCCAATGGCGCGAACGCGCCAACGGCGAAGGTTTCCGCGGCCCGAAGACGCCATTGTTGGACGTGAGCGGCGTCTTTCCGGACGGGAAGAGATTCGCGACGCTGGGAGAATTCAAGGCCGGCTTGATGACGAAGAAGGACCAATTTGCCCGCGCGTTCAGTACGAAGATGTTGACGTACGCGTTGTGCCGGCCGGTCGGGTATACGGATCGGCAGCTCGTCGATTCATTGACCGGGGAGTTGCGGCGGGATGAATACCGCATCCAGTCGTTGATCTACGCGATTGTGGCGAGTGAGGCGTTCAAGACGAAGTAGGGCGTGTAATGCAATGGCACGATTTATTGGGCGCCGTCTTGATCGATTTCTTTGATGGCTCACCCTACGTCGTGCAAACCGAGGTCGATCTATCGCTCAAGAAACAATTCCTGGACATCGTGGTCATTCGCAAGACAGAAGGCGAGTTCCATCGTCCGCTTCCCGATGGCTTCGCGCCCCTGGCCAACCACAACCTGATTTCCTTCAAGTCGCACCAGGACACGTTCGACTGGTGGACCGTGCTGGAGTTGATTGCCTATTACGTGAACTATCGCAAGCAGGCGAGTTCATCGCAAGGTCCATTGGCGCCGGACGATTGTTTTCGGCTTTTTGGCATAACCTCGCGATTTCCGGAGAGCTTGGCAAATCAAATATCGTTGGAGGAAAAGCACTCAGGAGTGTACGATATTGGTGTTGGACCACTGCGAGTTCGATTGCTCGTGATACGCGATCTGCCGAACCAGCCGGCCAATGCGATGCTGAAGCTTTTCAGCGTCGTGCCGGACCAGATCGAGTTCGCCTGCCGGAATTATCACCCCGTATCTCTGCACACGACAGGCATTGTGGACCAGTTGATCCGCAAGTATCGGAAGGAGGATGAACGAATGGCAACGACCATTGAAGAACTCAATCGGAAACTCATGAAAGAAGCGATGGAGATGGCTTCGGTAGAAGAGCGTCTCAAGGGATTGACTCCGGAGGAACGGCTGAGAGGATTGCCGCTCGAGGAACGGCTGAAAGGACTGCCGCCGGAGGAACGGTTGAAAGGACTTCCGCTGGAGGAGCGCTTGAAAGGGCTCTCCGCGGCTGAGATTGAGAGCTATTTACGAACGTTGAAGAAAAAAAAGCCGCGAAAAAAATAGTTGATCAAGTTGAGTTATTGATGGAGCGCATTTGTGAAAATCAACAACCGCCAACCCATCCCGCGCCGCACCTTCCTCAAAGGCGCAGGCATCTCCCTGGCGTTGCCGTGGCTTGACGCCATGCGTGTGCGCGGCTCGGCTCAACCCGCAGAACCCATTCGCCGCGCCGTTTTCTGCTTCTATGGCCTGGGACTCAATGGCCGCGATTTCACGCCTGCGAACACCGGCCTCAATTACACGATCACGCCGATTCTCCGTCCGCTCGCGGAACTCAAGCGCGACTTCACGGTAATCTCCGGCCTAAGGCTTACTCATTCTGGCGGCCATGTCGGCGACCGCACCTTTCTTACGGGCACGAACACGCGCAGCGCCGGCGCCAGGCTGCGCATCTCCTGCGATCAGGAGTTGGCTCAGGCGATCGGTCGGGCCACGCGCTTTCCGTCGCTCGCGCTCGGCATCAAACGCGGCACCGGCTTCGGTGGATATTACGATCAGACCCTCTCGTGGAGCCCCAGCGGCACGCCGATCCCCGCCGAAAATCGGCCGCACATTCTGTTCGATCAGCTCTTCCGTCCCGACACGCCCGCGACGCTTGCACAACGTGAAGCGGAATTCGTCCGCCGGGCCAGTGTTCTCGATTCCCTGCGTGTTGAAGCGAGGCGTCTCGAAGGTTCGCTCGGCGCCGACGATCGCCGCAAGCTCGACGAATACCTCACGGGCATTCGCGATCTCGAACGGCGCATGCAAGATGAACGCGAATGGCTGCGCCGACCGAAGCCGCGCGTCGATGCGCTCAACTTCGGCAATATCCAGAGCCTCGACCCAGACCGCGCCGGGCTCGAGTATCGCCGCTATCAACGGCTCATGTTTGATGTCATCACGCTGGCATTACAGACCGACAGTACGCGCATTATCACCTACCTGGCCCGCATGGACGGCTCCGACGGCACGGGCGCCTGGCGCAGCATGGGCAACCCCTACAACTACCATGAGATGACTCATCACGGCGAAGACCCGGACAAGCTGCAGTGGTTCACTCGCGCCGACATTTTGTACATGGAAGATTGGGCCTACTTCTTGAATAAGCTCAAGTCGGTCCGCGACGGCGAAGGAGGCGGCACGCTGCTTGACCATACCCTTGTCGCCTATGGCTCCAGCGGCGGTGCCATCATCGCTCACCACAATCATCATCTGCCGACCATGTTGGCGGGGGGGGCGCGCCTGGGCGTCCGCCACCAGGGGCACATCGTGAAAGAAGACGTGCGCCTGGGCAACCTCTGGAGCACGATCTTCGACCGTATGAATGTGCCGCTCCCCAGAAATTTCCAGGGCGGCGAAGCGGACGGCAACCTCCGAGAACTGGTTTGATTTCCGCCCCGAGTTCTTCGTCATTCAGCCGGCATCATGACCCGCGACGAAATCACCAAATCACGTTATGCCTACTTCTTGTCCCGTTCGTATGTTCCCAGCAATAGCCTGACGTCGCCCATGACCTCGACGAATTGCTGCGGCCTGCGTTTTTTTCCCGGAATTGCGGCACACCAGTTGAACGCTTCGCCGTCGAAGTTGTAGATGCACAAAGCGACCTTGCCCTTGTACTCCTCCGGACCGGACGAGAATGTCATGTCCATCCAGCTCGGATTCTCATCGGTATTGAGCTTGAACGTTCCTTCGAACACGCGATCTTCGGCCAATTTGAGAACGAACTTGTTGTCCTTGAACGTGATCTGTTTCGGAGCGTCCTTGCCGCCCTTGACGAGCTTCCACGACCCCTCCACTTCCGTCTTCTGCTTCTTGTCGCCGCCTGCCGGCGCCAAACGGACACTGCCGAGGATGGCGAGAAATGCGATCGCGACGAAAAGGGATAAACGCTGCATCATCGGTATCTCTCCAGACGGTTGCTTGACGATCTTCCAAGTAGACGCCGCGAGCCGAGCGGCGCCGGTCCGGCTCACTTGACGCTGCGTGGGTACCTTGGGGGGAGTTTCAGTATAACCACAGCGGGTTAAACTACAATCATGAATTCGAAGTTAAAGATTCTGATCACCGGCGCCGCCGGCAACTTGGGGAGCAAGCTCCGCCAGCACTTGAATGGCAGGTTCCCCCTGGTCCTGTTGGATCGGGTGGTGCGAACTGATCCCGAAGTCGTGGCGTGCGACCTGTCGCAATGGAGCGATTCCTGGGCCGACTTGTTTCAGGGAATCGACACCGTCTTTCACTTTGCGGCGGATCCGGAAGCATATCACGCATGGCCGGATCTTGTCGCGCCCAATGTCGATGCGATGATCCACGTCTACCAGGCGGCGCTCAAGAGCGGAGTGCGCCGATTCGTGTTCGCCAGTTCCAACCACGTGATGGGCGGTTATCAGGACGCACCGGGGATCCGCGTAACGCCGGACCTTCCGCCGCGGCCTGGCCTCCGCTATGTTGTTGACGGCCAACCACGCGATAGCGCAGCCTACGGTTCGGCGAAGTTGTTCGGCGAACGCCTCGGAAAATGCTACGCGAAAGTGCATGGGCTGCAGGTCATCGCGGTGCGGCTCGGCTGGGTGTGGCGCGGCGGGCCCAACGTTCCGGCCAACCTGCCGCGCGAACGCGGGGAGTGGTTCCGCCTCATGTGGCTGTCCGACCGTGATTTCTGCCAGCTCATGGAGCGCTGTCTGCTGGCGGACGTGCCCAACGCTTTTGTCATCGTCAACGGCATGTCCGCCAACACGGGCATGGCCTGGGACCTGGATAGCACGTGTCGCACCCTCGGCTATCAGCCGCAAGATGATGTCGCCCGCTGAGTGGCCATGAGCTTGCAGGATATGCTTCCCCGCATCGGTCAACCGTCAACCGTGAGACGTGTTTTCGGTGATCACCCAATGTTCGGCGCGGTATTCACTTCCATGATTGCGGTTCGAATGGAAGCGCTTTATGGCGTCGTGCCGCCCACGGCGCTGGCCAGGTGAGCTAGTGAACACGACATATCAGCCATGCGCGGCAACTCCGCGACCGATATGCCCTGTTCCGGGCATTGACCAAACCGGACCCCTGCGATTATTTTGCCATCTGCGAAGGCACGCGGGAGACGGCATGGCTTTCCAACTTGAACATGATTTTGCCGGTGCGAAATACACCGTCGTCGGCGATGAAGGCCAATTGGAGGTCATGGGCCCAGACCTTCCGAAAGCGCTTGTTCATTTCGTGAAGATTTTCAACGAATGTTCGATTGACGTGACAGGGCTGAATGCAAGGCAACCCGCCAACGGTCAACTCGTTCTCAGTTTCAAGTTCGAGACTGAAGAAGAGGAAGATTTGCAATTGCTCGTGGAAGAACTTTCCGCGGCGGCGCCGCGAAACTGACCCGTTCGCAGCGATCGGTTTACGTCCGTGCAGCCGAACCCTCAACCTCTGAATAACTCGACCTAGTGCATTGTCACAGCTTCGTTTTCGGGTTGCCTCAATTTGGTGCGACGCTCCGCGTCGCTGATTCACGTCGCGGAGCGTCGTACCACAATTTTGACAACCCGAAATCTTAGCTGTGACAATGCACTAGACTCGGTTCGCTTGCAACGCGACTCGCTCTTGGAGGCTGGCGTTGAGTCGTCCGTTGGTAGGCTCGGTTCGATTGGAGCGAGGTCGGTTGGGAGACAAGCGTTCTTCCCGAAAAGAAGCCACAAATGTGTAAGAATCGGGTCAGATTGGCTACCCTTAGGCTACATTTTCTCTCTCCGAATACACATCAGAATCGACGTAACTCGAATAGCCGCGGCGGGATTCGAACCCGCACCCCCGTTACCAGGGAGGGGATTTTAAGTCCCCAGTGTCTACCATTCCACCACGCGGCCCGGTGTCTTCGTCATCGATCATCATACGACCGCATGGCTCGGCATGTCCAATCAGGGAAAGCGTTTGTGACTCGTCTCTTGCTTGTCACGTTGATGGTGCTTGCGCGTCATGCTTCGTCATCGTCGCGCATGTTTCATCACTTTTTTGGCAAGCTATTGACAAACGCGCGAGTCGATCGTCGGTCCCCGTGGCTCGGAGGCTTTGCACATCGCGACGATTTGTCGGCAGAGTCGGCAGCTTGTCGAGCGCGGCGGTTTGATCGACAAGTCCAAGGCGCCTGCACCGACCATTAGCCTT
>Ga0105340_1001458_pt1 | contig 10599 bp, 8 predicted proteins | sample EasRivMeERMLT700_FD_89676 | JGI IMG/M metagenome (GOLD analysis project Ga0105340, IMG submission 89676) | Soil microbial communities from meander-bound floodplain in the East River, Colorado, USA - East River MetaG ERMLT700 | ecosystem: Environmental > Terrestrial > Soil > Floodplain | place... | reverse complement strand
GGCGGGAGACTTTTTCGGGGATGGCGCTGTAGCGACCAGTCAGGCCTCCGCCGGGGCAAGCCCGACGGTGGGCGTGCTGGCGTGAACGGTTACGGGAGGCGGGAGGTTGGGACCAGACGTGTCCTTTTCGTTGGGGGCGGGGAGAAAAAGTTGCGGCGCGGGGCGGCGGCTTAAGGGATTGAGCGGCTGTGGGTTGCGGCGAGCGGCGCGGCTGTAAGTTGAGTCGGGGCGGGAAAATGCGCGGAATTGTTTGGGAGCGCAGGGATGGATTTGAGAGAGTGGGCGGCGTGAAATCCGGCGAGGCCCCTCTCCCACAAGGGGCGAGGGGAGGAGCGGAGCGGAGGGCGGATTGCAAATTGCGAATTGCAAAAATGCAAATTGAAAAACAGAGAGGGTTGGTGGGCAGCAGAGATGTTGCCCTCATCCCGGCTCGCTTTCAGAGGGAGAGGGCGTGACGAAGGGGCGGCGGATGAATTTCGTTCCAGTACTCCCTGATTTTTTGAAAATGGAACGAAAGTCGGAGAACCGTGATGTTAGTGATTGACGGAAGTGATTGGCGGGCAAGCTTTTGCGGCATGGGGGCGGCGGGAGATTAGCCTGAGTTTCGTTCCAGGGCCGGCGGAAAGTTTAGCAAGGGCGGGTGCGCTAAAGTTGCTAAACTTATTAAAGCAATAGTTCAGTAGTGCAGTATTCGTAAATAATTGACGGCGAAGGAGTTGTGGCAAAGTTTAGCGCGGCGGGTACGAGGGAAAACAACGTGGCGGCGCTAAAGTTCGCGTCGTCGCCACCTGTTGTGGTTTGATGCGGCGACAATTCACAGGCAGCCCGTGACTTGCGTGGTGCATTTCGGCCGCGGCGGCCTCATGCACCCTACATCGGACGGATTGGAAACCCGTCTTATGATTCGTCCCAGGGGTTCCTTTTGCGATGCGGGGACTGCTCGGGGTGGAGGTCAAGCTCATCCTGGGCGACCCGCTCGGGAGCGACGGTGCGGACGTGTTCGACTTCGCGGGCGGCGACAAACAGATTGAGCACGAAGATCGCGAAGCCGACGGAGGCGACGATGACCGCCAGCTCCAGGCCGCCGAAGGTGGTGCGCTCGACGACCTCGTACAGCGTCCAGATCCAGTTGGGAAGCTGGAGCATGGTGTAGTACGAATTCGTGAAATCGCCCCACACGCTGATGACATGGAGCAGATACGGAAACAGCACGCCTCCCGCGATGAGGATCACCTGGCAGAGGAACGTGGCGAACATCCCGACGTGCGTCACGCGCCGCAGGGCCACGACCCCCAGACGCACGAGGCCGAGATACCCGAGCACATAGCCGACGAGGCAGGCGCTGTAGTAGTACCAATCGGGCAGGTCCGGCTGATACTCGAAGCTGGTGAGCCAGGCGACGGTGATGCCGGACCAGATCGCCACGAGAGCGCCGAGGAGGTTGAGCATGGCAAAGACATAGCCCGTGCCGGAGCCCGGATTGAACCAGGTGAAGGCCATGCGGCCGAGAAAGCTCTGGGGGAGTTGGCGCTTGGCCCGCGGCGAGAGCTGGGCCGTTTCGCCGGTGAGGAACGAGCCAACGAGCGTCCAGTAGGCGGCGATCGCTGTGATTTCAAGGAACAGCAGCTCGCCGACCTCGAACCGCACCCAGTAATAGGTGAACCAGCCGATGATCAGCATTTGCAGGACGACGAGCACGGCGCGGATCGGGCTGGAGCGGTTTTCGCTGGCGAAGGTAATCTGGCCCGCGCCGATCAGGAGCAAGAGGGCGACGAGCGTGAAATAGAAGCTGAGAAAGCAGAGGTTGCCGATCCAGAAATCGGCCTGATCGAAGGGGGGCGTTTGCCGGTTGACGATGAACGCCAGCACGACGAAATCCCAGATGAACGTGAAGACGAGGAGGGCCATCACGAACACGACCGAGAGCAGCACCTGCCAGTGCCGCGCCCGCGTGACGGTGGCCATCATCAAGCCAACGATGCTGAGAAAGAGCGAGGCCAGGAAGGTGTAGGAGAGGAACGTGGCGATCGTGAGCACGTCGATGCCGCGGAGCAGGTACGTAAACGCGATGCACGGCGCGAGCGCCGAGTAATAGACGATCATCTGCAGGATCGCGCTGCCGAGCTTGCCGAGAATGATCTGGCGGGCGCTGAGCGACGTGATCGAGAGCAGCTCATAGGTGCCATCCTCGCGCTCCGCGGCCAGCGAGCGGAACGAGGCGTACGGCACGACGATCAGGAGCGGGATCGAGAGCACGATGTAATAGCCGATCAGCACGGCGGGGCCGACTGGGGCGAAGAAGACGTCGGGCACGCTGAGGGCGATGAAGATCACCGTCCACAGCCAGCCGAAGATGAGCAGCAGCGAGAAGGTCACCACGAACTGGCGGCTCTTCATCGCCTGGCGGGCTTCCTTGACCAGGATGGGGTTGAGAAGGTCGCCGACGCCGTCGAGGAAGGATTCGAGGCGCAGCCAAGCCTGGCCGACGTTGGCGGGCGCGGCCGGCGCACGGCCGGCGGCTTCGGCCGGCTTGAGGAGCGCTTCCGCGGCGGGAGAGGAGGTCTCATCCAGCATGGGCAATCATGCGTGGCAAGGTGGAAGCGGACGAGTGTGGTTTGGCGATTCAGTTTATCACATTGCCGTGCGTCCCAGCGGCGAAGGCCGGCGGGGTGCGGCAGGGCTAGTGTCCAACCGGGCGACCGTGCCAGCATGGCAGGGGCGGCAACCGAACCATTGTCCTGGGCGGGGGCCGTAGTTAGACTAACAGACGTTGTTCGGAATATTATTCATCGGATTGGTTTATTCGTCCGAACTTGTGCATCCTCGGCCCTTTCCTGGGCGGCAACTTCCGGCCTGGCGGTTGCAGCCCGTTGCTTTCCTGTCCTACTCACCACTCGCGGGCCGCACACCAACCGGTCCGCATTGATCGCCAGCCGAGAACACTCGGCCGGAGCCAGCGATGCCTCTTAGCGCCAAGCTCGTCGTCGTGGGCGGCGAGGTGAAGACTGCGGAAATCAAGCTGCGTTTGCCTTCGACGATCGGCCGCGGTCGCGGGGCGACGATCATGCTCCCGCACCCGCTCGTCAGCCGCACGCACTGCGAGCTGTACGAGGTGGACGGCCGGCTGATGGTGCGCGATCTGGGGTCGCTGAACGGCACGTTCATCAACAACCAGCGGGTGACGGAGGCGGCGCTGCCGGCGGGCGAGCTGCTGACCGTGGGGACGGTGACGTTCCGGGCGGTCTATGAAACCGATGAGGAGGCTGCGGGGCCGCCTTCCGGACCGGCTCCGGTGCTGCGGGGCGGCCGATCGCAAGACACCGACCCGGCCGGTACGATTCGCGCCAATCCGCCGCCCGAGAGCCTCTCCAAGACGCCTGCGGCGCCGCACGATGCTGAGTTTAACTTTGCCCAGCCGCTGGTGAATTTCGACGACGAGCCCGCACCGCCGCCGCCCAAGCCGGAAGCCAAAAAGGCGCCTGCCCGCAGCGAACGGGCGGTCGAGGAATTGGACGCCATTGAGGTGGCGGCTGAACCGGCCGCAGCGAAACTCGCGCCCCCCGCCGCAGCGAAGCCCGCGGCACAGGCGCCAGCGAAGCCCGCGCCAGCGAAGCCGGCGGCAGCCGCTCCCGCCAAACCGGCTCCGCCTGCTGCGAAGCCGGCCGCGGCCAGTCCCGCTCCGCCCGCTCCGGCGGCGCCCACTCCTGCGCCGTCGCAGCCAACCGCCGCGCCGGCCGCAACTCCGGCTCCCGTCGCGAAGGATGCCAAGACGACCGCTGATTCGCGGTGGAGCGACGGGCCGGATGCCGAAACGGCGGCCGCGGGCGAGGACGACGACGACTTCAACGACTTCCTCAAGAGCCTCGGCAGCAAGTAGCGGATATCAAGCTAGAGCTTGATGCCCAGGACCTGCGCGCCCAGAAGATACACGAACAGCGGGATCAGGACGATCGCCAGCAGGTCCAGCAGGAATCCGGCGCGGACCATTTGCCGCAGCTTGATCGCGCCGGTCGCGAAGACGATCGCGTTGGGGGGCGTAGCAACCGGCAGCATGAAGCCGCAGCTTGCCGCGACGACTGCCGGCACGCAGAGCAAGAGCGGGTCGATCTTCATGCCGACAGCGACTTCGAACAGGATCGGTAAGAGGGCCACAACGGCGGCCAAGTTGCTCGTCAGCTCGCCGGAGAAGACGATCAGCGCGACATCGAGGACGATCTGGACAATCGTCGGCAGACCTTGGAGCACAGCCACTTGCTGGCCGATCCACTCGGCCAGACCGCTCGACTGAATCGCCGCCGCCAGACTGAGACCGCCGCCGAAGAGCAGCAGAACGCCCCAGGGGAGCTTGACGGCCGTCTTCCAGTCGAGGGCGAATTCGTGGCGGGCAGCGTTGACGGGAATCAGAAAGAGCACGATCGCGCCGGCCATCGCAATCAGCGAATCGTCGAGCGCTTTGACTGCCGGCCACTGCGCCGTGAGCCATTTCCAATCCCGCAGCGGCTGGCCGCCGATCCAGAGCGCCGCAGTCGCGAGAAAGACGATCAGCACGGTCCACTCGCCGCGCGAGACGGGGCCAAGCTTGCGATACACCTCGCGAATCAGCTCGCGCCCGCCGGGGATTTCCTTGAGCCGCACGGGGAACAGCCACTTCGTCATGAGCAGCCACGCCAGCAGCAGATAGACCATCGAGAGCGGCGTGGCGAAGAGCATCCAGCGGCCAAAATCGATCGGCAGACCGTTTTCGGCCATGAAACCTTTGAAGAAGACATTGGGCGGCGTGCCGACCAGCGTCGCAAAGCCGCCGAGACTGGCGGCGTAGGCGATGCCGAGCAGCAGGCACACCGCGAAGTTTGACGCATCCGCGCTGTAGGGAACGCCCTTCGTGGCGTTCCGCGGCGCCGCTGGATCGTCCTGACCGCCGAGCCGATCCTTCAAGAGCGCCACTACCGACAACCCGATCGGGAGCATCATTACCGTCGTCGCCGTGTTGCTGATCCACATGCTCACTAGCGCCGTCGCCAGCATCATCCCGCCAATCAGTCGCGGCGGACTGGTTCCCACAGCCATCACCGTCAGCAAGGCAATCCGCCGGTGCAGTCCCCATTTCTCGATGGCCAGCGCGATCAGAAAGCCGCCGAGGAAGAGGAAGATCGACGGATCGGCAAAGGGAGCAGCGGCGCGCTTGAAGGGTCCGTCTTTCGTCAGGTCCTTCACGGGAAAGGAATGCAGGAACGGCTGATGGATATCAAATTGCTGATGGTGAACGGTCGCCTGCCCCTCGCGAATCTCCTCCACAATTCCGGACATTCGCCACGGCTTGATCTCGACCAGATCACCAACTTCAATCCGGCTCGAATACACGCCCGTCAGCGGCAGCAGGATTAGCGGCACCAGCGCCGTCGCTTCCAGCGGCAGGGCCTCGGTCATCCACCAGACGGCCATCAGCGTCGCCACGCCGCCGCAAGCCCGGGCGGCATAGGGCAAGCCCGCGTCGCCGCCGGGCAACAGAAAGAAGACGGTCAGCGCCGCAATTGGCCCAGCAAATAACCCGATCCGCGCCGCCAGCGGCGGGCTTTCAGAGCGAGCGGATGGCAGCGGTGCGGATTCCGGCATGCGAAGAGTGTAAGTCCGCGGCCCCCTGCCGTCACTCCGCATTCCGAATTCCGCAATCCGCACTTGCATCACTCTTCTGCCGCACCGCCCAAGGTCACGCTGATCTTGTACTGCTGCTGCAGGTGGGCGTGGGCAACGCTCGCGTGGCTATCCTTGGGGAACTTTTTGCAGACCTGCTGAAAGGCCTGAATCGCCGGCTCCTTTTGTCCCGCTTCTTCGCGGGTATAAGCGATTTGCAACAGCGCCCAGGGAGCATGCGGCGCGGAGCCGCCGGCGATCTGCTGATAGAGGATGACCGCCTCGTTGTGCTGCTTGGCCTGCCGGTGGCACCAGGCCATCTGCTGGTAGTTCTCCGGGAAATTCGTGCACTGCCGGAAGTTGCCGATCGCCTGCGGAAAGTTGCCCGAGTCGCGGAACGTCATCGCGACCTCCCACCGCCAGCGGTTGGGGTTGGCAGCGTCGTCCTTGACCAGCTCCTCATAGACGGCCACCGCCTCCGGCCACTTCTTGGCGTAACGATAGGTCAGGGCCAGCTCGCTCTTCCACGTCACGCGGCGCTCGTTGTCCTGCCCCGCGACCTGCTGGTAAGCCTGGATCGCTTCGTCGTAGCGTTGCTGCTCGCGGAAGCTGTTGGCGACCTGGCCGACGCCGGCGAAGGCGTCCGCATAGCGGCGATAGGTCTCGCGGGCCTTGTCATAGTTGGTCTGCGTCTTCCACCACGCCGCCAGCCGGCCGAGCGCTTCGTCGTCGGGGCTGGCGTTTTTCAGGATTGCTTCATAGGCCGGCGGGACCTGTTCGATGCGGCGGGCGACGGTATAGAGGTCGGCAACGCAAAACAGCACCTGCCGGGCGAGCTGCTTGGCCTCGGGCGTTGATTGGTCGGCGGGAACCGCCCGCTGCATCCAGGCAATCGCCTGGTCGGCCAGCTTGTCTCCCTTGGCCTTCGTCTCGGCTGCGCCGGTGAATTCCGAAATGGGCGTCCGCACGTAGGCATCGACCTGCATCGGGAGCTGCGTGGGATCGTACGTTGTCGCCAGCGATTTGACGGCGTCGTCGAACGCTCCCTCGCGGAACCAGTGGGCCGCCAACTGCTGCGAGGCCTGGACGCACGCTCCATTGGAGTCGCGCAAGCGCTTGAAATCGAAGACGAGCTTCTTCCACAGCTCGACCCGGGCCGGCACGTCGTTCTCGATCGTGGTGATGTCTACAAGATCGCGAATCGCGAAGACCGCCGTCAAATGCTGCGGGTGCTTGGCCACCACGTCCTTCAGCGTGGCCTTCGCGTCCTTCAGCCGGCCGATCTCCTTTTGCGTCTGGCCGATGTAATAGTGGGCCGCCACGGCTTGCGGCGAGTCGGGCCAGTAGTCGATGACCGACTGGAAGCCCTCCTTGATCGCCGTGTTCTGCTGGCGGAGTTGCACCTCGCACAGGCTCCACTTGAGCTGGGCATAGGGCGCGCCGGTGCTCGACTCATAGAGCTCCATGAACTTCTCGTACTCGGACGCCGCCACCTTGTAGTTCTGCTCGCGCCAGTATTTCTCGGCGATCTGGAGCTGGTAGCGCTCCACCTCGCGGAGCTGCTTCCAGCTGTCCAAAGGCAGCTCATTCAGCTCGTCGGCACGAGCAAATCCAAAGAATGCCCAAAGAACGAAGGCGGTCACGGCAGTGGTTCGAACCAAATCCTGCAGTTTGCAGTGTCTATTTTGCATTTGCCTCTCCCTCATCTCGCCTTCTTTCTCGCGTCTCGCCACTTCTTGTGCTCTGAGTACGAGTAATTGATGATGTTCGACCCCAGCTGATAGCAGGAGTTATAGATCTCTGGCGAGACGCCTGAGTGTCCGTCGGCCCAAGCGTCACTGATATCGCCCGGGTGATAATAGACGAGCCATCGCCCGTCTTGCGACCAGCCGAGTGCGTCCTTTCCCCCGTGCGGCACCACGTAAGGTAAGAACGGCACGGCGAATGGCACGCGGTGGACGGTGTCGTCGAGCGGTATGGGCACGGGCCGGATATCGGGAAGCACGCGGTTCATCAGGGCGATGAATTGATTGTGAAAATGCCCGCTGCCGCTGCTGGCAAACAGCATCCCGTGCTGGTCGACGAGATACTCGCGAAGCACCTTGACCTCGTTGTTAGACACCGAAAGACTTTTCTGCCCCGTCAAAAAGACAAAGGGAGGGCTTTTTTCTGGTTCAAATCCAGCCAACTGCGAAATTCGACGCGACTCAGTTTTTTCGACTACTTTGTGTCCGGTCAAAACGCTGTGCTCGAATAGCATGTTCATATCGCCGCCAGGACCGTGGTTCAGATCCCAGTCGCCCCCGTCGTATTCGAGGCGAAAGAACCGTATTTTGAAGTCCCCCTTGCCACCAAAGCCCGGTCCACCAGTCCCTTCACCGTAGCCAATCTGATATTGGTGGGCGGTCACTTCTTGAAGTTGCAACTTCACCTCGTCGATTGGCGGCACTTCAAATTTGATATGGCTGAAGCGATTCAGCACGTACTTCTTTCTGACGACTTTCTGAATTCGCACCTTTTGCGAGACTGTTTTCTGTACGCCGCCGCCCGCCGGCATCTCGACGCTCTCCTGGCCGCACCCGCCGATCTGCGAAACCGCCAAGACCGCCAGCCAGAACGCCGCGGCATACGTCAGCAGGACCAGGGTCGATTGCTTCAGCTTGCGGCTGCCGCGGCCGTAGTACCAGGCCTGGGGATCGAGCGGGTTCCAGATGCGGCGTTCGGCCCGCTGCTCGTCCACGGCGTGCGACGGATTCGTTACCAGCGCCGGTCCGGTCCGTACGAGCGAGTCGATCCGCCCCTGCTCGATCCGCCGGCTGGCACGCTCCAGGGCCCAGATCACCCAGCCCAGGCCAAGCAAGAAGAGCCCGCCCATCGCGACCGGCGAAAGGCTGTCCTGCACTTCGCGCAGGCCCAGCAGGCCCGTCCAGAAAACCAGCAGATGCGACCAAACCGGATAGAGCGCGGAAAACACGACGGCCTGGGTCCGCCGGTCTCTCCAGTTCGGCGTCCGCAGCCAATTGATCCACAGGGCGCCCAGCGGCAGCGACGCGGAATAGACAATCGCCTGCAGCCATGCCGGCAGCCATTGACCGGTCTGCGCTGCGAGCAGCGTCAGCAGCCACAGCGCGGCATAGCCCAGCGTGACGCGGAGCAGGGTTTTCGGAATTGGCGGGGCCGAACGCATCAGCGCTACTCAACCTTATCCAGCAGCTTGTCGAGATCGGGACGATCCAGCGGATTTTTTCCCGGATCGGCCGGCTTCGCTTCATCGCTCCCCAAGGCCTTGTCCGCCGCGGCCGCATCGGGCTGATTCGCCGCGGCAGCGACAGGAGCGGCGGGCGTCACTTCGGCCGTTGCGGCTGGCGGCGCGGCCGGCTTGGTGGCCACGGGCTGGCCGTGCGGTCCGACGGTTAGGTAGGGCCACACCGTGAACACCAGCATGATGACAATCGTCGCCGCCGTGGCAATCAGCATGCTCTGCACGAGCATGCTGGCCGAGACGATGCCGATCACCTCCTGCGGGCTCTTCCCATGCAGCTTACTCAGGAATTCGCGCAGCTCCCCGAGCGATGCCGAGCCGTTGGAATGCACGCTCCGTAAATCGTTGAGTGGCCCAAACCCCGAGCGGGCAGTCGCCAATTGGTCTTTCGCTTTCGGTTCCATAGTGTCCTCAGGGTATCGCTGTCCTTAGTGGATTTCGTCCAGCACGTGAACCAGGTCGCCGCCCGCCTGGCTGATCGATTCGATCACGGGCTCGTAAAACATGGCGGTTGCCTCATTGTGAACCTTGAGCAGGACCGTCCGCTCTCCCGCGGGCAGGTCGCCGAGATACTTTTCAATCTCTGCGGCGAGCTGCATCTGGCCGATCTCGCGGCCGTTGAGATACAGCTTGTTCTCGCGACTGATGATCACGCTCACCTTGGTGCCGCGGGTGCTCTCTAGCCGCGTGCCCTGGGCCGGCTGCCATTTGACGTGGCTGTCGTCCGAGGCCCGGGCCAGGATCACAAAGAAAATCAGCAGGTTGAAGGCAATGTCGCCCATCGCCACGCTGGGCACATCGGCTTTCATGATTTTGCGGCGGATCTTCATGGCTCAATTGCCGACCGTAACGGTTCGCTCTTCCTCGCGCTGGATGGTAATAATGGCCCCGGCGTCCTGCACAAGCGTCGTCACGGTGATCCAGTGTTGATAGGGCACGTCAGGCTTGCTTTTGACGACCACCACCTTGTCTTCCGCCCGCGGCGTTTGCGCCAACAGGCGCCGCAAGCGCTGCGGCAAGTCCGGCATTCTGACGTGTTCGCCGTTCACGGTGACGACATTCGACTGGCGCGTGAGCGCCAACTCGATGTGCTTGGATTTGTCCTCGGCCTGCTTCGTCTGTTCGCTGGCCGGCAAATCTTGCCGGCGGCCGGTGTCAGGCTGCGACGAGGCGCAGACGAGGAAGAACACGATCAGGTTGAATGCAATGTCCCCCGTGGCCACGGCGGCCGGTTCGACGAGCAGCTTGCTGAGAGCGCGACGGGGACGCATGACAGTCTTGACTAACGATGGGCGGCTTCGGTTTCGGGCTGGGCGCTCGTCTCTCGGGACCTCCCGAGCAAGGCGAGCTGAAAGGTGACGGCTTCGATCAGGTCTGCCGCTGACTCCTCAACGTCGAGCACAAACCGGTTGATGGCGCTGTTGAAATAATTGAAAGCGATGAAAGCAGGGATGCCGACTATCAGGCCCAGCACCGTGGTGAGCAGCGCGATCTTGATGCCGGCAGCCGCTGCCAGGACGATATCGACCTTGCCGTGCTGAATGACGATGTCGTCAAACGAGATAACCATCCCCTGCACCGTGCCGAGGAAGCCGAGCATCGGGGCGGCGCTGGCGACGGTCGCCAGGATCGGCAGGTGCTTCTCCATCGCGGCCACGATATGCACGGAATAGTCGTCCATGCCTTTGGTGACTTGGTCCTCGATC
>Ga0105340_1001455_pt1 | contig 10612 bp, 5 predicted proteins | sample EasRivMeERMLT700_FD_89676 | JGI IMG/M metagenome (GOLD analysis project Ga0105340, IMG submission 89676) | Soil microbial communities from meander-bound floodplain in the East River, Colorado, USA - East River MetaG ERMLT700 | ecosystem: Environmental > Terrestrial > Soil > Floodplain | place... | reverse complement strand
CCAGGGGGTTGCACGCAGCGGCTGACGGCGCGCACGAACAGGGAAAGCAGATACATAAGCGCGCCGAGAAGGTGCACAAAAAGGTCAGTTCGCTCCACGCGCTGCGGGCGCAGGCTGCAGAATCGCCGGACGGCAAGGCTCGTGCAACCAAAGCACCCCCGGACTACGATGCTGCCGAGCAGAAAACTGGCGGGCAGGCTTTGTCGACGACCACCGGCGAGCGAGCCACCTCCCGGCTCCCGTTTACGATCGCCGGGATCGGCGCCTCGGCCGGGGGGCTGGAAGCACTCAGCGACTTGCTCGCGCATCTGCCCCGGGACAGCGGCGTGGCGATTGTCATCCTGCAGCATCTTGATCCCACGCACGAGAGTCATCTCGGTCAGCTGCTCGCGCGCGCCACCAAAAATCCGGTGCTCGACATTAAGACGGGAATGCGGCCCGAGCCGGACCTCATTTATGTGCTGCCAGCCAACGCGAGCGTGACGCTTCAGAACGGCCAATTCAAACTTGGCGGCAGGCTGCCGGCGAATGGCCCGATGATGCCGATCGATGTTTTCTTCCGGTCGCTGGCGATTGAGCAACAGCACCGGGCGATAGGGGTCGTGCTTTCGGGCATGGGCAGCGACGGAACGCTGGGCCTGCAGGAAATCAAGGGCCAGGGCGGAATCACTTTTGCGCAGGACCACGAGACGGCCAAACACTTCCCGATGCCGGCAAGCGCTATCGCAGCCGGCTGCGTCGATTTTGTCCTCGCTCCTGCCGCGCTCGCGCGGGAACTGATCCGCATTGCCCGCCATCCTTATGTCGCGCCCGGAAGCGACCAGGCCCGCTTGAAACGCCCTCTCACCGAGCAGTCCGAAAGCGGGAACCTTCTGCGGGACAGCTCGGAGGAAATGCGGTCGCTCTTCGTGTTGCTGCGCACGCGGACCGGAGTTGATTTTTCGCTTTATAAGCCGGGCACGCTCAAGCGCCGTATCATGCGACGAATGGTGCTGCATAGGATCAATACGGTTGCTGATTACATAAAGTTTCTGCAGGAAAACACGGGTGAAATTGAGGCCTTGTTCGGCGATCTGCTTATCAGCGTCACGGGTTTTTTCCGCGATCCCTCCGCGTTTCAAACGCTGCAGAAGAAAATATTCCCGCGGCTTGTGCAGAACCGGCCGGACGATGCGCCCGTGCGCATCTGGACGTGCGGATGCTCGACCGGGGAAGAAGCGTATTCACTGGCGATTGCGATTTCGGAGTTCATGGAAAAATCGCGGAAGCGTCATCCAGTGCAAATTTTCGCATCGGACATTAACGACCGCGGCCTGGAGAAGGCGCGAGCGGGGCTTTATCACGAGAATATCCTGCTGGATGTTTCGCCGGAACGACTGCGGCGCTATTTCACAAAAGTCGAAGGCTTTTACCAGGTGAGCAAATCGATCCGGGACACGTGCGTTTTTGCGCGCCACAACGTTGCCATTGACCCGCCTTTTTCGAACCTGGACCTGATCAGTTGCCGCAACGTGCTGATCTATCTCACGCCCGTGCTGCAAAAACGGGTCATGCCGATTTTCCATTATGCCCTCAAACCCCACGGCATTCTGTTTTTGGGGACGAGCGAAAACATCGGCGAAGCCTCAGCGTTCTTCGAACAGATCGACAAGAAGCACAAGTTTTTCGGGAGAAAATCCACTCCTTATCGACCCACGGTGGATGTTGGCCGATTCGCACCGCGGGAAGTGGTCGCGACCCCGGCGCGCGGGCCCGAACGCCCGAAGCCGGAGGTCGAGATTGCCAATGTTCAACTCGAAGTGGACCGCCTGATTCTCACGCGCTATTCGCCCAACGGAGTGGTGATCAATTCCCAGATGGATGTTCTCCATTTTCGCGGGCAGACGGCGCCGTTCCTCGAACATCAGGCCGGAGCGGCGAGCCTGAACTTGCTCAAAATGGTGCGCGACGAACTGACGTTGGACGTCCGTCGGGCCGTCAGCAAAGCGATCCAGACGGGTGAACACGTCGCGCGGGGCCATGCCTCCGAGGTGACCATCGAGGTCCAGCCCGTAAATGCTTCGTCGCAACTCGAGCGGCATTTCCTGGTGCAGTTCCGCGCAGATGCTGCTGGTGCGCCGCTCCCGCAAAAACGCTCCAGAGAGCGCGGAGCCGAGGCACGATCGATCACGAGGCTCAGGGAGGAATTGGCCACGGTGAAGGAGTCGTTGCAGGCGATTATCGAGGAGCAGGATGCGACGAACGAGGAGTTGAAGTCCGCCAATGAAGAAATTCAATCCAGCAACGAGGAACTGCAAAGCACGAACGAAGAACTGGAAACCGCGCGCGAAGAACTGCAAAGTACTAATGAAGAGTTGACGACGCTCAACCAGGAATTGCAGGCGCGCAACGTCGAACTCGGCCAACTGAACAACGACCTGGCGAATCTGCTCAACACCGTCAATGTGGCGCTGGTCATACTGGGAACGGACTTGACCGTCCGTCGTTTCACACCCCTGGCGGAGAAGTTGTTTAACCTCATTCCTTCGGATGTGGGGCGGCGGTTCACGGACTTGACCCGCAAAGTGAATGTGCCCGACCTCGAATCGATCATCTACGAAGTTATCGAGCACCTCGGCCCTGTGGAACGCGAAGTTCAGGACCAGACCGGCAAATGGTATTCATTGCGTGTTCGCCCGTACCGCACTCACGAGAGCCGCATCGACGGAGTGGTGCTGATGTTACTGGACATCAACGAGATCAAGGGGGCAACCGCGCAAATCATGGCCGTTGCGCGCCATCCCATGCTCGCGCTCTACGCGGACCTCAAGGTCAAGACCGCCAATGATGCCTTTTATCGCGCCTTCGAGCTGGCGCCGAATGAGATCGAGGGCCGCCTGCTGTATCACGTCGGGAACGGGGCGTGGGAAATGCCAAAGTTGCGAGCGTTGGTCGAGGAGATTCTGCCGCAACAAATGGATGTGCGTGATTTCTTATTGGAAGCCGAGTTCCCCAGGATTGGCCGAAGAAAGATGCTCGTAAATGCCCGCCGCTTCTATGAAGAAAGCCAGGGCGTTCAGCTTATTCTCATGGGCATGGAGGATATCACCGACGGAAGTTGAAGCGCATGAGGACAAAGCAGCGAAGTAATGGACAGACCACTGCGCGCCAACGAGGGCGCGGCCGCTCGCGCAAAGCATTAAGCATTTCATCCTCGGCGCGGTTGCGCATCGTCGCGCCGGCAGAGAAGATCCGCCTGCTCGAGGCTGAGGCCGCCGCGCTGCGGCGGCAACTGCAAACCCAACTGTCCAGCGACGTTCATCCGGTCCCTTATATAGAGTTGCGAACGAGCGGCCTGATCACCGCCGCGAATTCTTCGGCCATCCGCCTCTTTGGCCGCGATCCCCATGATGTGGTAAACAAGCCGCTGCACCAGTTTGTGGCTGCGTCGGACCGCGTTGCGCTCGCACGGCACGTGCGCCAGTGCGCTTTAGGCGTTTCGGTCGATGGCTATGTCCAAACCGAGGTCAACATTCGCACCCGCCACAACTGGGTCCCTGCCCGTCTCATCACGGCGGTGGCATCCGCGACCGGGTCGAACATCCTTCACACGGCGATCATTGACATGTCGGATTGCCACGCGTCCCAGCAAGGGCTGGCGCTCGAGGACAAAAACTTCCAGCACTTGCTCGAATCCATTGAAGGCATCGTCTGGGAGGCGGAGTATCCCCTGAAGTTGCTTTACGTCAGCGCCCAGGTGGAGCGCGTGCTGGGCTACCCGGCAGAGATATGGATGGCCACAGCCCGGTTCTGGGAAGATCACATCCACGTCGAGGACCGGGAGCGCGTGCTTAAGGAACGCGACGCGGCTTTCCGGCGTATCGGCTCGCATGTCATCGAATACCGTTTCCACACGGCGCACAATGGCGTCGCATGGTTGCAGGACAGCGTTTTGGTCACGCGAACGTCGCAGGGCCACACACGCATCCAGGGCCTGCTGATCAACATCACGGCGTTGAAACATGCGGAATTGGACCTGCGCCGCCTCAACGGGCAATTGTCGCGGCAGAGTGAGGAACACAAACGGCATCTCGAGCAAACGATCCAATCCGTGGAGACGTTCTGCTACGGCATTGCGCACGAGTTGCGGGCGCCGGTCCGCGCGTTGAACGGCTTCGGGGACATCGTGTTGCAGGAACTCGGCAGCCTCGCCAGCGAAACGGCAACACACCATCTTAAGCGAATCACGGCGGCGGCGACGCGCATGGACCGGCTTATCGAGGACCTGCTGGCGTATGGGCGTCTGCACCATGCCGACCTGCTTATCCTTCCCGTGCGGGTGAGCCACGCGATTGGCCGCGTGCTCGAAGCTCTTGCGAGCGAAGTTGAAGCACGCAACGCCGTGGTGCGTGTGCAACCGACATCCGAACGCGTCTACGCACATCCAATGCTTCTCTCGCAGGCGCTGGAAAATCTGATCGCGAACGCATTGAAATTCGTCCAATCCGGCAAAACACCAGAGGTGGCGGTTTCCACGTGGCGCGCGGACGGGAACCGAATTCGCATTGTCATTCGCGACAATGGGGTCGGCATTGACCCTGCCTGGCAGCACAAAATCTTTGGCGTCTTCCAGCGCGCCCACAGCGCCGATGAATTTCCCGGCACTGGTATCGGCCTCGCCATGGTGAAACGCATCGTGGACTTGTTGAATGGTGAAGTCGGCGTCACCTCTGTTCCCGGTAAAGGCAGCAGCTTTTGGCTCGAATTGCCCGTCGCGCCTCCAATCGACCTGTAGTTGCGGTCGAATCCAACCATTCCCGCAATCTCCTTGCATTTCCGGTGCACCAGCCTGGTAACGTCACCTTCTTATCGCGCGCCGCTCGGGGTCGCTGGCGTCTACGACGCAATGCGCCAGCGTGAACTCAAGTAATGAGTAGCGGCTAAATCACGGGGCCGTTCATTTCAATCCCGTGCGATCTATGGCTTCGGTGTAGGCACCGAATACATCGTCGGTAAAGCAAGTGAACCACACTCTCAAATCGGGACTGTTGCGAAGAACGTCTCCGGTTTCACCCACCGCAATCGACGCCGCTTCCTGCAACGGATATCCATACGCTCCGCAACTGATCGCCGGGAAGGCAAGGGTGCGGAGCTTTCGTTCACGCGCCAATTCGAAGCAACGGCGATAGCACGAGGTCAGCAGTTCCGGTTCGTTGCTTTTGCCGCCGTGCCATACCGGACCGACTGTGTGGATGACGAACTTCGCCGGGAGCCGGTAACCACGCGTGATCTTCGCGTCGCCGGTCGCGCAGCCGCCCAGCGTGCGGCATTCGGCCAGAAGTTCCAGCCCGGCCGCGCGATGAATCGCGCCGTCAACACCACCGCCGCCGAGGAGCGTCGTGTTCGCCGCATTCACGATCGCGTCCACCTCCAGCTTCGTGATGTCTTCGCGCGTCAATTGAATGCGTTCGAGCGGACTCACCTCGCTTGCGCTAAGTCAACAACTTCGATGAAAGCGTGATGTCCGCCTTCAGCACGCGCGATACCGGACAGTTTGTCTTGGCCTCAAACGCAATCTGCTCGAACTTCGGGCGGTCAATTCCGGGCACACGTCCGGTCACCTCGAGGTGAATCGCCTTGATCGTCCAATTGCCATCGACCTGTTCCATCGTCAGCGCCGCATTCGTCGACAACTCGTCCGGCGTGAAACCGGCCTTTCCCAGGAAAGCAGAGAGCGCCATCGTGAAACACCCGGCGTGCGCCGCGGCAATGAGTTCCTCCGGGTTCGTTCCCGGCGCATTCTCAAACCGCGTCGTAAACGAGTACGGCGTGTCCTTCAAGACGCCTCCGGGTGCGGACAACGTCCCCTTGCCTTGTTTCAAATCTCCCTTCCAGATAGCCGATGCAGTGCGTCTCATAAGTGTTCTTATCTTCCTCGCGACAACTTTACCGCGCTTCGCCCTGTTTACCAACGCGAAACGATATTTTCAATTCTCTTAGGACGCGGGAAAAGCGGCACAGGAGTGCCGCACTCCAAGACGCTGCCGCGAATAAGCATGGCTCCACGCAAATTCCGCGAGGTTTTGGAGTGCGGCACTCCTGTGCCGCTTTCTCGCAACCCAGGAACCCACAAAATCTAGATGCGTCCAATTTCTTCGTTTTGATCGTTCCCCGCAATCTGTTCTGCTCCAAATCCCCGTGTTCTCGGGTCTTCGCCCTATTCCACCGGCCAGCCACGCCTGCAAAGCTGGGTTGAGTGGAAACAACGCCCCTGGTGGAGAACATGTCGGGCCAAAGCCGGAGTGTCTCTCGGCAACCGCCGTTATGCATTGATCTCGACGGCACGTTGCTGAAGACCGACACGCTCTGGGAAACCTTTATTGCCCAGTTAAAGTCGCGCCCGTGGCGGCTTCTCCTGGTTCCTTTCTGGCTCCTCGGAGGCAAGGCCCGTCTCAAGCAGCGCCTCGCCGAAGGCGTCACTCTCGACTGCGCCTCACTCCCCTACACCGGCCAATTGCTCTCGCTTCTCGAACAAGCCCACGCCTCCGGCCGCGAGCTGATCCTCGTCTCTGCATGCGATCGCGCCGTGGCTATGCAGATTGCGGAACACCTCGGATTTTTCGATCAGGTCATCGCGTCGGACGGCAAAACCAATACGAAAGGGCGAAACAAAGCCCGCGTCCTGGTGGAACTATTTGGCCGCGAGGGCTTCGACTATGCCGGCAACGAACAAGCGGATTTCCCCGTGTGGGAAGTCGCGCGGGAACGCCTCGTCGTCAATGCGCCGCCCGCCATCGCGCGCCGGCTCGGCAAGTCAGACTCGGTGCGCGAACTCAGCCCGCGCGCCAACCGCCTGCGCGCATTCATTCGCGCGGTGCGTTGTCATCAATGGAGCAAAAACATTCTCGTTTTTGTGCCCCTCGTCGCCGCGCACGCTTACTTCAGCCGCGAAGCCGTCACAGGCGCCACCCTCATGTTCGTCGCCTGGTGCCTCGTCGCTTCGGGCATTTACGTCCTTAACGACCTGCTCGATCTCGAGGCTGATCGCCGTCATCCCACGAAACGCTTGCGGCCATTCGCCAGCGGCGATTTGCCATTGTCGGCGGGCGTCATGATGGCCCCTGCTCTGCTCGTTGCGGGCCTGGCCCTTGCCGCTTCAATCTCGATGGGATGCCTTGCCGCCCTGGGTCTCTATTGCGCGCTCGCTTTTGCTTATTCCTCGCACTTGAAGAAGCGGTCGCTCGTCGATGTTTTCACGCTCGCATTTTTCTTCACCATCCGCGTCGTTGGCGGCGGGCTGGCCAGCGGTTACCCGGTCAGCACGTGGTTGCTTGCGTTCGCGGGATTTTTGTTCCTGGGACTCGCGTTCCTGAAGCGCTGCTCGGAACTCGTCTGCATCCAGGCCCTCGGTCGTCGCCACATGGGTTCGCGTGGTTATGGCGTCGTCGATCTGCCGGTGCTGCAAATGTTCGGCATCGCCAGCGCGTTCATCGCGATCATGGTCTTGAGTCTTTACGTGAATAGCGCCGTGGCCGAGGCGCAATACCGCTGGCCCGCTGCGCTTTGGGCCGCCGGGCCTTTCCTCCTGCTGTGGCTTTGCCGGCTCTGGCTCGCCACCGCCCGCGGTGAAATGTCGGACGACCCGATCGTTTACTCGATCAAAGACTGGGTCAGTTGGGTGACCGGCGCGTGTGTCCTGGGAACCTTCATTGTCGCCACGATCGGTAAGCCCGGATAGCCACTCGCGCGCATGGTCAAATCTCTCCTGCTCACATTACGTCCGCGCAGTGTCACCGCCAATTCCGCGCAAAAGGTGGACGCGGGCCGGATTGTTTTAACGATTGCGGTCGCGGCCGTCCTGTTGATGGTGCTGCTGAATGTCTTCCGCCGCGTGTCTTACATTGGCGACGAAGGGTTCTACGGCATCACCGCGCTCAACATGCTCCAGTCCCCCGCCTACCTGTTGCGGCCCAGCTACTATCCGCTGGGTGACTTCATGGCGGAGCAGGATGCCTTCGCCCACCCGCCACTTAACAGTTATCTCTATGCGCTTGCCCTTTGGATTTCGAACGGCTCGTTCGTCGGCCTCGAAATTCTAAACGCGCTTTCGTTTGCGCTCTTCCTTTTCTTTGCGTATCGACTGTTATCTCTCTTCGATCCTCAGGCGGCGCGCTTCGCAGTCGTATTGCTCGCCGCCTCGCCTGCAATTCTGCACGCATGGTCGGAAGTCGAAGCCGAACCCCTGATGAGCACCGCTGGTGTTATGTCTCTCTATTATGCCGCACGGTCCGGCTTCCAGACGCGCCAGCGTGCTGTCCTTTTTCTCTGCGGACTCTGCCTTGGGCTCGCCTTCGCGCTGAAGCTCTGGCTCTTTGGTCCTTACGCGCTCGCCGTTTCCGTGTTGCTACTCTCGCGAACGTGGCCAGTCGACGGTACGATCGCGCAGAAACTGCGCCCGCTTCTCCTCGTCGCTTTCGGCGCCATCATCCCCGCGGGACTGCACCTGCTCGCCGTGGCGTGGTTCTACCCTGAAGATTTGCAATTCTGGCTGCGCAAAGTTTACTTCGGCTTTTTTATCCGCGAAGGAATTTCCGGCGGCAAATTCACCGGTGACGTCATCGATCCGCGCTGGGTTCACCCGGTCTGGTATTACGGCGGCGTCTTCTATCGCGATCACTTCTTTCTCGTCCCGGTGATTCTGTTCGGAATCTCTTCTCTGCTTCGCGACGCGCGCCTCAATCGCGGGTTCCTTTGGATGATCATTGCCGGCACCGTCGGCTTCATCCCCGTCTCATTCATGAAGATCAAGGAGCCGATGTACGTTCTTTCCTGCACCGCCTTCATTTACTTCCTGGCCGCCGCGTGCCTTGCCGCGCTCGTCCGGCGTTTGTCCGCGGCGACTGCAGACAAACCATCCGGAAAAATTGGAACGGCCATCGTCGTGACTCTGCTCCTCCTTTTTCCGTTCGCCTACGCATGGGGCATCAAGCCGCGTGAAATCACGCCCGCGCTCGTCCTCGCGCACTCCGTCGTTTTAACTCTGACCCTCCTGATTTTCTGGTGGAGCCGCCGCACCGAAGGCCGTTTGCTTGCATGGACGATTTACGGCGCTTGCGCCGCAGGGGTCGTGATCGGTTTCGTCTACGACGGCATCACCCGCCGCCCCCGCGACGAAACGATCGCGCGAATGATCCGGCCCTATATTGAAGGCAATTCTACAAAAGCGCTGTCGCTCGTCGCCACCGAGTACAAGGCCTATCAGTTCTACACGTTCCGCCGCGGTTGTTATTGGGATGAACTCCCTCTACATCAATCTCCCGCCACTGTCTTCGCCTCGCCTGAACTCAGTCACACTCGCGCCTTCGCCATCGAACCCGAGGACCTCGTGAAACCTGAAATGGCGCCATGGATCGCGTGGCTCGAAAAGCACGCGACCGAAAAGACCGCCGAGCTGAACGCCGCCCTCGGCAAAGACGCCGGCCTGCGCCTCTTCATTCGATAGTCCAGTCGCGACTCAGTCACTCCACAGGCGCTTCCCAGATCTTCACCGGATCGGGACGATGCTGTGGCGGTTCACGAAAGACTCTTTTCAGCCCCACTTTCCTGCCCGCGGTATTGATCAGTTTTTTCAACTTCGCTTCCAGCCCGGCATCCTCTGGTCCCAAGGGCTTGCCCCAAATCCACAACGCCCCGTCTCCGGTCAACAACAATGTCCTCGTTCCTCCCGCGTCCAGCGCCCAGGGCTCAAAGACCAGCGGCAGCAGGGTGGGCCTTTTCACGTCGAAGTCGTTGCGTATTCCCAATTCGCCGTGGCTGTTTTCTCCACAGCCCCACCAGGAACCATCCTGCTTCCGCGCAAGGAAGCTGTTGGCCCCGGAATAAGTTCCAACCCAGTTCGTGTCTCGCCCCACCTGCACGAAGTTGCTGGTGGAACGCGCGCCAAAATCCGGCGCGGCCACATCGGCATTGTGGCCGAGCAGCCAGAGCGTGCCGTCTCTTTTCGTCGCGACCAGATGATAGTCGCCTGCAGACATCGCAACCCAGTTGGTCCCGTCGTCGATTGGCCTCGGCTCCAGGCCGTCACTCTCTTTTTCCTTCGTTTGCATCCCGATGCCCCAGCCCCAAATGGTGCCATCGCCTTTCAAGGCATAACCGTTAAAGTGACTGGCGGTGATCGCTTTCCAATCCCGCGCGTCGCTGATCCGCACCGGCTCCTTTCGATTCTCACGCGTGCCGTCTCCCACCTGCCCCCGGTCGTTCTGTCCCCACGCCCAGAGCGTTCCATCCCGTTTCAGCGCCACGGCGTGCGATGCCCCTGCGGAAAGCTCCGCCCAATCCTTGTCTCGCCCCAATTGCTTCGGTTCGCGCGCAGTCTCTCGGCTGCCCTCAACCAATTCATTCGCATTGAGTCCGTAAACGTGAGGCCACGTCCATAGCGAACCGTCGGCCTTCAGCGCCGCGGCCAGGTTGAAACGATGCGCTATCTGCCTCCAATCGCGCTGCCCGCCAACTCGTTGCGGAACGTCCGTAGACGCTTTCACAAAGGACAGCTCCTTTCCCCAGACCCACAACGATCCATCGGACGCCAACAGGTAAGCCGACGCATACGATACCTGCAACTGCGGCCGAACTT
>Ga0105340_1001453_pt1 | contig 10613 bp, 2 predicted proteins | sample EasRivMeERMLT700_FD_89676 | JGI IMG/M metagenome (GOLD analysis project Ga0105340, IMG submission 89676) | Soil microbial communities from meander-bound floodplain in the East River, Colorado, USA - East River MetaG ERMLT700 | ecosystem: Environmental > Terrestrial > Soil > Floodplain | place... | reverse complement strand
CGCGAGCATCGGCGCGAGCGCAACCGGCATCTCGAGCAGCTTCCACGGCGCGACGTGATCTTCCATGACCTCGCACGCTAGATCGATCATCGGCACCGGCGTGTTGCTGTTCTCGCAGGTCAACTCCAGGTATAAGAGGTCCGGACGCCGGTCGAGGAGCACGTCGCGCGCGGTGCCGCCGCCGGAGAGTCGCCGGGCTTTCAGGTACATGAGCAGGTCAGCGAGATAGGCGGGCGCGCCGAAAATCGATCGGCAATGTTCGCACTCGCAGCTGTCTGCGGTGCCGAACAGCGTGGTCAGGTTGGGCACGTCCGCGAGTGTCGGTATGTCGTTCCGCGTCGACGCGACGTCGTTCGCGTTGTCGGTCGCCCGGAGGTCGCCAACGAGAGTGACGGCGGCGGCGTGGGTATTGGCGGCGCGGTGAAAAGCCGCCCGGGCTCTCGCCTCATCGAATCCCGGTCGATTCGCGAACCGATCGACGAACTGCGTTTCGCCCATCCGGTAAATTTGCTGCGCCGAATGAATGCCGTCGCTCAGAAGCGTGTTTGCTGCCGCATAGCTGGGCGCCAGCTTGTACACGCGCTGCAGGGCCTTGAGCTGCTGGACCACGACGTCTCGGTTGCGAGCGTTGAAGAACTCGGGCCTCGCATGCTTCTTGACGAAGCCATCCACCGAGGTCGTGGCAAGCTCGAACGCAGGATGTGCCTCCAGGAAGTCGACGGCCTCCTTGGCGTGTTCGAGCGCGGGCTTCTCTTTGGAGGCGAGGGCGCGAGTCATGTCGCTGGCCAGCGCGGTCGTCGAAAAGGCAAGCGTCGAGCGCATAGCCAGTAGCCGCGCGTAGTTCTCGCGCTGCTCGGCCGGCGAGTTGCCGGCTACGTAGGACGGAACGGTCGTCCTGCTGCGGTCGACGGCTTCGAGCCAATCGTCGTGCGTCAACCGTGCGAGGTCCCGAACCTTTGCGGGCTGTCCGATGGTGCGTCGGAGCCGTGCCAGCATCGCCGCGTCGCCCAGCACGAGATCGTTCACGGCCAACGTGGTTTCGATGCTGGCAAGATCCTTTTCGTCGAGGCCTCTCGCCTTCCTCAGCCGACTCAGGATCGCCGCTCGCGATCCGCCCTCGAGGATTTCCGTGAGCAGCAACTCGCGCTTGTTTCCCGCGAGGCCGCTGGCGTCGAGCATCGCCAGCACGTTGTTCGTGTGGTTCGGCTGGACCGCCACGTGTCGTTGCCACGATCGGAAGTTCTGCAACCATCCGGCAACATTCGATTCGAATCGCGAGTCGATCGCGCCGGCAGCGATGGCGCGCCGCAGCCCCGCATCGACGGCCGACGGCATCGTGCGTGGCACGATGTCGAGCGTCGATCTCGCGAGGCTTTCGAGGCCTGCTCTCGGATCGATGCCGCCAGTCGGCGTCCGTATCGTGTCGGTGGCGAGCAGCGCGAACCAGAACTCGGGCGCCAGCTTGGTGGGCCCGGCCAGCCGGTGGCCGATCGCAAAGAACATGAGTCGCGGGAACGCGATGCCGGTCTCGCGGGATACGAACGTCAGGTCGCGATGCGCGCGGCTCTCTTCGAGCGTCGCGAACGCGACCTCCTGGCCTTCCAGCAGCACGCGCACGTCGCGCGCGATGCGGTCGTACTCCGCCTCGCCGCCGCGCGTCGGTAGAACGATGTCGATTGTGACGCGGGGAGGCGCGTTGAAGCGTATGGGCGTCGTGTGGATCACGGCTTCGCCGGCTCGGACTTCCAGTACGAGATCGGCGTTGCTCAATTCGGCGCGTCCGAACTGATCGCGCGTGTACTCGATCAGGTACTCGCCGTCGGCGCCGGTCCGCGTGCGTCCGAGCTCCTGGCGGGTGCGAAGATCCTGTTCGTAAGCCACGATCGTGAAGCCGCGTACCGGGAGGCCCGTTACTTCGGTGACGGTACCTTGGACTTGGTGGTCTCGCGCGCTTGTGTTCTCACTCATCGCGTTCTCTTGGTCTGTGTTGGGTGCACTAAAGACTGGCGCTGGCCAATCTCCTCGTCAGTTCCGACCGCTCAGAACCCTGAAAGCCTCGATGATGTCGAGGATGCGAGTGTCGATGATGTGAACCTCGTTGATGTTCTCGACTGGCTTGCCAAATTGCGCCCGGACGAGGCTAAGCAGGCCGGCATCTCCGCCGAGTTGTTCACGTGTAACAGTTGTGCGGCTCAAATCAACCAGAACACTCGATGCCTGGTTGCCCTTGTCCGCCACAGACGCGGCAATGCTTCGCGGATTCGTCGATGTCGGCGTGTAGATATCCTCTTGGACGCCCTCAACGACCAGATCCGACGTCCCAGCACCTCGCGACGCCCCTTTCGGCGCCTCGCGCAAGGTGACATTCTTTCCTTCAGCCGCGCGCCACATCGCCGCCTTGAGTTCAACCTTCGAGAACCTCAACGCAAAACCGCCTTCGTAATCCGTCTGAAGTTCCAGGCGACCTGGTCCGGGGGCAGACGGCCCTCCGGAAGACAATCCTCTCGGCGGAGCAATGCGATTTCCAAATGCACCGGTGGCCGTGGCACCGGCAAAGCCGCCCACCATAGAAAGCAGGCCGACAAAGAAGTCTCGTGTATTTGGGTCCATTCGTCGCGGAAGGGATTTCTTGGCGACGTGAGCCGCAGCCTCGCCGCCAGCGAGGCCTCCGCCAACGCCCAAAGCAGAAGCCGTCAAAGAAAGACCTCCGGCTAACGCGCCGACAAATCCCAATGCCAGTCCGGTGACGGCGAACACGCCCTTGCCGATGAGGTCGATACCACGGGCGGCGCTTCGCCCTTTGTTGAAGATCGCTTCGTTGCGACGATACTTTTCCCAATAGGTTTCGGGCCGCCTCCAAACCAGTCCTTCTTCGTTCGACATGTCGAAGCTGACGGGCGCGACCGTCGGTCGTCCGACCACCGTGTGAGCCTCAGGAAATCGCCTGACATCTTCCTCTGTGAATTTGATGCGCCGTGTGCCGCTGGGATCGAGGAATGTGACCGGATTCGACCGGCAGTGGGAAAACACGTTCAGGCCGTCCTTGGTTCCCGTTGGATCAGCGCTGATCCACCGCGCTAGCCAGGGCGCGTAGTACCGCGCGCCGTGGTAGTACAGCCCCGTCTCCTCGTCGCGCTCCTTGGCCGTGTAGCGATACCGCTTCGCGCTCACACCGCGCGAGGCGTCGACCGACTGCAGGCTGGTGCTGCCGTACGGGTAGTACTCCTCGTACGAAATGATCTGACCGGACTCGTCGAGCTCCAGCGCCGCACTCCCCAGATGATTTGCGAGCTGGTAGCGGATTGCTTCCGCCGGCGAGCCGTCGCTGCCAGCGGTCCGACTGTCCACGAACGCGAGGCGCCGCTGGCCGTCCATGACATGCACCGTCTCGCGCGTGATCGCCGCTCCAGCGCCGCCAGAACGCGTGAACCGTTCGAGCGCGCCGAAGTACAGACGCTCCTCCACGCCGCCGCCCTGCCGCTCGACGATCTTTCGCGTGCGCATTCGTGACGCGTCGTACGTGTAGAAAGCGGTGCCGCCGCCGCCGAGGTCGACGCCGGCCAGACGATCGGCCACGTCCAAGTCCAGCGAGCCGAAACCGGGCAACGCCGTCAGATTGCCGTGCGCGTCGTAGACGTAGGTGTCGCTGCTTCCGCCGGCGCTCGATGCGAGGAGCCGGTTGCTTGCCGCGGCGTTCGTGAATTGGCGCGTCCACCGCTGGACGAACGCGCCCACGCCGGCGCTGTGCGTCATCGCCGTCATGTTCCCGGCGAGGTCGTACTCGTACTCCTGCCGGTAGTTCTGCGCGGCGGTTCCGTCAGCCGGATGCGCCTGCCCCGTACGGACCTCGTCGAACTGGCTGACCGGCGCATTCTGGCCGACGTGCTCCCGGCCGGCGGCGACCACGAGCCGGTACGTCGCGTCGTACGTGTAGTCGTTCAGTGGCGGGATCTTCTGATTGTTGAAGAACAGGGTCTGCTGCGCCCGGTCCGCGATTCGCGTAATGTTGCCGACAGGATCGTAGGTGTACTGGAGATCCTGGAGCACCGCGCCGTCGGTGGCACGCATCGTGAGCAGCCGCCGGAGGCGGAACGTCAGCGGATCGTATGTGAAATCAGTCGCGACGCCGTTGCCGTACTCGATCCGCTGCCGCTGTCCTTTCGCGTCGTGCACGATCCGACCGACGAACGATCGGAGCGCGCCCCCGCGAATGCCGACATCGACGCCTGTGAGCAGCGAGGCTTCGCTGTAGCGCGGCACACTCACGCTGCCATCGGGCGTCACGCGTCGCGCGACCCGATCCAGCGCGTCGTGGACGACGGTCGTCGATTCCGGCGGTTGCCGCGGCACCGTGGCGGGATTCGTCCAGTCGACCACCGCGTCGTGGGACGTCGTGAATCGACGGCTACTTTCCTGGAGATTTCCTTTGAAGTCGTATCGCGTGTGCGTCACAGATCCCGAGCTGTCGTACTGATTGAGGAGCCGCCCGTTCTGATTCGGCACCTTGTTGCTGCCGTACTCACGCCTCCCGAGAACGACCGCGACTCCGCCTTGCGGCAGCACGTCGTCCACAACCGGACGCCTGAGCAGGTCGTAGGATGCGTGAAAGCGGCTGCCCTTCGAATCCCACGTATAAAGCGGCTGCCGCGCCACGTCTCTCAAGATCACACGCTCGCCCGCATCCATGCTGCTCGAATGCCCCATCTGTCCGAGCAGGTCGTACTCGTACGACGTCACCACATTTCCGCGCGCGTCGGTGATGCGCAGTCGGTTGCCGTCGATGTCGAGCGAAGCCAGCGTCCGCGGACGCTCTTCGCGTATGGCGCCGGACGTCCGATCGCGATAGCGGTTGTAATGTTCGTTGCAGACCATGCGACCCAGCGAGTCGAAGTAACTCGTGTCCGGCGTGCCGTCATGCACCGCGGCCTTCTGAGCCGCATCCTGCTCATCGGGCCCTTGCGCTCCGCCGCTCCTCGCCGAGTACCATCCGCTCGCCAGCACGTTGTCGTTCCGATCGAACGACTGGTGACGCCAGGCGCCGAATCGCGCCGTGGAAAACGAGCCGTCGGGAAAGTCCGTGCGGACCAGTCGGTCGAGTACGTCGTACATCATCACGGGCGTGACGCCGGTCTCGACCAGCTCCTTCGCCGATTCGTACCGGTGCGTAACCGAGAAGTACGGCTCGAAGGCCATCACCGGGTTGCCCTTGTTGTTCTGAACGACGCGGCCCGTTCCGCACCATCGCCGGTTGGGTGTCGTGTCGACCTCAGTGACTGCGAACGTGCCGTCGGCATGCACGTCGTAGCGCCGTGCCTTGCCCGGCTCCGCCTGCACCTTCTTCATCGCCACCCGGCCCAGGCCGTCCGAGTATTCGAAGGCGTATTGGATCGGCGAGCTCACGCGGGCCGCGAGGGCGGCCTGCACGTGCGTCTCCCTGGATATCGACGCCGCGACAGCCGGCGCCGTCGAGAAGTCGTAGACGAACCGCGATGTCGCGTGCGCGAGGAGCGTCGGGCCGTTCACAACAGGGTCCTGAAGGAAATCGGCGATCTCTTTCGGTGTCGGATCGGCGGAGAAATTGGTCAGGTCGTCGGCTTCGCCACCTTTCCCCTTCAGCGCCGTGCCGACAACCAGACCGAGCGTGTCGAAGCGCGCCTCCGCGAGGTTGTCGTTGATGTCGCGGATCTCTACCGGCTGCAGGAAGCGCCAGTCGAACGTCAGCACGTCCGTCGCGTTCAGCAGCGCATCCTCGATGCGGTCGATCAGCAAGTGGTAGGTCGAGTAGTACCTCACCCGCGTCGCCGTACCGTGTGGGTCGATGTATCGCTCCGGAAGAAAAAAGTGCTGATCAGGGTTGACCGGGTACCGGACGGTTCCAGACGCCGCCCACCATTGGCGCGCGTCGTCGGTCGGCGGAAACAACCCCGCCGACAGATGCGCGTCGCCGTCGAGATATCCGCCTTCGGTCAACATCGCGTCAGAAACCAGAGTGCCGTAAAGATCCGTGCGCAGCGAAGACGTGAACGCGAGGCGATAGTCCTCGAAATGCAGACCGAGGCTCTCGAGACGTTCGAGCGGCAGCGCAGCATCCGGGCTCGCATCCTGCGCGAACAACGTGCGCTGATGACTCAGCAGCCGCTTCTCCCTGCGAAGCGGTGTGGGCGACTTCTGATACGCGAGCGGAACAGCGGATACGAACGCGCCGGTCAGTTCGTCAGGGGTGAAGTATTGGCCAGCCGGCGTGATTCCGCTGAGCTCGTACGACCGCGTCTCACATAGCTGCCGCACGCGCCAGCTTCGATCGGTGTCGACGTCGTTCGTGTACCGATTGACCGTGTAGCGAACCCGACGGTGACCCTGTTCGACCTGGACTTCTGTCGGGGCCGCGCCATCCGCCGCCTGCCGACCGTACACAACCGAGGCCGACTCGACGATGTGGCCGAACTCATCGACCACCAGATTCAGGTCGTGTGAGATTCGTGGGTCTATCGAGTTCCGCTCGTATTGATATGAGATCGTCTCGCATTCGTGCTGCACGAATACGGCGTGCCGTTGATTTTCCGTCGGCTGCAGGCGTCGCACACGACAGCTGTGAGACATGGTCGAAAACGGAATTGCCGCGTCCGCACTGCCGTCGTCGGCGAACATCTCCTGGCGCAGCACCGTGCCCTTGCAGGCGCGCGCCGCCTGCCTGCATTCGTCAGGCGTCAGCGGACCATCGCTCTCGATTGGCTGATCCGGCAGCGGATATTCGAGAGCTGTCGGATTCTCGAAATAGTCCTCACGGAATCGGATCGCGAGCCCGGCGTCCTGGAAGTACGCGCCGGTGTGGTACCAGGTGCGAATTCGTCGAGGCGGCTGGTGCAGCGAATTGTCAACGACGTTCGATGCACCACTCTGGCTGAAGCGCTCGTACTCCTCGGTGTCGCGCTCCTCCACCATTCCGAAGCCTCTGAATTCGCGTTCGCCATGATCGAAGCAACCGTGGCGATACCGGAATTCGCGGACAAAGCGCGCGCCGCTCACGGCGTCGCGCGTCTCGGCGCGGCTGACACACATCACCGGAAACGGCAGGCGGGTCAGCCACGGATGCCCCTCCTGTCGATCGAGCAGCGCGTATGCGGACGAGCTCTTGTATTCAATGTCGACATTGAGGCCCAGGTTGTTCTGGAACCCGAAAAGCACGAATGGCTTCCTGCCGCCCATTAGATCGACGTAGCGAAGCGGCGACCCCGTGTTGGCTGGCAGTTCCGACGACCACACGAGCGACGCGGTTCCATTACCCAGGAGATCCAGAACGAACACCGCATTGGGCCGCCCGGTCGACGGAAATGGATCAATCCGATGAGGATCGCTCCAGCCGTTGCCCGCTAGGTTGAACCAGGCCGTGAACCCGCCGTCGCCCAGATATATAAGGTCCGCGGCGCCGGTCCCGCTGATGTCGACCAGCCTGACGGCACGCGGCTCGAACCGCTCGAACCGGTCCAGCGTGGGCGCGGCGGCCATGGTCACTTTGGCGCCGAATTTCCCGTAGCCAAGGTTTGGCCAGTAGCAGATCCCGGCATGTCGCACCCGCACGATGTCGCTGAGGCCGTCGCCGGTCATGTCCGCGATGAAAATCGTTTCCGAGCTGTCAGCGAACACGATCGCCGGCCCCTGTTCCTCGTCGAACGGTTTGGCCGCCCGCTCCGCGGCGGCATAGCCGTCTGTTCCGCGCGACCGGAACCAGCAGAACGCCTGCTCCTCGGAAACCACGATCTCGGGACGGCCATCGCCGTCCAGATCGAAAAATCTCGTGGCGGGATCGTTCAGGTCGACGATCGGGATCTGATCAAAGGCGCGGAACGGTCCCCAGTTGCCGGCGTCCGACAGTTCGATACAGCCTTCGAGCCCCTTCGTCCACGACACGACCTGCATGCGTCCGTCGGCCTCGAGATCTTGAAGCTGAAGCGCTCCACTTGCGAGACCCGCGAGCGAGGCCTTGGGGGCGACGAGCGCCGCGCGGCCGAAATGTCCGGCCCCGAGATTCGATTTGTAGTACCAGCCCACCCCCTGCTCCGTCAGCAGCCCGGGAACGCCAAACCCGTCGAGATCGGTCCACTGATACGCCGGACGGGCGCCGGCCGGCGCGTTGGCGACGTCCTCCTGCGACACGGTTTCAATTGTCGTGTTCCATTGGGCGTCGTGGTACGTCAGATCGACCGCCGGCAGACCCTTGCTCTCGTAGGCGTTCGCCGCCGTTCGCTTGTAATGAACGCGACGAATCGACGACAGTAGATCGACTTCTTCACGCCGACGCGGAGCCGCGTCGAACTTGAACTGGCGATACGCGAGATCGAGCGATCGCACGAGGCACGGCGTTAAGCCCGGCCCAGGCGCCTGATTCAGCTCCGCGAAAAAATGAAAGAAGAGAATCCGACGACATAGGCGATACGTGCGGATTTCGAATCCGGCGCGATAATCGCTGAACGAATCGAAGCGGCACGGCCATGACTGCGCATCCGCCGCTCCGACCGTTGGGTCGGCGTGCTCGCCATAGTCGAAAACGGTTTCGTAGAAATACCCGGGGTTCGCCGGAGGCGCGGGCGAAAACGGCGCGACGTTCGACGGGTGATAGGGATTCTGATTCCCGTAGCGGATCCGTTTCAGATACTTGTTCGCAACCGGCGCGATGCCCGCGCGTCGATTCTGCTCCTCGACGCTCGCCGGCACGTTCACGAGATCCTCGTCCTTGTAGACGAACTCGACACAGTTACCGGTGTCGTCGTACATCCATTCCGGTAACCAGCGGAAGGTGCGGCGCGGATCCGCAGGATCCGTCAGCCGCGCGACGGCCGTTCGACCGAAGATCGTGACGATGTTCTCGCGGGAGGTGACTTTCCAGAAGCAGCCGACCTCGCCCTGGATCTCGATCTTTTCAATCCGCGCGAAGTCGCGCTCGATTCGCGGCCGGTATCGCGTGACGCGCACGCCGGCCATAGCCGTTACGTCCGCAATCCATGTACCGCTCGAATCCGCTACGAAGCCGGGAACGAGGTCCTCGGATCCGGCGAACAAAAAGACGTCGCTCTCGATGGCGTCGAAGTACCGCGGCAGCTGACGGTCCGTGCGGCGCTGGATGGTGGGAAGCGTGAGCGCCCAGCCGAGGCCGAACGGTCCGTTACCGGCGCCGGAACTGTAATGGAGCGAGAGACCGCTATCCAGACCGCTGCGCGTCTTGGAGAACCCGAGGGGGACTGAGAGCTCGCAGGTTCCGTTCGCGGCGTTAACGGAGAACTTCTCATCAATGGACCGAAGCGCTCCCCCCCCTTTCGGAAGGGTGATCGAAGGGATGCCGCCCGGAACGGACGCGGTCGTGCCTTGACGCGCAGCCCCATCGGGCGTTCTGTTCATCAGAAGATCCCTACATCAATCAGGCGCCGTTCTCCCCATCAACTCGAACCATCTCCCACACGCTCTACTTTCGTATCGGTTGCCCTTCGATATCCGTACTGGATCCCCACGAGCGCGACACCTACCGCCAGGCTCGGTATCCCCAACAGCGTCAACAACGGCGCAGTCACCGCCCAGTCGACCGCCAACGCCGCCAGGTCGAGGCCTGCCTCAAAGCGCCGCGACTCGTCAGCCTCAAGGTACTCCCGCAACGTTTTCCGGTCTCGGTTCTTCAGCTTGTCGTCGACGTAGAGCGCCAGGATCTTGAACAAGCCCCGTTCATTGTCCGCATCGTCCTTGAGCTCGGTCCACGTGATCGGCGTGAAATCGAGGCCATTCCCCGCGACGGGTTTCCGCTCGTTCCAAGGTCCGGGCATGCGAAATTGATTGAGGATCGCGAATTCCTTGGGAGCATCGTCCGCGTGCTGGTCAGGTGTATCGTCCGCCCAAGGCCACGATCTACGAGCACCAGTTCGACTGTACGAAACTGGAGGACCTTGCCGTGCGAATGGCCGTTTCAGGACAATCCCGACCAATCGCTGCAATCGAAGCGCGGAATCAGGGGAAGGGTCAAGCAGCAAGTCCTCGAGTCCAAGTCCGTACTCATCCCGGCTGATCTGGTTGAGCTCCTTTAGGGCAACCTGAATTTCTCCTAGATCAGCAGCTTTGTTTGTGGCCATGACTACTCCGACGAGCTTTTGAACGCGTCCTTACCTCGGAAAGCAAGATCGGCTGAGGCGCTATTCTGTACTGCCTGAAGGGCGAGTCAAGCGTGATGAGTGGAGGCGCCTAACGGCTGCTTTCTCCCATCCGTCACAGAGTGATAGAGGAGAATGTTTGGGCCGTGTCGGTCGAGACGGCTGCTATCGCTCAACATAAGAGCGATCTGTCCCTACGATTGTCCCTGAGACGCACCAAAACAGCGCCTCCAGAGCCAACGCCAGCCAAATTCTCTGATCAGAGAAATGACAGGGAGTGAAGGATTTACGAGGAAAATCGAGGTTGGACGAGAGGCGAGTTTCCGTTTAGCAAACCGCCGCCTTCAGCCTCTCGGCCATCTCACCGCGGACGTCCAAGTATACGTGAGACAGATAGTTACACAGAAGCGCTGGACAGTGAACTGATCAAGGGCGCTTCGCCTTCAAACCGCCGTCCTCGACGCTAAGTGCTGACTTCCATCG
>Ga0105340_1001451_pt1 | contig 10621 bp, 12 predicted proteins | sample EasRivMeERMLT700_FD_89676 | JGI IMG/M metagenome (GOLD analysis project Ga0105340, IMG submission 89676) | Soil microbial communities from meander-bound floodplain in the East River, Colorado, USA - East River MetaG ERMLT700 | ecosystem: Environmental > Terrestrial > Soil > Floodplain | place... | reverse complement strand
CGGGATGAGCGCAGCGATTCCCGGGGGTTCGCACGCAGGTAATCATCATGCCTCTCCGCTATATCCTTATCGTCGCCGCGCTATTAATCGCGTCCCTCCCCCTCCATGCCCGCCCCGCATACAAGCAGGCATTCGCGCACTATTTCGGCATCCACCTGCCGAAGAATCTCAACGCCTGCACGACGTGCCACCTGCCCGACGCCAAGGACAAAAAAGACGACGACGACAAGCCGCACAACGCGTTCGGTCTGCGCGTCAAGGCCGTCAGGGACGAGCTGCGCAAAGCCGGCAAGGGCACGACGATCGACGCCCGGCTCGACGCGATTCTCAACGAGGACTCCGACGGCGACGGCGTCAGCAATCTCATCGAGGTGCTTACCGGCCACGCGCCCGGCGACAAGGCGGATCGGCCCAGCGATAAGGAGTTCGCGGACGTCAAGTCGAAGCTGCTCGCGTTTCAGCGCGATCGCAGCGGCTATCCCTGGCGGCCGTTCGAGGTCGTCAAGCGCCCGGAGGCGCCGAAGGTCAAGAACGCGGCCTGGGTGCGCAATCCGATTGACGCATTCATCGCGGCCGAGCATGAGGCGATGAAGTTGAAGCCGCGAAATGAGGCGGCGCCGGAGGTGTTGTTGCGGCGCGTTTATCTGGATTTGATTGGGTTGCCGCCGACGCCGAAGGAAATGGAGGATTTTCGCAAGGAACTGAGCGCGAAACCGCAAGCGGCGTATGAGAAAGTCGTCGAGGATTTGCTCTATCGGCCGCAGTATGGCGAACGCTGGGGCCGGCACTGGATGGATGTCTGGCGCTACAGCGACTGGGCCGGCTACGGCGCTCAGGTGCGCGACAGCCAGCCGCATATCTGGCACTGGCGCGACTGGATCATCGATTCACTTAACGCAGATAAGGGCTACGACCGCATGATCCTCGAGATGTTCGCCGGCGATGAACTCGCGCCGGAGGATCCCAAGGCGCTCGTCGCGACCGGCTATCTCGTGCGCAACTTCAAGCTGTTGAGCCGCGAGAAATGGATGCAGGACACGGTCGAGCACACATTCCTCGCGTTCCAGGGCGTGACGCTGCAATGTGCGAAGTGTCATGATCACATGTTCGATCCGATTTTGCAGACGGATTACTATCAAGTGCGCGCCATCTTCGAGCCGCACAACGTTCGCACCGACAAGTTGCCGAATGAGCCGGACATCAAGAAGGATGGCCTGGTGCGCGTCTATGATAAGGACCTCAAAACGCCGACGCTGTTCTTCATCCGCGGCGACGATCGTGCGCCGGACAAGAACAAGAAAATCGAGCCGGGCGTGCCGGACGTGCTGGGCGGGCGATTTCCAATGGTCGAGCCGATCAAGCTTGGGAAGCAACCGGAGCCGACCGACAAGAAGACGCCGAAGTATCCGGAGGAGAGCACGGGCCGGCGTTTAGCGTTCGCGAAATGGCTCGCGGATAGGGAAAATCCCCTGACGGCGCGCGTGGCCGTCAATCACATCTGGCTGCGCCATTTTGGCCAGGCGATCGTGCCGACGGTGTTCGACTTCGGCAAGAACGGTCGGCCGCCGTCGCATCCGGCGCTTCTTGATTGGCTGGCGGCGGAATTCATGGAGGCAGACAAGGAGACAAGGAGACAAGGAGACAAGGAGACCGGGAGCAAATGGTCGATGAGGCATATCCATCGCTTGATGGTGATGAGCAGCACGTATCGCCAGGCGTCCACGCCCGATGCGGCGAATATGCAAATCGATCGAGATAACAAGTATCTCTGGCGCTACACGCCGCATCGGCTCGAAGCGGAGGCGGTGCGCGATGGCGTCTTTTATGTCGCAGGCAAGCTTGATCTGCAAAGGAGCGGGCCGGATATCGATTACAAGCTCGGCTTGACGACGCCGCGGCGCAGCCTGTACTTCCGCCACGCGGCCGAGAAGCAGATGGAGTTCTTGCAGCTCTTCGACGCCGCCAACGTGACGGAATGCTACGAACGCCAGCATTCGATTGTGCCGCAGCAAGCGCTCGCGCTCATGAACAGCGAAGTCGCCATCAAGCATGCGCGCATCCTCGCGCGGACGATCGCGGCGAAGTCGAACGATCCGGAAGCATTCGCGATCGGCGCGTTCGAGCACGTCCTGTCGCGCCGGCCGACACCGGAAGAGCGCGGCGAATGTGTCACGTTCCTGGCGACGCAAACGAAGGCGCTGCAATCAATGAAGCTCACCGGCGGCAATGTCGAGGACGGCAGCCAGGCATCCAATGACGCGGCTCAGCGGGCGCGCGAGAACCTGGTGCATGCGTTGTTCAATCATCATGAGTTTGTGACGGTGAGGTGATAGAATTGCGATTGCTAAGGAAGGGGAGACAAACATGATTGTAGAAGCCGCGCATCGCGTCTGGACCTTTGCAGAGTTTTGTGACCGGATACCGGAGGGTCTGAAGGCCGATCTCATTGATGGAGTCATTTACGTGGCATCACCCGACAACATTGAGCACAACGAGCTCTGCCTCTGGAACTGTGAAGTGCTTCGTCGATTTTTGCGGAAACGCAAAATCAAGGGTCGCGTCTTCGGCTTCCGCATCGCGTTCCGCCTCGACGACGAAAACGGCCCGGAACCCGACGTCGCTTACGTTCGGCCCGAGCGCGTACGGCTCATTCAGAAGACGTACATCGACGGCCCGCCGGATTGGTCGCTCGAAATTATCTCGCCGGACAGTATCGAGCGGGATTATCAGAAGAAACGCCTGCAATACGAGCGCGCCGGCGTTCCAGAATACTGGATCATCGATCCGCTCGAACAACGTATGCTCTGCTATCGCCTCGGCGCGAACGGCAAGTACAAGGAAATCCGCAGCCGCAACGGCAAGATGCACTCCGAAGTCATTCCCGGTTTCTGGGTCAAACCCGAATGGTACTGGCAATCACCGCTGCCGGATGGAGACGACGTGCTGAAGGAAATCCTGGCGGCGGGGAATGGGAGGGCGTAAGAGCGTTTGTTTCGCGGTCCCAGGCAGCTTTGGAGCGTTCCTGAGCTATGCTTCATGCATGCGAGTCTTGCGAACGAAAATGTTCTGGTCGGTGCTGTTCTTCACCGCGATCGGGCTGACCGCGCTGGCGTACATCGAAGGACATCTCACGTGCGGCTTCGCGAGTTATCGCGTGAAGTATAGCGGAAACATCGGCAACCGAGGGCGCGGCGGGACATTCGGGCCGAAGACGGTGTATCTTCGTCGCGGGCAGGCATTTGTCGTCTCCTATGAAGTGGAAATCACGCGGGGATCGCTTCACTTCCGCGTGGAACGTGGCTGGTACGGCATCAACGACGGCAGCATCGGCGCCCACACGGTGCGAGCGAGCGGCAGCGGCCATTTCTCGGCGCCAATCCCTGCGGACGGCTGGTATCGTCTGTCCATCCATGCCCATTCCGACGGCGCCGGTTGCGATCTCGATTACACGGCCACCTGGAGTGGTCAATCCGCACCTTAGTCGGCTCATTCACGTCCCATTCGACAATCCTCTGGCATCGGCAGGCGCGTCTGGTAAAATCCACGGGAGATATTGCTGCATCGCCGCCGCATCAAGCCGAGTTCGTCATGCAAAAAACCGTGGCCCAAGACTTTTACACGTTTGACGATTTCTGCTTCCTCGTCAAGGATGGGCAGAAAGCCGACCTGATCGATGGAGTCATCTACATGGCGTCGCCCGATAGCATCGAATCGAATCGGCTATCCAAATGGCTGCTCGGCGTCACCGACGATTATGCCATCGAAAAGGATCTGGGCGAATGCTTCATGCTGCGCGTCGCTTTCCGACTTGACGAGAAGAACGCGCCGGAGCCCGATATCGGCTTTGTCAAGAAAAGCGGGCTTCACCTCGTCAGAAAAGGCTACATTGCAGGGCCGCCGGATGCGTCGTTTGAAATCGTCAGCCCGGAGAGTATTGAACGACATTACTACAAGAAGAAGGATCAATACGAAAAATACGGCGTGCGCGAGTACTGGATCATCGACCCGATGGAAGAAACCGTGACGCTATTGCGTCTCAACAAACGCGGCAAGTATCAGGAAGTGCGGCCGAAGGATGGTATCTTGCACAGCGAGGTCATTGAGGGCTTCTGGCTCGATCCGAATTGGCTGTGGCAATCGCCGCGGCCGCGCAAAGCGGAGATTCTCAAGCAATTGCTGCAATCGGAAGAATAAGAGGGAATGATGAAACATCACGTCAATATCACGCGCCGCCACTTCCTTGCCGACATGGGCATGGGCTTCACCGGCCTCGTCCTCGGCTCGATGCTTGCCAACGAATCGCGCGGCCAAGCGAACCCCACTGCCGCGGAGGGGCGCGGCGAACACGTTGGCCCGCATTTCCCGCCGAAAGCGAAGTCCGTCATCTGGATCTTCCTGTGCGGCGGCGTGTCGCATGTCGAAAGCTTCGACGTCAAGCCGGAACTCAATCGCTATGCTGGCATGACCATCGCCAATACGCCGCACCGCAACGTGCTCGAGTTCGAGGGGCAGGGCGTCATCGCCGGCAATCCGTCGCACGGCAATCGCCACACGCTCATGGGACTCAACACCGGGTATCGGCGCTACGGACAATGTGGCCTCGAAGTTGCCGACTGGTGGCGGCACATCGGCGAATGTGCGGATGACATCGCCGTCGTCCGCTCGCTGTGGACCAATCACAACGATCACGGCGCTCAGCTCACCTGGCACACCGGCCGGCATGTGCGCGAAGGCGCGTTCCCGACCATCGGCTCCTGGATCAACTATGGCCTCGGCACGCTCAATCAAAACTTGCCGCAATACGTCGTCCTCGGGCAACCGACCGGCGATTGCTGCGGCGGCTCGTGGACGCATGGCTCGTCGTACCTCGGCCCCGAATACGCCGGCGTTCGCTTGAATGTCGGCGCCCGCGACCCGTTGCCGTTCGTCACGCCCGGCATGACGCCCGCGGAACAAGACGCCGAGTTCGGCCTGATCAATCGGCTCAATCGCCTGAGCGGCATCGAGTATCCGGACGATCCGGCATTGCGTGCCCGTATCCGCGCTTACGAACTCGCGGCCGGCATGCAGACGGCGATCCCGGAGACGTTGCAGTTCAATCAAGAAACGGATGCGACGCGCCGGCTCTACGGCTTGCATCAAAACAACACGCAAAACTTCGGCCAGCTTTGCCTGGCGGCGCGCCGGCTCGTCGAACGCGGCGTGCGCTATGTGCAACTCTTCCACGGCGGCGGCGGCGGCGGAGCGTGGGATGCGCACTCGAGCATTCGCTCCAATCACAGCAACCTCTCCGGCCAGGTTGATCTGCCGATCGCGGGCTTGCTCAAAGATTTGAAACAGCGCGGCATGCTCGACGACACGCTCGTCGTCTGGGGCACCGAGTTCGGCCGCTCGCCCGGCGCGCAAGGCGATGGCCGCGATCATCATCCGACCGGCTTCTGCGCCTGGCTCGCCGGCGGCGGCATCAAGGGCGGCGTTGTGCATGGCGCGACGGACGAACTCGGCTTTTACGCCGTCGAGAATCGGCATTACATCACCGACATCCACGCGACGGTCATGCATCAGCTCGGCATCGACGCGCGGCGTCTGGAGGTGCCGGGGCGGCGGCGGCTCGATATCGACTATGGGACGCCGATTCGTGAGATCATGGTATGATGAAGCCGGAGGCGAATATGTCCACCATTCATACGACCCAACGTCCGGCCATCGGCGCCAATGGCGCGCCCATACCGCCGCTTGAACAAGGCGATCATTTGACGCGCGAGGAGTTTCATCGACGCTACGAAGCGATGCCTCACAGCAAGAAAGCGGAGCTCATCGAAGGAGTCGTCCATATGCCATCACCCGTCAGGTTCGAACAGCACGCAAGTCCGCAATTGTGTACAAGTTTTTGGCTCGGTTGTTATCTCATGGCTACGCCGGGTTTGCGCGGCGGCAGCGACGCCACTTTGAAGCTGGATCTCAAGAATGAACCACAACCGGACGGGTTTCTCTTTATTCCACGCGAACGTGGCGGCCGTATCAAAATCGACGAAGACGGCTACATCGTCGGCGGGCCGGAACTGATCGACGAAATCGCGGCGTCGAGCGCAAGCTATGACCTGCACACGAAACTCGAAGCGTATCGCCGCAATGGAGTGCAAGAGTACGTCGTGTGGCGCGTGCTCGACAACGCCATCGATTGGTTTGTCCTCGAGAATAACCAGTATGTTCGCTTGCCCCTCAACGACGGCATTTATCGTAGCCGCGTTTTCCCCGGCCTCTGGCTCGATGTGCAAGCATTGATTGACGGCAATCTGATCAAGGTCTTCGAAGTGGTCCAGCAAGGCGTCGCGACCCCAGAACACCAGAAGTTTGTCGCGTCTTTGCAATCAGCCAAACCATGAAGAAACTCCTCGCGTCCCTTTGGCAACGCCGGTGGTGCCGAGTCATTGGCGTCGGCACTGTCTGTTGCATGCTTCCCCTTTTGCACCCGTTCATTCGCCAATCGATTTTCGGACCGACCATCGACGGCGTGCCCTGGTGCGTCTGGGAAGACGAGATTCGCGCCGCCGCCGAACCGGAACGCGGTCGGCGGTCATGGTTCGGTCAACTGCTGGCCGATCTCGGTTTGGAACGGCAGCGCATCGGTCTGGACAGAAACTTTGAAGCCTTGCCCGTCTACCTTCACCTGACCAACGACGGCGATCTCACCGTTCGCAGGCACGCCATCAGCCAGTTGAGTCATTGGCGAAGTACTTACGACAAAAGCGCCCCGACCCTGCGCGGCCGGCTCGATGACGATGATCCGCTCTGCCGGCTGTGGGCCGCCCAGGTCGTCTGGTTTGCGACCAAGGAACGCGAAACCATTGAAGTGGTGCGGCCGTTGCATAATCACGAAAACCTGGAAGTTCGCCGGACGGCCGTCTCGCTCCTGTGCTACATGGCTCGCAGCGAGCCTTCCATGTTCGACACCGTTGCCAAATTCGCGGCCGACCCGGATGCGATCGTGCGAATGGATGCCGTGAATGCCTTGCAAGCGTATGGCAAACGGGTCTTGCCGCTGCTCCGGCAGGCGCTGCGTGACCCAGACAAGATTGTTCGGCTCACGGCCATTCGTGTAACATCGGAGCTGCGTGCGGACGGCGCCGAGTTGGTTCCGCAAATGCTCGCCATGCAGAACGACCCCGATCCGAACATTCGCCGCAACGCGTCGCATGCGTTGTACATGATGGATTCCAAACAATTCGCGAAGCCGGCGACGTGGGTCGATTGACGCAGAGTAACGCCTCATGAACGTCGTGCCCAAATTCTTGTCGCGCAAGGGCGCCTTCGCCTCGCTCGGTGTTGTCGCGCTTTTCATCGGGCTGGCGATGCTGCACCCTTATCCGCGTCAATCGCTGTTCGGTCCGACGATTCGCGGCAAACCGCGCTGCTTTTGGGAAGCGGAGATTCAACGACACCTGCCGCGCGAGCCGTCTTTTGTTGACCGGGCCAAAAACGTGCTCGGCATGCCACGACGCAACATGCCGTGGCAAGAGGTTTTCGACGACGCGGAAATGCTGCCTTTATTGCTCGACATGCTCGACGATCCGGACAACGAAGTGCGGCATTTTGCACTGGGCAATTTGACGATATTCCGCTCGTTGCAACAGGAAACCGCGCTGCCGGCGCTGCGCCAACAATTGGCGGCGGGCGATCTGGAATGTCAACTTCTCGCGGCGCGGGCGATCTGGTCGATCGCCAAGGACGAGGCGGCAATTGGCGTGCTCTTGAAGCCGCTCGACGACGCGGACCCCGGCGTTCGGGCGCTGGCCATGTCGCATGTCGCGAATCTGGCTGGGGAGGCGCCCCAGCTTTATCCGCACATTGTCGCGCGGGTCAAGGATCCCAATCCGCGTGTGCGCGTTCCCGTCATGTACGCGATGACCCAGTTCGGCGAGAAAGGCGTGCCCGTCCTGATTGACGGCCTGAACGATCCGTCCGCCGAGGTGCGCATCGCCGCGGCCATCGCGACCGACAATCTCGGTCCGGTCGCGAAGGACGCCGCCCCCGCGCTGGAAGCTCGCCTGACCGATTCGGACCCGGACATCCGCACGGTCGCTGCGGCGGCGCTCTTGCGGATCGATCGCGAGCGCTACCAGCATTTGAAGGAACTGCCACGATGAGCCGCTCGCAGCGCCGATTGCTGTCGTCCAATAACATGCTCGGCGCCATTGGCCTCGCCGCGCTCCTTTTCGGCCTCGCGATGCTGCACCCGTATCCGCGGCAATCGCTGTTCGGCCCGACGATTCGTGGCAAGCCCTGGTGTTCATGGGAGTATGAAGTTCGCATCTACTTCAATGACGTGGCGAACGAAAAGCCCTTCTGGCTGAAATCGATGGAATGGCTCCGATTCAAACATGAACCCATGGAACCCAACGATCTTTTTAACCACGCGGAGATGACGCCGTTATTGTTGCACCTGGCCAATGATCCCGATCCCATCTTTCGACGCTTCGTGGTGAGCCAGTTCTATTGGCATGCCAACCTCAACAACCAATCCGCGTTGCCGGTCCTGCAAGCGCGACTGAACGATCCCGACCTCGGTTGCCGTATCGAGGCGACGATGGCCCTGGCCACGATTGAGCCGAAGGAGCGCGTCCATCCCGTGCTGGTGCAAATGTTGGACGATCCGAAAAGCCGGCATCGCTATGAAGCCATTCGCGCGCTGACGTACCTGGCGGGATTCCAGGCCGAGGCGTTTGACGCCATGCTGCTTTACACAAAGGACCCCGATTCGAACGTCCGCACGGAAGTCATGATGGAGCTATTTCGTTACGGAAAACGCGGCGTGCCTTCCCTGATCCTGGGCGTGCAGGACCCGGATGTCGTCGTCCGCAGAGCCGCGTTAAGTTCCCTCACCGACCTCGGCGCTGACGCCAGGGACGCCGTGCCGATTCTGGAACGTTGCCTGAACGATCCGGACCCGACGATACGAATCCTGGCCGCGAGCGCGCTGACGGCAATCGATCCGGAGCGATTCGGGCACTGGAAGGTGAAAGGAGATTGACGATGGCGTTGATCCGGAAAATCCTGTCGCGCCGCCGGCTCCTTGCTGTCCTTGGCGTTCCGTTGATCCTGTTCGGCGTGATGATGCTGTTCCCGTATCCTCGGCAATCGCTGTTCGGACCCACGATTCGCGGCAAGCCGTGGTGCGAGTGGGAGGACGCGATTAGAAGCAATCACGCCGAGCGCGGCGACGGACCGCTGGCGGACGTGATGATGTTCTTGCGTCGCTTCGTGTTCCCCGAACCGGAGCAGATGGCGGACGCGGAGCTGTTCGATCATCCGGAGATGTTGCCGCTCGTCATCGCGCTTTTGGATGATCCGAGTCCTTCGGTTCGCGGCGCGTGCATCTTCGCCATCGAGATTTATCCGAATATTCAAGACGCGTCGGCCGTGCCGGCGCTGACGAAGCGGTTCGAGGACGACGTGCTCAAGAATCGCCTCGAAGCCGGCATCGCGCTTTGGCGCGTCAACAAGGACCGACGAATCGTGCCCGTGTGCACGGACCTTCTGAAGAACGGCAACGCCGACGAGCGTTTCGCCGCGACGAATTCCGTCAGCCGGCTCGGCGCCGATTTTCCGGAGTTGTTTCCGCATGTCGCGGCCCATGCCAAGGATGCCAATCCCTTGATTCGCCAAAACGTCATGTACGCCATGGACCAATTCGGCTCGAAAGGCGTTCCCATCCTGGTGACCGGCTTGAAGGACGCGAACGCCGGCGTGCGCCATACCGCGGTTGCTGGTTTGTATAGTTTGGGGCCCGTCGCCAAGGACGCGGCGCCGGCGCTGGAAGCGTGCTTTGGAGATGCGGATTCATATGTGGCGGGCGTCGCGCGAGCGGCGCTGCGCAGGATCGATCCAAAGCGGGTTGATTGAAAAAATGGCGCTGCCAAGAAATCCGAAGACGTGATAAACTACACGCGTTGAAGCATCCGCGCTTTAAGGAGCCGACATGTCTAATCCGAACCAATCCGTCCCGACGCCGACGGGGGAATTCCAATTGCATTTCGGCACTGCTCCGGACTCGTCCGACGCGGCGGCGGAATGCAAGAACTGGGAAAAACTCTGCGGCGAGTTGCTCGCGGAACGAGAAAAGCTGCGCACCGAACTTGCCAAGTCTCAACGTGAATCGGCATCGTACCGGAAATCGTTGATTCACTTGTTACGCAAAGACTTCAATGATGACTTTGACGTGAACCTCGCCTTCGCACACCTGGACGACAAGCCAACGATTGAGGAACTCATCGCGGAACTTGAACAGGCGCCAGGGAAGTGAGCATGTTGTACCAAGTCGCGAACTATCCCGGTGTAGCTGAACAAATCCGGTTGTTGGTTGATCACGCTGGCTTTGCCGGCATTCGAGGCATCGTAAGCGATGCTTTCAAGGAAATGGTCCTACACCTGCAAACTCATCCATTGGATTGGGGTGATCCCGATTACACGCTGAATACGCCGGGCGGCGTCGTATATCACGCCGTACTTGATCCGATTATCGTTCGGTATGTCGTATTCGATGCGAGGAAGATCGTGTTTGTCAAGGAGGTCAAGCCGTTGCCTGGATTGCCGTTTGATCGGCAATAGAGGCCGAGGGTTT
>Ga0105340_1001448_pt1 | contig 10626 bp, 11 predicted proteins | sample EasRivMeERMLT700_FD_89676 | JGI IMG/M metagenome (GOLD analysis project Ga0105340, IMG submission 89676) | Soil microbial communities from meander-bound floodplain in the East River, Colorado, USA - East River MetaG ERMLT700 | ecosystem: Environmental > Terrestrial > Soil > Floodplain | place... | reverse complement strand
GTCATCATGGCGCTCGCGGACTTGAAGGGCCGGCGCGGCATCTTCGACGCGCCGTTCCAGGGGGACGCGTACTTCCTCGACGTGATCGCGTGCAACCCCGGCGCCGCGGGCGGCGCGCTCACCAATCGCAAGGGCGAGCTCCTCGGCATCCTCGGCCGCGAACTCAAGAGTTCGCAGACGGACACGTGGATCAACTACGCGGTCCCAATTCAGTCGATTGTTGAAGTGCAGCGCGAGGACAAGGAAACCGGCAAGCTCAAGAACGAAAAAGTCAGCATGGCCTCGTTCGTGCGCGACGCGATGAAAGGCAATTACCAGGCGACGGTGAAAAGGACGATCGTCGATAAGGGCGCGTATCACGGCATCATTCTCGTGGTCAGCCCGGTCGCCGCGACGCCGCCGTATGTCGAGGAGGTCATCGCCGGTTCGCCAGCCGCCAAGGCCGGGTTGCAGCCGGACGATTTGATCCTCTACGTGGACGGCGAATCGGTGCCGACGGTGAAGGCGTTTCGTGAATCGATCAAGCAATACGAACCCGGCCGCGAGGTTTCCTTGAAGGTGCAGCGCGGCAGCAAACTTGAAAACGTGAAGGTATCGCTCACCAAGCAGCCGAAATCGTAATCGAAGCGAGCCACGGGGTTTATCCCCGTGGATTGGGCTTTCATACCACGGGGATAAACCCCGTGGCTCGCCAAGACATTGAGGACACATCCATGTTGCGTCGCGCTTTTTTCCTGGCCGTCCTGTCGATTTGCATCTTTGTGCCAGCCGGCCGCGCTCAGGATCTGAACGACATCCTGGAAAAGATGACCAAGGACGCGGCCAAGAAAGCCGGCGCGTCGGTCGTGCAAATCGAAACGCGCGGCGGCACCGACGTCGTCGTCTCCGGGCCAAAGGGGCAAACGTTCCGCAAGGCACTCGGACCCACCACCGGCGTCGTCATCGATGCCGACGGCTACATCATTTCCAGCGCGTTCAACTTCATCAATAACCCGACCACCATCCTCGTGCGCTTCCAGGGCCAGGGAGGCGACGGCGTCGTCGCGACACGTGTGGCGACCGACAAGTCGCGCCTGCTGACGCTCCTCAAAGTGGACGTCAAGGGCCTCGCCGTCCAACCGTACGTGCCGAAGAAAGACATCAAGGAAGGCCAATGGTCGATCGCACTGGGCCGGGCGCTCGATCTCAAGATGGACAAGGCGCCCGCGGTTTCCGTCGGCGTCATCAGCGCGATTGGCCGCGTCTGGGGCAAAGCGATTCAAACCGACGCCAAGATCTCGCCCATCAACTATGGCGGGCCGATCGTCGATATCCAGGGCCGCGTCCAGGGCATCTTGATCCCCGCGTCGCCCAAAGGCGAAGATGAAGTCTCCGGCTTCGAATGGTACGACTCCGGCATCGGCTTCGCGATTCCGATGGAAGATATCGTCAAGATTTTCCCGCGCTTGAAGGAAGGCAAGGACCTGCAAAAAGGCCTGCTCGGCGTCGCCATGAAGAGCCAGGATATTTACAGCGTCGAGCCCGCGATCGGCACCATCGCCAAGGCATCCGCGGCCGAGAAGGCGGGACTGAAGGCCGGCGACATCCTCGTCGAAATCGAGGGCAAGCCCGTCGTCAGCATGGCGCAGGTGCAGCACATCCTCGGCACGAAATACGCCGGCGATCGCATTGCTCTCAAGTACAAGCGCGGCGACAAGACCGTCGAAGTCAAGTCGCTTGAACTGGTCGGCAAGACCATCACCGTTGCTCAAGGCTACCTCGGCATCCTGCCGATGCGCGACGACCCGAAGCTCGGCGTCGATATTCGCGGCATTTACGAGAAGAGCCCGGCCGAGAAAGCAGGACTCAAGCCAGGCGACCGCATCGTCAAGTACGGCGACGCGGAGAAGATGACCGAGTTCAAGGGCGAAAAGCCCGGCCGCGGCGAGCTGCTCGATTGGCTCAACACGCTTTATCCGGGCGCCAACGTCAAGCTTGAAGTGAAGCGCAAGGCCGGGAAGGTCGAAACGGTGAGCGTGACCCTGGGCGACATGCCAGGCTCGATACCGGGCGCGCCGATCGGCATTCCCGAAAAGCTGCCGGAGCCGGCGACGTTCAAGAAAGCGCTCGCGCAACTGGAGATCAACAACCCCAATATCAAGAACCCGAAGATCGACGAACAAAAGCCGCCAATGCCGGAAACGGGTTTGCTCGAACGCAACACGCCCGACGGCGAGATGAAATACTGGATTTACGCCCACGAGGATTACGATCCCAACGTCGCCCACGCCCTCGTCGTCTGGCTGCATCCGCCGGACAAGAATTCCAAGGAAGACATGGAAACCTTCTACGAACTCTGGGAAGATTACTGCAAGGACAACCACATCGTTCTGGTGATGCCAGTCGAGAAGCAAGGCGGCTGGAGCCCGAACGCGGCCGACGGCGTGGTGGCCGCCACGCGCGAGACGATGAAGGCGTACACGATCGATCGTCAGCGCGTCGTCGCGCACGGCATGGGCGTCGGCGGGCAGATGGCGCTGCACCTCGGCTTCAACCACCGCGACGTCTTCCGCGGCGTTTGCGCCGTCGGCGCGACGGCGACCAACATCAAGGACAACGTCGCCAACCAGCGGCTCTCGCTCTACCTGGCCGCGGGCGATCTCGATCCGATTCACAAGGCAATCGCCGAGAGCCGCGTCAAGCTGGCGGAGCGCCGCTTCCCCGCGTACTACCGCCAATTCGCGGAGCGCGGGCGCGAATACCTGGAGCAGAAGCATTTGCCCGAGGTCGTTCGCTGGATCGATTCCCTGGATTTGCAATAACGTCTCAGAGCCTGAAGCGTAAGCGAAGCGTTTGGTCCAAAACTTCGCTTACGCTTCAGGCTCTGATTACTTTCTGCAGCCAGTCCCTTCTTTCGCTTCCTTCTTCTCGATGATGTGCCCCTCACCGGACGCAATTAGCGCCGCAAAACGTTCTGCGTTCAGCGCGATGAATTGCTGCCATTTCGCGGGCACGTCCGTGTCCTGGAAAATCGCCTCGACGGGACATTCCGGCGTACACGCCTGGCAGTCGATGCAGTTTTCCGGATCGATGTAGAGCATCGATCCGTCCTCGTAGAAACACTCACACGGACAGACCACGACGCAGTCGGTGTACTTGCAATCGTGACACGGTTCGCAGACGACATGGGCCATGATTTGGCTCCTTTCGAAGTTCGCTTGCGGTTTCGCGAACAACAATGCAACTGAAGTGCCAACTCATCGAGAAGGCCCGCCGTCGTTGTATCTCAATGATTTTGCAGGTTTGATTTGGAATAGAGCAGGATTCGCCGACGCGCCATGGTTGGCGCGACGATGGCGCGTCATGGCGCGTCGTTTTTGTGAATGCCGTGGCGTTTCATCTTGCCGTAAAGCGTCGTCGGCTTGAGACCGAGGCGGGCCGCGGCGCCGTCGGGGCCGTAGATCTTGCCGGCGCAGGCGTCGAGGGCGTCGAGGATGGCTTGCTTTTCGCTTTCACGAAGGGAAATGCTCGCCTTCACCTCCGTCCCCTCTCCCAGAGGTAGAGGCGAGGAAGATAACCATGCGGGATCGATGTCGAGCACGGCGCTATCCGCGACGATCATGGCGCGTTCGATCAGATTTTCCAGTTCGCGCACGTTGCCGGGCCAATCGTAACGCACCAGCAAGTCCAATGCTGTCGCCGCGATGCGCTCGACTTTCTTGTTCATGCGATGATTGAAGTGAATGAGGAAATGGCGCACAAGATCGGCGATGTCCTCGCGCCGCTCGCGCAAAGGCGGAACGCGGATCGGGAAGACGTTGAGCCGATAAAAGAGATCGGCGCGAAAGCGGCCCGTCGCGGCGTCCTGCGCCAGGTCGCGGTGCGTGGCGGCGATGAGGCGCACGTTGATGTCGATGGGCGTATTGCCGCCGACGCGCTCGATGGTCTTTTCCTGAAGGACGCGCAGCAGCATCACTTGCACGTCGCTGGACAGTTCGGCAATCTCGTCCAGGAACAGCGTGCCTTGATGCGCCAGTTCAAAGCGACCGATGCGCTTCTTCGTTGCTCCCGTGAACGCGCCGGCTTCGTGGCCGAACAATTCGCTGGCAACGAGATTGGGCGCGAGCGCCGCGCAATTGACGGCGACGAGCAAGCGTTCGCGCCGCGGGCTGACTTGATGGATGGCGCGAGCGACGAGCTCCTTGCCGGTGCCGGTCTCGCCGTGAATCAGGACGGTGCTATCGGTCGGCGCGACCTGCTGAATGGCGCGGCGAACCGTCTTCATGCTGGCCGACTCGCCGGACAGCGAACGCAAGCCGCGCTCCGCTTTGATTTCGCCTTGCAGATAGGTGACGTCGCTGGCGAGGCGCGATTTGAGTTCGGCGTTCTCGGTCAACAACGCGGCGACGGCTTCGATGTTGTTGGTCTCGATGAGTCGCCGGGCTTGGTCGTCGGTGGACATGCAGGGTACTTTAGGGATTGACGACGACTTCGTTGGCGGGGCCGCGGAAGAGGATTTCGAGTTGATTCAGGACATCGCGGCCGAGGATTCGTTCGGTGCCACTCAGGTCGGCATGTACGCGACATTCATATTCCTTGCCGTCAAGCTGTACCCAAACCTCGAAGAGAACGGTTCCTTTTGCGGTGCCGCCGGCGCCGAACGTGGAGAGAATTCCCTTGGCAAAATTGAGATTCAAAAGTTGGCAATCGCCCCACGGCAGTGTACTGGAGTCGGCGCCGGTGTCTGGGATCACGCGATCCAGAAGCACTCCCGGTACGCCACTTGATGACCGAAATTCGATCTCAATTAGCGGCAACGGGTCGCGCGGATAGTTCACGTCGTAGGGGAAAGTAGCTCTGCGGATTCGGTCAGGCTCAAATTCGTGGCCAACACAAGTAACATGGGGATGAAGTCCGGTTTTTTGCGCAGCGTGAAGAACCTGAACGGGACTCCTTCCAGACGCAACGACTTCGCCGCCTGCGAAACCTATCCATTGACCGTCATATCTCTGGAAAATCGTGTCGCGAAGCTTCCAGTAATCGGCTTCGTTCTTTCGTAATTCGGGATGAAGTTGGGCCGCGATTTCCGGCGGCAAAAGATCGGCGAGACTCTTGATCGCAGGCATTGTTCCCGACGGCCACCGAAAGCCGCGGCGTGTCATTTCTGGCTCTTGTTCGCGGCCAACGCGGGCAATGAAGGCATGTTGTGCAATTGCTTCCGCAGCATCCACGACGTAGGCAGCGGTCTCCCCCGTTGCGATCACGGCGCCAGCCGCGAAGCCGACCCATTGATCGCGATACTGCTCAAGTAATTGATCGCGCACCGACCAGTAGTCCGCTTCGTTCTTGCGCCAGTCGGGATGCACCAACGCGGCGAATTCGGGAGGCAGATTGTCGGCGAGGCTTTTCATCCCGTCACCTAATTTCATAAATCCTGTCTTTCCTAATGATAACCGAAATCTATGAGCAACCGAATTTGACCGAAACATTATTTGTTTTTTGGGACGTTTTTATGCTTGTCGTATGCATCGAAAATCCTTGCCCAATCTGGATCAGATCGATAGTTCGGTTGTTGAGCGGCAAAGGGACCATCCAGAATCTGCGCGGCACGGGCGCGGTCAAGTCGGCCCGTTCGAATGTCTTGTATCAGGTCATCGGCGATTTGACTCTTGAATCGTTGTATCTCGGGGTCCCCATATTTGCTGAGGTGAAACAATGAGAGCATCTGATGATACCTGTTTTGTGGCAACTCTATGTTTCGGACGAAATCGGCGTAAATCAAGATCGCTTTGGGCCTGAGAGGCGCCACACCAGGCCGATCCTCGAATCGTTTAGTGTCTATGATGATTTGAGGTATCTCCCAATGCGAGTGTTTGTCGAGTTGCATTTTCATCGCGTGAGCTCGCGAATCGGGTCGCTGGAATTGCTCTGGGATGCGCGAGAAGTACTTCCAATCCCAATCATGATAATTCGGTTCGTAAAGTTCGCCCGACGGCATAATCCAGTGGTTGATAAATTGCCATACTGCCTCTTCCTCATGTTCATAAAAGGCTGCACTAATTGTCGGACCGGAAACGGATAAACAAAGCACGACGCTCACAAAACAAATCGTCCAGGCGCGCCACGAACTTGCGCAGCCAATCAATCCCCAAACACCGCTTAGAATTAAGCAGAGACCGAGGCCCGCTCCAACTCCGTGGCAAAAGCTGATCGCGTACCCCATATACCCGACCGAAATGATGCCCATTGGCGACTTGATGTTCAAGCTGCCCGTGACGCACGCAGCGAACAGCAACAAACCGAAGAGAAACTTTGCCGCATGTATTGGCCCCGTTTGTGTTCGTCGTCGAATTGCTTGAGTCGTCCAATAGACGCCGAAGATCAGCGTCGGTATGCCGAACACGGCAGCCAAGCAAGCCAACCCAGCCTTGCCGTTCTCATTCAGTCGTGAATCCCGATCCAGCGCCCGAAGTTCAGCGACGACACCGACCGCAAGCAAGAGCGAAACAAGAATGCCGAATATCCGAAAGGCGATGGCCAATCGACCTGGTTTGTTCGATTCTGGAAGGACAATACTACGGCTCACGTCCTCCTCATGGTCGTCCGATGAGGCAGGTGCGCGCGCATCCCACGCTTCCTTTTGGATGCCTTGTTCGGACGAAGCTTGATTGTCTTCGTGAGCCATCGAAATTCCCACAAAAAAGGCGATTCCCAGATTCATCCAGGAATCGCCATCGTTTTCAAGAGGCCAGTTCAGCGCCTCCTTACGTCAACTCCACCGACCAGTACGCATTATCCAGGAACGTCTTCCACGACTGATACTTCTTACTGGTCAACTTCATCGACAACGTCGGACTTCGCTTCGGCTTCTCCGGCTTGCGGATCAGGCCCATGTGCGCTTGCTTCGGCGTGCGGCCGCCCTTTCTCACGTTGCAGTCGATGCAGGCGCAGACCACATTTTCCCAGGAGCTTTCGCCCCCCTGGCTGCGCGGCACGATGTGGTCGAGGCTCAGGTCGCTCGTCGCGAACTTCTTGCCGCAGTACTGGCACTGGTTGTTGTCGCGGGCGAAGATGTTGCGGCGATTGAACTTCACCGTTTGCTTCGGCAACTTCTCGTAACTCGTCAAGCGAATGACGCGCGGCACCTGGATTTCGCTGTTGGACGTGCGAACCCAGTCGTCCTCCTCCTGGCGGAAGTTCTTGGCGCGGTACTCGCTGACCTCGCGCCACGACGTAAAGTCGTACGTCGAGAACTGGCCGTCTTCGAGAGCGACCACCTCGGCCAGGTCCTTGCACAACAGAATGAAGGCGCGGCGCACGTTGATGACGTGCACGGCCATGAACATCTTGTTGAGGACCAAGACGCTGGCGTCGAGCGGCGAAGCGTGGTTGCCGATCATGAAGCCCCCTGGTTGCGAGAAATACCTGACGCATCGATCCGCGATGCGTTCCCTTGTTTTGATGATGCGCGTCAGACGCGACAGGTTCGTGGCGCAGGTATTTTACCAAGCGTTTCCGGGGCATTGCAAGCGCTTGGCAGCTGCTTTCACGAGAAATTCGCATTGCGAAATACGGGCTTAATTTGATGATTCACCGGCTTTGGCTCTTTTCGCTCGACATGCCTTGACGCCTTCCTCGAATCGACATATCTTAATCGTTCTCGACTGATCGAGACCTTTATTCGAGGAATTCAACGTGGCTGGCGTTGCAAGCGAGAAAATTCGGATACGAATGGAAGCATTCGATCACGAAGTGCTGGACAAGACGGCGCACGAAATCGTGGAGACGGCACAGCGCACCGGCGCCATCGTGCACGGGCCGATTCCGTTGCCGACGCGAATCGAGCGCTACACCGTTTTGCGGTCGCCGCACATCGACCGCAAATCGCGCGAGCAGTTCGAAATCCGCACGCACAAACGCTTGATCGATATTCTGCAGCCTACGGGCAAGACGATCGAGGCGCTCAACAAGGGCCTCAGCTTGCCGCCGGGCGTGGATATCAAGATCCGCGTGCTCGCCAGCAACGCGTAAGCCGATAGGTAAAAACCCAGGTCGTGCTGTCAAGGCAACATGCCCTGGGTTTTTTGTTCAATAGAATAGCCGCTTGCGGCGTAGCGCGTGACGACGTTTGCTACGCCGCACGCGGCTTTGATTGGAGTCGTACCGTGGCCAGTGAACCAGCAACGCCGATCACTATTGCCGTGATGAACGCGCAAGGTCAATCCGTCGGCTCGGTCGAAGTCGATCCCGCGGAGTTGGGCGGCAAGATCAACAAGCAGTTGTTGCACGAAGTCGTGCTGATGTATCTGGCGAATCAACGCGCGGGCACGCATTCGACATTGCGCCGCGGCGAGGTCGCCGGCAGCACGAAGAAATTGTTCCGCCAGAAAGGCACCGGCAACGCCCGCGTCGGCACGCGCCGCTCCAACAAGCGTAAAGGCGGCGGCACCGCGAAGGGGCCGAAGCCGCGCGATTACGAATACCATTTGCCGAAGAAGGCCGTGCAAAATGCGACGCGCATGGCGATCTTGAGCAGGATCAAGGACCAGGAAACGGTTGTCATTGACGATTTGAAGTTGCCGGAAATCAAGACAAAGACAGTCGCGAATGTTCTGAAAGCGTTGCAAATCGCGGACAAGACCTGCCTCATCAGCCTCGGCAAGTCCGAAATCGACGCGAAACAGACGATCTACCATTCGGCCCGCAATATTCGCGGCATGGCGGTGCTGCCCGCGTCGCAGCTCAATGCGTACGAAGTGTTGCGACCGAAGCGGCTCGTATTGACCAAGGCGGCGTTGCAAGAGTTGTGCAAGAACGCGAAATGGAAATAGGTGCATAGTGGAGAGTGAAGAGTGGAGAGTGGTGAGTGTTTTGAAATGAACACTCACCACTCACCACTCACCACTCACCACTCACCACTACTCGGATGATGTCATGGCAGTTGCAAAAGCAGAAAAACCGACCTTCGGCCCCAAGCTCGAGTCGCACCAGATTATTCTGGCGCCGCTCGTCACCGAAAAGGGGACGCACCAATCGACGAACGAGCATCATAATGCGTACTCGTTCGTCGTCAACCTCTGGGCCAACAAGACGCAGATCAAGCGGGCCGTCGAGGATTTGTTCAACGTGCGCGTCCTCGCGGTTCGCACGCAGCTTCGGCTCGGCAAGCATCGCCGCTATCGGTTCAAGAAGGGCAAGCTGTCGAACTGGAAGAAGGCGATCGTCAAGCTTCATGCGGACGACAAGATTGAGTTCTATTGAGAATGAACGCCGCTTGCGGCTTCGCGTTCGCAGGGTTCACTGCGAACGCGAAGCCGCAAGCGGCATATAGAGGATATCGCGATGGGCATTCGATACTACAAACCGGTGACGGCGGGACGTCGCGGCGGGTCGGTCAGCGATTTCGCCGAGATCACCGATCGCAAGAAGAAGCCGGAAAAGACACTTGTCGTACCGCGTCAGAAGTCGGGCGGGCGCAACTTTCAGGGCATCGTCACGTCGCGCTTCCGTGGCGGCGGTCACAAGAAGATGTACCGCATCATCGACTTCAAACGCATCAAGGATGATGTTTTTGCGACGGTCGTGTCGATCGAATACGATCCGAATCGCACTTGCCGCATCGCACTGTTGCAATACGAGGACGGTACGAAGACGTACATCCTCGCGCCGGAGGGCTTGAAGGCGGGCGATCGCGTGATTTCCGGCAAGGACGTGGAGCCACGCACGGGCCATTGCATGCCGTTAAGGAAGATTCCCCTGAGCATGAGCGTGCATTGCGTCGAGATGCAACCGGGGCGCGGCGGGCAGATTTGTCGCAGCGCCGGCTGCTCGGCGACGCTCACCGCGCGCGAAGGGGATTGGGCGCAAATCACGCTGCCGTCGGGCGAAGTGCGGCGCATGAGCGCCGATTGCCGGGCGACGATCGGCGCCATCGGTAATTCGGATCACATGAACATCAGTTTAGGCAAAGCGGGCCGCAATCGTTGGAAAGGCCGCAAGCCTCATAACCGCGGCACCTCGCAGAATCCGGTCGATCATCCGATGGGCGGCGGCGAAGGCCGCACCGCGGGCGGTCGCCATCCCTGCGGTCCAACAGGCGTCCTCTCCAAGGGCGGCAAAACTCGCAAGAAACGCAAGCCGTCCAACAAGGCGATCATTCGCCGGCGTCGGCCGGGGCCGCACTATCAGCAGAAATAAGATTTTGTGCCACGAAATGGTGGTAATTAACTGGCCGAAATTGGGCCGATTCTTAAAATAATCAGTCCTTGTTTTGAGGAAGCTTCGATGGGACGTTCGCTGAAAAAAGGCCCGTATGTCTACGAGCGCCTGCTTGCAAAAGTCGAAAAGCAGCAGCGCAGCGGCAGTCGCGAGCCGCTCAAAACCTGGGCCCGCGATTGCACGGTGGTGCCGGATTTCATCGGCCATACGTTCCTGGTTCACAATGGCAAGAATTTCGCCAAGGTGTTCGTGACGGAAGACATGGTTGGCCACAAGCTCGGCGAATTCGCGCCGACGCGATTGTTCAAGGGCCATTCCGGCGGCCGGGCCAAGGCAGCGGCAGCTGCCGCGGCGGCGGGCGGCGGGGCGGCGAAGTAGCGGATGATTTAGGTAAATATCCCGGGGTGGAGCAGTGGTAGCTCGCCAGGC
>Ga0105340_1001447_pt1 | contig 10629 bp, 4 predicted proteins | sample EasRivMeERMLT700_FD_89676 | JGI IMG/M metagenome (GOLD analysis project Ga0105340, IMG submission 89676) | Soil microbial communities from meander-bound floodplain in the East River, Colorado, USA - East River MetaG ERMLT700 | ecosystem: Environmental > Terrestrial > Soil > Floodplain | place... | reverse complement strand
GTCTTGTCTTCGCGGATGAGATTGCGCAGTGCCGGCACCCCCACCAGCACTTCCAGCGCCGCCACCCGACCCTTCCCGTCGCGGGAAGGAAGCAACGTCTGCGCGACGATGCCCTCGATCGATTCCGAGAGCACGGTGCGGATCTGCGCCTGCTGGCCGCTGGGAAAGATATCGACGATCCGATCGATCGTCTTCGAGGCGGAGTTCGTGTGCAAGGTGCCGAACACGAGATGCCCGGTCTCCGCGGCGGTGATGGCCAGCTGAGTCGTCTCCAGATCACGAAGCTCTCCGACCAGGATGACGTCCGGGTCTTCTCTCAAGGCCGCGCGCAACGCACTGGCAAAGGATTGCGTGTTGGCTCCCACTTCGCGCTGGCTCACCAAACACTTCTTCGGCTCGTGAACGAATTCGATCGGATCCTCGATGGTCAAGATGTGCCCGCTCTCGTTCTCATTGATATGATCGATCATCGCCGCCAAGGTCGTGGTCTTGCCTGAGCCCGTGGTGCCGGTGACGAGGACCAAGCCCCGCTCCTTCTGCGCCATTTGCTTGAGAACGGGTGGCATACCCAGCTCGTCGAGCGTCTTGACCTTCGATGGAATGATGCGAAAGGCGGCCTGCACGCCTCGCCGCTGCATGAACACGTTGGCCCGAAACCGGGAGACATCGGGGATGTTGAGCGCGAAATCGATGTCCTGCTTCTCCTCGAATACCCTTCTTTGCTCCTCGGTCATCAGGCTGTAGATGGCCTTACACGTCACCTCGGGACTGAGTGGGGCGATGTCCAGCTTGACGATCTTGCCCTGTAGGCGCAGTAGCGGCGGCATATCGGGACAGATATGCACGTCCGATGCCTGCTGGGTCTTGGCGAACTTGAGAATGGCGGCGAGATCGGCGGACATGGCATCCCTTCACTAAGAGGATCGGTGCACGTCGATTCTGTCGGCCCACTCCGCATCGATGGTCTCGTTCACCATGGGGTTCGGCCCCCGATAGCCATCTCGAGCAGCGATGTGGTGGAGCTCCGCCGCGGAAGCCCCGCTCCGAAGCACCTCTCTCAGCCGCGAGGTCATGGTGAGCGTGTCGATGGCATAACGCGGGGTAGCTGTAGATCGCACCGGGCCCCGGTCCGTCTCCAGGCTCACCGGCAATCTTCGCTGTTCGATGACGATCCCCAACCGAGCGCATGCCGCCGCGCGAGTTCGCGGGACGGACCCCAGGAACTCCAAGAGCGCGAACGGATCTTCCCAGTCGGTCCTCGCCAGCACGACGCGACCGGCAAGCGCGGGAGTCAATGCCAGAGCAATATCGTCTCCGCTCGTGAGGTCGCCGAACACCACCACCTCCGGATCCTGGCCGATGACGATGTCCTCCCAGTAGCCCGCACTCACCTTGCTCGGCACCGTGACCAGCAACGTGCTGGGCGGGGGTTCGAGCCAGCCAGATGAAGCAGCGGAGGCCAGTGCCAGTACCCGTCGATTCGATCCCGATGCGGCGCCCATGAGGCATGACAAGGTCGTCGAGGCACCCGCGCCGGGCTGAGAGTTGAGGATCACCAGGCCCGAGCGTTGGGCCAGGGCCGCGCGAATCGCTTGCTCACCCTGGGGATCGATACCCAGCTCGGAAAGGGTCCGTGGACAGCGCTCGCTGGACAATGGGCGGAGTCGGATCGCCGTCCCCCGATCGTGAATCAGCACCGAGATCTCGGCTCCCACGTCGCGGCCATCGATCGGGATCTGGATTCGACCGGCCCGATGGTTGGCTCCGCTGGAAGTGGGGGCCGGGAGTCCTAAGGCTTCGAGGCGGTTCAAGAGCGGCGTCAGGAGATTCGCCGGCTCCATCGTCCAGGGAACGAGGCGCCCGCCGATGCGGCGGCTGACCTGCACTCCCTCGGGGCCGGCCATCCAATGCACCTCCGATGCACCGGCCTCCAGCGCGCCGGCCAATTGCGAAGCGAGGAATGCCGCCCCAGAGCGCGAATTGGGTTGCGGCCCATTCGCAGGAATTGGGCACACCTCGCGCAGAACCCGCAAGATCGTGCTCGGTGTCGCCACACTCATGGCGATCCGCGCACCGGTGTAATGCTCCAAGCTCGCCACGGCATCGGCATCCGTGGGATCGGCCATCGCCGTCGAAAGAGTGCCGTCGGTCCTAATGAGGGGGACCGCTTGCAGGCGATCGAGCAAACTGGGCGGAAACCGTCCGATCAGCTCCCGGTCCAACATGTCGAGCTGAACGTCGATGAACGGGATGCTCAGTTGCCGGGCGAGCGCCCAGGCGATGTCTTCCTCGGTGGCGACACCCAATTCCACCAGGGTCTCGCCAATCCGGGCGCCGGTGATTCGCTGATGAACGAGCGCGGCCTTGACCTGCTCTTCGTTGATGGTGCCGGCATCGACCAGAAAGGATGTGAGGCGCGCCTGGGTCTGCACGGGCGTGGTCATGGTTTGGTCCATCATGGTTCGTCGCCCAGGGCTCCCCCAAGGACTCCGGCCTGCAATTTGCACTGGGCGCTTGCGCGTTGCCCACCCGATGGTTGGCCAAGAACAGCATCCGCGGGCATGGGCTCCGGCGCGCGCCGGAGGTTGCACCGGTTGTGCCACCTGGTGGAGTCGCAACCCCTCGGAACTGCCTCAGATACAGCCATGAGCTGCATTCCCTGGGTGCCACTCCATCGGGCCATCCGGCCGCCGCCGGAGGTCCCGATCCCGACCGAAGAACGATCCCGCGGGATCGACACCCCCTCCGTCCTACGCCACGGGGGGACTTGCAAGCCGGGTAGCACTCCGCTATATTAAAGAAAACCTTAATAATGGCTGGGCTCTCATGAAACCCATAAGCCAATGCTAATAGAACATTTATCGGCCTCGAAGGCCCCTTGGGAACTCCGCCGCCGAGACTTCGCCCTCCTCGACTCGGTCGAACAGCTGCGCTCGGTGGCGCACGAGGAGCGGTTGGCCTTGATGACGGCTCTCACCGCGGCTCCCCTCACCGGGACGATGGTGGCGAAGCACCTGGGCCTGCCGGTCACCCGGGTCCACTACCACCTCCAGCGGCTCCTCGAGGGCGGTCTCATCCAGGAGGCCGGACGCGGCCGGAAGCGCTGGAAGGAAGAGCGCTATTACGTCACCTCCGCGCGCCATTTCCTCATCCACCCGCGGCTCGGCTGCCAGGACGCCGATACGACGGCCGCCCTCGAGCGCTTTGCCCAGGCGGCCTTCCTCGAATGGCGGCGGCGGGATGTGCTCGGGATCGACCTGGCGGCGGTGGCTCGGCTCGTGATCCATGACTCGCTCGGCGTTCGGCCCGGAGAGCACGTGCTCGTGCTTTTCGGCCCGCCCTCGGACGAGCTGGGCGAGACGCTCATGATCGAGCTCGAAGCCTCGGGCGCGCAAGCGATCGCCCGGCACTGGTCGCGCAACACGGTGCTGCGCACCCTGGACCGCTACTCCGCCGAGACTCTCGCTGAGCACGCCTTCCTCCCGCCCGAGCTCGACGCGAAGCTCGACGCCGTGATCTTCGTCAGCAGCAGCGCCCCCGAGGGAGGCCCGCCGAACGAGGCCCAGCGCGCGAAGCTTCCGCTTCTCATGGAAGCGGTGTCCCGCTGGCATCGCTCGCTCCGTGCGCGCGGCGTCCGCTATCTCGAAGTAGCGCTCCCCCACCGGGGGGAGCTCGAGGGCGGGTCGCTCGAGCCCGAGGCCGCGGTCGACGTCTATTGGCGGAGCTTGATCGCGGATCCCAAGGCAATGACCCGCCGGGGAGCGGCGCTCCTGGCCCGAATCCGCGGGCACTCGGCCGGCGCGGCCACTGAGCGGGTCGCGATCGAGCTCTCGGGCCCCGGAACCGATCTCCGTCTCGAGATCGATCCCAACCGGGCCTTCTTGAACGACGGCGTTCTCACGGACGAGGATCTCGCCGCCGGTCGCACTTTCGATGCGCTCCCCGCCGGCACTCTATCGTTCCTCCCGCTGCCGCTCACCGTGAGCGGCACGTTTACCGCTGGCTACACCTTCACGGGTGGACATCATTTCCCACGTGTCCACCTGGTCCTCCGAGAAGGGCGCATCGTCGAGATCGACGCCGACCATGGGGCCAGCGACCTTCGCCAGCGGCTCGCGTCCGCGGCCGGCGACGCGAACCTCATCGCCGAGGTGGGGATCGGTCTCAATCCGGCTCGCGCGGAGTCCGAGGAGTGGACCGCACCCGCGGCCCCGGTCGGCCTGGCCCCTGCTGGCCCGACCCCTGCCGGCCTGACCGGGAAACCCGTCCTCGACTCCTGCCTCATGGGCATGGTGACCCTGGGATTCGGCAACAACGAGCTCCTGGGAGGCGATGTGCACTCCACCCTCAATCTAGTTCTGCCCGCCCCAGCACTCACGCTGCGCGCGGGCGATGAGGAGATCATCCGAGACGGCTCCCTAATCACGAGGTGAACATCATGAAGCGCGTTCCCGGCCCCCCGACCCGCCGGCCTTGCCGGGCATGTGACCTGTTTCTGATTCTCGCTCTGCTTCTCGCGCTGCCGATCGCCTCCTCCGCAGCCGAGTTCGACGCCACCTGGCGCAGCCACGATACGAGCCTCTTCCGCGAAGCCCGATTCGCCATGGCCTCGGCACTGGCCGATTTCAATGGCGACTCGGAGCTCGACCTCGCCATCGCCAACTGGTGGGCCCCGTCGAAGATGACGGTGATCCTGACCGAGGGAAGCGGCAATTTCAGCCCGCCTGCGTACTACCCCATGCAATCCTTCATGGGATCGCTCGACGTCGTCGCCGCCGATATCAACCGGGATGGCCATCCCGACCTCGTGGCCTCGAACACGGGCGCCAATTACGAAGGAACGGCCCTCTCCTACTTCCGGAACCTGGGTAACGGCACCTTCGCGCCGCAGGTCCTGGCCCCGGCCGCGACCGGGTCCCTGCGCGGACCGATCGGGCTCGCGGCCGCCGACTTCACTGATGACGGCTGGTCCGACATCGCGGTTGCGCTCTACGGGTTTCCGGGCACCACGGTGGCCTTGCTCGCCAATAACCGGGCGGGCGGATTTGCACCGCCCGTCTTCTTTCCGACCGGCGCCCGCGCCTACAAGCTCGCCACCGGCGACCTCGACCAGGACGGTCTGCCCGATCTCGCCGTTGCCTGTGATGAGCAGCGGCTCGTGATCCTCATGAACTCGGGTGGCACAGGCTTCGCTCCGCCGGTCGTCCACCAGGCCTTCGAACCCACCATCTTCATCGAGCCGGCGGTTGCGCTCGCCGACTTCGATCGCGACGGCGACCTGGATGTGGCCTCCGCGATCTTCAGGAGCCCACTCAACCCCGAACACGGCGGAGCGGCCATCTTCGTTAACCTCGGCGGCGGCAACCTCGCCGATCCCGTGGCCACCGAGACCGGGGCCGGAGGCGTCGACCTGGCCGTGGCCGATGTCACGGGCGATGATTGGCCGGATCTACTCTCGGTGCTCGGGTCGAGCCGCGGCTGGAGCGTCGTGCGGAACGACGGCACGGGCGGCTTTCCGAATCTGAGCTACACCTACTACGCCACCGGCGAGCTGCCGTTCGCGATCGAAGTCGGGGACATGGATCGCGACGGAGATCTGGATCCGGTGACCGTCAACCGGTTCTCGCTCGCTGCCAGCGTGCACGAGAACCCGGGCAATGGCGATTTCTCGACCCAGATCGCTTTTCCGGCTGCACCCGCCGGGATCTGGATGGACGCGGCCGACATCGACCTCGACGGCGACCTGGACGTGGCGACGGCCTATCAACCGCTGGCTGCCATCACGGGAGGGATCCGCGTCCTCGTTAACCTCGGCGGAGGCATCTTCGACCCTCCGGCGGATTATCCGTCCCCGCGCGCCGCCCGCGCGGTCAAGCTGCGCAAGCTCGACGAGGACGATCTGCCCGACCTCCTCTGGGCCAACGATTTCCCGCCCTACGACTTCAAGACGCGGCGGAATCTGGGCAACGGCACGTTCGGCCCGGTCGTCAATTGGCCGAACCAGACCTGTGGGAACGGTGACATCGAAGCCGGGGACATGGACGGAGACGGCGACCTGGATGTGTTCCTCGGGGAAAACCTGGCTTGCGTGAACATCCCGGAGAGCGGGCAGCGGATCTTCATCAATCGCAACCGCGGCGACGGCACCTTCGATCCGCCCGTCATCTTCAACTTTTGCTCCGGGCCGGGCAGCATTGCGGTCGCGGACCTGAATGGGGACTCACACCTCGATCTCGCCACCAACGGCGCTTGCGTGGCGCTCGGCAGAGGTGACGGCACCTTCGACTTCCCACAGTTCTACGACACGGACAACGGATCGCGGTTCGTGGTCATCGGCGACTGGAACGGGGACAAGGCGATGGACCTCGCCACGGCTAATATCGGCGGTGATACGGGGGCCGTCGGCCAGCAGTCGCTCGCCGTCCTGTATGGCGTCGGGGATGGCACCTTCCTGCCGCCGGTCGTCTATCCGGGCGCGCTATCGCCGCAGCTGGTGGGCGTGAGTGGGTTGGCGGCCGGCGACGTGGATGGCGACTCCTTCCTCGACCTCATGGTCTCGAACAGTGCTGCCGGCGACGTGTCGTACTTCCGGAATCGCGGGGACGGCACCTTCGCGCCGCACGAACGCTACGGGATCGGTTGGGTTCCCGACGATGTCTTCTTCGGCGACTTCACCGGTGACGGGGAAGGCGATCTGGCGGCCCTGGTCGGCACGCTGCCGAGCTTGGTCCCGAAGCAGCTCACGATCCTGCCCGGCCTCCGGAGCACGACTGGACTCTCGGGGCCAGCGAGCCCGGAAGAGGTGCCGGGAGCCGGCATCCTGCTGCTCGAAAGCACACCCAATCCGTTCCGGGACGGGACGCGCATCTCCTGTGAGCTCGCGGCAGCCGGCCGCGTGCGGGTGACGGTATCGGACGTCCTCGGTCGCCACGTGGCGACGCTGGTTAATGGTTCGCTCTCCGCGGGTAAGCACGTTGCCACCTGGAACGGCCGGAGCGCTGGCGGTGAGTCGGTCGCCCCGGGAATCTACTTCGTGGAGATCGAGTCGGTCGGCCGCCGGGGGGCAACGAAGCTCGTGCGAATCCAGTAGGGGTCGAGTCAACCGCCAAGGAATCCTGGCATGCCCTGCCGTATAGGCAGGGCATGACCTGGATCGTGCCGTGGAAAAGAACGAGGCCGCGGCTCAGCCAGCTCCACCGGTCTTCCTTGGGAGTTGTGTTCTGGATCATCGCTGGTCAAACCCTGCTCTGCTTCCCGATTGCATCTTCGCCTTCGCACCTTCCTTCAGAGGGCACCACACCCCCAGCGTCCCCCACCATCGCAAGCTTTGCCGACCCACCGGCAGCGGATTCCGCCACCGCGACGGGCATCCGCCTGCGAGTGCCCTCGGTCAAAGTAACCGTTTGGGAGGATTTCCACGGCGTGGTGCGCTGGACCACCAGCAGGAGAAGTATGCCCGACCTCAAAGTTGGAACCCGAATCCTCGGGGAGCTGGCGATCGAAGTAGCCACCGAGACGGCGGAGCACGGATGGACCCCGACGCACCGCCTCATGGCATTCAAAGATGGCAATGTGATCTCGGCTCTCGTCGGCTCCGACGAGGCGCAACCCATCGCCGGAGCTCAATTGGATCTGTATGCGGTAATTCCCCAGTCTCAAGTCGTCCATTTCTGTAGCATGCAAACGACCGGAGCACATGGGACGACCTCCTTCGATCTTTCTTCGCTTCCTTCTCGCCTTCCGAACTCGGACTTTCGCTCGACGAGGAATCACTGGCTCCTGATCTCGCGAGTGAGCGGAGAATTCGATGTGGCGATGCTCCCGGAGGCGATCCCGAAAGCGGCGTCCGCGATTCTCTGGACGGATCGTCCGGCCTACGCTAGGGGTGAAACCGTCCACTTCCAGATGCTGGGCCTTCGGGGCCCGCCGCACGCGATGCTTCCCGCGGCGAGCGAGCCCATCGAGATCCACGTGGAATCGCTGTCGCCCGACACCCAGGTCGGACGTCGCGCATTCGCCTCCTGGGAGACCACCCTCACGACCGACAGCTTCGGAAAGTCGAGCGGCGCGTTCGTTCTCCCACCCTCAGTCATGGAGGGGGACTGCACCCTTTCGGTTACGTCCATGGATGCGAACCGAAGCCTGAGAGCTCATACCTCGGCCCAGATCTGCGCATTTGCCCCGGCAAGCTTCGAACTATCAGTCCGAGCAAAGAAAAATGAGGCCATTGCCGGCGACACGCTCGAAGTCGAGGTGACCGCTCGTACTCCGCAGGGGTTGCCGGTCGAAGGTTTCCTCTCGTGTGCAGTCGACCAGGTCGAGATGTATAGACAATTCCGCCGCCCGGGAAGTCCCATCTCGCAAGGCTGGTACGGTCCAGAACAAGGATTGTTCCGGGTAAACGATTTAGGAGCGCGGCGTCACATCGCCACCCTTGATGCACGGCTCGACGCCCAGGGAAGAGCCACGCTTCGCATCCCGACTCCAACGCCTGAGCCGATAGTCGAGTCTCACTATACTCTCCCCGGCCTGATCATCCAGATCAGAGCCGACGACGGTGCCGGGACGCATCGCACGGAGGTGCTCGAAGTGCCTCTCTTCCCCGGCGACGCTTGGTGTGTACCGCGCGTGGAAGGGAAGGCGTCGGCTCATCGCCGGCGATCAGTGGCAGGCAGGTCCCTATCCTCAGGGTCGACAATACCCATCGACCGGCACCCGGGCCCGTGTTCTTCCGGTGGAGCTTCAACAGGAAGAACCTGCCCTTCTGTCCGGATCCGGAACTCGTCGTGGCCCAAGGCCAGATCGCAACCATGGCCAATGCCGTTGCTTACATTCCAACGCCGGCGGCCGGCGGTGCTGAAGACTTGCATGTGTGGGCGGATCCCGACGCCCGCAGCGCGTCGCGGATCTTTTTCTCGGGGGAAGCGAGCGCCAATCCGCGCGTTGCGACGTCTCCCGAGAGCGCTCCCGATGGAAATGCTCTGTGGATCGCCCTCGATCGATTGCAGTACTCGCCAGGCGACACGGCGCGAATCTTCCTTTCCCCTGCTCTCCGCAGAACCCCTGGCATGCTATGGTTGGTCGACGATTGGATGCGTCAACCGCTCCAGCTCTTGCCGGCAGGGAGCGACTCGATTGTGACCCTGCCAGTCGCGGAACAACACATTCCCAGCAAGCTCCTGATCTGGTCGCCGATCGGAGCCCTGATGGACGAGTCGGCCCTGGCTGGAGAGAAAAGCGTCTCTTACGCGACGGGCGATTTGCTCATCGGCCCCAATCGATCCCCATTAGATGCGGGCGAACTGATGCATCGCATGGTCGTGGCCCCATCCTATCGGTTCTTCAATGTGGAGATCAGGACGGACCGCGAGGCGTACGCGCCAGGAGACTCGATCGCACTGTTCGTGCGAACCACCGATGGCCGGGGATTTCCGGTGGAGGCGGCAGTCACCGTGCAGGGAGTAGATGAAGCGGTGTATGGCTTCGAGCCGGATCACATCGACCTGCGTCAACACTTCTATCGGCTGCTAGCGACCACCGATGGCATCGGCGGTTGCGGAGTATGGAAACCTCCCCTGCCACTCCCACCGATCCTGGCTAGCCTTCATCCCACGGCCTTTTGGTTCCCGAAACTGCGTACGCACGCCACAAATGGTCGCGCTGTCATTCGGACCAAGCTTCCTGACGAAGTAGCTCGCTGGCGGATCACCGTACGCGCGGTCGATCGACGCGGGCGTCTGGCAGAAACCAAAGCTCACCTTATGACCATCAGTCCACTCAGCGTTCGCTCTGGCCTTCCCCGTTTCGCTCGTGCGGGGGATCTTTTCGACTTCTCAGTCTGGGCGGACAACACCACGCGCCGCCCTCTCGAAGTCGATCTGAGTTGGCAGATCGCGGGCGATTCCATGAGCGTGTCCCCCAGCCGGGCACACGTTCGTGCGGAGCCCGGTCGGAGCGCCATGGCGAGCTTCACGCTCGCGGCTCATCGATCAGTAGAGATTCCCCCCAATCTGACCGCCCAGGCAGGTAGGTTGCGATACCGGGTTGGCCCCGAGTTTCACGTGCTCGACCCCACCACGGAAATGGCGAGTGCCCGACGCGAGCCGATCGACATCACGCTCACCTCCCTCCTCGGGGGCGTGCGCGAACGGTTGTTCGATCCGGAAGCCCGGACTTACCGGGCTTGGGATGCGGAAAACCTCCGAGCCCACCTGGCTCTGGCCGATGGCTACTCGCTGCTTGCCCAACAGGACCGATGGGACGGTCTCATCCCCGAACCCTCGCCGCCGGACAACTCATGTGGGAATCCAGCATTTTGGGCGGCAGAAACCCTATTTCGGCACCATTTCTCTTCCTATATGGCCTCGAATGCCGCTCGCTTGGCCGTGGACTGGGAGGCCGGCGCGAATCGCGGCTGGCCCATCGGAAGTCAGCGCGAGCGTGAGCGAATCCTCGATTGGATGCAGACGAATGCCGGTGATCCTGAGATCGACCCGGATACGCGCGTCGAGATGTTGCAAGCGATGATGCAAGCGGGGCTCGATCCAGGGCTCGCCCTCGAGCAGGCATGGACGGCACGAGACAGCCTGAGCCCGGGCAGTTGCGCCCGCCTAGCGCTTTGCTTGGGAG
>Ga0105340_1001446_pt1 | contig 10629 bp, 11 predicted proteins | sample EasRivMeERMLT700_FD_89676 | JGI IMG/M metagenome (GOLD analysis project Ga0105340, IMG submission 89676) | Soil microbial communities from meander-bound floodplain in the East River, Colorado, USA - East River MetaG ERMLT700 | ecosystem: Environmental > Terrestrial > Soil > Floodplain | place... | reverse complement strand
GCTTTGAGCGTCATTGCCATGGGCTTCGCCGGCTTCGGATTCCTGACACCCGTCTTCGGCGCGATTACCCAGGAAATCATCGACGTTCTCTGCGTCCTTAACGCCCTCCGCGCCGCAGTTCCTCCCCGGCTCTTGACCGATTTCTAAGGTTCTCGACGTGGCAAAGACGTATGCGATTGATGGTCCGATTCGCTTTTGTGCTCGTTTGTAACCCCCGCGACGGCGTTGTGAATGCCCTCCGCATAGTGCGTTAACTCGACGTAAGCGGCCACAAACTCTCGTCCCGCTTCAACATCCTTCGTTGCAAGTTTCTTTTTCGCGACCACATCTTTAAACCGTCTTTCAAGCCCGGCGCCAACTTCATTCCGAAGCCCTTTCGAAAGGGACTCGATCGATCCTGTTTCGACAGCCTTATCAACCGCCGCGATTGCTGGATCGACTTTGGTTCCTGCGGGCTTGAGCCCGGTATAAGCAGCGCCTTCTCCGGCGCGATGCAGCCTGACCAGCGTTTCAAAAAAGAACATGTCCGCCACTTCTTTGGCTTCCGTCCCCAGTTTGCGGACAGCCAGCACTTTTTTGAAAACCGTTTCGATTTCCGCCTCATGCTCGTGCTTCACCCAGATGACTGCGCTCTTCACGTCGCTACTTTCGAGCGCCTTCCGGCCGGCTTGCACCACCGGACCATCCAGCGTGTCGCAGTGCGCGAATGCGCACACAGGCAACCAGACTGTCGCCACCATCAAACTAAAATGCTTTATCATTCTCATAATTAACTCCTTTCGTTGAGACTCTCACGCCGCCTCTGCCAACGGCAACGGCTCAACCATGATGCTCTCAGCTAATTGCATGGCCACACCCAATCGCGCATTGCAGACCTGCAAATCACATTGGCCTGGCAACTCAACAACTTGATCACCTGATCCTCGCAAAATCCAATCTCCCGCAGCCGCCGCACGGTCTCCGGTGATCCCAAATGCTGTCGGATTCGTACCCGCATCCCCGCTGGCACTTTTGATAACGGACAAATCCCGTAACACTCGCAGCCAACCGCCGCAGCCGATTTCCCGTTCACCAGCGTGTCCATCTTTCTTATGTTAGCATCGTAGCGTTACTCGCTGGCGGCTACGCCTTCTTTGGCGCACGCTCGACTTTTCTTGCGGTATCCCGATTCCCACGCACTTCACTCCACACTTCCCGATACCTCACGGTTTTCGGAGTCGGAAGAAGCGGTCCGCTTCGCTTGCCGGGAACCTTACGACGTATCGCGACCCGTTCGTCTCTGCCGCCCGGTCGACGAACTGCCAGTCGGGCAACTTCAAATCCGTCGTTTGTTCCAAAACGTAGTCGACGGCTCTCGAAGGCCACTCCACCTGCACCCCGCCTCCTGCAGTACGCTTCACGCTCGCAACAGGTCCAAGGTTCGTCGCAGCCATGTTCATGTAGATGTTCAATTCCTCACGCCCAAACAGGACTTTCTGCTCTTGCGCTTCGTACAAGCTGTACCATCGCGCTTTCGCTTCCCCGGACGGCGGGTACGCTTTGATCAGGATCGTGTTGGCGTCGTTGTTCGGCTCTCCCTCCCACCCAAACTGGACTCTCCCGCTTGCATCGCTCGTTCCTGAAAAGATCTCTCGCGCGATGTCCGTCCGCTGGCTCACCAGCCAAACTCGCACCATGGCATTCACAATCGGATTCTCCGGCCCGTCCGAAAACAACCACACCCGGGTCGCGGCCAAATTTGGCAAATGCCGGCTCAGCGGGAAGACATTGCGAAAACCCGCGTTGATCATTGCACTCGACACGTGCGCAAAGCGCACACGCGTCAGGGTCTCGGCGTGTGTCAGGTAGAAAGTGAAAGTCAACAGCGGATCAGTCCAGTAATCCGGATGCTGTGACCAGTAGGGGTCGGCCACGGGCTCCCAAGGAACAAATTGAACATTCTGCACGGGCGCGACTCCCGTCGTGTCCGACATCACACTCAGACTGTAGTACTCGCCGCTCCCTCCGCCGAACACGTGCGCCATTTCATGCGCCACGGTCAGAACCTGTGTCACGTAATCCCGCAGTTGATCATCTTCCGCCGGTGCGTTCATCAGCTCGTTCCGGTTGTGAATCGCAGCCCAGTACATGCCCGCCGACACCCCGGCGCCGTTCGTGGCGAAGCTCATGTGACCACCGTGCGATGGATAAGACTGCGCATAGCTTGCCATCGCCCACACTTCATAGTTGCCGCCTTCCGGCAGCTCCCCTGGGTAATAACCGTGCAATCTGTCCAAATCGTTCGTCACCGTCACGTCTGTGGCCGGGTCGAAGTCAAACCGCCGGATCGTGTTTTTGGAAAAAATGGTATTCAAGTCCTCAACATACAGCGCCAGTCGCGACCGCAACTCCCCGGCCGCGTAGGGCGCAGCCAGCTCCGGCTCGAGGAAGAAACGAAACCGATGGTGAACCGCGTTCGTCTGCCCGCCGCAAGTGATCGCCATCCCCCAAAGCAGAACCAAACCACAAATCTTCATTCAACCCCACGCTAAACCTGCCTTCCAAACACGCAAGCGACCATCCTCCCGGTTGCTCGCAGCCCGCATTCGCCCGAGCGCCAACGGAATTTGTGCATCAATATGAAAAATCGACGGTCTCGGCTCGTCAAATGACTGTGAAAGTCTTTTCGATCTTCGGGCTCTTCGGGTTGTTGGCTTTCAGCAATGCGTATGCGGAGCCAGAGGCCATCCCTTTCTTCGTGCAAACAATCGTCGCGACAAGCCACGAGCAGCCGCACGATGACGGCAAAACGAAAAAGATCGGCCCGCAGTTGCGCAAAGACCTGTCGCCGGTTTTTCAATGGAAACACTACCGCGAAGTCACTTGCCAAAAGATCGAGCTTAGACAGGGAAAGGTTTCACGAATCCAGCTGACGGCCGAGCGCGAACTGGAACTGCAAATCAAGAATGAGGCGCAACTGGAACTTCGGCTGTTCCGGGACCGAAAGTTGGTCCGAAAGATAACGGAATCATTGTCTCAACGCCGTGTCATCATGGGCGGCGATCGGGACAACGACGAGGCATGGTTTGTGGTCGTCCGCCGAGACAAGCCTTCGACCGAGTAGTCCGTCTTTTTTACTGCCTTGGCTGCTGTTTCTTCAACCTTCGCTTTGCGAGATCAACCAGAACCCCTCGCAAAACACTCCCACCACCAAAGGAAACCATCCGCCATGGGCGACCTTCAGTGCATTCGCGCTGAAGAATGCCAGCTTGATGACAAGAAAACCGCCAGTGGCCAGTAGGTATTCCCCGGCAGAGGTTGTTCAAGTCGAGCGCACGATTGTTTGTCGGTATGCCAGATATGAGCCGCATTCCCACGTCACACGTCGAGAGTCAAAATCTCACCCTGCGAATGCACTGCCGACGCCTTACGCGATTGATGAACGCCTTCAGTAAGAAATTGAGAACTTTCAAGCTGCGGTGGCGCTGAACTTCGCGTATTACAATTTATGCAAGTTTCACAATGCCTTGCGAATGACTCCCGCAATGGCCGCGAACGTGGAGAAAAGCCAATGGACGGTCGCGGAACTTGTCCAACGCTGTGGCGAATAAGGAATACATCGAACGATTGCAAATGGTGATTCGGCACTTTCACAAGTGCGATGCCGAACACTTTGGCACTCAGCCGGTCAAAGAGGTCTTTGGCGGTCAAATCGTTTGGGAAGGCGACGTTGAAGTTTTCAACGTGACTGGGCACCCGCGAGCCAAACGCGCCTACGCGTGGAGCCAGGATCAAGGAACGCCACAAGAGAAGTTTACTGCCGTGTTGGAGATTCCACCGGTCAAGTCCGCGCTGGATGCGGTTAAGGTGTCGATTGTGGCGGATTTGAAAAAGCTAGGGCCGCACTATTGATTGCGGGTGTAGTTTTGGTTTCTGCTCAAACTGGCAAATTGGGACACCGCCGCGCAAAACACTGCGGCATCGATGCTTCCGCGTCCCCCATCTCACTCGCACTTTCTCACCTGCTTCTCGCTCCTTGTTAGCCCTCGACTCTCGTCGCCCGACGCTCGCCCCTTGTATCTCTTCGCGGCAGAGTTGGATGCAGTGAACCAGCTTTCGGAATCTGAAAGAGCGACGTTCGCCGCGTTGAATGTCAATATTCGCGTATGCGAATATCCTCGGCCGTGCTAGAGACAACCGTCGCGGCTTCACCAGGCCGCAAGCGTGCGGCACTGAACCTCCTGCTAGGGAACGTGCAGATGATCACTGCAACAGCGGGGTTGCTCCTCCTGTAGCATTTCGCTTGCGCGCATCTCCCGCGGCCGCTTCTCGATCTGGGGCGTAAGGGACCCGAACTTATGGCACAGTATTCATACTCAGTTTCGAATTCCTGCGTCCTTTTTCCGCTTCCCGCGTCTTTATCAGCGAATGACAACTACACTAAACAGTGCAGATCAAGAGGCGGTGCGAGAGTCCGTTCGCCAAAACTACGGAAAAATCGCGGTCGAGAACCGCAGTTGCTGCGGTCCAACCTGCTGTAACGGCGTGGCAGGATCGCCAGCGGACAAGCTGGGCTACTCAGCGCAGGACACGAAAAATGTCCCCGAAGGCTCGAATCTCGGGCTCGGCTGCGACAATCCGTTGGCAATCGCCTTCCTGCGGCCGGGGCAGACGGTGCTGGACCTTGGCAGTGGCGCTGGCTTCGACTGCTTCCTCGCGGCCAAAGCCGTCGGGCCATCCGGCAAAATCATCGGTGTGGACATGACCCCGGAGATGATCGCCAAAGCTCGTCGGAACGCTGCCAACGGCGGTTACGAAAACGTCGAGTTTCGCATTGGTGAAATCGAACACCTCCCCCTCGCCAACGCGTCCGTCGACGTGATCATCTCCAACTGCGTGATTAATCTGTCTCCGGACAAGCGAAGCGTAATTCAGGAGGCGTTTCGGGTGCTGAAGCCCGGCGGACGATTGGCGATATCCGATATCGTAGCCACTCAGGAATTGCCTGAAGAGGTGCGCAACAACCTCGCGCTCTATTCGGGCTGCATGGCCGGCGCGACCCCCATCCATGAACTGCGAAAGCACCTCAGCAGCGCTGGCTTTCGCGACGTGAGAATCGAGGAGAAGCCCGGAAGCCGCGAATTCATTCGCGATTGGGCCCCGGAACGGAGTATTGAAAACTACGTGACTTCGGCGACCATCGAAGCGACGAAGCCTCTGTGAACGCAGCTCTCGAAACCGTTTGGACGGATGTAGCCTCAAAACTTCGGGGCTACATCCGCACCCGCGTGCGCGATCATGCCGCAGCTGAGGACATTTTGCAGGACGTCTTCGTGAAGGCGCATAGCCGCATCGCGCAACTGAAGTCACCTGAAAAGCTGGAAGGATGGCTGTTCCTCATTGCTCGAAATGCCGTGGCAGACCACTACCGGAAATCCAGATCGCACGAGGAATTGTCCGCGGACCTGGCGACAGAAGCGCAGGATCCGGAGTTTGAGAACGCCTGCCAATTGCGCGCAGCCTTTCGCCGTATGATCGAGGAGTTGCCCGCGCCCTACGGCCAGGCTCTGACGCTCACGGAGTTTGAAGGCCTCACCCAAAAGCAGCTTGCCGAGCGTCTTGGAATATCGCTCTCCGGCGCGAAGTCCCGCGTCCAGCGCGGCCGCGAGAAGCTGAAGGGGGCATTGCTCGACTGTTGTGAGTTTGAGTTTGACCGGCGTGGGAAGATCATCGATTGCGCGCCAAAAAACCAAGACTGTTGTCGGACTGAATGATCAGGACCAAGACTGGCCGATCCTTATTCAGTCAGATGATAGGCGGCAACAACCCTCAGCTTGAACAGGCGGGCACCGTGTCAGGTCGTAATCCGAGATCTTAAATCGTAATTCGCAAATATTCTCGCCTAAGAGCCTGTCCCTTCCCGTCTCCATTCGCCTTGATAGTCCAGCGGTATCTCCGTAGATTTCCACCCCGTGAGAAAACTCAAAACATCCATTGTTGTTTCAACAGCGATGTTGGCAGCAGCTCACGCCTTTGCGACGCTTGAAGTCGCTCCCACCCGCAACTCCGAAGCCGCCGAAGCGCAGTCACAGGAAACTGTGAAGCTTGCGGTTTCGGGAATGACCTGACCGGTTAATTGCGTAAAAAAAGTGCGGTCCGCACTTGAAAAAACTCCGGGAGTGGTTAGCGCCGAAGTCACCCATCCTGACAAGGCTGTGGTGACTATCAAAAAAGGCAAGACTGACGCCGACAAACTTATCGCCGCAGTGAAGAAAGCCGGGTACGGCGCTTCACTGGAAAAAGATAAGAAGTAAGCGCTGCCTTCAGCGCAACCAGGTGCCGGTGACTTCCACGCGAAGCTCACTTACGCAATTGGTGTGCGCGGGCGCTTTCATGGCTATGAACAACTGGCCGCCTGAAACGTATCGGACGCTGGCGACAGTCGTCGTGCTCCTCCTTTTGTTGACGTGGGAATCGCTAGCACCTTTCTTCATCCAGTTTACTCGCACCCCTGCTGCCCGGGCGAGACACGCGCTGCGGAATCTCGGTCTCGGAGGATTGAATGCGGCTCTCAACGGGCTCGTCTGTGTCGGCCTGTGGCTGGCCGTTGCGCATTGGGCCGAGCAACACAGATTCGGTTTACTTCATTGGGTTAAGTTTCCCACCTGGGCACATCTGCCAAGCGCCTTTATCCTGCTCGATCTCTGGATGTACGGCTGGCATCGAATGAATCACCGAATTCCTTTCCTGTGGCGCTTTCATCGGGTCCATCATTCCGACCCGGCAATGGATGTCACAACTGCGAGCCGGTTTCATGTGGGAGAAATCACGTTGTCGTGCGTGGCGCGCCTTCCGATCATCGCTCTGCTTGGCGTCGGACTTCTGGAACTGGTCCTTTACGAGACTGTCATGTTCGCCGTGGTGCAATTGCATCACGCCAACATCAAACTGCCGGGCTGGCTGGAGCGTGGCTTGCGGCTCATAATCGTGACACCGTATATGCACAAAGTGCATCACTCGGACTGGCAGCCTGAGACCGACTCCAACTATTCGTCTCTCTTTTCCTTCTGGGACCGCCTCTTTCGCACTTTCCGCCTTCGCGAACATCCACACACTTTGCACTTCGGGTTAAACGAATTCGCCGCGCCCGAACATCAAACACTCAAAGGGCTAATCATCACGCCCGCGCGGCGGATAGAGCATCGTTCCCTGCGATGATTGTGCCGGGCGCACGGCCTCGTCTTCTGACCGTCAACGATTGGCACTTGCGTTAGCCTGCGTCGGCCGGCCCACACTTTTAAAAGGCCTGGAGCTGTCAGGCGCCACATTCCTCCACCCTGCTAACCGACTGATCATTCGACAACCGATTGCAGTTGGGTCACTCCGCCTTCAGTCTACGAGGAGATCGCGTGCTGATGTGAATCTGCGTCATGGCCAGGGCGATGGCATCAAACATGTCCGTCCGAGGATGCTGAGGCAACCAAAGCTTGCGCTTAGGAGGCAGGAGAGGACCGAGCTCCTGCGGAAACCACGATGCCAATGTCTGGGCGAAGTGAAGCATGCGGTCCAATACCGTGAGTTGTCTCTCTTGAAGACGCTGGCCATGATGTGAGAATAAAAGTGAGAATAAGACTGGCAAGAAAAAAGGGTGAATTGACGGGCTTTATTTGACTAAAAAGAGGTGAAACGAAACGAGGGTTCGATTCCCTTCACCCGCTCCATTGATAATCAAGGCCTTGCACAGTTGTGCAGGAACTCTGTTCGTTTTTCAATCGCATTTTCGCGCAGTTCCTGGCGGTTCAGTCCATTAAATTCCTGGGGCGAGAAAGTGAGGATGCGATGAAGAGATTACGGCAAGGCGGGAGTTGGTTCTGGTTGAGGCAATGGGAAGGGACGCGAGAAATCGAGGTGCCGAGATCCGAGTGCTCTCGGACTAAGTCGTATGCCCGGCCAGGGTGATGATGTACCATTTGCCATTCTTTTCTCCGATCAGAAAATTCCTTCCAACGCGCCCATTCGAGGCTTCCTGCTGGATTCGCAGCATCTTTCTTGGAAACAGACTATAACGAACCAGGCTGGCGGGTTTGGCGTGTTGAATCTTCATGATCTCGATCAGCTCCCTGTCTGGAATGTCCCGAACTTCCACGTCAATGGTTTCGCCTCTCAATAAGATCTCCACCTGGTCCCGGTTTTCTTGCCGAAGTTCGGGAGTATTGAAACGTCCTTCGATGAAGAAACAATCAACAAAGGCGTCTGCGTTTTTGGCGCGTATGGCTTCCCATAGTTTGGATTTCAATTCCAGAATCTGCCGGTTTTCACCCTCTCGCGTCACCGGAGCGTTCGCACTCCTGTCCGCGGAAGGCGGAGTTGACGACCGAGGAGGGGTATCGGCTGGCGGTCGCGGAGAGCGCTCCGACTTGCGGGCCACTTCGTCGTGTTGCCGGCGCAGGCCATTGACGGCGCGAATGAGGTTCGACCCGAACGCCAACACGACGAGACCGGAAATGATCAGGATCGCGATTGACAGTCGGCGATGCGGTTCCCGTCTGAATAGCGAAACAGCCGTAGAAAGTGCGCACGCAAAACAGACGACGAAGATTGCGACCACGAAAATACCGCCGACCAGGATCCATCCCCAGCCACCCGACCGGTTGATGTTCTCGGCGGCAAACACCAGCAACAGCGCAGCGGCAGCCCCACCCACCAACAGCATCGCGAGCAGGGCGACCGTGATCCAGAAGAATACTGGGGCACGACTCGCCGGCTTCCCAGGTGTCACTGAATGCTGATTCATATTTCTGCGAAGTTTCTTCTGCCGGCCTGATCAAGCGATTGCTGTGCCATAGTCCTGGCGTTGCGGGCCCGATCACTGGATGAGAGCAGGCGCTTCGGGTAACAGGATGTCGAACCATTGGACGGTCGTCCTTAGCACTTTTGGACCCAGGAACTGGGTGACGTCGGACATCGGGGCGTATGATTATCTTGGAGAAAATCGACGGGCACTCAACCCGTCATTCCTTGCTATTGGGAACTAAGTCGATAGAAGCGTGAACCCGCGTTGGCCGGAACGGTCACGGAAATGTTCCCGTTGTTGGTTGTTCGTGACTGTAGAACACCTGACCACAAAACGCGCACGCGAGAACCACGCGGGAGCGTTGGTCGTCTGGTCGACACTACCCCATTTCGGTCGAACGTATTGGTCAAGCGCTGGGCAAGCCACCGGAGTTCATCCAAAAACTGACTCGAGAAGCGCCGGAATTGAATCGTTTGGACGAAATTTTCGCCACGGCATGATTCGACGCGGTGCTGCTTTCAAATCTGCCGAATTCCCCTTTCATCGCTATGTTGTCCTGTCCGACCCGGACGGCACAGGGAATGCCTCCTTTCGCGCGACGCTGGCTGACGGATGAAACGAAGATTGTCTGACAGGAAAATTATTTCCCGCGTGTGCCTTCCCAGTCGAGGGTTTGCCAGTCGCCGGACCGGTCGGATTCGACTTTGCCTTTGACGGTGTCGCCGGTGATTTTGCCTTTGTATTTGGCGGTGACTTTTCGGCCGTCGCGCTCGCGGATGACTGTGAAGCTGATTTCGTCGCCGGCAATTTTGCCGTCCTGGATTTGGGTTTCGTTTTCGTTGCGAACGGTGGCGCCGGTCAGTTTGTCGCCATCCTGTTTTAGCTTGAGCGTGCCTTCGATACGGTTGCCGTCGCCGAGGATGAGCACGGTGTTCCAGTTGCCGCTGGCGGCGGCGGCTTTGGCGGTGTCGCGTTTGGCATTCCAGTCGAGCGCGCGGGTTTCGCCGTTGACGTCGAATTCGGCTTTGCCGGTGATTTTGTCGCCGGCGAGTTTGCCGGAATATTTGATCACGAAGGCCTGGCCGTTGAATTCGCGATTCACTTTGAAGGTGATGCCGCCGTCTTTGAGCGAGCCGTCAGTGATTTCCGCTTTGCCGAATTGGTTGGTGTAACTGCCGGTGAGTTTTTCGCCGTCTTGTTTGAGTTTGAGGATGGTTTCGCCATTTTGTCCGGCGAGGGACCATTTCCAGATGCCCGCGGCGTTCGTACCGCCGCCAAAAGTGGTGAAAGACGCGAGGCCGAGGACGGCGAAGATCAACATGAAACGTTTCATAATTCCAATGCTTTGGATGGCCTTGGAAATCGAGCGCGTCCAACACCCACTGTCGCGACCGGCAATTGATTCAGGGTTGACCAGCGCTTGAATCTTCGGCTACGGGCGCACTTTAAATCCGCAGCGAAAAATAGGAAGCGTTTTTGCGTCAAGAGAGCAAAAAAGTGGGCTCAGTGCAGTAAAAGTGCAGTAAATTAAGGCCAATCCCATGCTCGAACAAACTCCAGGCAGTTCGGCTCGTCATCCCACGACCGCGCTTTGACACTTCGAAGGGCGCTGGTTTGTGACGCTCTTGGTTGTTGCCAGGAAATGATCTATCTCGCAGCCTCAAGGTACTCAGATGGTCGAGAAGGATTGTGAAACTGCCCTCCAGAAAATCCCAACGGGATTTCGTCACTCAGCACGTTTGGACGCCTTGCTCCCCGCCCTGCAAAGGAGATGTGTGATTGCACTGAAGGGTGGATCATCCGCGCGCACCCGAATGCATTGTTCGATGCTCAAGACATATGCCGCGGCCGCCTTG
>Ga0105340_1001441_pt1 | contig 10651 bp, 8 predicted proteins | sample EasRivMeERMLT700_FD_89676 | JGI IMG/M metagenome (GOLD analysis project Ga0105340, IMG submission 89676) | Soil microbial communities from meander-bound floodplain in the East River, Colorado, USA - East River MetaG ERMLT700 | ecosystem: Environmental > Terrestrial > Soil > Floodplain | place... | reverse complement strand
CGGACCACGGCCCGAACCGACTCAGCGCCGTTGCGGTGGCCCTCAACCCGCGGCAGATTGCGCTCCTTCGCCCAGCGTCCATTGCCGTCCATAATCACAGCCACGTGCTTCGGCAAGGAACCCTTTGCCTGCGCGCTGAGCTGGACGGAATGGGAACTCATGAGTTCGTCATTCTAAACAAATATCGTCTGTTCGCGCGCGGGACCGACTGAGACGATGGAGAGCCTTGCGCCAGTCACCTCCGCGAGGGCCTCGAGATACGTGCGGGCGCGCGGGGGGAGGTCCTTCCATTTACGGGCGTTGGTCGTCGGGGTTTTCCAGCCCACGAAGTCGATATAGACCGGCTCGCAACGGCCGAGCAGGTCGATATCGTTGGGCACATAATCGAACTGCTGCTTGCCGACGCGGTAGGCGACGCACACGCGAATGTTGTCGAGTGTGTCGAGTCCATCGACATTCGTAACGGCAAGCTCATCGATACCGTTGACCATCGTCGCGTGACGCGTGGCCACTGCATCGAACCAGCCGCAACGACGCGCCCGGCCAGTGGTTGCGCCGAACTCGCGCCCCATGCTGTGGAGCATGTCGGCGATCTCGGAATCTTCGGTCGGCAACGGCCCCTCACCAACGCGCGTGGTGTAGGCCTTCATCACGCCGACGACGCGGTCCATGCGATGCGGCGGGATACCTGAACCGGTGCAAGCACCCCCGGCGGTGGTGTTTGAGGATGTAACAAATGGATAGGTGCCGTGATCGATATCGAGGAACGTGCCCTGTGCGCCTTCGAAGAGAATGTCTTTGCCACGGCGGTTTGCCGTGTGCAGATAAACGACGGTGTTCGTGACGTACGGGGCGAGCTTCTCGGCGGCGCGGCGGTAAGTCTCGTGCACTTTCGCAAACGAGAGCGGCCTTGCCCCGAAGGCCTTCAGGATCTCGTTGTTCTCTTTGATCTTCGCTTTGAGCTTTTCCTCAAATGCTTTCGGCTTGATCAGGTCGATCATTCGCATTCCGGTGCGCGCGGCTTTGTCGCCATAGGCGGGACCGATGCCGCGCTTGGTGGTGCCGATTTTGTTTTTGCCCTTGAGAATCTCGCGCTGCTCGTCGAGTTCGCGGTGGTACGGCAGGACGATGTGCGCCGTTTCGGAAATGAAGAGGTTATCGTCGATTTTAATGCTGAGCTTTTCGAGGCCGTTGATTTCATCGACAAGACCGACAGGATCGATGACAACGCCGTTGCCGATGACGCACACTTTGCCTTTGCGGAGAATGCCCGAAGGGATCAAATGCAGGACGTACTTTTGCTTGCCGATAAAAACCGTGTGTCCCGCGTTGTTACCGCCCTGCGTGCGCACGACGACATCGGCCTCACCGGTGAGCACATCGATGATTTTGCCTTTGCCTTCGTCGCCCCACTGGGCGCCTACCAAGATCGTATTTGCCATAGCTGGTGCGGCGCGTTGCCGCTCCGTAATTTCGCGACCGCGACAATAAAAAGCCCCGAATTAGGATTCGGGGTAAAGCGCACGGTCTTTACGGGCGCAAATTAGGGATGCGAGGTTTTGATGTCAATTCAGCAAAGACGAGTCATTTCGGTTCCGCGACAAGGTTTGTAGGATTGGCCGCGCCGATGAATTGCGAAGAGGCTCGAATCGCGCACCCCGCTTCGGTTTCACCAACGTCTCAGTTTGCGATAAAGCCAGCGTTGCGGAATGCGGTGATGCTCTCGCCGGTCAATTGATCGATTTCCGCAAAAAGTTCGTCGTCCGCTGCCTTGAAGTTGAAGCAGGTCTTGCCCTGCATGCGGGCCTTCAATTTTGCAGACATAGCATCCGCCAGCTTTGCGTTGCCGGCCACGCCCATGAGGTGATAGCTGACGTAGCCTTTGCCGATCTGGACCCACGCGACGGGGATGATCGGCTTTTTCATTTTGCCGCCCCAGGCTTTGAGCGTGGCAGGACCGGGACTGCCCGCGAGGGAATACGACGTGGACGTATCTTCGTTCACTGACAATGTTTCGGAGTGCTTCTGCAAGAGGGAGCGCAGCCTCGCAAAGATCGATTCGAATTCCGAGGGCATAAGAAGTAGTGCTAGACCCAGCGTTTCAGCCATGCCCAGGCTTCCTGTTGCATGTCGCCGTTGAATTCGTGCGGGGCGTCGTAAAGGCTGGTTTTGATGCGGTCGGGGATGCCGGCTTTTTTGTAGCAGCGCCCGAGTTTGTCGAAAGCAGCGGCGACGCCTCCCGGTTCGAAGAGGCCATCTTTGCTGCCGTTGATCACGAGCAGCGCCGAGGGCATCGCGAGGCTCGCCACGTCCGGATAGTCCATGAGGCGATACAGGCCCGGCACGAGTTTGGTGTGGCCAATGGTGTTGCGGATGTGCCGCTGCAATTGCGCGGGAAATGACGCCATCCAACCGACGGCGACGGCAGCTTTGACGCGCGGGTCGAGAGCGGCGAGGTGCGCTGCGCGTAATCCTCCCACGGAAAGGCCCACACACCCGATGCGCTGCGAGTCGACCTCAGCGCGCGTGAGCAGATAATCGACAGAGCGGATGTCATCCCAAAACATGACGCCGGCCCACGTGAAGCCGGCGGCGAAGATGGTGCGGCCCACAAGTTGTTCATTTTGACTGGCGCGCTGGTTGAAGGCGGCGATACGTTCGCGGGAAATGTCCGCGGGCCGTTCGCGCCAGTCAGCCGGATCATCGGGCAGCAGCATGCGCCGCTCGCCCCAGTAAAACATGTCGATGACGAGCACGACGTAACCCATGCGAACGAGGACGGAGGCGAGAGCGTTACCGCCGTAGTAGGTCGTGCGCCAGTTTTTCAGGGCCGGCGCTTCGCCATCGGTTTCGACCAGTTTCTCTTTGCCCCATAAATAGAATCCGCCGTGATCGTGGAGCGCAACAAGGGCGGGCAATTTGCCGCGCGTGTTTTTAGGCACGAGCAGATAGGCAGGGACGCGAATTGAAGGAGTCGTGTTAAAGTAAATTTTTTCGCGGACGTAGTCGCCGCGATCAACCCTCTCAACGACTTCCGCGGCGGGATCGCAGCGGGGCGGCGAGTAGTGCAGCAACTCGAGGAATTTTTCACGGGCGGTTTGCTTCCAGCGCTTCACGGTTTTGAAGCGGGAGTTTAGAAACGAAAGCGGAAAATCGGCTTTCACCGCCTGGCTCTCGATCAATGGGTAGAGCGAACCGACATCGGAACGTATTGACTCGGAAACAGAGAGGCGGGTGGCTGGGGGCGCTGCGGAGTTGCCGGATGCATTCGTGAGCATGAGGCCGGAGACAACCGTGCCGCTCTGCAGGAGAAAGCCGCGTCGCGAAACTGGGGACATAGACTTCGTCTTTGGCAGAATCCGGAGGCGCCGACAAGCGGAAACGGCGGGCGCACGTATCAGGCAATTTTGCGGCGCGCCGGGACAGCGCGCCCTGCCCGTCGAGAGATCGCGTGAGATAACAAAAAATCGAAGTAACAGGTGTCTTGGATATCTTTCGATATGCCGAGTCTTTATTACTTCGACGCCCCAACGTCGCACACGACCTGCGGCGGTGCATCCAGGGTGTTTACCCCGACCTCTGCGCGCGAATGACATTTTCGTGGACGCAGTCGTTTGATCTTCCAATTTGGGATATCAAAGATAAGAGTCGAAGGATGAACCCCAATTCAAGTGAAGAGTGTAGGAATGCAAAGTGGAAATGCAGAGCCTTCGTTATCGCTGCCGCGGTGGTGAGTCAGTTTTGCGTTACAGCAGCGACGGCGCAGGAGAAGGCGTTTATCGATGGCACCGGGCCGGGATGGCGCGCGCTGGGCAGCGCGGATTTTCTGAACGTGAATTGCGATCCGGACACGTGGCGGTGGACAAACGGGATGGCGTATTGCACGGGCAAGCCCGTCGGGGTGATCCGGTCGCCGAATCTTTCCACGAATTTCGAGATGGTTGCGCAGTGGCGGCATCTGAAGTCCGCCGGCAACTCGGGAATTTTCCTGTGGGCGACGCCGGAGTCGATCAAGGACCTGGAAGGAGGCAAAGGGCGGCTGCCGACGGGGATCGAAGTGCAGGCGCTGGACCACGGTTACACGGAGGAATACGAAAAGCAGACGAAGAAAAAGGCGGACTGGTTCACAACGAACGGCGACGTGTTCCCGACGGGATCAGCCCGCATGAAGCCGTTCGCGCCAACGGCACCGGGCGGGCAGCGAAGTTTCCCGCGCAAGAACCTGAGCAAAGGCGTAGGCGAGTGGAACCATTATTATATACGCGCGATCAACGGGGAGGTGCGGCTGTGGGTGAACGGCGAGGAAGTTTCGGGCGGGACGGATTGCAAACCGGCGTGGGGTTATTTGTGTTTGGAGTCGGAAGGCTCGCCGATCGAGTTTCGGGAATTGCGGATAAGAGAATTACCGTGAGAGGAAGATTTTTACAGAAGATAACGAAGACGGAACGACAGGACGCCGACTTGAGATTCCAAATTGGAATTCTTAGTTTGATTTTGCCCTAAAGGAAAGTTAGGGCCTCGTTACCTCGCCTGCGACGAGGGATGGAGGCTTGCGGTTGCCGGGGATGTTTTGCATAGTCGAGCGGGTAGCGCGTCAAAAGCACCGATGGTCCTGCGCAACGGAAGGCGAAGCAGTTTGTTTAATTGTTTTGTGGGCACGAAAGCCACACGAGCGGGATGTTTGCTGGGTTGCATGGCGTTGCGACTCACTGTTGCGACGCCGAGTCATGCGGCCACAGTGTCCACACCCACGGCTGCCGACGTGCGCCGCGATGCGACAGTGGCGGCGGTGGAAAGAGTGATGCCGGCCGTGGTGAACATCGCCACGGAAACGTTGGTGGAGATCAACGATCCGCTGGAGGATTTGTTTCGCGAGTTTTTCAATCCGTATTATCGGCGGCGCGCGCCGAACACGCAGCACAGCCTTGGCTCGGGAGTGATCATCGACGAGGAAGGGTTCGTGCTAACGAATTATCATGTGGTGAGCCGGGCGAGCCGGATCACGGTGAAGTTGGTGGATGGCCGCGAGTTCGAGGCAGAGCGCGTGAACTTCAGTTCACTGACGGACGTGGCGCTGTTGAGGATTCGGGCATCCAATTACGTCAAATTCGCAGCAGTGAAATTTGCGGCAGACGACGATTTGTTGCTCGGTGAAACCGTGCTCGCGCTGGGAAACCCGTTTGGGCTGGGGGTATCCGTCAGCAAAGGCATTTTGAGTTCGAAGAGCCGCCGGCCCGCGGTTGAGAACGAGCGACTGGACGTGCGCGATTGGCTGCAAACGGACGCGGCGATCAACCCCGGCAACAGCGGTGGGCCGCTGGTGAATTTGCGCGGGGAGTTGATCGGCATCAACGTCGCAATTTTTCGCGAAGGCCAGGGAATCGGTTTCGCGATCCCGGTGAAGCGCGTGTCGGCGGCGATCTCGGAAATTTATTCGCCGGAAGGATTGGAGTCGCTGTGGTTTGGCGCGCGAGTACGGCCGGGCGCGACGCCGTTACAGGTGACGTCAGTGCAGGTGGACAGTCCCGCGGGCAAAGCAGGACTGCGCGCGGGGGATCGCATCCTGCAGGTGAACGGAAAAGCGGCGGGCGGGTTCATGGAGTTCATCGGCGAACTGCGGTCGCTGAAGGACCAGCAGGACGTGGCACTCACAATCGAGCGCGGGACCCAGCGGCGCCAAGTGACAGTGCGGATGGTGCCGGAGAGGCAGTTTTTTAACGCGGAGCTGATCCGGAAGCGGCTGGGGTTATCGTTGCAGGAGTTGACGCCGGAGCTGGCGCAGAGTTTTGGCTTCGCGCGCGTCGAGGGATTGCTCGTGGCCGGAGTGGACGCCGGCGGGCCGGCGAATGCGGCGGAAATTCGGCGCGGGATGGTGATCAGCCGCATTGATGGCGAGGCTGCGACGAGCGTGCTGGCGACGGCGAAACGCCTTTACAGCCGCGCGAAGGGCGAGAAGATGCAGTTAGAGGTGATCCATCCGCGGCGTCGCGGACCGTTCCTGGAGCTGGTGCAAAGCGCGGTGGAGCTAAAATTGCGTTGAGTTTTTGTTGTGTGGCCCGGAAACGGCTGCGTAAACTATCGAGTGAGCCCATGGGTGACGGATTGATGATCCAAGTTGAAAACTTGACGAAGCGTTATGCAGGACATACCGCGGTGACGGACATCTCTTTCAATGTGCGGCGGGGCGAGATCGTTGGGTTGCTGGGGCCCAACGGCGCCGGAAAGAGCACGATCATGCGCATCCTCTCGTGCTTCATGCCGGCAACCTCCGGGACGGTGCGAGTGGCCGATCATGACGTGTTTACCGAAGCCGACGAAGTCCGCCGCAGGATTGGCTACATGCCGGAGAACAATCCATTGCACCGCGACATGCGCGTGCGGGAATATTTGCGGTTTCGCGGCGCGCTCAAGGGACTGGCGCGAAAGCGCTGTCGCGAACGCGTCGAGACGGTCATTCAGCAGTGCGGACTCGCGGATGTGCACCGCAAGATCGTCGGCCATCTTTCGAAGGGTTATCAACAGCGCGTTGGCCTGGCGGATGCGCTGATTCACGAACCCGAATTGATCATTTTAGACGAACCGACGATCGGGCTGGACCCGAACCAGATTCGCTCGGTGCGGCAGTTGATCAAGGACCTGGGACAGAAGCACACGGTGCTGATCTCGACACACATTTTGCCAGAGGTGGAGATGACGTGCACGCGCGTGTTGATCCTGCATAAAGGGCAGATCCTGGCGGCGGACACGACGGAGAATTTGCAAGCGATTATGAGCGACCGCGGACAGGTCGTAGCGGAAATCGCCGCGCCGTTCAGCGAATTGAAAATCTGTTGGGAGCAAATGCCGGAGATCGACCATTTCGACATCGCGCCGACCGACGGCGAGTGGGTGCGCTGCGGGTTGACCGGCCAGCCTGGCGTGGATTTGCGCCCATTGATTTTTGCGGCGGTGTGCGAACGCGGATGGCAGATGCGGGAGTTGACGCGCAGCCGCCATTCGCTGGAAGACATTTTTGTGCGTGTGACGCACGCCGAAAGAGAAGAAGAGTCCTGATGCAAGCCTATCTGACGCTCATTCGCCGGGAATTGGGGTCGCATTTCTGTTCCTGGACGGGATACGTGGTCATCGCGTGCGTGGTGTTTTTGCTGGGGTTCAGTTTCAACGCGTTGATCGTGGCGCTGAATTCGGAACCGACCGACCGGCCAGTCACGGAGGTGTTCTTCAGCAGTTACTATTTTTGGCTGATCATCCTGATCGCCGCGCCGATCATCACGATGCGTTCGTTCGCGCACGAGAAATACTCGGGCACGTTCGAGACATTGATGACAGCGCCGGTGAGTGACTTGCAGGTGGTGCTGGCGAAGTTTACAGGGGCGATGGTTTTTTACGTGCTCATGTGGCTGCCACTGCTGGGGTGCCTGGCGATCATTCGCTATTACAGCGGCACGGGGATGCAACTGGACCCGCAGACGGTGGGAACGGCGTTCCTTGGCATCGTGCTGTTGGGATGTCTCTACACATCGCTTGGGTGCCTGGCGTCGGCGTTGACGAAGAGCCAGATCATCGCGGCCATCGTGAGCATTGCGGCAGGAATTGCCTTCCTGGTGGTGGGTTTCATCGCGATGACGCTCTCGGGGGAAACGGGGCTGCGATCGCAACTGTTCACGCACGTCGGATTGATCGATCACATGAAGGATTTTTCTCGCGGCGTAGTAGACACGCGGCCACTGGTGCTTTACCTGAGCCTCACGGCAATGTTCCTGTTCCTCACGTATAAAGCGGTCGAGAGCCGGCGCTGGAAATAACGGCATGAACCAGGACACCAAGCCGAGTTTCTCGATGGCCCGCCGGTGGACGCTGAGCCTCAACGTGCTGCTGTCGATCTTTGCCGCGGTGGCGCTGGTGGCCATGGTGAATTATTTGGCGGCGCGCCATTTTCAGCGGATCCCGATTTCACAGTTCGCGCGGATGGAATTGAGCGGGCAAACACGGCGCATCCTCCAGTCGGTCACCAACAACGTAAAAGTGACCATCTACTATGATCGCACCGACGATCTCTATGAGATGGTGAACGGACTTCTCAAGGAGTACAAGTTCGCGAACGGGCGCGTCGGAGTGGAGACGGTGGATTACGTAAAGAACCCCGCGGCGGCGCAGCGCGTGAAGGCTCAATACCAACTCGCCTCCGAGCAGAAGAACGTCGTGATCTTCCAGTGCAATGGGAACAAGAAGGTCGTGTATGAAAAGGAACTGTCCGATCTTGACCTTGAACCGCTGATCAGCGGCAGGAGCAAAGAGGTGCGGCGCAGCGCGTTCAAGGGCGAATTGCTTTTTACATCGGCGATTTACAGCGTGACGAGCCCGCGCGCGCTCAAAGCGTATTTTTTGCAAGGCCATGGCGAGCATTCGCCGCAAAGCACTGATAAAGACTTCGGGTATTCCAGGTTTGCCGGGCTGCTGACGGACAACAACGTGGACTGGACGACGTTGTCTTTGATAGGAACGAACGAGATCCCGGTCGATTGCAGCGTTTTAATTATAGCTGGCCCGCAAACCACGCTCACAAGTCAGGAACTGGCGAAGATCGAGGGTTTCCTGAACAATGGCGGACGAACGTTGGTGCTCTTCAACGTGTGGGGAACTCAACGCGGCACCGGACTCGAAGGTCTGCTGGCCAACTGGGGAGTTGATGTCCGCAAGGCGGTCGTGTCCGACCGACTGAACAGCACCAGCAGCGGCCAGGACTTGGTGACCGAATACTTTGGCACGCATCCCATCTCGGCCCCGCTGATCGGGTCGAGCTTGCACATGCTGTATCCGCGCGCGATGGGCAAAGCCAGTCGCGGCGCACATCGCACGGATGCTCCGAATGTTTCTGAACTGGTTTCCACCCACCCAAAAGCGTCGATCGTGACTGACTTCCGCGATGGGCTCCCCAACCCAAGCCAGACCGACGTGAAAACTAATGTAACGATCGCGATGGCGATCGAGAAAGGCAAGTTGCAGGGGTTGACCGCGGACCGTGGGACAACCCGCGCCGTTGTGATAGGCGACTCATTCTTTTGGAACAACAACATGCTCGACTCGGCCGCGAATCGCGATTTTGCGAGCCTCACGGTCAATTGGCTCCTGGATCGTTCGCAACTTCTCGGGTCACTGGCGCCACGGCCGATTCCGCAATTCCGCGTGGTGATGACGCAAAAGCAAATGACGGCGGTGCGATGGCTCCTGCTCTTTGGTATGCCCGGCTCGGTATTGCTGCTGGGATCGATGGTGTGGGTGCAACGGCGTCATTGATCAACGAACGATGAGCTGGAAAGGCACATGGACACTGCTGGGGTGCGCGGCCCTCTTGTTTGGTTTCATCTATTTTTTTGAGCAACACCGCAAGGGAACGGCCGACAACGGAGGTCCGCCGCCGCCCTTGCTCACGCTTAAGCCGAAGGAAGTGACCGCCATCCAACTCCGGCGCACGAACCAGTTTGTGCTGCGCGTGGAGCGAACGAACGGAAACTGGAGTCTGGTCGCGCCGCTGGTGTATCCGGCACAGCCGTTCGCGATCGAGGCGCTGTTGCAAACACTGTCAAACCTGCGCAGTGAGACATTCATTTCCCTGGAGGAACTCACCGCCAACAAGCGGAGCATCGCCGAATACGGACTCGACCTGCCGCGCGCGACGATCACATTGCAGCAGGGCGGGCAGCGAAACGAAATCCTCGTCGGCGCGAAAACACCGGTCGGAAACCAGGTTTACATCCAGGTTTTGACTTTGCCGGGCATCCACGTGGTGAACGATGAGTTTTTCGAACGGCTGCCGCGCGCGCCGAACGACTGGCGCGACCCAACGCTCATCAGCTTTGCCGGCATCAATTTTGACCGCATCGAAGTGCGCGCCACCGGCCGCGGATTCGCGTTGCAGTTCGATCCAACCAACCAAACGTGCTTCCTTACCAAACCGACCCCGGCGCGCGCGTCCACGCCGAAAGTCGTCGATCTCGTGCGCAAGGTGACCAACGCTCGTGTAACGCAATTTGTCAGCGACGACGCGCGCGAAGACCTCGACGCGCTCGGTTTGCAACCGCCGCAGGCGGAATTGATCTTTGGTCTGGGCGCAAACGACGTGGCGACGTTCCAGTTTGGGAAAAGTCCCACCAACGATCCATCGCTCGTCTACGCGCGGCGGGCAGACAGGCCCAACGTGGTCTTGCTGGCGAAGTCGGTCGTGGACGCGTTGCAGACGCCATACACAGAATTGCGGGACCGGCGCTTGCTCTCGTTCAATCCCGACGCGGTGGACACTGTCGAAGTGGTCACGCAAGGTGCGCCTGCGTTTAGCGTGCGCAAACAATTCAATGGCGCGTGGATGATCGTCGATGCCGATGCAACGGTAGCGGACAGCGATACCATGAAGCAGTGCCTGGAGCGAATGGCGAAGCTTGAAGGCCTTTTGGAAAAGGATGTGGTCACCGACTTTGGAAGTTACGGGCTGGAGCCGGTCGCGCGGCGATATTTCTTAAAGAGCACGGTGACGAATGCAACGGGCCAGGTGACGAACCGCGTACTGGCGCAGCTTGATGTTGGAGCGCTGCGCGGGGAAGCGGTGTTCGCGCGCGGCGCTGAAGACAAAGCCGTCTTTACCGTGCCGCTGCGG
>Ga0105340_1001438_pt1 | contig 10658 bp, 14 predicted proteins | sample EasRivMeERMLT700_FD_89676 | JGI IMG/M metagenome (GOLD analysis project Ga0105340, IMG submission 89676) | Soil microbial communities from meander-bound floodplain in the East River, Colorado, USA - East River MetaG ERMLT700 | ecosystem: Environmental > Terrestrial > Soil > Floodplain | place... | reverse complement strand
GCGGTTGCCGCGGCCATTCAACGCTTCGGCGCTGCGGGCGACCTGCATCATGAACTCGAAACGTGCGTGACGAACCGGGAACGCGTTTGTTCCTGGATACTTGGTCAAAAGGAGCAAATCATGTGGCGATTGTTTCTCGTCCTCGGCGTCGTTGCCATCCTCGTCGGCATGGCATTCGTCATGCCGGCGGTGCAGCAAATGTTGAATGAGGAAGTGCTGACCCTTTCCGTTGTGCTCCTGACTCTTGGCTCGGCCATGACGCTGGGCGGAGTGGGGTCGTTCGTGCACGGCGTCCGGCGATTTCGCGTGCGGAACGTATAATCCCTTCATGCTCTGGTACAGCACCATCGTCATGCTCTTGCTCACGTTCTTCGCATGGTGGAATGGACGTGAGTTCAAAGCGCGGGCCGATTCAAAAGGCATGGGTAATGCGCTCTATGTCGCGGCGGCGATTGGCGCGTTTGGGACGCTGTGCTTTTTCATCGCGGCTCTCATCTGACTTGCGCCAACGATTCCTGAGCCTCGCTTACGCGTCGGGTTGGTATCTCTACACTAACCCGAAGCGTAAGCGAGGAGAACCGCCATGGAGATCATCGGCATCGGCACGGAAATCGTCGAGTGCGTACGCATTGCGCGCATGATTGAGCAACATGGCGAACTGTTCTTGGGGACCGTGTTTACTCCGGGCGAAATGCGTCGCTGCCGGCAGGACAAGAAGACGACCGAGCGCTTCGCCGCGCAATGGGCCGCCAAGGAAGCGGTGCTCAAGGCGCTGGGCATCGCGTCGGTGAAGAAGCTGGCGTGGACCGATCTGGAAATTGAAGACGGCGTCAAGGGGCGCGCCGTCGTTCGCTTGCAAGGCGCCGTCAAGGACCAGGCGCAAAAACAAGAGGTGCGCGAAATCCTGGTCTCGATGGCGCACACCCGAGCGTATGCGACGGCGTATGCGATTGCGGTGAAAGGCTGACGCGTAGGGACAAGCGGCTCGCTGGTCCCCTTTTATGCCAGGGACAAGCGAGCCGCTTGTCCCTACTTCGCAATATCGGCAATCACCTGGCGCGCGGCCTTGTAGGCGAGACGAATCGCGATCGCTCGCGCTTCGAGCTGCCCTTCCGTGAACGGCTTGCCCATTTCGCAATTCGGCAGCCCCGCCAGGGCCAGCGTCAACGGCAGCAAGCTCATGAACTCTTTGGCTTTTTGCTGCTGGCGTTCTACTTCCGGAGTCATGGCCTGGTCCTCCTTCGCGAATGCCCGCGGAAAAAAACTCAGTGAACAATTTCGACATCGTTGTCACTCACGAACGATTTTTTTCGCCGCTCGAGGAATTTCTGGAACAAGGCGTCGTAGTTATTTACCTTCATGTTCGGGAAGTTGGCCACTTTTTGCAGTAATTTCGGCTGTAGAATCTGATTTCGCAACTCGTCGATTTTACCTTCTTTGTCCACCAATTCGACGAGCGTCGGGCAGATCTTGGTCATGTCCGGCTCCTCGTCGAAGAGGCCTTCCTCGTCCAGACGATCGCGTTCGACTTTCTTGAGCTTGTTGAAAACGTCACGAAGCCGAGTGGTCTCCACGGCCAGGCGCTGGCGATTCATCGTGAGGTCGGTCAGGTAAAGCTGAAAGCCGTCGGATTCAAACACGTCCTTGACTATTTCGGCCTTGGTGCGGTTGGCGACGACGATTTCCAGTTTTCGGTCGATTTCCTTGAAGCGCGGACTCATGTTGTCGAGGACGAGCACCTGGATTCGCTTGGCCGAGCGCTCGTCGGTGATCATCATGAGGGCGTCGATCGATTCGTTGATCGTGTTGCGATACTCGCGGGTCAGCGTGTCGATGTTGTCCGTGCAGCCGACCAGCGTGAAGAGGAAGCCGATGAGCGGAAGTTTGTAGCGCATCATGGTTGCACCGCGGAAAGAAGGCCCTTGGTGGATTCGAATTGCTTGAGGAACTCCGCGCCGCCGGGCAGGCGGCCGACGCGGCCGACTTCGGTCTGCAAGTGTTCGAGCGTCCGGTTCATGACAAAGCTCTGCTCCTGCATGCGTTCCTGCACCTTGGCCGGCGGCGGCTTGGGCAGTGCGTTGGCCTTGCGCGATATCTCGGCGAAGCGGGCGGAATTCTCGTCCAGCCACGTTTTCGCCTTGGTCATCGTTTCGGCGTCCTTGACCGTCTTGAGCACGTCGGTCAATTCCCTCCAGGCGTCCTGCTGTTCATTCATGACGTCGAGGTAATCGCGTTCCTTCGCACACCCGGCGGCGAAAAACGCGAGGACGAGCCAGGCGAGGATCGGCGTGTTGGCGGCGCGGATCATGACTTACCGTCTTTTTTCAGCACCCCGGCGATTTCCTTGAGCGCGTCCTTGCCGCCCGGGATCACCTCGACGCGGCGGATTTCCGAGAACATCGTTTTCAAGGCTTCTTCAAGCTTGGGCTTGTAGAGTTTTTCGAGCCGAATTTTCTCGTCGCGCTCGGGCGGCTCAAGTTTCGCAGCCTTGTCGCGCGCCTCGACCCACGTGGTGTTGGCCTTGCGCAGATCAGGCTTGGACGCCATGGCCGTGTCTTCGTCCATGATCGTCTTCAGCGTCTTGCCGATCGAATCAGCGCTGGCGATCATTTGCTGCAGCGTTTTTTCGTAGGGCGAACCTTCACCGGCGCCCAGAAAAGCCAGGGCCGCCAACACGATGCCGATGCTTCCTGCACGACGCTTCATGATGGTCCCCCAAAAAAGAACCACAGATGAACACGGATTAGCACAGATGGGAAAAGAAACCACGCCTCGTTTTGGCCCTGCATGGCCTTCGCAGTCGATTCAAGGACTTGCTTCAGTATTCCGGATTCCTATCCGTGTTCATCTGTGTCCATCTGTGGTTTCATCAATTCAAGCGCCGGTCCGCGCTTGCTGTTCAAACGGGGCCTGAGCGTCCTCGATTTTCTTGCGCAGCTCTTCCGTTTTTTCGGCGTCGATGGCCGTCGCAGCCGACAGCGCTTTGCGCAAATCATCCTGGCGTTCGAGTAACGTCTTGAAGGCCTTGTTCAAGCTCTCTTGTTGACTTTGAGCGTATTCGCGCTTCTCGTCTTCCGTGATCTTTGCACGCCACAGTTCGATGCGTTGCTTCATTTCGACGAGCTTGGCTCCGGATTCCTTCAGTTTCTCGGTGGCCTTGCCGGCGTCGGTCAAGTCGAGCTTCTTCCCCGACTTTTTGGCGTCATCGACGGCGTCGTTGATCCCCTTGGTAATATTGCCGACATCGACGGACGCGAGGTTCATGCGGGAAATCGTGTCGGCCACGAGCTGTTCGTGCGTCTCCGTGCCGCAGCCAGACAGCGTGCCGCACAGCGCCACGGCCAGTCCGAGCATCCAAATTCGCTTCATCGAGAATCTCCATTCTTACTTGGCCGCATGCAGTGCAGCACGCGGATAGTATATCAGTCTCAATCGCATCAGGCGATACGGGATTGGTTCACAAGACGCCCTTGGTGGACGGCACGCCGACGCCCCGCGGATCGATCTCGACCGCCTGGCGCAACGCCCGTGCCGTCGCCTTGAAGACCGCTTCAATGATGTGATGGCTGTTGCGTCCGTGATGGCAGATCACGTGCAGGTTCATCAAGCCGCTGCCCGCAACCGCGCGCCAGAACTCCTCCGCGAGCGGCGTGTTGAATGTGCCGAGCAGTTCCACCGGCATGGCCACGTTCCACACGCAAACAGCCCGGCCGCTCAAGTCGAGCGCCGACGTGACGAGCGTTTCGTCCATCGGCAACGTCATCGAGCCATAACGTCGAATGCCGGCCTTGTCGCCGAGCGCTTGAATAAGCGCCTTGCCGAAGCAGATGCCGACGTCCTCGACGGTGTGATGCGCATCGACGTGCAAATCGCCCTGCGCTTCGATGTCGAGATCGATCAGGCTGTGGCGGGCGAGCAGGTTGAGCATGTGATCGAAGAAGCCGACGCCGGTGGAGAGTTGAGCGTGGCCCGTGCCGTCGAGGTTGAGGCCGAGCGTGATCTTGGTCTCCGCGGTATCGCGTCGAACTTGGGCAGTGCGTGCGGTCATGGCGTCTCTTATGGTAGTCATCACGCTCCGCGTGATGGAGTTTGCCTGGCTCCTTGTGCAACCATTCCAACTTGGCAATCTGCCGAGCGCCATCACGCGGAGCGTGATGACTACATTGGCCTCATCATACCAATTTCTGCAATTCTTCAAGCAGCCGATCGATCTCCGCGTCGCTGCCGACGGAGATGCGCAGGCCGTCGCCGAAGTCCGGATAGTTCATGTAACGAACGAGGATCTTCCGCGCCTTCAGCTCCTCGAAGATGCGCTTCACGGGGCGGTCCTTCCGCGACGCCCAGACGAAGTTCGCCTGGCTCGCCAACACATCGAAGCCGAGCTTGCGGAGCTCGGATTGCATGCGTGTTCGCGTGGCGATGATCTTGGCGACCGTTTGCTTCAGATAATCCTGATCTTCGAGCGCCGCTTGAGCGCCCGCGAGGCTGAGCGCGTCGCAGTTGTACGAATCCTTTACCTTGACCAGTTCGCGAACCAGGGCAGGGGACGCGATCGCGAAGCCGAAACGCAGGCCGGCGAGGCTGTACGATTTGCTCAACGTGCGCGTGACGATGACGCTCGGCAACTTCGTCAAGCGAATGGCGTTGGCATCGGCGAAGTCGGCGTACGCTTCATCGATCACGAGCGGACCGTGCAGCGCTTTCGCGATGTCTTCAAGCGCCTCGTTGGCGACAGCGGTCCCGGTGGGCGAATTCGGGTTGGGGACGAATGTCACGTGAGCGTCATTCCACGGCCAATCGCGCGGGAGTTGCCAGTCTTTCGTGAACGGCACGCGTTCAATGCGTGCGCCCTGAATCTCGGCGAGGGTCGCATAGAGCAAATAGCTCGGCGTCGGCGACACGAGGAGGCCGGCTTCGGGAACGAACGCGCGCGTGAGAATCGTGAGAATGTCGTCGGAGCCGTTGCCGATCAGGATGCCGTCGGGATCGACGCCGAAAAGCTTGCCCGCCGTCTTGCGAAACGTCGTGCCGAGCGGGTCGGGATATTTACGTAGCCGGTCCGAGCGTAGGATTTCCGCCATCGCTTCCACGGCCCGCGGCGACGGCGGATAGGGATTTTCATTGGTATTGAGCTTGACGTAGCCATCGCCCTGCGGCTGCTCGCCGGGGGTGTAGCCGGCCATCGCCAAGATATTCGGCCGCAGGTATTGCGACATGGTCATTGCATCTCAAACTTGCGAATCGTTCCCGGCGAGCCGAGCCCCGTAAGGGGCCGGTTGATTCAGTATTGTCATACTCAACCGGCCCCTTACGGGGCTCGGCTCGCCGGATCATTTCATTCTAATGTCCACGCTCGCCGCATGCGCCGTCAAGCCTTCTATTTCGGCGAGAACGCGCACATCGTCCGCCTGCGCCGCCAGCCCCGCTTGCGTGAACGATATCACACTCGAACGGCGCAGAAAATCGTTCGCGCTCAGCCCGCTCGCGAACCGCGCCGTGCCGCCCGTCGGCAACACGTGCGACGGCCCGGCGACGTAATCGCCCAGCGCCACCGGCGCGAAATGGCCGACGAAGATCGCCCCCGCGTTGTCGATCTTCTCAACCAACGCGTCGGCATTCTTCGTCGCCAGGTGCAAATGCTCCGGGCCGATGCGATTGGTCCACGCGATCGCCTGAGCACCATCGCGGGCCAGCACCAGGGCGCCAAATTGTTGCAGACTGCTGCGCGCCTGCTCGCCGCGCGGCAACTTCGCAAGCTGCCGTTCGATCGCGGACTCCACTTGATCCAGGAGCGGTTCGTGCCAGGTAATCAGGATGCTGCTCGCGGGATCGTGCTCCGCCTGAGCGATGAGATCGGCCGCGACATATTCGGGCGACGCGGAATCGTCCGCGAGAACCACGATCTCGCTCGGGCCGGCCAGGCAATCGATGGCGACCTGGCCGAAGACGAACTTCTTGGCGAGCGTCACGAAGATGTTGCCGGGGCCGACGATCATGTCCACCGGCGGCAATCCTTCGACGCCATATGCCAATGCCGCCACGGCCTGCGCGCCGCCGACGCGATAGACTTCGGTGACGCCGAGTTCCTTGCACGTCGCCAGCAAATCGGGATGCCCGGCGCCGGTCTTGGTGGGCGGCATGACGAGGACGATTTCCTTGACGCCCGCCGCCAGCGCGGGGCAAACCGTCATCAGGATCGTGGACGGATACGCCGCCGCCCCGCCCGGCACGCAGACGCCGACGCGCCGCATCGGCCGATAACGCAGCTTCAGCTCGTGGTGGTCGCGCCGCGTCAAAATCGCGTCGCGATGCACCAGGCCGAGTTGAAAGGACATCAAGTTGTCGCGAACTCGCCGGATCGTCGCCAGGAAATCCTTCGCCGCATTCTTGTGCGCGGCGGCGATTTCGTCATCGCCGACTCGCAACGTGTCCGGCGTCAAAGTAACTTTGTCGAGCTTCTCCGTGTAATGCAATAGTGCCGGCAAGCCGCGTTCGCGCACATCAAGACAGATGCGTTCGACGACCTGGGCCGGCGTCAACGCTTCGCCGAAGACCTGCACGGTCAGCTCCCGGCCGCGCGGCGACACGACATCCGCTTGCAAGCTGAGCCGCCGGCAGAGCTGCTGCAGCTGGTCCGCGGCATCCGCGGACGTGTGCGTAATTCGCTGCATGCTGAATTTGGCCATGTCCAATTTCCGTAGGGACAAGCGGCTCGCTTGTCCCGTTGCAACTCAGGGACAAGCGAGCCGCTTGTCCCTACGAGAATGCAAGCAAGTGTGAACTATATGCGGCCTCGTCGGGAATAGCAAGGAACTGAAGAAGTTCGCGCGAACGAGCACCGCATCAAGGCGACGTGATCAATTGTCCACAACTCTATTGCCAAGTCATGGTCATTTTGATCCAGTTTGCCGTCACGTGGACCATTCGTGACCTAGATTTGTGGAAGACTCCCCCGATGCGCCCAATGGATAGTAATCATGGCAGGCCGAACCTTCCTGGGACGTTACGAGACCATCAAGCTCCTCGGAGAAGGCGGCATGGGCCGCGTCTACTTGGCCAAGCAAACCGACCTGGGCAGACAGGTCGTGGTCAAGGTTATGCACGAGCACGTCTCGAGCGATCCGAAATTCCGCGAACGATTTCAACGTGAAATGCTGCTGATGGCCCGCTTTCAGCATCCGTACGTCGTCACCCTGTACGACGCGTCGCTCGATGCGCAAGGGCCGTGCATCGTGATGGAATTCGTCAAGGGCATCAGTCTCGACACCTTGATGCATCGCAATGGCCGATTGACGCCGGCGCGCGTCGGCCGGCTGCTGAGCCAGGTGTGCGAGGCGCTGTACGCCGCTCATGAGGCGGGCATCATTCATCGCGACTTGAAGCCCGCCAATCTGATGATCGTCGATGCCGATACGCCCTACGAGAAGGTCAAGGTCATGGACTTTGGCCTCGCGAAGCTCATCGACAAATCCAGCAACATCGGCATGATGATGCAGCAATCCAACACGGGGCTCGACTTTGCCGTCGGCACGCCCGGCTACATCTCGCCGGAGCAAGTGCGCGGCGAAGAGACCGATTTTCGCTGCGACCTCTACGGCGTCGGCGTGATGCTGTACGAGTTATTGACGGGCCGGCTGCCGTTTGTGCGCGAAGAAACGATGGACGTGTTGTTCGCCCACGCGACGGAAGTGCCCCCTGCGTTCAAGGATGTCGGCGCCGGCGATTGGGCGCCGCCCGAGATCGAACAAGTCGTGATCCGATGTTTGGCGAAGAATCCGAACGATCGGCCCGCCAGCGCCCGCGAACTGGGCGAATTGTTCCAGAAGGCGCTCAAGAATTCGGAAGACCGAGGCACGCCCGCTCTCGTCGAAGTGCCGACGACGCCGGCGGAAACCGACACGCCGACCGCTCAGCCGACCCAAGTCGTTGCACCGAGCCCGCCGATTCCGTACGACGCAAATACGGTCGTCCATCAGATGGAAGCATGGATGCCCGATTCGATCGCGTCGTTCAAGCTGCGCGGCTTCGTGCAGGACACCGACGGCGAAGTAATCGAAAGCATCCCCGGCATGATCCGCATGCGCATCGGCGGCAAGTCGTACACCTGGCTCGGCCTGGGCCGCAAGAACGACATCGTGGACGTGGAATTGCGCCTGGAACGCAACAATCCGGCACAGCAGAATCAACTTCACATCACGGTGCTGATGACGTCGCCGCACCGCAAATCCGTCGACCCGATGTGGCGCGAACGCTGCAATCAGGTGTTCTGCGAGCTGCGCAGCTATCTGGCGGGAGCGGTGGTTTCCAACTAATGTTCTGTCACAGCTAAAATACCGGGAGGGCGAGGCTCCTGCCGAGCCGCGAAGCCGCTGAATGCTCACGGCTCGGCAGGAGCCTCGCCCTCCCCGCCTTCCGACAATTTTGAACTGTGACTGCGCAATAGACTGTCCGACGAAAATAAACGTGTCAGATAAATGGGGTTAGTCCGTCCGCTGCCGCTGGCTCAACCACCAAAGAAGTTCTGCCATCGCCCACGCCGCCGCTAGAACAAGCGATACGATGCCGAGATCGTCGCGGCCGCCAACCCACTCCGCGAAAAACACAACGATCAAGCCAACCGCCAACACGCGGAGGCCCCACATTCGGCCTGTCAAATGGTCGTCAGTAGGTTGCATTCATTTCTGACCTGCGTTCACCAAGCCGCCGAACGCCCCAGTTCACCCGCCGGCGTCGCTGGTGAACGTCGAGTGCAGCGGCTCGTTCGGCCGGATGGAACCGACGCCCTACGCCGCCTGCTGCCGCTGCAGCAACAGCAGGACGCCGACCACGACGGCGAGCACGGCCAGCAGGTCGCCGCTGTAGGCGAAGCTGAAATGGAGGAACGGCGACGTGAGCAGGCCGAACAAGATGAGCCAGCCGGCCAGCAACAACATCCCCAGGTTCTTCGGCATTTTCATGACCGCATCCCTCCTGTCCGCCGCGACCCGCGGCAGAACTAGTGAGTTTGTTAACCGGCGCGCCGCTCATCGGCGCCGAACCGGCATTTCGGGTTCGACGCCGTCGCGCCACGCCGGCGCGGCGTCGGCGGGGGGAACGTCCCAATTCAAGTTGCGCGTCTTGGTTTTTTCGGATTCGAACCTTCCCAGGACCTTCGAGTTTCGAGCGACGACGAGCCATTCCGAAGAGAAATGAGAGCTGTCGACAAAAGCGCGTTTCGCGTCGAGGTCGTAGGTGTTGTCGGTCACCTTTTTGCACGCGAACCCCAACGCTGCGGCGGCGGCCGAAAGCGGCTTGTAGAACTCATGCGTGCGATGGGAGGTGTGATAACAAACGACGCCATCCGGCGTGGTCTTGTCCATGAGATCCCGAAGCCCTTCCTGGGTTAACAGATCGAAATGGACGTCTTCCTTCTTGATCGCCTTCGGATCCATGTGCTGTTGAACGGTGATGTCGAGGAAAATGGCGCTGTAGAAGCCGCGCGGAGCGTCCTTGCGCACGGTTTTCTTGAATTTCCCGTCGATCACGCGGACATTACAACCGCGGCCCAAGGCGTCTTCGACGAATCCGAACGGCGGGTTTTTACCATCGACTTTGAGGTTGAATCGCGCCAATTCGGGAATGTCATTGTAGAAATCGATCGTCTGGCAGGGGCGCCCGTATGCGGCGATCGTGCCGGTGTTGAGTTCGACGACGCCGATCGCCGGTTCGCTCCAAAGACACGCCAACGCATCCATCGGCATTCCGCCAGGCGGCATGGAACAAAGCCCGACGAAAGACGCTGCCAATCGTGCATCGGAATGCTTGTCGTGGGAATCGTCCTGCGGAAACCATTCGAATCGCCGAAGCACGGCGCCGACAGGTCCATTGCGGTGGTAATACGTCGTCGCCTTGCGCCGTAACTTTTCATCCGGGTAGAAGCGACCATAATAGACGCTTCGTTTCATCAGAAAAACGTAGGGCACGGGATCGCCTCGAAGCTCCTCGTGAATGCGATATTCGCATTGTGGACCCGCGCCGATTTGACAGAAGCTGCTCAGTGGCTGGGTTTTTGCGAAACGGACAATGGCTTCTCGGGTGACGGCCGTCTGGTCCACAAGCACTCGATCGAGCGACCGCAACTTGGACAAGTGAGTCAGAACGCCGTTCGTCACTTGAGTTCCGGAAAGCGTGATATCGGTTAGCTTCGCATGGTTGGCGAGGTGGGCGATTCCCTTATCGGTGATTTTCGTGTTGCTGAGATTGAGATAGACGAGATTGTCCATCGACGCGATCAGCGCCAGAGCATCGTCGGTCAGTTTCGAATTGCTCAGATCGACTTCATATTGAGTTTCGCCCTTTTTCCACGCGGAGTTGCGTACGGTGCCGCCCAGCTTGGCGATTAGTTTCAGCGCTTCGGCTCCCGACGCCTTTTCACCGGCGACGATGCCGACGAGAATAGTCGGGCGGTCTCCGGCGACAATCGCGATGACACTGATTGACTGCGTCGGCAGCAGGTCGCCGAGCGCGATTGTCTTTCGGGTCATCTGCAACTTGTCTTCAACGAGTTTGAAGTCGACCTCTTCAAACCGCGCGTCCTTGCCGACGTCGAAACGAATTGGCTGCCCGCGCGGCCGGTGAGGAGCTCGCTTGGCGGTAAGGACCTCACCGGCCGATTATCT
>Ga0105340_1001436_pt1 | contig 10666 bp, 14 predicted proteins | sample EasRivMeERMLT700_FD_89676 | JGI IMG/M metagenome (GOLD analysis project Ga0105340, IMG submission 89676) | Soil microbial communities from meander-bound floodplain in the East River, Colorado, USA - East River MetaG ERMLT700 | ecosystem: Environmental > Terrestrial > Soil > Floodplain | place... | reverse complement strand
GGATCGCAGTCGCTTCAATCGGCACGCCTTTGGTCAGCAGGATACGGTGGCCGGGACGCGCCCCGTGCGGCGTAATAAGCTGCTTTTCTCCAACTTCGCCGATCATCGTCCCAATCAGGAGCGGCCGCCTCAAGCCGTGCGTAACCTCCGTGTGCCCGCCGATCACCGCCACTCCGATCTCGCGACACGCCGCTTCCACTTCGTCCGCGATGCGCATTACTGCCCGAGCCTTCGTGTGCTTTTCCGGCATCAACATCGTCAAGAGCAACCAGCGCGGTTGCGCGCCAGTCGTCGCGATGTCGTTAGCGTTGACATGCACAAGATAATAACCCAGCTCTTTCGTCGCGAAGGTGATCGGGTCGGATTTGAATACCAACAATCGTTTGTCAACCCGCACTACTGCGCAATCCATCCCGATACCCGGCCCCATCACTATCTGCGCGTCATTTGTGGCGAAACGGGCCAGCACCACCGCCAGCAGTTCCGGAGGCAGCTTGCCCACTGGCAGCGTTTGTGATGCCGCTGCCCTTGGAACGGCGGGATGGCCGATTCGCGACCCGGCGAGCTCTGCTAAATTCTTCATAAGACACGCTCTCCTGAATCGCTTGTGTTCGCGAGGCTGATGCCCAATCCCGTGATTTCTCGCACGCTGGTGAGTCCCGATCTCACCTTTTGGACCGCATCGTTGACGATGTTTTGACCGCGCCGTATAGCCAGCGCCTGCCGCAGCGAATGCTCGTCGCGGTGTCTGAGAATCGCCTGGTAATCGTCATCCGTCAGGCGCCACAACTCAAACACCCCGATGCGCCCGAAGTAGCCGATTTGGTTGCAGTACTTGCAACCCGCCGGCGCCCACAGAGTCCGCGGCGGCGGGAAACCATTTGCGACAAACCATCGCAGCTCTTTGTCGCTCGGCTTTACTTCCCGTTTGCACTTCTCGCACAGCCGGCGCACCAGCCGTTGCGCGACCACCACCACCAGTGACTCGGCAATCTCCTGGTCGAGCAGGTCCCAGTTGCGCAATGTAGTCACCGCGCCCACCGCGTCCCGGCAATGGATCGTGCTCAGCAGGGCGCGCCCGCTTAAGGCAGCATTGATCGCGCTGCGCGCCGAGGCCTTGTCCCGCATCTCCCCGAGCACCAGGAAATCGGGATCCAGCCGCAGTATCGCCTTCACTCCTTCCGCAAAATCGACGTGATGCAATTCATCGATCCTGATCTGTGTGATGCCGTCAATCTGGTACTCCACCGGATCTTCCAACGACACAATCGACTTGTTCCGAAACTTCAACTCGTGCATCAGCGCGTATATCGTCGTCGTCTTACCGCTCCCGGTCGGTCCTGCAGCCAGAAACATCCCGCTGACATTCTCGAGCCACTGTTCAAGCTGCGCGAGCATCGCTGGTTCCATGCCGAGTTCCCGAATCGAACGCTCCAGCCGCTGCGGGTCGAGCAAGCGGATCGCCAGTTTCTCCCCGTGCTGACACGGCGCCAGCGCCAGGCGCAAGTCGATCTTGCCTTTCGGCAACACCACGGTCGCTCGCGTGTCTTTGGGTGTGAACCTCACGATCGGGTCAAGGTCGCTGATCGCCTTGAACTGGTTCAAAAGAATCCGTGCATGGGGAACATTCAGGATCGCAGCGTCGTGTAGAAACCCGTCGATTCGCATCCGCAGCCGATAACTGTCGCTACGCGGCTCAATATGCACGTCAGACGCTCGTTCCCGTTGCGCATCGAGGATCAGCGCGTACGCCAGGTCCGGCGTGTCCAGTGTGCCGGTCTCTTCGGCGAGTCGCCGCAACTCGGAGAGAAGATCACGAACGAGATCTGTCCGCAGCTCGGGCGACTTCACTCGGTTGGTCTGTGATTCGAGACTTGTTTCCATGCCTCAATGAAGCCGCAATTCCACTCGAATGCCTACACACCCATTGCCATTCCCTGCGCCCTTTTTGTTTATGGACTCCCAGGCATTCGATGTTTTGTTTTTCCTGGTTTGTCGATTTTCGAGGCGAGGTCTTTGCCAGGCTCAAACCCGCGCTCAAAATCATGCTCTTCTTGCCTCCGAACTTGGAGCCGGTGGTGTGAATCCCCCCAACAAGCTTCCCGGTCGAATAATTTACGGGCATTTTGACACCGGAACGCACGATCCCTTCTGCTGCGACGATGGGACCTTCAAGACTGCCAGTGATGATATAGTCCGTCTTAATATGAAGCTTTCTTCCGAGCCATCCGCGGTTGCGTCGAAATCGACCCTTTGTCAGCGTCGCATCCCCCACTTTGCCGGTGACGGTCCCATCTCCTTTGATTTCCAGCGCGAGCGGAAGGTTTGTCTGCTGGCACCACGTAACGATGATCTTACCGCCGCCTTGCCAGTGACCCACGATATCAGGCATGACTCCTCGATTGCCAGCGCATGAACTCGACACCATGGCCAGCCCAACCACGAAACCGGTGCGCCACCCGGAGATCATGGCTTCTGCTCGACAGAGGTTTTGTTTCGATCCTGGTAGAGCACCACTGCGAGCACCAGACTTAGCAGCAGGAACCACGCGCCCCCGGGAATGTTCGTCAGTTCCGGGACCGTAACTTTGCCGAGTTGCCCAACGCTCTGGATCTTCGCTTCGACCCACGGGAAGGTGAGCGCATAAAGAGCGCCACCGGCCAGCATCCCAACGACGCCGCTCAGGGCATGGAGACTGCCGGTGGCAACTGCGGCGAGCCCGGTGCCGGGACAATACCCGTAGAGGACCATGCCAATTCCGAACAACGTCGCGCCAAGGCTGACGCCAAGGAGGTTGGCAGGTTTGATGTGGTACTGTGCATAGCCGAGCTTATGAAGCATGAGGACTCCTGCTCCGCCAACGACGATCGCAGCAAACATGATTTTTGCGACGGTGAAATCCTTTAACCGGAACTGGTTGACGATGACGTTATAATCGGTCACGCCACCGCGATGGAGGAGCACGCCGAAGATAATCCCGAGCGGAATCGCGAGAAGCTCCCGCAATGGTGTTTCAATGGGGAGAGTCATAACCCAGATCCTTTCCTTTGGTTGAGTTTGCGAAAGAGGAGTAAGGCCGAGGCAATCCCGGCTATGAACATCACCGCCAAAAATATCCAACTGCTTAACGCCAATTGCAGGGCCCCGCTGATGCCATGCCCGCTGGTGCATCCGCCGGCCATGCGTGCTCCATACATAACGATGATGCCGCCGACGAACGCCGCCACGAACCGAACGGTCGTGGAATGGCCAAATCCTTGTGACCACACTTTCGGTACTTTCTCGATGCGGAACGAGCCGCTGGCGAATGCGCTTAGAAAAGCACCGAGCATTGTGCCAATGAGAAAGAGTGAGCCGTAGTCCCATGTGGCGGGGTGCTTCGTCCAGTAAGCATTCTTGAAAACCTCGTCCCATCCGACAAACAGAGCGGCGCAAGCGCCCGATGCGGCGGAGAGCGACGTTGAGGTGCCAAGCGGCTGGTTGACGACAGCAAAAACAATCCAACTCAGCACTCCCAGTCCCGCGCCAATTACATAGGGGTTGCGATATAAAGGAGAAGCCGGAGTGATGTGCTGCCCTTCCACGGCCTTAGTTGCCGTGCGCTTACGACTGGATATCACCGGCCCGTTTCCAGCCAGCAGTTCGTTTTTCATACGCGTTTTGGTTCAGGTCATTTCAGGTAATACGTTAAGCACGGCATTGCTCGTGCCGAACGGGTTGGCGACTTTGTCGCTTGCAGTTGGATCGTCCCTCCACTGCCCGTCGACAACAAATCGATACTCATATCTGCCTGGTGGCAACGACAGGGCCTTCGCCCAACGGTCGCCGCCCACGTTGATCATTTCAGTGACCTGCGGATGCCAGTCATTAAACGTGCCGGCGATGCGGACGGATTTTGCGCCTGGAAACGAAGCGACCAGCTCGACCAGGCGCGTAGGGTTCGTGGTATTCCTGGATTTGGCTTTGTTCATAGTGACCTCACAGTTCCGAACAATTTCAACAGAGCAGTGCGCGCGGTTCGTTACGGCCAGTGCGACTGTTCCGAGACTCAAGTGGCCCGCGTGGTGGAGTCCGTGGGCGCCAATAAAGATGCAATCAACCTCCAGGTCTTTTGCTGCCCTTAAAAGCGCCTGCTTAGGTTCGCCATCATAAATATGTGTCTCGACGCGGAGTCCCGCGTCGGAAAGCAGCTTCGCGTGGCTCTCCACAATCCGGCAGGTCCATTCCTTTGTTTCCTTGTCGTGTTGGAGAACCCATTGTTTAGCGTAGAGGCCCGGCCACGCCACGGCGCTCTGCACGCGATGATCGATCACCGTCACAATTCTGAAATCCCAGTCCAGCCGCCAATCTCGATTGAGCACCGCGCGGACTGCTGTCTCCGAATCGGCAGACCCATCCACTGCTACCATAATTCGGAACTTGTGCAGCTTACGGTCGCGCCGTGGCCGGGCGACATGCACTGAGCACGGTGCTTCGACCGCAACCTTCTGCGCGACACTGCCAAGGAACAAGCGCTCGAGTATCGAGCGCCCGTGTGAACCGACCAACACCAGGTCCGCGTGCCACTCCTGTGCAATGCGCCCAATCGCCCACGCGGGCGAGTCCGCCAAAGCCGCTGCTTCGACCCTCCATTCAGGGCAGACCTCCCGTACTCGGGCGCAGCCTGCTTTGGCGGTTTCTTCTGCCTGTTTGAGCGCTTCCAGAGCGGCCGCGCGCGCCCGGCGTACTGCTTTCGCCTCCATGTCCGGATAGACTGGTTCGAGCTTGTGCGTATCGGACGGCAGCCACACGTCTGCGACCGTAAGCACCTTCACGGCAAGCTTAGCCGGCAGGCCCGCGCGTCGCAGATCATCCAGGGCTGCCTTCGCGCAATCTGATCCATCGTAGCCGATGAGGAGACGTTTCATGTTTTCAACTGCGCCGGGCGATTGCCAGCACACCAACAAGAAGGCCAATGCCGAACGCGATGCCTGCGGTCTGATACGGGTTGTGGCGAATCAGTTTGTCCGTTGCGCGCGCGCCATTAAGCGCTTTCCGCTGCAACACGGAGCAACTTTCCTGAGCTGCTTCCAGCGCCGATTTGAGACGCAGCCGCGCTTCGCGGGCGGTCTCGCTCACGTCGTCGCTCGCGGCCTTAAGCAAGTCTTCGGCGTCATTGCCGATGTGTTTCAGGTCTTTCACTAATGCTTCGACACGTGCTTCAGTTTTCATGTGGTCTATGCCTTTGGTTGAGTCGTTTATGTTTACTTGTCCTGACTATTCCTAGTCTCACGTCCGCGAAGCCGCTCGCCGTCGGTTGGCAATAATTAACCCTTGCTTGACTTGCGCCACTGTTTGATGCGGCTTGGATCCTCAAGGTTTGGCAGTCTCCGCTACGGCGCGACGAACGGTTCCCAGCAAGGTCTTCGCTGACTTAGATCGTTCAGCAATGTGCTGAACTCTCTCGGGCACCCTCGTACAATTTGCGCCGAAACACGGCTTCCGCCCAGTAATTGGCTATTGTTCGGCAACGTTTGCCCAGCAAAAGCCAAATTACGGGGAGCGGGTCGGGCGTGCGGGCGGCGAAAGTAAAATTGACACGATGTCTCATCGGCAACGTGCAAGAGCAAGAAAGGAATACAGTATGAAGAAAATGATAAAGATAAGTATCGCCTGCTGCCTGGCGCTTGTGCTGACTACGGGCGCTGCGTTCGCGGCTGATACTAAAGGTTCGGCCAAGGGGGGAGCAGCCGAACTCACCAAACTTAGGCCCATCAAAACGGTTGAGGATGTCACCGCCCTCAAATCCGGAGATCAAGTCGTGATGGCCTGCCCGAAGTGCAAGTCGATCTACGTCACGCGCGTCGTGAAGGAGAACAAACCGGGCAAGTCGTATGAGCTTGGGGCGACGGAGCATCTCTGCCCGGGGTGCGACAACAAAATTACGCTAACGGGACACGGCAAAGGAGTCAAAGAAGAGATCACGCACGTTTGCAAGACATGCGGCTCGAAAGACGCCTTCTGCTGTGTGCTCAAAGAAGGCGAAGGTCCCACGAAAGGAATGGAGAAAGAGAAGAAGTAAGCGTTGACCGAACATAGACGCGCGGAAAGCGTTGCGGGCGGAGCCCTGCAGACGGTGGGGTTGCAGACATGCCACTTCTGGATCGGAGCGGGGTCCACCACGCAGCGCACGGGAGTTCGCACTGTTTCTTACTGCACCAGTTATGTCTAATCACCGAAAAGTCGCGGTGTGCCAGCTATGCAAAGTGGAAAAACTGCAGCGAGAACTGCTGCCAGCTGAACTGGTCCGTCCTGCGGTCTCACACCTCATAGAAAGAGAGCATCCTGAATGGAAACCGGAGGGCTTCATTTGCGCATCAGATCTCAATCGCTATCGGATGGCTTATGTCCGCAACGTGTTGGAAACCGACGTCGGGGAAATTTCCTCTTTGGAGAACGAGGTACTCGAAAGCCTGAAGAAGAACGAGGTTCTCTCCGCGAACATCTACGCTGATTTCGATACAAAGCTGACGACCGGCGGAATGCTCGCCGACAGAATGGCTGCTTTTGGCGGAAGTTGGAAATTCATTCTGCTCTTTGCCCTGATCTTGCTCGCCTGGATTGTCATCAATTCGGTAGCGTTCCTAGCGAAACCGTTTGATCCATATCCATTCATTCTTCTAAACCTTGTTCTTTCCTCTCTGGCTGCGATTCAGGCGCCTGTCATCATGATGAGCCAAAATCGCATGGAGGTTCGCGACCGCTTGCGTGCTGAACACGATTACAAGGTCAATCTAAAGGCCGAATTGGAGATTCGCCACCTTGACGAGAAGCTTGATCATCTCCTCAAGCAGCAGTGGACACGACTGCTGGAGATTCAGGAAATTCAGTTGGAATTGATGAAAGAATTGGCAGAACGCAAAGCATCGTGATGCCAGTCCCCATCGTCGCGCTCGCAGTCGCTACAGTGGCAATCATAAGTCAGCGGTCGAATAACACCCGCAGCGCATTTTCACGATAGATCTTTTTCAACACTTCGTCCGGCAGCGCCCACGCGTGCATCGGCCAGTGGTACTTTCGGAAATACGCGGGATAAAAATGTTCGTCGGCTGTTTCCAGCAAACGGAACGTGACGCGGTACATCTCCGGGTCCGGGTTCATGTCGGTGCCATAAAAGATCCGGTCCTGGTACCGAATGAAGAATTGCGATACGGTGCGCGGGATGGGTGACAACTCGGCAAAGCGCGCGCCAATGTCCGCGTACAGATTCGGATACCGGTCGAGCATGCCACCGAGACGGTTCAAGTCGGAGCAGCAGTTGGCCAGGTGACACGCGATGAAAGTCGTACGCGGATGTTTTTTCACCGCACGCTCGAGACTGTCCACCACTTCAGCATGTGTGAGCACACCTGGGTCACTCTGCACGCGCCATTTCCAGGCATTCATCAATCCGTCGTTTGTTTCATCCATCGGCTCATACATCCAGCGGTCCTCGCCGACGTGAATGTTCACCGGCATCCGTAGTTCCGCGCATTTGGCGAGAATCACGTCCATACGAGGGTCATCGATGTGCATTCCCAGGGTATTCGTCCGTGCGCCAAGCCCGCGACCTTTATCACTCAGTTCACCGATTCCCGTCGCGCCTGCTTTGTGGCACCGCTCCAGTTCCACAATCGCGGCCGGGCCAAAGCCCGGCTGGTCGAAACCAGTGTAATCAATGCCGCACCAGACGTTGAACCGCTGCGGGTGTTTTCCGAACTTCGCCATAATTTGGTCAAACCTTCGTCCGGTCGCTCCCGAGAGAATAATTGTTTTCTCCAATCCAACGTCGTCCATCGTATGGACCCAACGTTGAACGTTCGACTCCGTAGGAGCGTAATCATGCGAATGGACATCGATGATTGGATAACGGGCTTTCTCTACGCGGGTCTCGGAAATCCTGAAAATGGATTTCGGTTTATAGTCCTTGAGCAGGATCTCTTCCGGCCCCGCCCCAGCGCAGGCCAGGCAGGCGAACATGTACGCGAACAGGACGGCTGCGATGCTCGATAATGGGGCTGCCATATGCGCTACACTACAGAAAGTGCCGACGACCTCACATGTTTTTTAGACCTCGGTGCAAAGGGATAGCCACCAGCTTCGATGGTCTCCCAGGAAGCCCCCCTCACTTCGAACCAGCTGTGCGGGTGACGCGATTAATGACTCACTCGTGGGTCTGAGAGCGGCTCTTTCACATCGAGTTCGCTCGGTGCCAGCAGCGATTGATCATTAATTAGCCAAGGGCGATGCACTGGAGCGGCGCCCGCCACCTGCGCTGCCAGCCGTTCGGGTTTGGAAAAGCGCTCCCCGAGTTTACCTTTGCTGTCCGTCTCGATCGCATATCCGTTTGCGTCGACATCCGGAACTTCGCCATGGGCCCAGTAATCGTGGATCCTGCGCGCGAGATCTTCCAAGGCGAGGTAGCCCGCCGGCTTAACGAAGTAGGCGTTGGGGCCAAGGAGATACGCCTGCCGGACATCATCGGGATCGTCAGAATTGGACAGCACAACGACCGGGACGACAGACAAGGCGGGATTGTTCTTGAGAAATTCAAAGAATCGCGAATCCATCGCCATCCGGCATCTTCAAATCCGTGATCACAGACGATGGAAACGGGAATGCGGCGCGGTCGGAGTATTTACCCTGGCCTGTTAGATAGGCAACCGCCTCGTTCCCGCTGGCTAGTCCGTAAATCCTATGGCCGGGATACGCGCACTCAAAAGCTTTCTGAACGAACAATCGCTGGCTTTCATCATCGTCCACGATCAAGAATGTGGCATCTTTCGTTGTCATAGAAATGGGCCTCCTCCATGTTGTGCGCAAGACCGCTCGGCAAGTGCCCTGCGAGTTCCACTCAGGATGTTGCGCGATGTTTTCATATTACGTCATGGTTTCCTTTGCCTTCAAGCCCACCTGAAGGCTTCCCTAATCCATATTCCGTTATCCTTTCCACGACTGCTTTCCCGAAATTGCCAAGCTCTTATCGCATTTTGAGGGTTGGGCCACGGCGAAGCGGTGCCAGGGACAGCGCGGCCAATCCGGTTTCGGCAAGGTAGGGCGCGATGTCCCTTGTCACGCCGAATGGCCCAATTTCGGATTCATTTGCGACAAGATATGTGAGGGCTTATCGCCTGCGGGGGATTAACGTCTGATAGAGAAGTGAAAATCGAATGCAAAGGCGCCTATGAAAACCAAATGGATATTGCTGCCGGGGCTCGGCCTTGTAACCTGGCTCGTCATTGCCGCGATCGCACAACCGCACGAGGGCCTAACCACAAAGGAGTTCATGCGTGAGAAGCTGGGGCACTCACAGAAAGCATTGGAAGCGCTGGCGCTGGAGGATTTTGTCACCCTCGCGCAGCAATCGAAAAAATTGAGCGCGATGACGCAGGAAGCGACGTGGGAGGTGTTCCAAAATCCCGACTACGCGCAGCACAGTGCGACGTTCCGCCGGCACGCCAACGCCCTCACCAAAGCCGCGCAAGACAAGAACCTCGATGCCGCCACGCTCGCTTACGTGCGGCTGACGATGAGTTGCGTGGACTGCCACAAGTTTGTCCGAGGCAAGGTCATCGCGGAAGCACCGCAAGAACATCTCGATATAGCGGCGAAATACGCGGCTCCCGTGCAACGTTGTGAACGATGATCTGGTCCAACCGGTCGCGCGAGATTCCGACGAACACCGCCATCACACAGACAAACCCAACCGGTTCAACCCCGACCGCCAGCACCTGCCGCGCACAGAGATCCCGCGCCGTGCGCCCCCAGTAACGCGGTCGAACAGAGAAGCCCAGGACTGTGGCGATGACCGCCGCGGCATGCCGCAGTTCATCGCACTCTCCCACAACCATCTCGCCCAATTTCCCAATGGCACGCATCGTCATCCGTGAGCGCCGACGCTGCTTTCCCACTCATATGCGCCACAGACAACGGCCTGCTGTTTGTTTCGTGGCGTCTCTTGCCATTTCACGACTCCTTCCATAGGAGATTCCGACAAAGACTCCGGCAGCGTGTTGTGTGTAAGCCAAAAGTCCTGGATGGCTTTCACCATCTCCTCGAGTTTGCTTGCTTCGGACGGTTTGGTCAGAAATGCGTTCGCGCCCAGGCGATAGGCGGTATCAATGTCCGCATTTTCGCTGGATGCTGAAAGTATGATGACCGGCAAGACCATCCGGAACTGTTGGCGGATCCGTTTGAGAACCTCCAGACCCATGACGCAGGGCAATTTCAAGTCCAACAATACCAGGCATGGCAGCGGAAATTGTTTGCGGTCGGCGAATTTGCCGGCGCCTTGCAAATAGTCAATCGCCTCCTGCCCGTCACTGGCGGTCTGAATCGGGTTCGCCGCGCCCGCTTTCTTCATCGCCATTTGCAGGAAGAACACATCGTTCGGATCGTCTTCAACCTGAAGAATTGTTTTCATGGTTATCCTTTCTTGAATTGAATCCAGAATTTGCTGCCTTTCCCCGGCTCTGACTCGAAGCCGACCTGCGCGCCCATGCGCAGGATCGCCTTGCGCACGATGGTCAGGCCGATGCCAGTCCCTTTGTACTCCGTGGTGGGATGAAGCCGCTCGAACATGCGGAAAATGCGGTCGTGATTTTCGGGGGCTATGCCGATGCCATTATCTTTGAACCATACTCGAATC
>Ga0105340_1001435_pt1 | contig 10667 bp, 11 predicted proteins | sample EasRivMeERMLT700_FD_89676 | JGI IMG/M metagenome (GOLD analysis project Ga0105340, IMG submission 89676) | Soil microbial communities from meander-bound floodplain in the East River, Colorado, USA - East River MetaG ERMLT700 | ecosystem: Environmental > Terrestrial > Soil > Floodplain | place... | reverse complement strand
CGGGCGGAATTCGCGCCGACGGCCACGGGATCATTCGCAGAAACTTTTTTGGGGAGCCAGTTGGATATTCGGACGTGATTGATTTTACGGGCGGAAGCCGACCCGGACCGATCGTTCATATCATTAACAATGTCTTCTCCGGCGCGACCGACGACGGCGTGGACATCGACGGCACCGACGCCTGGATCGAGGGAAACATTTTTCAGCACGTGCATCGCCGAGGGGATACGCCCGACAGCGGCGCGGCCGTTTCCGGCGGCAGCGGTGGTGGCAACACCTCCGAAATCACCGTGATCGGAAATATTTTTTACGACTGCGACAATGCGGCCACGGCCAAGCAGGGGAATTTCTACACGTTCATTAACAACACTATTGTGCGCACGACGAACGCCGGCGGCATCGATTTCGACTCCGGGGTTTTCAACGTTCGCGATACGACGCCCTCACTGACGACTTTCGGCCGGGGCATTTACGCCGAAGGAAACATCATCGTGGACGCCTCGCAACTGGTTCGAAACTATAATGCCACGCAGTCCGTCGTCACTTTGAACAATAACATTCTGCCCATGGCATGGACCGGTCCCGGGGCGAGCAATGTCGTTACCAACCCCCTGCTCCGCCACATCCCAACGCTGGCCGAAACCGTCTTTACCAATTGGGCGGGCGCGCAGGTTTATCGCGAATGGTTCAGCCTGCAGCCTGGCTCGCCCGGAATTGGCACCGGCCCAAACGGCCAGGACAAAGGCGGCGTTATTCCGCTCGGCGCATCCATCTCCGGGACCTTCCGGTCGGGCACTACCAACGACATTACGCTCATCGTCGGCGTCAACCGCACAGGCTTCGGCATCCCTGCCTCCGGTTGGCCTTCGGGTTCCGGCTATACCGATTATAGATTTCGCGTCAACGGCGGCGCATGGAGTGCCGAGCGTTCAATTCTTACGCCGATATCGGTGCAGGTTAGCGGCCCTGGATCGCACTATGTCGAAGTCGTCGGCAAACGAGATTCGGGCCTTTACCAGGACGATCCACGCTTTGGCTCCGATGCCATCATCACCCGCTCCGATACATGGGTCGTTGAACAATTATTGCGCATCGCCTCCGCCGTCATGTCCGGAAACCAAATGCATCTCCAGTTTCCCGCCCACGCCGGGGACACTTACACCGTGCAATTCAGGAACGCTCTCGACGCCTCGCAGGCCTGGACGACGTTGACGAATGTTCCTGCTCAGCCCGGCGACGGCCCCGCTCTCATTATCGATCCCGCCGCGGGCGCGAGCCCGACTCGCTTCTATCGCGTGCGCACCCCGGCGCTACCCTGAGGTGGAAAGAGTTAAGTGGGGAAGCAGTCATGAAGCGATAAAAATCCTGTCACGATCAATTCTCGTAGTTGGAACGACGGATCAGGGCTGGCTGTGGACGCGGTAATGATCTTCCATTCCGCTGATCCGCGCAGTATTACTAGCTCAGATAAGTCATGAAGGCTTCCCGCCTGCTCCTCACGATTCTATGCGCAACGGCTGTATTTGCCATTGCCATCGTCGTCTGGCAGGCGCGGACGATCCGCGGCTTGCGCGCCGAGCGTGCGGCATTGCGGCAGGATCTGGGGATTGCGCTCGCGGCAGCGTTGGACAAGGCGCCGGCATCCGCTGCGGATCAGTCGCGGCAGGGTCAACTGGAATTGATCAAGTTGCGGCATGAGAATCGGCAGTTGGAGGAGAGCCTCGTCGACGCGCGTGCCGCCCAACCGACAGGTGTGAAGGGGCTGATCCGTTCGCTGTTGCCATCAGGTGCCGCCGGGCCGATGCAGTTCCGCCCGGAGTGGAAGGGCATGGAGCAGGGTGCGAGCAACAATTACGTGGCCGCGATTCGCGCGGTGAACAATGCAACGAATGAGTACGTGCGGTTCCTGTCCCTGACTACCGCCGCGAAGGCGAGTTTCGCCGTTGGGCGTACGGAGGAGGCGCGGCGTTTTGCTGAGGATGCGATGATATTGAATGACAAGTACAGCCGCGGCTCGCCGGAGAAGGCGAACGGAGACGTGGTGCATGACGCAAACCTGGTCCTGGGGCGCATCGCAGCGGACGAAGGGCGACTGGAGGATGCCAAACGGCACTTAATGGCCGCCGGTCAGACTGGGGGTTCCCCGGTTTTAGGAAGCTTTGGCCCGAACATGGGCCTGGCGAAGGACCTTCTGGAGCGGGGCGAACAAGCTACGGTGCTCAAGTATTTCGAATTGTGCGGCAAGTTCTGGAGCTATCATCAGGATAAACTTGACCTGTGGAAAAAAGACGTGGAAGCGGGACGCATGCCTGAGTTTGGTGGGAATTTGAATTACTGAATGCATGTTCCATTGTCGTGCTTCGATGAGTACCAGGATGAAATGGACTGCCGCAGGAGTGGTTGTCCTGCTGTTGGGTGTCTGGCTGTTGCCGCTGTTGGTGCGGCGGATCGACTCGAGGGCCGATACTGTCTGGCAGAGAGGCGCAGCGAGAGAGGCTCAATATCGGGACATGACCAACGCCTATCCGATAGCAGCCGAGGTGATGCCAGATCATCCGACCCGCCGTCTTTGGGAAGAGCGCAGAGCGGCGCTGCTGAAGATCGGCTACATCGAAACGCGGGAACTTTCGATGGCGCATCCGTTGCCTGCCAAACACGGCGCGGGCGCGTTTTTCTCAGCCTTCCATGCGCGCTTTCCGGGTGTGGAATGCAGCGTCAGGTCGGTCAAATCCAACGCCCCTCTCGTCGTCGTCACCGCCCGCAAAAGCGATTTTGGCCCCTTCGGACCGATCGAGCAATTCGTCACCCGTTACGAGCCGCCCAAATGATCGCTGCTGGCGCGATCTTTCGCGAGATTCAACTTGAGACGATCGCCTGAGGCGCAAATACTTCGCCTGTCGCCAAAGGCTGTTTCCAGATGCGCACTCGAATAAGTATTACTGGCACGCACGAGCAAGCGAAACGTTAGCATGCTAATCACCTTCGCGGATCGACCATCGGACTCGCCCTTTGTGGAAAGGGTGTGGCGGAGTCACAGCGACCGGGCAGGAGTGTTTCACTCGATCGCCGCGTGTCACTGGGACATGGTCGTGACACGCCTCGGCGGCCGGACGACTCTCACGGTGCGCGGGCCGGAAACAAAGGCCACGATGGCGGATTGTCCGGCGGAAGGCGAGTGGTTCGGGGTTCGCTTCAAGGTCGGCACGTTCATGCCCCTGATGCAGTGCAGCGATCTCCGGGACCGTCATGACGTGACTCTGCCGAACGCCACAGGCCGGTCGTTCTGGCTGGACGGGTCGGCGTGGGATTTTCCGGATTTTGAGAATGCGGAGACGTTTGTGAAACGGCTCGTGAAGCGCGGGTTGATCATGACTGATCGCACGGTGGAGAAGGCGATTCGGGGAGAGCTGCAAAATGTGACGACGCGAACGGAACAGCGTCGGGTGCTTCGGATCACGGGGCTGACGCGCGGGGCCATTTACCAAATCGAGCGCGCCCGGCGGGCTGTGATCCTTTTGCAGGGTGGAACGCCCATTCTCGATGTGGTTTACGAAACGGGTTATTACGACCAGGCCCATCTCACTCGTTCGCTGCAACGATTCATCGGGCAGACTCCGGCGCGCATTGCGCAAGCGAACGAGCAGTTGTCGCTTTTATACAAGTAAGCAGCCGGCGTGATTCGCTACGGTGCGATTGTGACTATGAATGAAGACACAATCACGCAAACGTCGGCTCATTTCCCATCGGCTTCCAGGGCGATGCCCCGGCTGGGGACAGGACTCACCGGACTGGTGGTGCTCTTCCTGGCTTTCGACGGCATCACGAAAGTCATCCGCGTGCCTCCGGTAATGGAAGCATGCCAGAAGATGGGGATCGGCCCGGACCTGGCCGTTGGCATCGGCGTCCTGTTGCTCGCGTGCACGGCGATCTACGCCACGCCCCGGACCGCCATCCTGGGGGCGATCCTGCTGACCGCCTATCTTGGCGGCGCGACGGCGCTCCACGTGATCGTCCAGAGCGGGATTTTTCCGATCAGCTTTGCCATTGGCTTTGGCGTGCTCGTCTGGGTCGGCCTGGGCCTGCGCGAACCGAAATTGTTCCGCTGGATTCTCTCGCGGCGGTGATTTGCAGTTTCACCGGCAATTCCATTCGGAGGACACCGCCATGTCATACCAGGCGTATCTCACAAACATCCAGGTGAAGACCGGAAAACGTCCCGCTGACTTTCGGGCGCTCGCCGAGAAAAAAGGATTCACGCAAAAGGGCCGGCTGGCGCCCGGCGTGAAAGCAGGAGCGATCGTGAAGTGGTTAAAAGAGGATTTCCAATTGGGCCACGGCCATGCCATGGCCATTTACGCTCTGCTCAAAGGAACGAAACACGAGGACAGCCCCTGGTCGCAGCGCTATCTTCCAACGGCCCCTAAACTCTCAACTCTCAACTAACTTTGCCCCTTCCATCCCCAGAGCGCGGCACCTCGCGTTGAGCTTCGCGCGGAGTGACCGTCCATGGCATGCGGATCAAATGGTGACCTTTGACAGTCCGTCGTCTCTTCGTCGTCGGCTTTGCCACTGTTAATTGTGTTCTGGCTCTGATAAGCGCTTAAGGATGAACCCGGAAGAGGAGCACTGGAGCGAGCCGGTCATGACTGTCGCGCGCAAGGACTTCGCGATCATCCAGCAGGACTTCACCGTGCAGCAGGCGCTCGACACCATTCGCGAACGTGGATTGGGCGAACGAATCACTTACTTTTACGCGGTGAACGATCGCGAGGAACTCGTGGGCGTCCTGCCGACTCGCCGGCTGCTGACCTCCCCGCAGGAGGAAATGGTCAGGAACATCATGGTGGAACGGGTGCTCACAATCCCCGAGACGTCGACCGTCCTCGAGGCCTGCGAAGCATTCGTGCTCCACAAATTCCTGGCTTTTCCAATCGTCGACTATCGCCGGCGCATCGTCGGCATGGTCGATGTTGGGTTGCTGAATGAAGAAGTGTTCGATGTGGCCGAAAAGCAGCGTGTCGATGAAGTCTTTGAAGCGATGGGCTTTCGCGTGTCCCAGGTGCGCGATGCATCGCCGGTGCGCGCATTTCGATTTCGATTCCCGTGGTTGCTCGCCACCATTGCAAGCGGAACCGTCTGCGCGCTGCTGGCCAGCGCGTTCGAGTTGACGCTGGCGAAAACAATTGTCCTGGCGTTTTTCCTCACACTCGTCCTCGGACTCGGCGAAAGCGTGAGTATTCAATCCATGACGATCACAATCCAGGCACTGCGCGCCACGCAGCCGACCTTTGGCTGGTATTTGCGTGCGTTGCGGCGCGAAGCGGGAACATCCATCATGCTCGGCCTATGCTGCGGCGTGCTGGTCGCTGCCATTGTGTGGCTTTGGCGTGGCACACCCATGGCGGCGGTGAGTATTGGCGCCAGCATTTTTCTGACGTTATGCGCCTGCTTCTTTGGGTTGACGGTCCCGGCTGTTCTGCACGCACTGAAGCTTGACCCGAAGATCGCGGCAGGACCGGTGACCCTTGCGTTCACCGACATTTTCACGCTCTTCTTCTATTTTGGAATAGCCGCGTGGATGTTGTAGTTACGGGGCTTAATTTGCGACGGGTCGCGTCAATTTCTCCAGCATCCTGGATCGTGGCTGCAATTGGCACGGTCCGAGTCATTTATTGACAGCCGATCATCAACTAAAGGATCGTTACACCTGCTGCAATGCCACGCAAACATAACGGAGCTGACTCAAAATTCCGTGCGTTCTCGGATCAAACCCGTTTGCGTATCCTACACCTCCTGCAAGGCGGCGAGATGTGCGTCAATGACCTGGTGGAAATCATCGATGTCCCGCAACCAACCGCATCGCGGCATTTGGCTTACCTCCGCCGCGCTGAACTGGTCGTGACCCGCAGAGACGGCCAATGGACCTTCTACGCCTTGGCGCCTGCCGTGAACCCCTTTCACAAAAAGTTACTGGAGTGCCTCGGGAAGTGCTTTGATGAAGTGCCCGACATGCAAAAAGATGCGAAGCGCTCGTTGAAACTCAAGGTCCGCGGCGGATGTTGTCCACGCTAGGTTTTTTGATTGTTTCTATATTCGCTTATGCGAATATATTCACGTGCCAGAGATAAACTGTGGCGGCGTTACCAGGCCGCAAGCGCGCGGCACTGAATCTCCTGCTGGGGAATGTGCAGATGATCACTGCAACGGCCGGATTGCTCCTTCTATGGCGGATCGGAGTGAACGACTGGACCGTGGGCCTCGTCGCGGCAGCCGGTCTTGCCAGTGTCATCAGGCGGCTCCTGTTTCGTGACAAGCCCGCAGGAGAAGTGAATTCGATTATGAAGAGGCATCTATCGGAATTCCTTGGGACGTTCGCGTTGGTCTTCGCCGGTAATGGTGCGATCGTTATCAACCAGGTGAGCGGAGGAACGGTCACCCACGTGGGCATTGCGCTGACCTTCGGTCTGGTCGTGTTGGCCATGATTTATGCTTTCGGCGACGTGAGTGGGGCGCACCTCAACCCGGCCGTGACTGTTGCTTTTGCCGGGGCGCGGCGGTTCCCGTGGCGTGATGTGCCGGGGTATGTCATTGCGCAAGTCGTGGGAGCACTCGCGGCCAGTGGATTGTTGCGCACATTGTTTCCGACCAATGAAAGCCTCGGGGCCACACTGCCCGCCGGTGCAGCGTGGCAAAGCCTGACGCTGGAAGTTGTCCTGACGTTCCTGCTTATGCTCGTCATTCTGAGCGTTTCCACGGGCGCCAAGGAAAAGGGGATCACGGCTGGAATTGCCGTCGGGTCGGTCATTGCTTTGGAAGCGTTGTTCGCCGGGCCAATTTGCGGCGCTTCTATGAATCCGGCTCGGTCTCTGGCCCCGGCGTTGGTGAGCGGCCATCTGCAGCATCTTTGGGTTTATTTGGTGGCGCCGACGTTGGGCGCGCTCCTGGCAGTGCTGGCTTGTTGCGGGGTTCGCGAACCGGGCTGCTGCTCGGCAAACTCCGGCACCTCTTGTTGACCTCTCATATCTCAAATCATATGGCAATACGAGTTGGCATCAATGGATTCGGGCGGATGGGACGGCTTGCCTTTCGAGCCGGGTGGAACTGTCCAGACATCGAGTTCGTTCACCTGAACGAAATTGGCGGCGACGGAGCAACTTCCGCGCATCTTTTGTATTTCGACTCATTGCATGGGCGCTGGAATCGAGAGGTCCACGGCGAAAAGGACAAGCTCGTCATCGACGGCAAGACAGTCACGCACAGCAGCCAAAAGAATTTTTTGGACGTGCCGTGGCGGGATCTCGGTGTGGATATTGTCCTGGAATCCAGCGGGAAGTTTCGGACTGAAGAACAAATACTTCCCTATCTTAAAGCCGGGGTGAAGAAGGTCATCGTGGCTGCGCCCGTTAAGAAAGGCGCTCTCAACATCGTGATGGGTGTAAACGATCACCTCTATGAGCCTGGGAAGCATGACATCGTGACTGCTGCGTCATGCACAACGAACTGCCTTGCGCCCGTCGTGAAAGTGATTCACGAAGGCATCGGCATCGTGCATGGAATGATCACGACGATCCATGACATGACGAATACACAATCGATCCTGGATACACCGCACAAGGACTTGCGCCGCGCGCGCGCTTCGAGCCTCTCCCTGATCCCGACTACCACTGGTTCGGCGACTGCCATCGGCCTGATCATTCCGGAATTGCTCGGCAAGCTCGACGGAATAGCGGTGCGCGTCCCATTGCTCAACGCGTCTCTCACCGATTGTGTGTTCGAAGTCGCCCGCCCGACCACGATTGAGGAAGTGAATGGCTTGTTGGAGAAAGCCGCGAGCGGCCCAATGAAACAGATACTTGGCTATGAGGAAAGGCCGCTGGTGTCCGTGGATTTCAAAGATGATCCGCGTTCCTCGATCATCGATGCCCCTTCAACGATGGTAACGGATAAAACTCAGGTAAAAATCTTTGCCTGGTATGACAACGAATGGGGCTACGCCAATCGCTATGCGGAACTCGCTCGCAAGGTCGCGCTCTCTTTGAACGGAAAGTAATGAACGCCGCGACGACTACAGTTCCTCCTACTGCCAGTGCCGGAAGCAGCAATGTTCGCAATTATGCGCTCGTGACGCTGGCATACTGGTGCGACACGCTGGCCGATGGCGCGATTCGAACGCTGGTTCTCTTTTACTTCTACCAACTCGGATATTCAGCGCTGCAGGTCGCGTCGCTGTTCCTCTTCTACGAAATCTTCGGCATCGTAACCAACTTCTGCGGCGGCTATCTCGCTTCGCGCTTTGGACTGAAAACGACGCTGTTCATGGGGTTGGGAACGCAACTCATCGCGTTAAGTATGCTGGCCCTCATGCCGCCCAGTGCTTTGACGGTCGCATACGTGATGGTATCGCAGGCGCTCTCGGGCATCGCGAAGGACCTGACAAAGATGAGCAGCAAGAGCGCAGTAAAACTTGTTGCGGGGGAGAGTGAAGGGCGTCTTTACAAGTGGGTGGCGCTGCTCACAGGAAGCAAGAACGCATTGAAAGGCGTGGGGTTCTTCCTCGGAAGTCTGTTGTTGTCGGTGATTGGTTTCCAGGCTTCGGTGTGGACGCTCGCAGCCCTCGTGCTCACGGGTCTTGTCGTTGCCGCCAGCATGATGCGCGGCGGCCTTGGTACCGCTAACAAGAAGGCGAAGTTCAGCCAAATGTTTTCCCGCGACAGAGCCATTAACATACTCGCGGTCGCGCGCCTGTTTTTGTTCGGTGCACGAGACGTTTGGTTTGTCGTGGCCGTGCCGGTCTTCCTTTCATCGGTCCTGGGCTGGAAGTTCTGGCAGGCAGGCGGCTTTATGGCTGCCTGGATTATTGGGTACGGCGCGGTGCAGGCGTCCGCGCCCGCGCTCATTCGGCGCAAGACTGCGGAAGGACAAAAGCAACCCGACGGGCACACTGCAACCTGGCTGGCTTTCGTTCTGGCGGCATTTCCGGCCGCAGTCGCCCTCGCCCTTTACTTCGGCGTCAGCGCCGGTGTTGTGATCGTCGCCGGATTAATCCTGTTCGGCGTCGTCTTCGCGCTCAACTCTGCGGTCCATTCCTATCTCATTCTGGCCTACACCGATGACAAGAAAGTGGCGATGAACGTCGGCATTTACTACATGGCGAATGCATGTGGGCGGCTCGCGGGAACCGTCCTATCCGGTCTGCTTTATCAACTGGGTCTGCGGCAAGGCACCAATGGGGGACTGATCTGGTGTCTTCTGGCGTCCACAGGCTTTGTCCTCGCCACGGGCTTTCTCTCGCTCGGCTTGCCACGCCCAAGACACATTCCGGCTTCAGTAGGAGCCGATGCGGGAGATTGATTTTATGTGAAGCAACAAAACGAAGCGTTATGAAAAAAGTTCTATTCATCTGCACGCACAACGGCGCACGAAGCCAGATGGCTGAAGCGTTCTTGAAACAGTCATGTGGCGAATTCTTCCATGTTGAGTCCGCCGGCACGCAACCCGGTCAACTCAATCCCCTTGCGGTCGAGGTGATGGCGGAACTGGGCATCGACATTTCGCGGAACAAGACCAAAAGCATCTTCCCCTTCATGCGCGAACGTCCGGGGTTCAATTTCGTCATTACTCTTTGCGACGAAATCGTGCATGAGCAATGCCCCACCTTTCCAGCGGGGACACGCTATGTGCAGTGGAGCTTTCCCGATCCTTCGAAGTTCACGGGCACGTATGCTGAAAAACTCGAACGCACTCGCGAGGTGCGCGACGCAATTAAAGCGCACATTCAGGCGTGGTGTGAGGAAATGTGCCTCCGGAATGCTGCGTAATTGCAGCTTCCGCGATACCTCGAGGAGGCTCCTCGGTTTCGATTTCCTGCGTCCTTTTTCAACTGCCCGCGTCTTTATCAGCGAATGACAACTACATTGAACATTGCAGATAAAGACGCGGTGCGGGAATCCGTCCGCCAGAACTATGGAAAAATCGCCGCTGAAAATGGCAGTTGCTGCGGGCCGTCCTGTTGCACCGGCGTGGCCGGATCGCCAGCGGACGAGCTTGGCTACTCAGCGACAGACACTGCCAGTGTCCCCGAAGGCTCGAACCTCGGGCTCGGCTGCGGCAATCCGTTGGCAATCGCCTCCCTGCGGCCGGGGCAGACGGTGCTGGATCTCGGCAGCGGAGCGGGCTTCGACTGTTTCCTCGCCTCCAAAGCAGTCGGGCCATCCGGCAAAATCATCGGTGTGGACATGACACCGGAAATGATCGCCAAGGCTCGTCGAAACGCTGCCAATGGCGGTTACGAAAACGTCGAGTTTCGCCTCGGCGAAATTGAACACCTCCCCGTCGCTGACGCGACGGCGGACGTCATCATCTCGAACTGCGTGATCAATCTTTCGCCCGACAAACGAAGCGTCATCGAGGAGGCGTTTCGGGTGCTGAAGCCCGGCGGACGATTGGCGATATCCGATATCGTCGCCACCCAGGAATTGCCCGAGGACGTGCGCAACGATCTCGCGCTCTATTCGGGCTGCATGGCCGGAGCGACCCCGATCCACGAATTGCGCAAATTCCTCGCCAACGCTGGCTTTCGCGACGTGAGAATCGAGGAGAAGCCCGGTAGCCGCGAGTTCATTCGCGATTGGGCGCCGGAACGCGGTATTGAAAACTACGTGACTTCG
>Ga0105340_1001432_pt1 | contig 10677 bp, 10 predicted proteins | sample EasRivMeERMLT700_FD_89676 | JGI IMG/M metagenome (GOLD analysis project Ga0105340, IMG submission 89676) | Soil microbial communities from meander-bound floodplain in the East River, Colorado, USA - East River MetaG ERMLT700 | ecosystem: Environmental > Terrestrial > Soil > Floodplain | place... | reverse complement strand
GAATTTCATAGAGGCGGTCTCGTTCCCACGCTTGCTTCTCGTTCTCGTTCCCACGCTCCGCGTGGGAACGCCCGCTTCGACGCTCTGCGTCGCGTCAGGACGCGGAGCGTCCGATCCTTGCGGTCCCACGCGGAGCGTGGGACCGAGAGTGTCAGTGCTCCTTCATCGCGGCAATCCCATCTACCAAAATCCCCTTTTCCAGCCTCAGGATGCGGTCGGTCCGGCGGGCGGCGCGGGGATCGTGCGTGACGAGGATGATCGTCTTCTCCAGGCCGGCCCGCAGCTCTTCGAGCAAATCAAGAATCTCCTCGGCGCTCTTCGCGTCGAGATCGCCGGTGGGCTCGTCGGCGACGATCAACTCGGGATCGGTCACGATCGCCCGGGCGATTCCGACCCGCTGCTGCTGGCCGCCGGAGAGCTGGCCGGGGCGGTGCCGCATGCGGTCCGACAGGCCGACCAGCTCCATCGCCGTTTCGACCTGTTGACGCCGCTCGCTGCCCGATAGCGGCAGCAGCAAGAGCGGCAGCTCGACGTTTTCATAAGCCGAGAGCACCGGCAGCAGGTGATAGAACTGAAACACAAAACCCACGTGCCGCGTCCGCCAGCGGGCAAGCTGGCTCTCGCTCATCGACGAGATGCAGTGGTCGCCGACCCACACCTCCCCTTCGCTCGGCTTGTCCAGCCCCGCAATCAAATTCAGCAGCGTCGTCTTGCCGCTTCCGCTCGGCCCCATCAGGCCAAAGAACTCGCCGTCGCCAACCTCCAGGTTCAGGCCATTCAAAACATCAATCCGCTCACTCCCGCGGCGGAAGTATTTGTGGACACCGGAAATGCGGACGATGGGGTGGTTGTTGTTGGACAATGGTTGCACGCAGGCCACGGGTCGAAAACGCAAATCCTAATCTTACTCGTACTCCTAATCTTAATCCTCTTCCTAATCCTCCTCTTCCTCCTGCTCCTGCTCCAGTACCCTGCGGCAGGAGCACCCTCTGGCCCTCGATGTACCGGGCATTGACTCCTCTCGCCCAACTTCTGACGATAGCGGGCATCTTGCGACAAAACTCACTCGCTCCAAGAGCAAAAATCATGGCTGAAACGACCAGGGGACCGGTGGCGGTAAAGACCCAAAATCTGGCGGGCGGCGGGACGACCAACCGCGATTGGTGGCCGAAAGAGCTGCGGCTCGACATCCTGCACCAGCATTCGGCCAGGTCCAATCCGCTGGGCGAGGAATTCGACTATGCGGCGGCGTTCAAGAGCCTCGACCTGGCGGCGGTGAAGAAGGACCTGGCGGCGTTGATGACCGACTCGCAGGACTGGTGGCCGGCGGACTTTGGCCACTATGGCCCGCTGTTCATTCGCATGGCGTGGCACGCTGCCGGCACTTATCGCGTCGGCGATGGCCGCGGCGGCGGCGGCCGGGGGCAGCAGCGGTTTGCCCCGCTCAACAGTTGGCCGGACAACGTCAGCCTCGACAAGGCCCGCCGCCTGCTCTGGCCGATCAAGCAGAAGTACGGCCAGAAAATCTCCTGGGCCGACCTGATGATCCTCACGGGCAACGTCGCCCTGGAAACGATGGGCTTCAAGACGTTCGGCTTCGGCGGCGGCCGCGAAGACGTCTGGGAGCCGGACCAGGACGTGTATTGGGGCTCTGAGAAGACCTGGCTGGGGGGCGACGTTCGCTACTCCCACGGCTCGGAGGGGGTGAGCCCGGTGAGCCCCGTGCTCGTCTCCGATGACATTGCCACCGGCAAGATCCACGGCCGCGACCTGGAGAACCCACTGGCCGCGGTCCAGATGGGCCTGATTTACGTCAACCCCGAAGGCCCGGACGGCAACCCCGACCCGGTCAAGGCGGCCTTCGACATCCGCACCACGTTCGGCCGCATGGCCATGAACGACGAGGAAACCGTCGCCCTGATCGTCGGCGGCCACAGCTTCGGCAAGACCCACGGCGCGGCCCCCGCGACCAACGTGGGGGTCGATCCGGAACTGGCCGGCCTCGCTGAGCAAGGCTTCGGCTGGAAGAACAGCTTCGGCAAGGGCAAGGGAGGCGACACGATCACCAGCGGCATCGAAGTGACGTGGACCAAGACGCCGACCAGGTGGAGCAACAACTTCCTCGAAAACCTGTTCGGCTTTGACTGGGAGTTGACCAAGAGCCCAGCCGGGGCGAATCAGTGGGTGGCGAAGAATGCCACCGCGATCATTCCCGATGCGCACGACGGGTCGAAGAAGCGCCTGCCGACGATGTTGACCACGGACCTGGCCCTGCGTTTCGACCCGGCTTACGCAACGATTGCCCAGCGATTCCTGAAGGATCCGGCTCAGCTCGCCGACGCCTTTGCCCGGGCCTGGTTCAAGCTGACCCACCGCGACATGGGCCCGCGCGCCCGGTATCTCGGCCCGGAGGTTCCCAAGGAAGAGCTGATCTGGCAGGACCCGATTCCTGCGGTCAATCACAAGCTGGTCGATGCGCAGGACATCGCCGCGCTGAAGAGCAAAATCCTGGCGTCCGGCCTCTCGGTGTCGCAGCTCGTTGCGACCGCCTGGGCCTCGGCCTCCACATTCCGCGGCGGCGACAAGCGCGGCGGCGCGAATGGCGCCCGCATTCGCCTGGCCCCGCAAAAGGACTGGGCGGTCAATCAGCCGGAGCAACTGGCGAAAGTGCTGAAGGCCCTGGAAGGCATCCAGAGCGCGTTCAACAGCGGTGCCACTGGCGGCAAAAAGGTCTCGCTCGCCGACCTGATCGTCCTGGCCGGCTGCGCGGCGATCGAGCAGGCGGCCAAGAACGCGGGCCAGACAATCACGGTGCCGTTCTCGCCCGGCCGGATGGACGCCTCGCAGGACCAGACCGACGTGGAGTCCTTTGCCCCGCTCGAGCCCGCAGCCGACGGCTTCCGCAACTACCAGAAAAAACAGTATGCCGTCACGGGCGAGGAGCTATTGCTCGACCGGGCACAATTGCTGACGCTGACAGCGCCGGAGATGACGGTGCTGATCGGCGGCCTGCGCGTACTCGGCGCGAACGTCGGCCAGTCCAAGCACGGCGTCTTCACGAAGCGCGAGGGAACGCTCACCAACGACTTCTTCGTCAACCTGCTCGACATGAACACCGAGTGGAAGGCGACGACCAAGGACGCCGACCAATTCGAAGGCCGCGACCGCAAAACCGGCGCCCCCAAGTGGACCGCCACCCGCGTCGATCTCGTCCTCGGCTCCAACTCCCAGCTCCGCGCCCTCGCCGAAGTTTACGGCTGCGCCGACTCGCAGGAGAAGTTTGTCCGCGACTTCGTCGCCGCGTGGGATAAGGTGATGAATTTGGACCGGTTTGATCTGAAGTGAGCGTTGATTGTCGGAAAGCATCCATGCAGCGGAGACACGTCGTCGAAATTCATTTCGAGCCTGAAAAGGCCAGCCGCGGACTGTTCGAAGAGCCCGAACCGCCGCTGGAGCGTTTCTCGCCAGTAATCGTCGTCCAGCGAAATGACTTCCTCGTTGGGCAGTGGGAAGAAGACTGCTTTATCCATCCCGCAAATCAGCGCGAGCTGGCAAGCGCGGCTGAAAACGCGGTCCGCGCCGCTTTTCCAACGGACTCATTCGCGTCGAACACAATCCGCGTTTTCTCGTGTCCGACAGAATTGGCTACGAGATTTGAATGGGATTGGTCGAAGAAGTAGCGTCTGGTGGCTGTGTTTTGCGCAAGTAAAACATAGGGAATCGCCGCGCGAGGCGGCAGGCCCAAACGTCCGCGGTGCGAACCACCGCCAAGCGGTCGATCGTTCCCCTGCCTCACCGCGAAGCGGTCACACAGCAAAGCCCAGGGTCGCCGGTCCTCCGGCGCACCCTGGGATACGATGCCATCGCGATCGGTTACGCCGAAGGCGTTACACAAATGGCAGGCCGGTTGGCGGCGCGCTGTAGAACCCTTTCAGGGTTCCGGCGAGTGGTTGAAACGCCTACCCAGGGTGCGCTCGCGGTCGCTCGCGACCCTGGGCTTTGCTGTGTGACGCCTTCGGCGTGAGGCAGGTCACTCTGCCGGCTTGTCATTCAGAAACGTCACAATCGCCCCCATCTCCGGCTTGAGATAGACGCCTTCCTCATCGGCGGGGATGCTGATCTTCACGCGGACCGGGACGGCGGCTTTGGCGCGGTCGGCGATGGGCATGAGGCGGGAGACGACGCCGTCATAGACGCGGTCGGGCCAGGCGTCGGTGCGGATGCGGCACTTCTGGCCGACCTTGACCGCGGAGATGTCGCGCTCGCTGATGTTCAGATCGACCTCCAGGTCGGCGAGGTCTGCCAGCTCGCAAATGCTGAAGCTGCCGTTGAAGGCGATTGGGTTGACGATGTTCCCCTCCTCGGCGTTCTTCTTGAGGATCGTGCCGCTGATCGGCGAGTAGATCGTGCAGTTGCCCAGCCGCCACTCGGCTTTGGTCAGCTCGGCCTTGGCCTGATCGACCTCGGCCTGGGCGGCGTCGATCTTTTCCTGGCGGGTGCCGATCTTCCACAGTTCCAAAGCTGCCTCCAGCCGACGTATCGTTTGCTTCTGGGCGAGATATTTGCTCTCGGACAGCTCGAATTCCTGCTCGGTGACGGAGTTTTTCTTGCGCAATTCGCTGGTCCGCCGCCAATCGGCCGCGAGCTGAACGAGCTCAGCCTGGGCCTCTTCCAGCTCCGCTTCGGCCTGGCGAATTTCCTCGGGCCGGCTGCCGTTCTGCAATTCCAGCAGGCGCTGTTGCATCAGTTGGACGGTGGCCTTGGCCCGCTCAAACTCGGCCTGGTACTCGGTGCTTTCCAGGACCGCCAGCAGGTCCCCCTTCTTCACGCGGCGGCCTTCCTCCACGTCGAGCGTCACGATCATGCCGCTCACCTTCGGGCTGACGAGGATTTGTTGGCGGGGGACGATGTAGCCCTTTGCCTCCAGGGCGATTTCGCCTGCGGCGGCTGGCGAGCGGGGCGTCTCGGTCGCTGGCGGCCTCTGGGCAGTCGTCGGCTTGGGCGACGCGCCTGGCTTGTCGCCGGCAGCCGCCGTTGGCGGAGGACTGGTCTGTTCTGGAGCAGTCGCCGCGATGAATTGCTTGTATCCCCACCAGCCGCCGAGGCTGACGACGACCAGCGCGACCGGCCAGCCGATGATCTTGCCCCACGGCGTTCGCCGCTCGGGCAGGCGCGACAGGCGGAGGTTGCGGACCCGCTCGCCCAACTGGCGATTGGCGGGACGCGCCGGCTCCGCGGGGGCGGGAGAGAACTGAGGATTGCTCACGAGCAGACCGGGCTTTCACAAGGACCGAGAGGAGAGGTCACTACCATTATGGCAGGCGGTCAGCCGTTCGCCAGGGTCGCGCCGACCCCCTTGGCCTGCCACGCCGCTACTAGGGCAAGTACATATCCAACAGCGCGGCATTGCCGCGCGGAGCAATGGTCACAGCGCCGAGGCTGGCCGGCAAGAGCACCGTTTGGCCGCGGATCAGCGAGAGGAGCGAGACTTCGTCGCTCGTCGAAGAGCCGGCGACGTGCGACTGGACTTCCTCGCCCGAGCGGCTGAGGAGCAATTCTCCGTCCAGCACGCTCAGGATGTGAAATCGCTGATCGCCGCCGAGCGAGTGCAGCGTCTCCAGCCGCCAGCGGTCGAGGATGAACTTATCGCAGGAAACGAGCCGCTCGACATGCGGCTGGTCGGTGGCCTTGGGAACCTGCCGATGGATCGCGCGGGTGGAATAGTCAATCGCGTCCAGCGCCTGCTCGATATGCATCTTTCGCGGCTGGCCATCCGGGCCGAGGCGATTCCAGTCATACAGCCGATAGGTCGTGTCGCTGGCCTGCTGGATCTCCGCGATCAAGAGGCCCGCGCCAAGGGCGTGAACGGTCCCCGCGGGAATGAAAATGCAGTCGCCCACCTGCGGCTCGAAGGATTGCAGGCAATTCTCGGTGCGGCCCGCGGCGACTTCCCGCGCGAGCGATTCGCGGGTCATGCCGTACGTCAGCCCGGCATACACCCGGCTGCCGGGCGGTGCGCCCAGAACGTACCAGGCCTCCGTCTTGCCCAGGTCCGGCGGATCGAGCTGCGCAGCCGCTTCGTCTGCCGGATGCACTTGCACCGAAAGGTGCTGATGAGCGTCGAGATACTTGAAGATCAGCGGAAACCGCGGCTGTGGCGCATGCCGGCCAAACAATTCGTCTCCGTACTTCTCCACTACCTCGTGCAGCGTCGTGCCTTCCAGCGGGCCATTCGCGACGACCGACTGCCCCTGCTCGTGATCGGCGATCTCCCAGCTCTCCGCGTAATCGTCCCCCTCGCCGATCGGCTTGCCGAGCACAGTCCCCAAGCGTCGCCCGCCCCAGAGGTAGCGTTTGAAAACCGGACGAAACTTGAGCGGATAGAGCATGACCCGAACCGGGTTGTGATTTGCCAGAGCTTCAATTAACATAACGCTCGGCAGTGGCACTCACCACGGCCGCTCACCTGGTACGGCAGCATCCCACCGTACGCCCTCCGCTGCTGCGGCAGCTTCCTACCGCAACCTCCCGTTTGGATGCATTCCGGGACCCCTCTTCCGCAGTGCCCTTCGCGCGCCCTGAGCGTGCCGTCACTGGCGGAATCGACGGCACACTAGGGCGTGCCAATCCTCGGGGAGTACGCACATGGCCAAAGCCAGAACCGCGAAGAAGACCAACGACGATCTGTTCGAAGGCACGACCATGACCTTCGGCGAGCACCTGGAGGAGCTGCGCGTCTGCCTGTTCCGCTCGGTGATCGGCATCGCCCTCGGCTGCGTCGTCGGGTTTCTGATCGCCAACAGCGTGGTGAACTTTTTTCAAAGTCCGCTCACGCGGGCGATGGAGAGGTATTACATCGACAAGGCCATCACCGACTTCGGCGCTCAAATCGGCGAGGTCACGGTCGAGATTCGGCGGATGATCCTCGACGAGCACCTGATCCCCGACTCGATCCAAATCGAAGCCGGCCAGGTCGCCCATTCGCTGCAGTCCATCCATCCCGAGTCCTTCGGTCAGCTTGATCTTTCGCCGCACCTGTTCACGCCCGGCGACTTCCTTCCCCAGGAAACGCTCCGCGAGAACGGCGCGAAAACGCTCGCACGGGACCTGGTCGCCGCCAGCAAGGTCAAGGAGAAAACGCCGCAGCGCCGCGTCTGGGACCTGCTCACCGCGGAGGACAAGAAAACCGTGCAAGCGATCGCCGCGCTGGAAGGAGAACCGTCCGATGAGCAGACCGCCCAGCTCGCGGGCGTGCTCAACCGCGTTGTTGAAAAGCGCGAGCTGCACGACGCGCCGGAGTTCGCCGACATCCGCGGTCCCGATGCCGACCCCACCGCGACCTGGCAGAGCCAGCTTCTGGCGCTCTTCGGCTATACGCCCAGTGCGGGCGTGGACACTGTCGCCGTGCTCCGCGAGAAGTTGGCGAAGCAATTCAATGCGGAAGACTCCCGCCGGCTCAACAAGCTGCTCATCGCCCGCGTCTTTCCCGATTCGCTCCGCAAGGCCCGGCTCAACTTGCTGGCTCTCCGCGCCTGGCGACCGGTGAAGGTCCGCTTTCAGGTGCTCAACGCCCAGGAAGCGTTCATGATCTGGATCAAGGCAGCCCTGACGACGGGCCTGGTCGTGGCGAGCCCTTACGTCTTCTATCAAATCTGGATCTTCGTCGCCGCCGGCCTTTATCCGCACGAAAAGAACTACGTTTTCATCTATCTGCCGATCAGCATCCTGCTCTTCTTTGGCGGGGCGGCGCTGGCGTTCGTCTTTGTGTTCGATCCGGTGCTGGACTTCCTGTTCCTGTTCAACAAGGGGATGAACGCCGACTTCGATCCTCGCATCGGCGAATGGCTCAGCTTCGTGCTCATCCTGCCGCTGGGCTTCGGGCTGAGCTTTCAGTTGCCGCTGGTCATGCTGTTCGTCAACCGGATCGGCCTGGTGTCGATCGAGACCTACATCGCCCAGTGGCGGGTTGCGATCCTGACGATCTTCGTCGTTGCCATGGTCCTCACCCCCGCCGACCCGATCAGCATGCTCCTCATGGCCGGCCCGCTCTGCTTCTTGTACTTGCTCGGCATCCTGATGTGCAAATACATGCCCCGCGGCCGCAACCCGTTCGCCGAGGCGTATGAGCCCTAACACGAGGCACGTTGTGACAGGCGTGTCACACGTTCGTCGCTGGTGCGCATTCGTTTCAATCGGTAACCGTTCACGCCAGCACGCCCACCGTCGGGCTTGCCCCGGCGGAGGCCTGACTGGTCGCTACGGCGGGGATCCCGAAAAACCCTCCCGCCTCCGCCGGCCTTGTGCCGGCGGGGCGACGACTTCGCGACGGTTCACGCACGGCAGCCGGGGAGTCGCCCTCCCGCCGGGACAAGCCCGGCGGAGCGGAAAAGGGAATTCTACGGGACGGCCTGTAGCTGGTCAGTCAGCGCTCCGCTGGGGCAAGCCCAGCGGTGGCGGGAGTAAAACTCCGTGCTGGCGTGAACGGTTACTTCAATCGATTCACCAACGGCCTATCGAGACGGCCTTCCACTGAAGAGTGGAACGGGGGAGGCAAAAAGGGCCCTTGTGGCAGCATCTTACCCCGCCAGCTCGTCAAATCCCGAACATCCCCCAAATGCGGCCTTCAATGGCGGCGAAATAAGCTAATCTTGCAGTATGAGTAGCGGGATCATCAGGACGTTCAAAACGGCTCAGGCGGCTCGCGACGCGGCCAATCGACGGCGGATTCGCCAGCGCGAGTTCAAAGCATTTTGTTCCGGCGGCGCGATGGTATTCGCGGGACTGCTTCTGGCTGCTGTCTACGCGCTGCTGACTCACCAAATACCGTGCTAGTCGCCCACTCAGGCTCTAGCAAACGCCAACGGCGAGCGTTATTTGGCCGACGACCTTCTCGCCGCGAACCAGCAGGAGCAGTTCTGCGCCGCTCAGTCCGTTGGTAACGCCCCACGATGACAGCCATAGCTCATCGCCCTCTTGCATCTGAGCGACGAGCGCCAGCCATTTGGCATTCTGGTAGCCGAACGGCACCTGCCGCCACCAGATACCATGTTTTCGGCTTCTGCTTCACCGACGCTTGCGTATCGCCGAGTCGCGGGGTAGCCGCCAAACTTCTTCACGGTCATGCCGCCCATTCTACCGCGCACGAAAAAGCCCCGCCGGATGAGGGCGGGGCCGACACAGCACGAACATCCGTGACAACGGGCCGGCGGGTCATGGGTCATTAAGTGTTGCTGGGCACTTACCTTTGTGCCTTCGCGAGTACGGATTCTCGTTGCACTCGCTTCAATCGCGTTTCAACTTCGGCGCGAGTGTACTGCGTCCGGTTCAAATACATAAGCGGCTCCACTTCCGCGTTATATTTTTCTTGCGTCGTTGACTCAACCTCCTTCGCGTATGCCAAAGCGGCCTCCAATTCCTTCAAGCGCGTCTCGGGATCAGCGGGCAGTTCTTCCGCAGCCTGAGCGAATCGTTCGATGATACTGCAAGAATCCACGCTTCCTGGCCCGGTGCCGTGGGTAAAGCTCTTGAGCTGCTCAAATTCCGATTTGGCAGCTTTGAACTTCTCCTTGGCCCACTCCTGCTCTTCTTCGCTGGTCCAATTGACCGTCACGAGTCGTTCATTCCGGCGCTCGTAGCGTTCGATCACGAGCGCACCGACCAGCCCGACAATCACCATCACCAGCAGCACGTCACGGATCGTGAAACGGAACATGGGCGGCTCCGGTTATGGGCGGTTCGATGTTGCTGGGGCTGGCTCGCCGAAACGGCCCCAAAACTCGCGCTCCCACTCTTGGTGCATTCGCCACGAGTCGCAGCCCCACCACGCCAAGGCGATCACCACCGGCCCCAAGGCCAGCACAATCAGCAGCGTGCGGAGGCGGTAACGCATCGACTTCTCCCGGCGGTTATGGGCGATTATCTGCTGCCGCCAATCGGGAACGCAAAATCCACCGTGCGATTAGCTTCGGCGGCCAGACGTTCCCGCCACTCTCGCCAACCCCACCAGCCGGCAGCCAGTAGCGGCGGCAGGATTGCCAGCAGAATCAATAGCGTGCGGAGGCGGTAGCGGAGGGTCATGGGGCGATTAAGTGTTGCTGGCTCCTGCGCCAGATGATTCACCAGGTCATTATCTGTTGCCGGGCCTCGTATCGCGGAACATTGAGGCCCTTCCACCCGGCGTTAGCTGATGCCGCAAGCGTCCTTCGGCATCTTCGTAGAGCATCACATCGCTATTTATGAGGTCAAGCCGAAGGTCCTCAATGCGATTCAACCACCAATCATTTACCCGCCAGCGGTCGGCCGCCCACCCCACCGCCAGCCCGGCAATCACTGTCACCAACAGCACGTCGCGGATTGTGAACTTCATCGGCTCCCACAGCACGTCGCGGATCGTGAAACGGAACATGGGCGGTTAGCTCCTGGCATTCGCGGTAACCAGTCCTGCCCCAACACAAGAGAACACGATGAGGAATGCTGCCACCAACACCGCATCTCCGGCGTTCAATTCGGCAAATGCCACGAACCCTGCGCCGAGCACTGGCGGCGCGACACCCAGCGCAATGAGCAGCGTGCGGAGGCGGTATCGCATTGCTCGATTCTATGGCAGCTTTAGGTCTTGGTCGATTAAGTGTTGCTGGCGTCCAAACTTCAGGGTGCTGAAGAAGTGGGGATCCCGTG
>Ga0105340_1001431_pt1 | contig 10684 bp, 18 predicted proteins | sample EasRivMeERMLT700_FD_89676 | JGI IMG/M metagenome (GOLD analysis project Ga0105340, IMG submission 89676) | Soil microbial communities from meander-bound floodplain in the East River, Colorado, USA - East River MetaG ERMLT700 | ecosystem: Environmental > Terrestrial > Soil > Floodplain | place... | reverse complement strand
CAAATGCGGGCCACCGGGATAGATCGCCCGCAGCGCCGCGCTGTCGCCGCTCTGCGGCCGGTCGATCTGCGGATTGTAGATCGGATTCATCAAGTTGCCCGGCTCCTGCAGGTGCCCGACGCCTGCCCAGTGGATTAACTCGTGCGTGCAGACATTGCCCAAGCCGATGCGGCCCGCCGGAATCGGCACCGCGATCGTGTAGACCTCCGAGGTATCGAGCCGGCCATTCTGAGGCATCGGCCCGGGCAGGTACATGTCGGCCAGCACGCCGTTCCGTCCGTCAATGCGGACGGCCCGAATGACGACATTCGGCGTCTCGCCTGTCTGCGCCTCGCGCGCCCAGGCAGAGCACACGCGGGCGATCTTGTCGAAGGACCGCTGGATCTCCGCGCGGGCATCGGCGTCGGTGACCGTGGGCAACGAGCCAACGTACCTCCACAGGCCCGGGATCGGAGCGGCGCGCAGCTCCCCCACCGTGTACTGGTCCGGCAGGCCGCAGAAGCGCATGGCCTGGAGGTGCTCCTGCGTGGCGGCATCAAGGACGCCGGTGGCAGCGAGACCGTGGAAACTTTGGTACTCCACAATCGCCGCATCCATCGAGAACGCCGGCGAGTAGAAGTCTGCGTCTTCCGGCATCCAGCCAAGATCGCGCATGCGGGCAAACGCCCAAAGTTTCAGGTCCTGGTCCATAGCTAGCACCCTCACTCGTTGGACTTGTCCTTGCCTCGACGCTTCAGCTCTGTCGTCAGCTCGCCGATCGCCTTACTGAGCTCCGTGTGCCGCTCCCACAGCTTCGTCATGCGCGCGTCGTCGCGGAGCGTGAGCTTGGCGAGGTCGGCGTCGAACTCGGTGCGGTACTGCCGCATCTCCTGAGTCCAGCGCGCCTCGCGGAGAGGGATCGATACGGTGGTTTGCCAGGTGTACAGCGCCGCCAGGATGACCATCGCCGTGGTGTTCATATACGCGGCGACGACGCCCTGAATACCCAGAGAGCCAGGAACGCCTGGAATACCCTGCGCGCCTTGCGGACCGGACGGCGCGTTGGTGATATTCACCGATGGCATTTGCATCGGGGGAGTTTGCGACGTCTGTGTAGTCGCGTCTTCCGGCATCCGCAGCTCCTTATGGAAAGAAGTGCCGCAGTCGCTGGCGACTGCGGCACCTCACCGGCCCTCCCAAGCACGGTCCCCCGTTATTAGCCGATTTTGGCCTTGGCCGCAGCGCCGTGGCCACCGCCGCCGGCAAAGGACACGACCGGCGGCGATGTGTAGTCGGTGCCGGCCTCGTCCAACTGGACGCTGTCGACCTCGCCGTTGTTGATTCGTGCGGTCGCCTTGGCGCCACTGCCGCCGCCACCCGACACCGCCACCACCGGCGCCGACTTGTAGCCGGAGCCGCTGCTGGTGAGCGTGATTTCGGTAACCTTCATGACACACCTCCGCTGAGAAAGAACAGGGCGATACCGCTGCGCGCTGATTCCTACATCGACGACACCAGGCGGATGCAGAAGATGATGACGCCGGCGGCAATGACGATCCACGCGGCGTGGATCACCCACGGAGGCGGCGTGACCTTGAACACGTGCATCGCCAGGAACACCAGGGCGATGACGGCAGCAAGAATGACCACGCCGATCGCCATGTCTGGGATCGAGTAGCCGCGCAGGAACTGCGCAAAAACCGCCATGTCGCCGAGCGATCCGCCGCGCAGAAGTTGTGCGAGAGCTGTCATGTTCCGCCTCCTCTTTTGTCTTTAGCCCGGCTTGCCGCCGTTTCCGTTCTTCGCGTCCTTATTATTTTCGACCGCGTGCTCCGGCTCCGGCCGCGGAGCAATACCCACCGCAAGCTTCGCCGCCGCCAGCTTCGCAATGGCCGTGGCGATCCGCGCCTCGTGCCGCTGCTTTTCCGTGGACGGCGAATTGCTCTGCGTCACGACCGGCGCGATAACCGGGATCATGGGTTGCTTGCCCTCCTTCTTGAGGACGTAGGCTGCCATCTCGGTCGCTGCCTCAACCGCCTCGTCGCGGATTTTCTCGTTGCTCGACGCCCTGTGCTGCAAGTCTCTCTTTTCCTCTTCAAGGCCCTTGGAGACAACCTTCTGGGCATTGATCTGCATGTTCAGCCTGGTCGTCATATACGCCATGACGAGGCCAAGGGCCGTAGACAGCAGCGCGAAGAAACCGAGGATGATGTCCTTTACGAGAGCGTTGGTTTCGGCGTCGGCGAACAGCATCGGGACACCCTCCTGGTTTCCTTCCGCAAACGTCGCCAAGGAGCGTAGAAAAGCGCAAATCACCCTGCCAGCCCAAAATCGAGCTGCTGGCGCCGCTGCTGCGCAGGCTCAAGCCCGCAACGGGCCGGAGAGATGAACGGGCTTGGGGCCGGAGACGATCGACAGGCCTTCGTTCTTGGGGCTGGCGAAGACAGCGCACCAGTAAAGATCGCCATCCTCGGAGGGGAAGACGCCAAAGCCGACGTCGCGGTAGGGGCCCAGGATGTTGCGGCGGTGGCCAGGGCTGTCCATCCACCTCGCGAAGACGCGTGACACCGGCAGCTCGCCGATGGCGATGTTCTCGGCGATGGCTTTCCAGGAGTAGTTGACCTCGAGCAGGCGGCGCGAGAGGTCGCTGTTGCCGCGGTGGTCGAGGACTTCGTTCTGGCCCATCCAGTTGGCGTGGCGCTGCGCTGCCTGCGTCAGCCGCTCCTCCAGGCCGAAGCTTAGCAAGCCCTCGGCGTGCCGAGCCTGATTGCAAAGGTTCAGCAGCTCCAGCGCTGTGCCGGAGGGAGACTTCGGCGGCGCGGACGGCGTGGGAACGGGGTTGGGTGCTGGCTGATCGCCGGGCGGCTGAATGTCAGCAAGCCAGTCGAGAAAGCGGCGGAAGAGATTGCGTAGAAAGTTCATCGCCGAAGTCCTTTTCAGCGCGCCCCGAACACTCTCGGGACGATTGCGGTCAGAGCGCCGGCCCACACTCCTGCTCTTTGAAGCTCCGATTGAGCACCGGGCGTAAGCCCCGCCAATCCACCCAGGATTCTACCCACCGCCAGCCCCGAAGCCAAACCCGTGCCCATCGATATCCCTAGCCGGGCAACATCAAAAGGCGAGATCACCGGCGCTCCCAGGAGCGTGGCTGCCGTCGACGTCAGGCCGGCTGTGGCTGCTCGAATGGGCGGCGGCGTCAGCGGGTCCTGCCAGACGGCGCGGTTGAACTGATCGACGGGTATTTGCGGCAGGAACATGGCGCCGGTGTCGCTGGCCGCCTTGTCGAGCGCCTCGTCGAACTCGACGGCGTCGCCCAGCTCGGCAAGCAGGTCCTCCTCGGCCTCGGCATAGGAGAAGTCTTCGGTGGCGTCAGCGGCGTCCTTGACGCCCATAAGGGCGTTGGGCCTGGTGTAAGCGCTGACCAAGCCGGCGTCGGGGTTCTGCCGGTAATTGGCCGTGCCCAGATACAGGCCCGGCAGGGCGCCCAGCGCCCCTCCCAGGAGTGCGAGGTTGCGGCTCAGCTTGCCACGTTGCAGCACCCTGTCGCCGAGGAAGTGCTCGCTGAGCCTGCCGCCGGCGTAACCAGCACCGGCGCTGAGCAGGCCGCCGGCCAGCATGGAGGCCAGCGGCGTGGCGCCGCCGTAGGTATCGGCCATGCCGCTGGGCGCCATGTGCAGAGCCTGCCAGAGAGTCTTGAGGGCGCCCTGGTCGGCTTCCTGCGCAGCGGACTTCTCATAAACCGGAGGCGCCTCCGGCAATACCGAACGCGCGAGCTCGGCAAGGCGCTGCGTGGCCAGGCGCACGATCTCCGAGCCCAGCTTTTGCCAGGGAGCGGTGCTCAGAAGGTCGGCGGCTTCACTGAGTTTCATGGGCTTAGAACGTCCCACCAAAAGCCTTGCAGGCCAGCCAGGTGACGCCAGCAATGCAGCCTGCGATGAACGCCGCCAGCAACGCGTCGGCTCCGGCATTGTCTTCCAGTATATCTTCGGGCTTGGCGACCGAGCCGTCCGGCCACCGCCAGGTCTCCCCGTCCACCGATGTCACCGAAGTGCAGCGCATCGGTTGACCGCAGCCACGGCGCGGCCACACGTTGCATCTCTTGAGACCCATTCACCACCTCTTTTCGCGTCATCCACCGCAACGAAACATCGGCCCGCGGCCGCCGACCTCGAACCGAACCAGCTCGGACGACGGCAAATCAAAGCGGCTTGATGCCGGCGCGGGGCCGTAGTATTGCGTCGGCAGCGTGAAGTACCCCGGCAGCGTGACCATCTCCACCTTGAGGCGCCCTTCGTCCGGCAGGCGGCGGAACACCTGGCCGCCGAACGCGCCAAAGCTATGAGCCGGCGGCGGCGATCGAAGAGACGGGAAGTTCTCGCGCTTGCGGCTGGCTCGCTTCGCCGGGCGTGCCATTGGTTCGAGAGCGCTGACGCGACTTTGCAAGTCTTGAATCGCCCGCTCCACCTGAAACCGCGTGGGCGTCTCTTCCTGCAGTTCCTTGATCTTCTTTTCGAGACTCTCGATACTCTTGTCGATCCGCTCGATGCGTCGGTCCTGCTGGTCCATCACAGCGCGTTCGTAGTACAGCGTGTTTTGCTTGGGTCCGACGGGTCCGACGTGTCTGGAGGAGCTGCAACCGCTCCCCTCAATTCGCAGCAGCGCACAAACAGCAATCAGCAGGATGCGCATACGATCACTTCTCTTTCTTTCCCAGGGCGTCGTCTCGAATCTTGTGAATCACGATCAGCACTTTGCCGTTAGTTTCGATTTCGATGGCTCCGTCATCGCGGACGTGCAGCGGACACTTGAAATCGTGGCCGCGTATTTCAACATGCTGAGCGTGCCACAAACGGAAGTGGTGTCCGGTGTCGAACTCCTTGCAGTGACCATCGGCTTCGGCCGGCAGGCCCATCGGCAGGTTTCGCAAATCAGCCTTGGCGTGCCGCAGTTGCGCAGACTCCCAAATCAGAGAGTACCGCAGCGTTGCGATCTGCTCGTCTTTTGCGGCGATCAGCCAAACCAAGTAGCCGTCCACCATTAGGCACAGCACCGCCAGCAGGCCGCCGAGATAGTGCAACATCCTCGCCCCCATTCGCCCAAATAATGCAAGCTGCGGAGAGCGCCGCGAGCGCGTCGGCCTCCGTCCAGTAAGTCTCAATAATCAGCACACCGCGGGTCGCATCGAACAGCTCGTCTGGGATACAGGCAATCGGCGCGGCTAGATACCAATTCCAGACCCAGACATCGCCGATCAGGTCTGGCCGCTTGTCCGTCAGGCGAACTTTTTTCACCGCCGCCGCCGCAACGATGGCGGGGCCGTGCGCTAGCCATTCGGCCCAAGAACACGTCACGATCATTGGCAGACTCACTTTTGCCGAGCAGTATGATTCGCATGGGTCACTGTCCTTTAGTTTGGCTCACTCGGAAGGCCACGACTACTCCCTCTTGTTTTTGAGGTACTCCACCCAGCGGTCGTTCATGGCGGACAGGTCGAGCCGCGACTCGTCAAGCTGCCGGCGCTGCGACACGCCCCAGCCCGTAGCGGCCAGGGCCCCGACCGTGACGGCCAGGCCGTAGATGCCCAGCGAGAGGTGGAAGATGTCCACAGGTCGCTCCAGTTCATCGACAGCAGCACAACAGCTTCAGCGCCGCGCAAATCTCCACAGCGGCACCGGAGGCGGCATCCGCCCGGCGTAGTAATACTCAGGGGCCAACTTGTCGCGAAGAAACCCCAGGTGGGCACGACGATTCCTCGGATCGAATCCTTCGTCGTAGGCAGAGCACAAATCACCCCACGCTTCCTCGCACACACGAGCCTCCCATCCCCAAGTCATCCAGAACTTCTCCTCGCACGGCCCAATCGCCTTGCGGTACTGTTCGCCTACCCACTCTTGATGCTTCTGCGACAATTCCCGCATTGACCTAGCCACGACCGCCGGCGGGAACCACAGCAGGTCGGTCAGCGGTGGATCGGCCGCCGGCATCGCCAGCAAACCAAGACCAGCGGCGACGACCCACGATTCCATTTCGCCTGGTGACTCGCTAGCCGCTAGAGTCTCCGCAGCGGCACCGGCAACTGGTGCTGCGGCAAGTGTATCTTGAAACCGGTTTTAGGGTGTGTGAGGCCCAGGATCCCACGCCCGTCGTCCGAGTCGACCGCGAAGTCGGCGGGCTGCTGTTTGATGAGTTTTCGCAAGATCATGGCCTTGGCCGCATAGTTCCGGCGATCGGACTCGGCCTTGGCCTTGAGCAGGTCGTCGAGAACGGGGCTGGGCTGCCGGGTGAGCGACGGCGCCTTGAGCGTGGCAATGGCCCGAGCAACAGCCGCCGTGCCGTCGTCGGCGACAGCAGCAGCGGTCTTGGTTGCTGCGGCAAGCGGGTTCAGAGGCAGCGCAGCACTCTCCCGCGCCTTCTTCCTCTCCGCTTCTAGGCTCTCCCAGTCGCCCATCGTCGCCCCGGGCGGCATATAACGCATCGCATCGAGGATTTTGTCGTTCGCGCGCCGGCGCTGCACGTAGCCGGCCAGGGCGCCGAGCGCCGCCATGGCCGCCCCCATCGAGCCGGCGCCGCTGGGGCCGCCCAGGTAGTTGCCGCCGATGCCGCCCGCCAGGCCGCCGCCCAGGCCCCACAGCAGGCTTTGCTTGCCGGGGCTGGCCAGGAGCTCGCGCACGGGCGTGTGCTGGGAGCGGATCATCCGCGGGGCCCATTGCTCGAGGCCGGACTCCACGTCGCGGTTCATGTAGCGCCACTGCCAGCCCTTGGACATGGCGGTCGGGGAGCCACCCGTCTCGTCCTCGGCGAGGTCGGAGAAGCTGTCTGATTCAGAGGCGGACTTGACGATGGTGAGAGCGCGAGTGAGCGCAGCGAAAGCGTCGGCGCTGGACTTGAGGATTGCCGGCGGCACCGGCTCGGCCGCCGACTTCTTCTCCAGCATCGGTCCCAGGTACTTCGCCAGCAAGAATGGCGTCACGGCTGCACCTCCAAGACCGCCAAGGACCTTCATCAACGTCCGCACGCTCTCACGGCGTCGCCTCGGCCCGTATGCCAGACTGGCGTCGTCAGGTGCGAGCAGGTGGCCGGCGCCCGAGCCCAGGCCGTAGCCGGCCAGACCGCCACCGAGAATGCCGGCGCCGCCGAAGCCCAGGGCACGTCCGAACTCGCGACCGCCTACCTGCGCCGCCTCGCTGTCGAGCGTCTGCTGCCAGCGGTTCTTGCCGATGTCGCCGATGGCCTTGGACGGATCGGTCAGGTACTCCAGCGCCCGTGGATTCTTTTCCAGGTTCTGCTGAAGCTGCCGCGTGAACTTCGGCACGGTATCGACGAGGTTGACGTATTTGGGCAGACCGGTCGTCGCCAGCGCCGCTCCGCCCATGGTCGCGAGCGCCGGCTTCCTCACCGCCTGGTATAGGCCCGGCGCCCCCTTGATCGCCGTCGGCCTGATCTTGGTGAAGAGAAACCGCCGCATCGCTGGATTGCCGATAGCCAGGCCGGCGAGTGCGTTAAGTCCCAGCAGCGAGCCGCGGCCTTCGGGGGAGAGGTTAGGGTCGGCGTAACCGGTGCCGAACTCCGCGCCGCTCAGCGCAGCACCGCCGCCCAGGCCGAGGGCGGACTGCAGTACGGCACCGAGCGCTTCCTTGCGCATGCTGGGCATAGTCGCCGTCCTCACGCGGTCTTGCCGTCGCCGGCCAGCGGCTCCCCAGCGCCGTCATCCAGCTTGAGCAACAGCGGCTGCGGTGTCGTCTCCGTCTCGTAGGGGCCGGACACTGCCAGCAAGGGCCGCGTGATGTCATCCCGGTGGTCTTCAATCATCTCAGCCATCTCCTGGGGATCGCCGTCGTAGCCAAGGTCTTCCATGACCGGTTCTCCGTTACTTCAGCGCCCGAGCAGCACACCGCCCAGCGCAAACACAAGGATATGACTGGCTAGCATGGCTAAAAAAAACCCACGGCGCGCAGAGCGCGCCGTGTGGTCAAAAGAGTTTCAGCGTCGGCGCTCAGCGCCGCCCAGTCCAGAACGCCCGAACCCTGGTGCGTGTGCTTGGCGCACAATCGCTCGTAGTCGACGGCGGCGAGGAAGTCGATGGAATTGCAGCGGCAGCCGCTCATCGGGATGTCCTCCATGACACCGGGTCTCCGCTACTCTATGCCGGCTGGCGGCCGTTGAACAGCCGACGTAGCGGCCCGACGTAGTGGTGGCCGACAAATCCCCGTATCTCGGCCCGGCCCAACTGCCGCCGGTAGTAGTTATCCCACCGGGTCAGAATACAGACCATCGGCGAGCAGACCCCCCAGGCTACCGAAGAGCACACTGGCAAGGCCAGATACCACGGCACCATGAACGGCAAGACACAGACGCTGGCCAGGTTGCCGACGATCAGGGCGTGGTGAACGCACACGATGGTCAGCCAGACGGCCATAGCTGCCAGTTGCGGGCCGGCCGGCACCGGTTCCGAAATGCCGGAGACACCGGCAGCGCCGGAGGCGCCTCCGGTTTTTTCGGCCTCCCCGTTGCTGAGAGAGCGGTTGTCGTGCAGCTCGACAACGGTATCCACGCTGCTGCGGCTGCGGTGGTAAGCCGATTTGATTAGCAGGCGAAACATCGCGAACGAGCTCTTGACCGAGTCGTTCTCACTGGCGCGGCCAACCTGGTCGTCCAGCTCCACGAACATGTCGTGGAGCCTGTGGATGTCCGGAAAGTGCTTGTGGGCGATGGCGATAATCAACTGGGCTTCGTTGGCGGTAGTTGGCATCCTGCCTCCGTGGTTTCAAACGCCGTGGCGATTGCGTCATCCCAGAGCTTCTGCAGCTCGGGCATCAAGCGATCCCAGCAGCAAATAATGGTGGCCTGCTCGCAAACGGCCATTTCGCCGGACGTAGCCCACACTGCAGTCGACAAGAGAACAGCGTGCCGGGCATCGAACAGTGCCGGCGCGTCGTCGCCCTGAGCGGCCAGGAGTGATAGCGTCAGACTGCGTGCTCCGCAGACGTCGCCAAGAGCCCGCATGTCCTGCGACCGGCCGACCAGCCGGCCGAAGACGACGCTGGCACTGCGCCGCCCAGCGGTAAAGTGCCAGCGCCACGCGCCTCCCTCGGCGACATCGACAATCGGCTGCTCCAGCGTGATAGCGGCGTGCTGACCCAGGAACGGCGCTTCGCAGCCGGCAACTTCCACTCGCGCCGAGTCCACCAGCGGCACACGCAAGCTCAGCACACGCTGGCGGATCAACCCGTCCGGCAGCCATCCGCAGTGAGTTAGCGCTGTCGTCAAGCCCGGGCTAAAGCGCGGCGCTACAGGAGCGACGGGCTCAGCCGTCTTGGCAATGCCGGCACCGGCAAAGCCAAGAAACGCCAGCACCGATTGCAAGAAGTTACGCCGTATCATTGCTCGTCTCCGCTCTTCGCCGGCACGATCTTGAGCATGACGCCGCCCACGAGCGTTTCGCCGCCGAGTCCGGTGCTGACCTCGGCCTGGAACTCGGCCTGCTCGCGGCTCTGGCCGGTGGCCGCCATGAAGCGCTCGATGAACTCCTCACACGTGACGGTCTGCCGCGATGCCGCTGCAGCCTGCTCTTTGAGGCGAAGGTATCGCTGCACATCAAACACGTTGGCCTCCTTTGGCGGCCGCCTCTGTTGCCTCCCGAAACAGGATCAGCCCCAGCACAGCGTAACACGCCGTGTCCAGCAGCGAATCCTCAAATGACTCGTTGGCCAGAGAGCCGTTCTTGGCGAAGTTGTTCATCCGTGTCATCTTGTCGTTCATGCGCAGGAGCACGCCCTTCCAGGCCGGCAGGCCCATGCGCTCGGATGCCCGAAGGTTGCTGAGGAAGTCTCCCTCGCCGTCGCCGTAGTCCTGAACTTTCTTGGCATGGGTCTCGGCCATGGCAGCGAGTATGGCGTGGAAGCGCGGATCGCCTTCTGGCGGCGGCCCTTGCGGGACCTGCTGCGGCGCTATAGATCCGTGAGACATTTCCAGTTCCTTTCTCTTTCACTCAGTCAAAGCGACGATCTTCGGCAGCAGACCTGCTGTCGTCGAGCCGCCCTTGCAGCTCCCGAACCTGCGCCTCCAGCTCATCGATCCGCCGCTGCGGCGACACATACTCGGTGCGCGGATTGCGGCGGCTGGCGATGAACTTCTCGCACAGCTTCAGCTCGACGGTGGTGTCACGCTCGGGCGGCGCGTAGCCCTCGGGTAAGACGGCATAGAGCTCCTCGTCGTCCATCCAGCAGCGATCGTCACCGCGGTAGTCGCGATGCTTGCGGATGGCCGCGTGCAGGACCTCGCTCTCGGCCATCGCTTTCTCGGCCTGCGCCTTCTCTATCTTCCGATCCAGTTCCCGGAGGCTTTCGCGTTCAGCCCGGGCAGCTTCGGCTCTGCGCGGCGTGTCCAGCCCCTCGCGTCCAGTGGCGGGCTCCGGCCACGGCGGCTCGAACAAGAACCACACGCCGCCGACCGGCCGGTCGTGAGACCTGTAGTCGTAGTGCTGGACCTTTTCGGGCCCCAGGTACTTCGTGTCCTCGACCTTGTGGACGTTGACCTGCACTGTCGGCTCGGCAAAGTGCTGACTCAGGATCTCGAGCTGGAAGTCGTAGACCTTGCCCGTGGCGTCCGTCACCTGCAGCACCACGACCCGGTCGTCGGGCCCGTCGAGCTGCAAAGAGTATTGGTGCTGTCGGTCGAATTCAGGGTTGATCGGGGTGTATGGCAT
>Ga0105340_1001429_pt1 | contig 10692 bp, 4 predicted proteins | sample EasRivMeERMLT700_FD_89676 | JGI IMG/M metagenome (GOLD analysis project Ga0105340, IMG submission 89676) | Soil microbial communities from meander-bound floodplain in the East River, Colorado, USA - East River MetaG ERMLT700 | ecosystem: Environmental > Terrestrial > Soil > Floodplain | place... | reverse complement strand
GATCCGCGAGCACGGATGCGACGCCCAGCGCCTTCTTCCAGAGCGGGACCTTGTGCCGGTCGGCGACATTATTCGCGGCGCGCCGCTCCAGTTCAGTAAGCTTGCCGGCTATTTGCCCTTGCAACGTGCCAATCCGTAGCGTGAGCGACTGAGCCTCCGATTTCAGTCGCGGGACTGCCGCCTGAGCTTCGTTGAAGCGGACGTTCATGCGGGCACGCTCGGTTTCCAGGCTGCTTCTGGCCTGGTCAGTGGCGGCAAGTGACGCCTGCAGGTTCGTAGCGGCGTTGTTCAACCAGTAGGCGAGGTAAAGAATCGGGAGCGACTGGTCCACCTCGTTTTGAAACGCGAGAAAGTTCGCCTCGAATGAAAGCATCGGCACCCAGCCCGCGGGGTTGCCGAAGTAATCCAGGTTCGAATCCATCCGGTACAGGATGTTCCCGACCTCCGTCTGCACCTGGTCAAGGTTGGTCTTTTCCGAAAACTCCTCGTCGCTGAGTTCCTCCTCCGGCGCGACCACCCGTTCATGCGCGCGCAACATTTCCCGATACTCGCCCAGCAGCCCGCGCGTCTCCGTGATGCGCTCGTTGAGGTAGGCGTCCCTGGCGTATTGCACAATGCTGCGCAATGCGAAGGAGTGCATCCATGCGCCTGCTTCCGGCACGAGCTCGAAATGCCCATTGGTGCCGGTCAGGCTCGTGATTGGAGCGAGCGCATCGGCCCCCGGTGCCTTGGGGGCGTCCTCTTCGTCGACGGTGGTTATCTCTTCCCCATTTCTAACGATCGTCATGGTGGTCTGGTAGACGAATCGGCGCGCCGTGAGGGTTCCGCCGACGTGGTTCTGCCCCGGTGTTCCGGCGTTGCCCCCGGATGAATTCGCGAATGGACCAAGGTTCAGGGTCGAATGCAGCACGCCTCCTGCACCGCCGTTTCCCGGCTTTCCTGAACGGACTGCGTTCTCGCCCCGCGCCGTCACCCGATTCCCGCAGCGGTCCTCGAGCCGGGTTCCCACCCACTCTTCCGAATACAGGATGGCGCTGCTGCCCTCCGTGAAGCCGCAAATCGGATTCCCCGCCCTGGCCATGAGTTTATACCAGTCCTCCGACGGAAAGCCGACCGTCCCTTCCCCTCGCCCATCGCGGCCCTCTCCCGCTGGCCCACCATCCCCGCCCCTCAGGACAAACCGCGTCGTTGTGCTGTCTTCAGCGTAAAATCGCTCGACCATCACCTCCACGCTGCCCGCAGCATGTCCATGGTCGCCATCGTAGCCGGCCAACAGATTGTCCTCCCACACCGCCCCCACTGGCAGTCTCTTGCGCGGAAGCGGCGTCGTCTCGATGCGCCCATCGGCCTCGAGACGCAGTTCGCGCGCGTGAATTGTGACCGCGGTCTGCGGCAGTAACAGCGGGCTGCGAATGATCACCTTGTCCGCATAGAGCCGCAGTTCACGGACATTCGGGCGCCCGCTGTACTGGCGATGTAAATTCGCCCCATGGTTCGCGTCAAAAACCAGCGTCTGGCCGGAGATGCTCACTGTGAAGGTTTGGACGGTCGCGTCATTGAAGGGTTCCGGCGCGTGCGGGATTTCGCTGATCTGCATGTACTCGCGATTCTCCGCGTTGGGAAGCGGGCGGTCATACTCAATCACGGACTGCTCGATCGTCGGTGTATTGAGCGGGGTTACTTCAACGCTGCCGCTTAATCCCTGTGCAGTGGTAAACCGAATCGTGAATGGCAGACGGTCAAAGGCCGACGGTGTATACGTGATGCGCCCGCTGGCTTCCTCGAACGCCACTGCGCCGGCGGGCGGCGGCGTGGCGGTCATCTCCAGCGCCGTTCCCGGACCGGGATTCAGCGGGTCTCCGGGGTCATCCGTGTGCACCACAAACTCGAGTGTCGTACCCGCTCGCACGCGTTGTTCCGGCATCGCGCGGAAATAGAACCTCGGCAATGGCCGGTACTTTGCAGTTACCGACGCTTCCTTTCCGCCAATCACCAATACATCCTTCGCATCCGGCTCCAGCCACCCTAGCAGGTTGCTGAACTCGACTGTGTGCGATCCGGCCGCGACATTCGTCACCACTCCACCTGAAGCCTGCGGCGCTCCGCCATCGACGAACCACTGCGCCCCGCCGGAAACGGCTTCCGCAGGTTCGATGGTCACAGAGACCGTGCCGGGAATGGAGAGGACCACCGGAGCCCCCAACGAGCCGCCAATGCCAGCGAAAAGGCACAGACACGCAAGGGTCGGCGCCAGCGAGGACACTCTACGGGCGGGAATTTTGACAAGGTTGTTCATGGGCACTTCGTGGAAAAACAGCATCGAGCGGCTTCAGGGCGGATGGCACTCAGGCGGGCGCAGAAAGTCCTAAGGAGCATTGCGTCTCCAGTCGAAGCCGCCGGGCTTCAACCGAGAAGCTCGCCTCAAATCAGTGGTCCGACCCCCGGTAAAAAAAGTAGGCCGTGGCCCGGGCGACCTGCCCCACCACGGCGCATCGCTGCCACTCTTGCTCTCCCCCCAAGTCGGATCTGCGAAATGGATCGCCACGGAAGGCGCGCGATTGTTCTTAACATGGATGGGAACGACAAAGCCGGTGACGCGGAACGCTGAGACAGTGACAGCCGCCATGGGCACTGGCGGCAAACTGATTAGTGAACGACTCATAGTCTGACACTTCGCGGAGGCGATTTGGCGCGATTGTTTTTATGCAATTGGAAGTTTCGTCCACTCGAACGCGCTTCCACTCATTTCAGAACGGAAGGGTGGAAAACGTAACAAGAATTTTTGCAGACGACCGGTGAAACGGATGCCAATGCCACTCTTCGAATGGCCGTCACTCGCTGAAGACGCGACGCAACTCCCGCAACTCCTCCTCGACATTCTCTGAAATCACAATGGTTCGAGCAATTTCATGGCGTAGAAGCTTGACGCACCGTTGCCGAAGACGATGCGCGGTCACCCGCACTGTTCCTTCTGGAAGATTCAACCGATTTCCAATTTCGACATACGTCGTGCCGTCGCGCTCCCCGTATAGCAGTGTCTTCACCTCGTTGAAAAACCTCCCCTTGCCTCGGGCTACACATTCGCGTTCCAGTGCGCTCATCGCGTTTCTCAGGACGGTCAAAGCCCATTCCTTATGAAACTGCTTCTCAGGGGTGTCGTTGTCCGCCGGCTCGCGTCCACGCCACCCCTGGACGGGCGTTTGGTCCAACGAGATGAACCTGACGTGCCGGCGGCATTTCAGGCTCTGAGATCGGCTCCATTGGCCCATGAAATTATCCAGAGTTTCCAACAAAAGGGACCGAAACTTCCCTTTGTGCCGGTCGGCCAGTCGCAAATGCCGCCTGGCGATCAATTGAGAGAAGAATTCCTGAGTCAAATCCCTGGCGTCATCCGGCCCATGCCCTTTCCGACGAACATGGACGTAAACCGGATACCAGTAAGCACCACACAGGGTCTCCAACGCATGCTGTGACAACGTGGAACCATCTTCTCCAGCCGCCTCCACGACGTTCCATCGCGTCGTCGCGAATAACCGCGGGACCTCCGATTCAGAAACGTGCCATGACTCAATCATATCGCCGGCAGCAATGTCTTTGCTCGGATTCATAGTCTGACATTTCGCTGAGGCGCATTGGCGCGATTGTTTTATCCAATTGGAAGCTTCGCCCACCGAACGCCCTTCCATTCGTTTCCAGAACGGGAAGGGTTGGAAACGTAACAGGAATTCTTTTCAGCCGATCCGAGGGTTGATCGGGACTCATTGAAAGGCTATCGAGAATACAGATCTCGCGCCTCCGCGTCCGCATCCTCCAGAGTCACCGTTTGCAACAGGTGCAACGATCCCTTTTCCGTCACGACCGCGAGGTTTTTGGCGTCCGGTGAAAACGCCACCAACTGAATGCCCGAGTCAAATTCGAAGCTGGCCAGTTCCCGGTGCGTGCCAAAGTCCCAAAGCTTGACCGAGTGATCGTCGCTGCCGCTGGCCAACCGTTGGCCGTCGGGTGAAAACGCCAGCGTGCGAATGGCGGATCGGTGCCAGCTTCGCGAACCCAGCGATTTTTCCAGATTGCGGAGATCCCAGAACTTGATCGTGTTGGCGGTGCAGCCCGACGCCATCATTCGGCCGTCGCCGGAAATCGCCAGACCAGAGACGGCGCCTTTGTGCTCCGTGCAGACCTGGTGGCTCCGGTTGGTTACGGCCACGTCCCAAAGGCGAATGTCCTTGTCGCGGCTGCCGCTGGCGAATCGAGTGCCGTCGGGCGCAAAGGTGACAGAAAGGACGGCATCGTGATGACCCTCGTACGTGCCAACGACATCTCCTGTATCAACTGCCACCAGTTGAATCGTCCCGGATTTGTGGCCCAGCGCGGCGATTCGCCGGTCGGGCGAAAAATCCACAGACGTAATTTCGCCAATGTCGCCATACGAAGGCACCGGTCGCCGTGCGCCTGATTTAACTTCCCACCACTGCGCGACGCCTGCTGCATCCGCGACCAGCAACCACTTGCCGCTCTGTGTGAACGTCACCGCCCGACTGACGCCCCCCAGCCGGAATTTTTCGTTCAGCGTTGCTACTTCCCAGACGCGCACGCAGTCGTCCTTGCAGCCGGCGGCCATGAATTGCCCATCCAGCGAAAAGGTAAAGTTGCCGATCTTCTCCGAGTTCAGATTTGTGATCGTGGTAGTCGTTGATTGAAGATGCTGCAGAGCCCACAAGTTGATTGGCATGTCGCGAGAGCCGCTGGCGAGAAGCTTTCCGTCCGGAGAAAACGCCAGCGACCAGACTGCGCCCATTTGTCCGTCGAATCGCGCTGGCTTCGATTGCAACGTGCGCAGGTCCCAAAGCTTGATCGACTCATCGGTTCCGCCGGTGGCCAGCATCTCACCGTCAGCGGAAAACGCCAGTGACTGGATCGGCAGCTCGTGGGCCTTGATCGACTGTGTTTTCCCGGCCTTCCAATTCCACAGCAGAACCACGCCGCCGCCGTCAGCGATGGCCAGCGTCCCGCCGTCTGGAGCAAATTGGATTGTCCGCATCTGCCGCGGATGGGGCAGAAAAATCTCCATCACGCCGGCGTCGATACTCCAGATCTCGACGCCGCGATCCTTCGACTCGGATGGATCCCCCGCACGAATGAGCGCGAGCCATCGCCCATCCGGAGCGATGGCAACGGGCGCGCCCTTGCCCGCATCGAAGTTGCGGCGCGCGGCGTTGGTGAGACTCATCAGTGTGCGCTGAGGTTGAAGCGCACGGACGGCCAGCACGCGATTGCTGTCCATCGTGACCGCGTACCAGGCTTGCGGGGCGAAGGCGATGATTTCCCCAGCTTGCGAAATGGAACTGAGACGCTGGCCCGTTAGGGAATCGTAGGCGGCGATCGACTGGTCGGCCGTTCCTGCGGCAAATATTTCGCCGCCAGATGAAAATCCGCCCACCGAGGTCGCGTCGCCAAGCACCCAACGGGCGCGGCGATTCTCCACGTCCCAGATTTGGAGCGTGTTTGTGGTGTCCCAGCGCAAGGTCGCCAGAGATTTGGCGTCCGGGGAAAAGCCAAGCCAGCCGACCACGTTTGTGTGCAGCGGCAGACGCGATGAGCAGTTTCCGCGGGCCAGACGCCACAGGTGCCGCCACTCGAAGCCGCGCAGATCCGGCTCGTTTCCGCCCGGGATCTGTCTCTGCAAGTAGAAGAACGCCTCGGCGAAATTGCGTTGCTGCCACTCGTGTTGCGCCCGGCTCATCTCGCTAATGTAATTGTTCCATCGTGAGCTGCGGTGCAGCCGCGACAAATGGTTCGCCGTAAGCGCGGATCCCGTCGCAATCAACACAAGCAACGCAATCGCAGCCGCCAGTGCGGGCTTGCGACAGCACCAGCGACCGAGCTTTTCGAATACACCGATTGGTCGCGCGCGAATGGGCTCGCCGCGCAGGCAGAGATCGAGATCGTCCGCCAGGGCCTCGGCAGAGGCATAGCGGCGATACGGATTTTTCTGCAAACATTTGATGCAGATCGTTTCAACATCACGGGAGACATCGGGGTTGAGCAGGCGCGGAGAAATCGGTTCAGTGTGCAGGACCGCCAGCATCGCGCCTTCCAGTGAATTGGCGACAAACGGAGCGCGGCCGGTGATGAGATGATACAGAAGCGCGCCCAAAGAGTAGACATCGCTGGCCGGACCGACCGGGCCTCGATCCGGCTCTGCCTGCTCCGGCGGCATGTAGTTGGGCGAGCCGACGATCTGGCGGGTGGTGCTGAGCAGTGCTTCACCTTCGAAACGTTTGGCCAGTCCGAAGTCCGTGAGGCGCGGATTACCCGAGCCGTCGATGAGAACATTCGACGGCTTCAAATCCCGGTGCAACACGCCCCGTTGGTGCGCGTAATGAACAGCTCGCGCGAGCACTTGCAGATGTGCCGCCGCCTCCCGCGAGGGCATGGGACGTTCGCGAACCATCTCGGCGAGGTCGCACCCCTCGACGTAGTCCATCGAGAAGTAATGCTGGCCGTCATGTGCGCCGATCTCGTGGATGGCGACGATATTGGGATGCTGCAACGCCGCGGCCATTTCGGCCTCGGCTTTGAAGCGCCGGACAAACTGGTCGCTGGAGAACTGACCGAAGGGCAGCATCTTCACCGCGACGATGCGGTCGAGGCTGACTTGCCGCGCTCGATAGACGACGCCCATGCCGCCGCGCGCGATCTCCTCGAGCAACTCGTAGTCACCAAACCGGCGTGGCCGGTCGGCGCGCTGTGAGACGACATCCGGGAATTTCGTGACACCCTCTTCCTTCCCCAGACTGGCCATGCGGACGCCCATGTCGAAGAGACACCGCGGGCACAGTCCCCCCGGCGCCGTCGCCTTCAATTCGGCCCCGCACTCTTCGCAAATTGCCGTTTGTTCGGTCACAGATTCGTGACGGGTCAGGTTCCCAATCCGCTCCGAGCCGGACGCTGGCACCTCACCGGCCCACCCCATCATCCAGCGGTACAGACCCAAATAAGCCAGGAAGTAACAGCGGCGTGCTCGCCGTCAGTGTTTGACTCAAATCCCGGCGGAGAGCCTTCAACTCAGAGCAGCGAGTAGAGCGCGCATTTCATCGTCGGCTTCTTCGCACGTGGACACCGTGCTTTCGATCTCCGCGCGAAGCAGTTCGCCGTAACGCCGACGCATCCGGCTAACGGCCATTTTTAAGGCCGCTTCCGTGGTGTTGAGCCTCACCGCCACCTCGCCGTATCTCCCGGCTTGTCTGTCCCCTGTCAGAAAAATCTGCAGCGCATCAAACAGCGTCGCCTTGCTTGTGCTCCGATACTCCTCGCGCAAGCGGTTGATCACCTGTTCCAACAAGGTCATCGCCCATTGCCGTTCAAAAGACCGTTCGGCCGAGGCATCCGCGAACGCCGCGCACAGATGCTGTTCATCCACCGATTCATCCTCCAGGGAAATGAAGCTGACCCGCCCACCGCGCTTCTGCGCGCGCGTTTCCCGGCGGTGGTTGGCAATAAAATGCCGTAACATCGCAAGCAGGAACGAACGAAACCTGCCCTTGGTCCGATCAACGGCGCGTAAGTAATCATGCCCCAACACGCGCTCGAAGAACGCCTGCGTCAGATCCTCGGCATCGTGCGCCGTCCAGCCACTGCGTCGCAGAAAGATGTAGATCGGATACCAATACGCGCGGCAGAGCTTTTCGAGCGCCTCGTCCGCCTGCTGCGACTCCCGTCCGCCCGCCTTGAGGACAATGCTCCAATGCGTCGTCGTGAAGACCGGTGAGTTTTCGGGCGCGGAACTCATCGTCATCGATTCAGTCGTTTTCGACCCTGGTCGACAATCTTTGTGGCCGGCTCGGACCGCATTCGGTTGCAATCGCTCTTCCTTGCGAGCCAGGTTGATGGTCAATGATGTCATCGTAGTTCCGGGGGACTGATTTGATTGCCTCAGCAAACCGCCGGTGAAGCCGGGGATTCACGGGGCGACGCCTGACACGTGGCTTCGACCATCTCGGCGTCGCCGGCGCCCGCCCTGCAGGGGTTGCCGCTGTGGATATCGATGCAATAAGGGCATTGCCTGGTAAGAGGAACGGCGATGGCAGACAGTTCCTTGAATTCTACATGAATCGTTCCGCCGAGAGCCGCTAAATTTGTCAGAGACCAAAAGGCCCTCATTAGACAACAGCCAGAGAGGGTTGTTCCCGGAGGCGACTAGCACTTTAGTCCCACTCGACCGTCTCGAAAGCGGATGGGGCTAAAGACTCGTGTGCGAATTAAGCTAAAAACGGGATTCCGGAAGAGGGGAACATCACACACAGAAGGACATTCCCCTCTTCCATGGCTCGGTATCCGCTCAGGCGGGCCAAGCAAATGTGTCGCACAAGGTCATCACACAGCGCCTCGACCTCCGCAGCGCAAGTAACCCAATCGCCGGCAGGGCATTGATTCTCCTTTGGCCCGGGGCGGGGACCATGTCTCCGCCCCGGGCATAGCCAATGCGAGGGCTAGTCCTGAATGACAACGTTATCTCCCGGCCCGCCGTCGAGCGCGTCGATCCCAGGACCGCCCTGGAGTACATCATCGTTGTCACCACCGAGCAGCGTATCTGCCCCGGCGCTGCCGATCAGGATATCGTCACCGGCTCCGCCGTCCGCCCTCAGGCTGATGAAGCCATCTTGAAGGCTCGAGGCATCCATCGCGTCATCACCGTCCAGCATCAGGAGGATGAGCTGATCGAGGATCGGCTCACTTCCAACAATGGTCACCGTTGCCGCGAGATTGAGAACACTCACTCCGTTAGTTGAGCTACTGACCGTCACGGTGTCTTCGATGGTGGTTCCATTGATCTGAATGGTGTCACCAACGCCATCCGCCGTTCCGAGCTGGCTGGCCAGATCGAGAACGACATCGGTGACCTGGGTGGCTGCCAAATCGCCGACTGTCACCTGATCCCTGCCACCGAGAGCCAGAAAATCCACCCGCTCGATGCCATCGCAATCCATTGCGATGTTGCCCGGGGTCCGGGAGAATCGGAGGCGTTGGCCATTGGCTGAAAGGATGACAACTTCATCGCCGTTTGCGCCCACAAAGAGCAGCGTGTCGTTCCCTTCCTCTCCCTCGACCAGGTCGCTTCCGTCACCCGGGAGCCAAACGATCTCGTCGTCGCCCTCTCCGCCAAAGAATTGGTCGACGCCGGGGCCACCATCGAGATTGTCATGGCCGGGCCCGCCGATGAGACGATCGTCTCCGCCACGACTGGAAAGCTCATCGTCTCCCGGGCCTCCATCAAGTTCATCGACATTTGCGCTGCCAGCGAGAATGTCGTCTCCCTCGCCGCCGAGCAGACTCGCGGATGGCATCGGCCCGTTGGTATCATCCACCCGAAGCACGTCACGGCCATCCAAGCCAAAGATTTGGATTAGCGTCGTGTTATTCGTAGCGGGAACGCCGCCTGTGACCGGCACTGCGCCGCCGTTTACGAGGATCGCCCCCCCAGCGTCGCGGCTTACAGTTATCGCGTTGGCCTGGTCATCGCCGATGACCGTCAAAACGCCTCGGGCGAAAAATGCCGAGATAGCCTCGACCTTCACGTCCACATGGACGACTTCCTTTGCCGTGCGATCCGCGGAATCGAAGAGGACCACCTTCACTTTCGCTCTGGTTCTTTCGGGATGCTCAAAATCCTCGGGCACTACACCGGAACCAGTGAAGATCAGGCCGTCTGTTGTGGTCAGAGGAACCTCCACTGACTGTTTTCCCGGGTGAAAATCGACCGTCGCTGTCCCCTGTATCGCATCAGACGCTGTCACCGTAATCGTGAAGTTCTGGCCTGAGATCAAGGGATCTGGCGACACTTCGATTGACTGAATGGACGGGTTGCCCAGGGCTGCACTTCCAGAAGCGAGCCCCAGCGCCAGGGGCACGGCCAGGAGAAGATTCCGAAAGCTGGCGAGCATTGGTTTCATGCGGGTTGTGGTTGCGAGCGCTGCGAACGCCGGCGGGATCAGCCCGCGGGTAGCTTCGGTCGATGTTGAACGGATGTTTCTATTATTTTTCATGTTGAGTTTTGATCGGACTTGCAACGTCAACACATGTTTCGGCCAGCGCACTGAGGACGAACGTTTATCGCCCGCTTGTGCATCGCTGAATTGGCACGCGTGAGTTCCACTGTTTTCATTCATGATCTTTTTTCCGCCCCGCTCTCTGACGCGGGCGCTAGCCTATCTATGAATCAAACGGAGCGCGGCTGTTCCCGGAGGCGAGTAGCCCTTGAGTCCCACTCTTCGAAACCGGCGTTCCACTGCTGGCAGCTAAATGGAGCGCGACCGCCGCAAGAATCAGCATGTTTTCAGGCACGGCACCATGCCTGTTGGAGAAAAGGAGATTCCATCTCCATAGAGAGGTGAATCACGTTGAGCTAACAGTGAACTTTTGCGTGGGGCGAGCCCGTCTTGCTTTGGGTTGACTCGCCGTCGCTTGGCGGCGCCGCGCGCCGTGGGAAAGAGAGGCACGCCTACGTCGGCGTGCCTCGATGTCCCCTCACTAAAGCACGTGAACCGTCATTCGAAGTAGATAACCTTGAGCGCATCCGCGCCCTGGTCGGCGGTTCCGGTGCCGCTGGCTGCGCTACCACTCACGCGTGAAGCCAACGTGTCATAGGTCGATCCGCTTAGTAAACTAGCCCCCGATCCTGAGGTGTTTCGGATG
>Ga0105340_1001426_pt1 | contig 10720 bp, 19 predicted proteins | sample EasRivMeERMLT700_FD_89676 | JGI IMG/M metagenome (GOLD analysis project Ga0105340, IMG submission 89676) | Soil microbial communities from meander-bound floodplain in the East River, Colorado, USA - East River MetaG ERMLT700 | ecosystem: Environmental > Terrestrial > Soil > Floodplain | place... | reverse complement strand
TCGAGCAGGCCGTAGTAATAGCGCAGCTTCTGCTTTTCGATCAGGCCAAGGGCATAGTCGGTGTGCTTGCGGCGCGACTTGGGGCCGTGCATGCCCGGGCCGTAGTTGCGGCGCTCGAGGTATTTGGTGGGGCCAAATATCGGCACGCCAAAGCGGCGGCTAATGCGAACGCGAGGACCAGTATAACGAGCCATGGTTTAGGTTCTGTTAAATCGTTAGATCAGTTAAATCGTCAATTCGGTTACACGCGGCGTTTCTTGCGCGGACGGCAACCGTTGTGCGGCACCGGCGTGCAATCCTTGATCACGGAGATTTCCAGGCCAATCGCCTGCAACGCACGAATGGCTGATTCGCGGCCCGAGCCCGGACCCTTCACGCGCACTTCGACTTCGCGCATGCCATGCGACATCGCCTGGCGAGCGGCGTCCTGCGCCACCTGTTGCGCGGCAAACGCGGTGCTTTTGCGCGACCCTTTGAAACCCACGCGGCCCGCCGTGCTCCATCCGAGCAGGTTGCCCTGCATGTCGGTAATGGTCACCTGCGTGTTGTTGAACGTCGCAAGAATATGGGCGATGCCGATGGAAATGTTCTTGGCGTGCTTGGCCTTGATGATCTTCTTTGCGTTCGGATCTTCGCCGAGCAGCTCCGCCGCAGTCGGGGCCGCGGGCGCGACCGGCGCTGCCGCAGGCGCATCACCACCGCCGGCCTTTGGCGCTTCCGCAGTCGCGGCTGCCTTTGGAGCCTTTTCAGCCTTCTCGGCCTTCTCCGGCTTCTCAGCCTTGTCGGCTTTGGAAGCCTTTTCGGCAGGCGCCTTGGCTTCTTTCGCGGGTTTTTTCTTCGTTTCGTCAGCCATAACAAATCAACTTAGTGGATACCGGTCTTTGCGTTCGGATTGCGCTGCACGCCGACCGTCTTGCGCGGTCCCTTGCGCGTGCGCGCGTTGGTGGAAGTGCGCTGGCCGCGCACCGGCAAGCCACGCAAGTGGCGGATGCCTCGATAGCATTTAATCGCCTGCAGGCGCTTGAGGTTCAGACCAACTTCGCGGCGCAGGTCGCCTTCAATCACATACTTACCGTCCTGGATCGCGTGGACGATCTGGGACAATTGCTGCTCGTTCAGGTCCTTCGCGCGGATCGACCGATCGATCTTCGCGCGTTCCAAAATCTCAAGCGCGTTCACCGCGCCGATGCCATAAATGTAACGCAGCGCAATATCGATGCGCTTTTCGCCCGGAATTTCTACGCCAATAATACGTGCCATACGCTTAACCTTGCCGTTGCTTGTGCCGCGCGTTCGTGCAGATCACACGAATCACGCCTTTGCGCTTAATGATCTTGCAGTTCTCGCAAAGCTTCTTGATCGACGCTCTTACTTTCATATCAAACCTGTTTCAAAACGATGCGCCCTTTCGAAAAATCGAACGGCGCCATCTCCAATGTAACAACACGGCCCGTCGGCAAAGGCGCAGCCGCTAAATCTTTTTTCGCCAGGTGCCCCAGCACCTTATGGCCATTTGGAAGTTGCACCCGGTAAAGTTTGTCCCGCAGTACTTCCACAACTATGCCTTCAACTTCAATGGCACCCGGGCGGGACATGTCATGATCTCCGGTTCACCCTCGGTGACCAGGACCGTATGCTCAAAATGAGCGGATAATTGACCATCTTTTGTGACCACTGTCCAGCCGTCTTTCAAGATTTTTACTTCGGGCGAACCGGAATTCACCATCGGCTCGATTGCCAGCGTCATCCCCGGACGGAGCTTCGGCGACGGCTTGCCTTCCACGAAGTTCGGCACCTGCGGCTCCTCGTGCATCGAGCGGCCCACTCCGTGACCCACGAACTCCTTCACCACGCTGTAGCCATTGGACTGAACGCACGTCTGAATCGCCCGCGAAATGTCGTCCACACAGTTGCCCGGACGCGCCTGCGCAATTCCCTCGTAGAGAGCACGTTCCGTCACGTCCATCAACCGCTGTGCTTCCACGCTGCAGCCGCCTACGGCCACGGTCCGCGCGTTGTCCCCAATAAACCCGTTATACATCACGCCCACGTCGAGGCTTATGATGTCGCCAAAATCGACGCGCCGCTCGTTCGCCAACCCGTGCACGACCTCGTCATTGACCGAAATGCAGATGTAGCACGGATACTTGCGATAATTCAAAAACGCGCTGCGCGCCCCATAGTGCCTGATCCGTCCGGCGGCAAACTGGTCGATCTCTCGCGTCGTGCGGCCCGGCTCAATGAAGTCGCTCACCTCGTCAAGCACCGCCCGGGCGACCTGACAGGCTGGCCGCATCGCGTCCAAATCCCGCTCGCTTTTGAGAATGATCATCTTGGAACGCCCGGCCATCTTAGAACCGGCCCTTGAGGCGGCCCTTTTTCAGGAAACCATCGTAGTGGCGCATCAACAGATGCGATTCCATCTGCCGCATGGTATCCAGCATGACACCGACAAGGATCAGGATACTGGTGCCGCCAAAGAACGTCGCCACCTCGTGGGGCACCTGCATGAAGCGATAGAGCAGGTCGGGAATGACTGCAATAATCGTCAGGAAGATCGCACCCGCGAGGGTGATTCGGCTCATGGCGTTGTGAAGATAATTGCTTGTGGCCTGCCCTGGGCGAACGCCCGGGATGTAGCCACCATATTTCTTGAGGTCGTCGGCGATCTGAATCTCATTGAACTGCGTGGCGACCCAGAAATATGAGAAGAAAAGAATCATCGCCGCGTACAGTGCCAGGTACGCAAAGGCACCCGGCTGCAGCGTATTGGCCACGCTAACTAAAAACTCAAGCTTCAAGCTCTTGCCTGCGTACTCGAGCAACTTCTGCGGGAACATCAGGATGGCTTGCGCAAAAATGATCGGCATCACGCCCGCGTAATTCACGCGCAAAGGCATAAACGAAGTGCCGCCCGCAACGACCTTGCGACCCACCGCGCGCTGCGCATATTGCACGGCCACTTTGCGCTGTGCCTGGGTCACGGCAATGACCCCTGCAATGACCGCTATGAGCAGCAGCAGCATGGCGACACCATGGAACACGTTGAAGCGCCCTTCCTCGATCGAACCGCCCGGCGCAAACATGTCCAGCAACGACTGTCCGGCGTGCGGCAGGCGCGCCACAATGCCGATGCTGATCACCAGCGAAATGCCGTTGCCTATCCCGCGCTCCGTAATCTGTTCGCCCAGCCACATTAACAGCAACGTGCCTGTCGTGAGAATGATCACCGTCTGGATGCGATACCACCAGAAGTTCTCATACATCACGAGCTTCGCGTTAAAATTCGGAAAGATGCTCGAGGCGTTTTCCCAGCCCAGCGCCATAAAAAATCCCTGCCCGAGGCAAAGCAGCACGGTCAGGTAACGGCCGTATTGGATTATCTTGGGTCGGCCCCCTTCTTCGCGAGCCAGCTTGCTCAAGCGCGGCACAACCGCCGTGAGAAGCTGGATGATAATCGTGGCGCTGATGTACGGCATGATGCCGAGCGCGCCGACTGCGCAGCGCTCCATCGCGCCACCCGTGAACATGCTGTACATGCCGAGCAGACCGCTCCCGCCCTGGTTGGCGGCCATCTCATCGAAATACTTCTGCAACGCCGCGCCATCCAGACCCGGAATCGGAATCATCGCCGCGACACGGCAAATCGCCAGCACCACCAGGGTAAAGATGATGCGCGACTTCAGCTCCGGAATCTTGAAGCAGTTCGCGAACGTATTGAAAATGCTTTTGAACATCGCCCTCGATCAAGTACCGACGGTTAGCTCGCCTTTTCGACTTTCTTCGGTGCGATAATCTCGCACGCGCCGCCCTTTCCTTCAATCTTCGCACGCGCCGACGCGCTGAATGCGTGCGCCGTGACTGTCAGCTTGCGCGTCAATTCACCGGTCCCAAGGATCTTCACGCCGTGGGCCTTGCCATTCGCCAGCCCTGCCTTGCGCAAGCTTTCAAAGTCCACGCGAGCGCCGTCGCTAAACTGGTTCAGCGATTCCAGATTCACCGGGATGTATTGCGTCGTATGCCGCGCGTTGTTGAAACCGCGCTTCGGAATGCGGCGAATCAGTGGCATTTGGCCACCCTCGAACCCGATACGAATCGAGCTGCCCGAACGCGCAGTCTGGCCTTTGCCACCGCGACCGCTCGTTTTGCCGTGGCCGCTGGATTCACCCTGGCCGAGTCGCTTGCGGCGATGCTTCGCGCCGGGGCGGGGTTTCAAATTGTGTAAACGCATAAAATTAAGCTGTTGCGGTTGCGGCTGGTGTCGCGCCGCTGCGGTCCGTCTTGATCGTTATCCCGCGGCTGCGATAAATCTGCTCGCGCAACCGGAGCTGCTTCAAGGCATGCAAGGTGGCTTTCACCACGTTGGCCGGGTTCTTCGAGCCGAGGGACTTGCTCAGCACGTCCTTCACGCCGGCAGACTCGAGCACCGCGCGGACGGTCTTCCCGGCGATAACGCCCGTCCCGGGCGACGCGGGCCGCAACAAAACGTGCGCGCCGCAATAACGCGAAACGATTTCGTGCGGAATCGTGTTCTCTTTCAACGAAACCGTAACCATTGAGGTCTTGGCGACTTCACCGCCTTTGCGAATCGCATCCGCGACTTCGCCGGCCTTACCCAGGCCGACACCAACACGGCCGCGCTTGTCGCCGACAACGACGAGAGCGCTAAAGCTGAAACGACGGCCACCTTTCACAACCTTGGAAGAACGATTGATGAAAACGACTTTCTCGCTCAGTTCCGAGGCTTGCCCATCAGCGCCGATGAATTCGGTCTGGCCTTCGCCGGGACGTTGACGTCGCGGGCCGCGCTGACCGCGCCCACGTCCTCCACCAAACCCTCCACCGCCATGGCCACCGAACCCTCCGCCGCCATGAGTGCCGAATCCGCCACCCCCATGGCCTCCGCCGCCAGGCCCGCCAGCACCAGGGGTGCCAGGCCCGCCCGGTCCCGCCGGGGTCGCGGGGGTCGCGGGGGTCGCGGGGGTCGCTGGTGCGCTCGCACCACCGCCGCTGGGCTTTTCAACAATTTCTGTCTCGCTCTCTGCCACAATAATCTCCTGTTTGATTAGAACTTAAGTCCCGCTTCGCGCGCCGCATCGGCGAGCGCTTTCACTTTGCCGTGATACCGCGCGCCACTGCGGTCGAACACCACCGCCTGGATGCCTTTGCCCTTCGCCGCTTCCGCGGCGAGCGTGCCAACCTTTTTTGCGCCTTCAACGTTCGCGGCCAACTTTTCGCGGTCGGGCGTGGCCTTGTGCATCGTCGACGCCGAGGCCAGCGTTACGCCGGCAGCATCGTCGATAAACTGGACGTATATATGTTCGTTGCTGAAGCGGACGCTCATGCGCGGACGCTCTTTGGTGCCCTGCACCTTCTTGCGAATGCGCCAATGACGCAGCTTCGCGAGTTTCTGTTTGGTCTGGAGTTGCATCGTTTTTGCAGCCACGGATTTGGCCGTGGCCGATCTTCATTATTGAACTGTCTTGCCTTCCTTGCGCTGGACTTTTTCGTCCGAGTAGCGCACGCCCTTGCCCTTGTAAGGCTCCGGCGGATAATAGGCGCGAATTTCCGAAGCGACGAGGCCGACGACCTGCTTGTCGGGGCCTTCAATGGTCAGCTTCGTGTTCTCCTCGACTGTCACTTTGATCTGGTCGGGAATGCTGTAATTGACGGGGTGCGAGTAACCGAGGCTCAGGTTCACGGTCTTGCCCTGGACGGCGGCCTTGAAACCGACACCCTGGATTTCGAGCTTCTTCACGAATCCTTCGCTCACGCCCTTCACCATGTTATTGAGGATCGAGCGGCTCAAGCCGTGCAAGGCCTTCGCCTCCGCATCATCGCCCTGGCGCGACACAACGACATTGGTGCCGTCGACTTTTGCGCTTGTGCGGCGCGGCAATTCGAAATCGAGCTTGCCCTTCGGCCCTTCGACCAAAACTTTCTGGCCCTTGATGTCCACCTTCACCTTCGGGGGAATCACGACCGGCTGTTTTCCAATTCTAGACATAAAAATTTACCAAACGTAGCAGAGCAGTTCCCCGCCAACGTTGCTTTTGCGCGCCTGGTTTCCAGTCATTAAGCCCTGAGAGGTTGACACAATTGAAATGCCCAACCCGCCCCGCACGCGCGGAATCTCGGTCGAAGCAACATAACGGCGCAGCCCGGGCGTGCTGACGCGGCGCAATCCTTCGATCACGCCCTTCTTGCCGTCGTACTTCAACTTCAGCTTCAGCGTCTTCTTCGTCTTGATGCCTTCGGTCGCCACTTCTGCAATATACCCTTCCTTCTTCAGGATATGCGCGATGCTCTCCTTCATTCGTGAATGAGGCAGATCGATGTTTGGCAGCAACGCGCGGTTCGCGTTGCGGATGCGTGTCAGCATGTCGGAAATCGGGTCTACCATAAAATTACCAGCTCGCTTTCGTCACTCCAGGGATCAATCCCGACAGCGCGGCTTCACGAAATGTCAGGCGCGAACAATTGAACTTGCGAATATACCCATGACGCCGCCCGGTCATCGCGCAGCGATTCACCAGGCGCGTTGGACTCGCGTCGCGCGGCAGCTTCGCCAGCCCGGCGTAATCCTTCTTCGCCTTCAACTCCGCCCGGAGCGCGGCATATTTCTTCACCGTCTCCAGTTTGCGCTTGTTGCGCTCAAACCATGCTTCTTTAGCCATATTACTTTCCTTCGGCGAACGGCATGCCCATCAACTTCAACAATTCGCGCGCCTCTTCGTCATTCTGCGCCGAGGTCACGATCGTGATGTCCATGCCCTGCTGCCGTTTGATCTTGTCCAGTTCAATTTCCGGGAACACCGTTTGGTCGGCGATGCCCAGCGAATAATTCCCACGCCCGTCAAATGAGCGCGGCGAAGTCCCGCGGAAGTCGCGAATGCGCGGCAGGGTCACTGCCACCAATCGGTCGAAAAACTCGTACATCGCGTCGCGCCGCAGCGTCACGCGGCAGCCGATCGGCACGTTTTCGCGCAGCTTGAAGTTTGCAATGCTCTTGCGGCTCTTGCTGATCACCGGCTTTCGTCCGGTGATATGCGCCAGGTCTTTCGCCGCGTCATCGATCGCGCCCTTCTCCAGCGATGCGCTCACGCCCATGTTCACCACGATCTTCTCCATCCGGGGAATCTGGTGGACATTCTTGTACTGGCGCTTCTGCTTCAACGCAGGCACCACTTCATTCACGTACTTGTCGTAAAGTCTGGCCTTCATACTCTTACGCCGTCGCCGGTTCCGCCGCGCCGCGCTTCGAAGCGCTCGCGTCAAATCGTTCCGCCAGCATCACATTCGAAATGTGCACCGTCCCTTCGCGCTCCACGATCGCGCCCTGCGGATGCTGCTGGCTCTTGCGCGTATGGCGCTTGATCATTTTCGCGCCTTCCACGATCACCCTCTGCTTGTCGCGCAACACTTCGAGCACACGCCCGCGCTTGCCGCGCTCAGTGCCGGCGATGATCACCACCTGGTCGCCCTTTTTTACATGACACTTCTGCATACTCAAATTACCTCCGGCGCGAGCGAAATGATCTTCATGAACTTCTTCTCGCGCAATTCACGCGCCACCGGCCCAAAGATGCGCGTCCCGCGCGGGTTGCTTTCCTTGTCGATGATCACGATCGCGTTGCTGTCAAACCGCAGATACGAACCATCGCTCCTGCGGATCGGTTGCCGCGTCCGAACGACCACCGCGTCCACCACGTCGCCCTTCTTCACCGTGCCATCCGGCGAGGCTTCCTTGATGTGCGCCTTGATAATGTCCCCGATGCGGGCATACCGCTGGTTGCGCCCGATCACCCCGATAGCCGCGGCGCGTTTCGCGCCGGAATTATCGGCCACATCCAAAATTGAACGAATCTGTAGCATAAACGTGCTTCCTACCCGCTCACGCGGGCAACGTCCGTGTTGCGCTCGACCACCTCGACCAGTCTCCAATGCTTTGTCTTCGACAGCGGACGCGTCTCCTCGATCCGCACCCGATCCCCCGGCCTGGCTTCGCTCTTTTCATCGTGCGCGTAAAATTTCTTGTACGACGTCACGACCTTCTTGAACTGCGGATGTGGGAAACGCCGTTCGACGCGCACGATGATGGTCTTGGCCATCTTATTCGAGAGGACCTCTCCGATGCGCTCCTTGCGATTTCCGCGGGCAGCAGTAGTGGCAGTAGTGGTGGTGTCAGACATAAACAAAATCAGGCGGCCTTCTTCTTGTTGCGCAATGTGGAGATTTGCGTTTCGATCCGCGCAACGTCCCGGCGCAGGTTGTGCAAGCGCGCCGGCTTTTCCAATTGCCCGCTGGCCTGTTGCAGCCGCAGGTTGAACATCTCCTGGCGCAGGTCACGCCCCTTGGCGGCCAGCTCCGTCGCGGTCAAATCTTTCAATTCAGACATCTTCATAAAAACACTTACGCCGCCATCCGGTGTCGCGAAATGAACTTCGTGCGAATCGGCAGTTTCGTCGCCGCCAAACGCAGCGATTCGCGCGCGACCACTTCCGTCACGCCATCCACTTCGAACAGCACGTTCGCGGGGCGGATCACTGCCACCCACGATTCCAGCGGGCCTTTCCCCTTGCCCATTCGCGTTTCCAGCGGCTTCTTCGTGAACGATTTGTGCGGAAAAATGCGAATCCACACCTTGCCACGGCGCTTCATGAAGCGGGTCACCGCCACGCGAGCGGCTTCGATCTGCTTCGTATCAAGCCAGCAACGCTCCAGCGCTTGCAGGCCGTACTCGCCGAATGCCACCGTATGGCCGCGCGTCGCCAAACCGGCGCGGCTGCCACGGTGCATCTTGCGGTACTTAACTCTTGCGGGCATTAACGGCATAAATTTCTCCTCGCTATGCGGACATGGTCTCAGCCGGCTGCGGCTTCTTTTCTTCCGGCTTCACGTCGCCTTTGCAAATCCAGCACTTCACTCCGAGCTTGCCATACACCGTGTTGGCCTCGGCAAAACCATAATCAATATTCGCACGCAACGTGTGCAGCGGCACCCGGCCTTCGTGATACATTTCCACGCGCGCCAACTCCGCGCCGCCCAATCGCCCGGCGCAACGAATCTTGATTCCCTCCGCTCCGAAATCCATCGCCGTTTGCAACGCCTTCTTCATCGCGCGGCGGAACGACACACGGCGCTCCAATTGCAGCGCCACGTTCTCCGCCACCAACTGCGCGTCGGTTTCCGGCTGCTTGATTTCCATGATGTCGACGTAGATTTCCTTGCCGGTCATCTTGCTCAATTCCTCCTTGAGCTTGTCGATCTCAGCGCCCTTGCGCCCAATCACCACGCCCGGACGCGCGGTCAAAATCGTGATGCGGCATCGTGTCGCCGCGCGCTCGATCAAAATCTTCGGCACCGACGCCGACTCGAGCTTTCTCTTCAACACGTCTCGAATCTTCCGGTCTTCGCTCAGCAGCTTGCCGAACTCTTTCTTCTCGGCGTACCACTTCGAGCGCCAATCGCGGTTCACCGCGATACGCAGACCGATTGGATTTGTTTTTTGTCCCATACAAAAATCTTAATTCGGCTTCTTAATCTTAATCTTCCTCTTAATCTTAATCCCCTCTTTATGCTTCGTCTGACAAAACAATCTTCACGTGGCAATTCCGCTTGATGATCGGCCCCCCCGACCCGCGCGCTTTCGGCGTCATCCGCTTGTAACTCGTCGCCGTTCCAGCCACTGCTTCCCGCACCCACAACGTTTCCAGCTTCGCGCCATTATTATTCTCCGCGTTCGCAATCGCCGACTTCAACGTCTTGGCCACCACGCGTGCCGATTTGCGCGGCACCACCGCCAGCACCGCCTGCGCTTTCATCGCTGGCAGCCCCTGGATTTGCCGCACCACCTCGCGCATCTTCTGCGCTGACATCCGGACATTCTTCGTAATCGCGTGAACTTGCATATTCTGGTTACTGGTTTCTGATCACTGATTACTACTTCGCCTCGGCCTTCGCGGTGTGCGCCCCGTGCTTCTTGAACGTGCGCGTCGGTGAAAATTCACCCAACCGATGTCCCACCATGTTCTCCGTCACGAACACCGGGTTAAAAATCTTCCCATTGTGTACTGCGAACGTCAGCCCCACGAAATCGGGCGTGATCATCGATCGCCGCGACCACGTCTTGATCGGCGTCTTCGACTTCGTCTCTTTGGCCTTCGAAATCTTGTCGAGCAAATGCCCGTCAATGAACGGCCCCTTCTTAATCGAACGTCCCATAAATCTTGTCCTAAATCTTAATCTTCCTCTTAATCTTAATCCCTCTTACTTCAGTTTCATCGGCCGGCCATCGCGCCGGACCAAAATGAACCGGTTCGAGTCCTTCTTCCGATGCCGCGTCTTGTAACCCTTCGTGATCACACCCCACGGCGTCACCGGATGACCGCCACCGGAGGTCTTGCCTGCGCCACCACCCATCGGGTGGTCCACAGGATTCTTGGCCACCGCGCGGCTCAACGGCCGAATCCCGCGATGACGCGACCGGCCTGCCTTGCCAAGAACCACGTTCTCGTGCTCCGTGTTTCCCACCTGGCCGATTGTCGCGTAGCAATTCTCGTGGATGCGCCGAATCTCGCCCGACGGCAACCGCACCTGCGCGTAACCTTCGTCACGCGACATCAACGTCGCTGCCGCGCCTGCCGTGCGCACCATCTGCGCGCCACGCCCGGGCGTCAGTTCGATGTTGTGAATCGGCAGACCCACCGGGATCGTCCGC
>Ga0105340_1001425_pt1 | contig 10720 bp, 15 predicted proteins | sample EasRivMeERMLT700_FD_89676 | JGI IMG/M metagenome (GOLD analysis project Ga0105340, IMG submission 89676) | Soil microbial communities from meander-bound floodplain in the East River, Colorado, USA - East River MetaG ERMLT700 | ecosystem: Environmental > Terrestrial > Soil > Floodplain | place... | reverse complement strand
GACGTAAAGAAGGCCGCTCTTTGAAACGGCGGCGGCATAAGGAGTTAGAGACACTGTGGGGGCGTCGGCCTTTATCCGACTATCCGACCAAGTGAATATTCACTTCTGCCCGTTTCCGCCCTAGCGGAGAAGATGTGCCGCTCGATCAGTCATCGGCATCATCACTTTCATCGATGGCTTCGATGTCCTGTTGTCCGTCTCGCAGCAACCTTTTGAAACCAGCGACAGGGAGTCCGTCGATGAAGCAGCGACGGTAGTGCTTCATGCCCCCTTCAGGAAACATTTCTGACATCCGTCGACTGACTTTTGGCTGGCTCCATCCAAGGTCAAATCCGATCTCTTCCTGACTCAATGGCTCGACTCGCTCACCTGTCGGGGATTCCAAATGATGAGCAATCAGCAGGGCTCTCAGGAGACGAATATCCTCCTTGACCGTCCGGCGTCGTGCTTGTTTCCGTTTCGTATCCGTCGATTTTCCTCCCGTCGACTGCTGCAGAGTATTCTCGGCAAGTGAGGCTGGAAGCTGATGGACCAACAGGTCAATCGCCGTGGTCGATGAGAAGAACAGGTCCTCGATCAGGTAGCCATTGATGAGGTCCGGCCATTTTAGACTCGCCCTGCGGAAATCATTGTCAGCCGTTTCGAGCCTCTCGTCATACCCCTTTTGCAACAGCATCCATTGCCGTGGATCACAGAGCGGAGGTTTCGGGCATTCGATCCATGGAAAGAATCCGACGTGGTCCAATGATTCCTCGTATTCCAGTTCAGCCTGTAGGTAGACCTCGTCGCACTCCCACGTGATCCAGTACAAAAGGGAAGTCCATCGGACGAGATTGCGGTCTGTCTGCGTGCTGAAAACCGGAATATCGAAGGTGGGCAATAGGCCGTTGGGAACGACCGAAATCCGTTACTCAATGTCCGCCAATGTGGTATTGAGAAGCTTCAATCCCCGAATATCCGGACTGAAGTACAGAAAGTCCAGGGTTGCTCCGTTCTTCAAGGGAATTGCAACTGAGTGGATCAGTTGCCGTCCCGCGTAGCACGGCTCCAGCATTTCGACCGCGGGTGCGAGTTCCTCTCTGGTCCGTTCCTTTGAGAACAGAACCGAACTGAACAGCCTTATGTTGTTGTCAAACCCAGGACGAAGGGCCGCCTTGAGCTCTCGAAAGTGATCCACCCACGCAGCCTGTTGACCGTTCATCCCACTGCTCCGATTTGTCTAGGGGAGGAGTGGGAACAGTTTACCGGATGGAAGGAGTGTTTGCGTAAAGTAGATATTGGCCGATCCAATCAAGCGGCACTGGCAGCCTCAGGACTTGAGCGTCTTCAGGAACTTCCGAAGCGAATCCAGGAATGCCTCGCCCTCCAGAATCAGTTTCCTCACACTGGGCTCAGATGTCTTTGTCCCAGCCGCCAACATGGCTTGATCGGAGTCGCTCTCGGATTCCGGTTTTGTAATTTCCAAACCGGGAAACTTGAAGCCACGGCGAACGCGGTAGGCCTGGCACGTTTCGTCGTAGTACCAGGGAACCCCCGCCATGGACAGCGTCTGAAGATTCCGGTGGACCGTACGCGGGGAACATTCCAGTTCCCGAGCGATTGCCGCCGCGTCCCACCTCCCTGGTCCCATGATCAGGTGAAGAGTCCTCAGTAATCGGCTGAGTCGTTCACACTGCCGAGCTCGCCGTTCAGCATCGGTCCTCTTCTTGGCCATCGGGCAATCCGGACTCGCGTTCTGGACTGAAAACACGAGCCGTATGCTATCCGGGCACTCTGACGCCTCTGGGTCACTGGACGACCCACTCTTGGCGATGGCTCCTTTCCCGCTGCAAAGCTGACCTTCGGTGACAGCTGTGACCCACTGTTGGCACGACTTGGACTTCTAATCCGCCCCTTTGGCTCCGATATGGACCTCAGTGTGGGCTTGCATCCATGAGCTTTCGAGACTGGCTTGATCAGCTGCGATTGCAGCGTGGCCCCAAGCCGCTATGGCCAAGTTTGCTGGGAGCCACCCTGGATGCGGAGTTCAGGCGACAAACCAGCATCGATGCCGGGTACAAGGGAGAGGTCTTTATCGACCGGGATGCCCATCCTTTGGCGGAAGGTGATCGCGAAGAACGCCTGGTCGCCACTCTCTTTCGATCCTGTCACCTCGACGCTCACGGTTGCATCAATCTCGACGGTGAACTGATCTGGCTGCTTGGCTTTCAGTGGCCGAACCAAGGGGGTGCTAGTCAAAAGGGACGACGAGCTGATCTCGTGGGACTGACTGTGGATGGTTGCCTCGTCGTCTTTGAAGCGAAGCGTGCCGATGGCGAAGCTCCCTTGATTGCACTCACCGAAGGGCTCGACTACTTGGCCTGTCTGCTCCGGGAGAGAAACTTCGCCAAAATCCTGGCTGGATACGAACGATGGCGACGGAAGCCAGGCCGGATCGTTCCGACTGGATTTGAATCCACTGTGCCAATCCGGGATATCCGCCCATTGCTCGTCATCTTGGCTCCTGAGGCTTACTATCTCTACCGCCATGCCCGAAGCGTCAGGAGCAAGGAGTGGCCACTGCTCATGACAGCGGGTGAAACCATGATGCCGTCGGTCCGGATTCGATTTGCCGTGACCGACTTTCGCTCGCCGCTGCTCACTACCCCTCGTCCAATTCCCTAGACCTCATAGGGTTCACCATCCGCCATCACTCGGACTGGAGCGTGAACGGCGGAAAACTTCTCAGGCTCGAAGGTGTGAATGGGAATCACGAGCTTGGGACCAATCTTCTGAACCAGGTCCACAATATCGCGATGGTAAATGTGGCCGCTCGTGTGGGCTTCAACGAGGTCACCCTCTGCGTTGGCAAGATCCCGCCTCACCTCCTCCCATTCAGGGCGGTCCAGATAGCCGTGCCAACGTGAGAAAATGCACCGGGCTTTTGGCGGCAGGTTTCTGCCAAAGTCGCTTTCCAACATGCTGGGACGGAACATCATCACGTACCGGCTTGCGTTGGCCCGAATCTCTTCCATTTCGACATTGGCCGGGGAGAGCAAAGCGAAGACATTTTCGAGACCTTTCCGCCGAAAACTCTCTTTGAAAAACTTCGGGAAGAAGATTCGGATCCACTCGGTGGATTCCGGAGCAGGAACCGACATTTCAGTCCGAAGCAGGTGAAGGATGTAGCCGGTGTAGGCATCGGCGACGAAGGTCTTTCCCGTTCGTCGCGTCGCTCTCAGAAAGGCCACCAGCCTATCCACGTGCTGCGGTGAAAAAGACGCCAGCACGATTCCAGGGGCCGATTCGATCAGTCCGTTGATCGTCGTCTCCAATTCGTATTCCGTGACTCCCCGATAGTCAGGGTGCCCGATGTGCGTGCCTTCCATCAACAGAACATCGACGGGCTTGTCTTTCAGTATGTTGACCAACGCCCTGGCCATTCCTGGCTTCCGTCCGTGCAGCCTGAGGTCACCCGAGTAGAGGACTCGTTTGCCGTGGGCCTCGATCAGGAAAGCCACGGCACCATAGATGGAGTGATCCACAGAGAACGCGGTGATTGTTGCTTCGCCGAGTTCCAGGGATTGTCCTGGAACCACCTCTCGGAATCGGTCACGTGGCAGATAAGGTTGGCCAGCAAACCGAAATCCTGCCGCCATCATTTTGCTGGTTCCCCGAGTCGCATAGATGGGGATTGCGGTCTGGGAGTGATGGAGAAGTCCAGTGTGATCCTGATGAGCGTGCGAGATCAGGATTGCAGTTGGGCGGTCACCTCGGGCGAAGAGGCCTGGCACCTGAGGCAGTATTCCGCTTGCCACGAGTGCGTCTTTGGATTGTCGCTCCAGCCCTACGTACGGTTCTCGATCCGGGCCAAAGAGCGGCATCCCTGTATCCAGAATGAGCCGCGTGGCACCAATCTCGATTTCGATACAGTTGCCACCAACGGTGTGACTTCCTCGATGAATCGTCAGGCGGATGGTCACTGGCCGAACCTCCACCCGCCGTAGATGCGTCGATTCCACAGGAAGGAAAGCATCAGGAAGGTTAGGGTCGCGAAGGTCCAGCCGATGATGGCCGGCTGGGGCTCATCGCTCAGAAACCGATCCCACGATTCACCCAGAAGAAATGCCCAACTTGCGACCCACAGCCAAACGAAGTGAAGGACCAGATAGACCAGCAGCGTCAAGTCAGACCGCAACCTGGCTTCGACTGGGTTGACCCTCGGGTCTCTGTAGCGATCGTCGTCACTCATGGCTCTTGCCTGCTTTCTTTGCCATCAACCAGTTGAGCCTGGTGCAGTGGCAGTAGTGGGTCACTGGCATCGGAGGTTCTGTGAATTCGATCGCTGGGCTCCCGCTGCCTGAGTTACAGCCGGACAGCCCAGGTCACACATCGCAGAACTCCTCCTTCGCGAGAGACCTGGGAACAATCGATCGTGGCAACAATGGCCTCCGGGCACAGTTCCCGGATTCGCCTTGCGGCGATTCGGTCTTCAGGCAGGCCATAGGCCGGTACGACGATCAGGCTCCCTACCCGCAGGAAGTTGACGTAAAGCCCAAATGCGGAATCCAATCCGTCGAATGCCTGGCTTTCTGGGCAATAGGGCAGCGTGTGGACCTGCAGGTCGTTGCCCTCCAAGATGCTGACCAGTTGCGAATGGTGGCCAGGGTCGATCTGCGAGTAGTCGTTGATAACCACCGTGCTGGAATCAAGAAATCTGACGCAGCCGTCCGCATGGCCGATGGGATCCCAGGGCTCCTGGGGAATGATGAGGGGCTTGGCCCCAAGCAGCTTCGCTAACTCACGGATGATCCAACTTGGCTTTCGCCGTGGATTCTCCTGAAAAATCTTGCCGGTCAGAATCACCCACTCCTTGCTGCCAACGACGTTGCCGCCATCAAGGACGATGTTCGATCTTTGCATTCCGCGAAGGAATGCTTGCCGGAAAGGAGCATCGCCGGTGATCAGGTTTTCATGCGAGTTCCGAAGGTAGTCGGGGGCGTACTTGAACTTCACGAACTGACCGAGACTGACCTGCACGGGAGCGTAGTCGACAGCCCAAATATCCTTCGTACCTGCCAGAAATCGGAGCTTCATCCCTGCGTCCGACAACACCCTGCCGAGTTCCCGCACTAAGCGTGGATGCCTCTGAGCAAGAAGTTGAGAGGCGAATACGGCGTTGGTTTCCCAGTCCGGCGTCATCGAAGATTCTTTCAGAAGCCGGCCCCGAGAATCTCAGGCTTTCCATCCTTCGTGAGTACGTCCCGGTCGATCGTTTGTTCCGCGATTCGCCTCTGGGTTGCGTGGTAGCCTCTGACCCGCATATTGACTCGAACCATGTCCCCGACTTTCTCACCGGTTGCCAGATAGGTAGGCACGGCTGAAATGATCTCGATGGACTCGATGGATTCGAATTCCACACCTGGAATGCCCAGCAATCCTTGCTTGACGGAAAGATCACCGCCGATCAGCCGATCGATGTACTGCTGAACGTGGTTCCTGGCGGCGGCTACTGGGTCGGCTGTTGTGCTGCTTGGAGTAGCTGGTTTGGAAGCCGTGTTGGGCTGCCCGAATCGCTGAGTGTCGCAACCAGTGAGAATCGTGAGGACGATGATCAGCATGACGAGATTGAAACGGACCACGGGCTTGCTCCAGGTGATGTGGGATGACCAGACTCGTAGCCTGGTGTATCCGAATGACCTGACAGCGGTGGGTCAGTGACGTCCCCGATTCAATTCCAGGCCCGTTTGCAGCTTGGTTAAGACCAGTTCTCGAAGTTCGGCTGGCTTCACGACCCGCACTCGTCCCGTCCAGCCGAGAATCCAGTTGCAGATTTCCTCTAGGCCGTCGACCCGAAAGGACAGCGTGAGGATCCCATCCCGTTGACGACTGGACTTCTGGGTGTGGTGCCACTGTGTTTCCATCACGATAGTGGCGGCATCGGCGGCAAACGACAGTTCCACGTCATAGGACTTGGCACCGCGAAATACCGACCAGGCATTCCCGAAGTAGTCTCGAAGGTTGAACTCCGCTGGCGTCTCTGCTCCTTCATCCAGCATCCGCAATGATTTGAACCGGGCAACGCGGTAGGTGCGTGGATGAGGTTCCCCGGAATGCTTCCCGATGACATACCAGGCGTTCTTGATCAGGACTAACCGGTAAGGATGGATCTTCAGTTTTGCCTGACCTGGCTCGTAGGGGCTCTCGTAGGTGCCGATCAGTTGCCTCTGCTTGAGAAGGGCAAATTGGATGGTCCGAATGGCGTCGTGGTGACGGCTGTGGTCCGCCATCTTGAGGTCGAGTACTGAAATGAGGGCGACTGCATCCATCAAAAGCTGTTTGTCATGCTCGGCCGATGCGGCTGCCAGCTTGCGGGTAGTAGCGGCTGCCCCCAAACCGACATTGAGTCCCGGAGCATCGGTGGCGGAGGTTGCCAGTGCCTGCCCCAGAAGCTCGTCTTCCGTCAGCCCGAGGACAGGAAACTTGTAGTCGGAACGAACCCGGTAACACTGGTCCTGCTCATCGAAGTACCAAGGCACCCCTGCGAATTCCAGTACCTCCAGGTCGCGGTAAATCGTTCTTTCGGAACAGCCCAGTTCGTCGGCTATCCCTTTGGCGTTCCACCGTCCTCGACTCTGAACCAGATTCAGCACTGCTAAGACTCGGGCCATTCGTTCGTTCTGACGAACTCGACGGTCCCGGTCCGGGCGATTCTTCCTGGTTATGGTTCGTTGCCCTGCTGCCTTTGGCCGCTTCATGGAGTTAGGGCCTCCACGGGCAGGGGTTCATTAGCTGCAGCCTTGAATCGGTCAGGGTGGCGTCGGAAGAGGTACGCCGCCCGATAGCTGGTCGTGGCGTTGGCGACATGGTGAGCCAAGCAGACGGCGTACGTTGCTGTAGATTGCAGCGTCAAGAACCGATCGGCGGCTTCGTCTTCTGAGCTTGCTTTCTGCCGCAGTCCTGCCTTCACTGCAGCGGTGACTCCTGATTGATCGAGTCGATGGCTTGCTGCGGCCCTGACGAACTCGTAGCTGTCATTCCAGGGCATCCCTGCCCAAAGTCTCAGGAAACCCATGACTTGCTCTTGAAAGAGTAACGGGCCGCGTGCAATGAACCGTCCCTGGTCCTCGGGGACTCTTTGCCGTCCTGTTCGCTGGCGGAGGAAGCGGGCCACGACCTTGGGTTCGGTTACCTCGATATGGTGAAGTGCGGTTACCGTTGCCACTTCGCGGATTCGTTTTGGTTGCAGGATGGCGGCAAAGTGACGCACGTCAGGATGCTCGAACTGAAAAATGGCCTGAGCGTCTTCATGCCAGAGAGCGGAATAAACTGATGGGTCGTGCAGTGAACTTTCTGCTTCGCCCTCAACCGTTGTTAGCCACGCAATTCGCTCCAGCCGAGTCATGGGCCTCAATGCGATCAAGGCAGGATCGAAGTCGGTATTTGGATCGAATTCGTCGGTATGGGCAGTGCAGAGTTGAAACTTCGGTGGCAATCCGTCCGCTGTCGAGTAGAACCGCTGGTAGTGAAGTCGAAACTTCACCGGGTCCACGTCGGAAAGACCTAGCAGATAGCTGACCAGGGACGAGCAGCCACTTCCCACCAGCCGACAAACGGCTCCTCGCTGTCGGCACTCGCGGACAACCTTCTCCGCCTCCAGAAACCCATCGTGACAGCCCTGTTGCTGGATCAACTGGAGTTCACTCTCCAGTAACGGCCCAGCCTGGTGTTGTCTCCCCTGTCGGTACTTGCCGGTCAGGGCCTGCCGGCAGCGTTCCGCCAGACCATCGAAAGCAGTTTGCACGGTGACCTCCGATGGTTTTCCGGTTGGCAATGGGGCCACTGATTGTGGCGATGTCGGCTGCCAACTGTGGGTCGGAAGATTTCGGGGATCAGGCTGCCTTCTCGAAAATCCACGTGTGAGCCAGGTCGATGACCTTGGCTAATAGCGGAAGGTCGTCCCGGCCGAAACTCTCCGTCTGCTTCCACTGGTCGCCGTCCTTGTAGAGCCGGCCTACCGTGACGTTGTGCCGCGTGCCGGCTGACGTTTCGTTCTCCCAAATGGTCGCCTTGATTGATCCCAGCCGGACTTCGTGAACGGGCTGCTGCTTGGCCTTTGACATGTGCGTGTTCTCCGTTTTGAGTGACACGCTCCTTACCCTCGTGAGCCAGGCATTACCCTCGTCCATGCCCATTGAAGGTCGGAAGCTGGTGGAGCTTGAAGCGGAGATAGTCTGTGAGCTGCTCGATCATCTCCCGTTCGGCACGACTGAACCAGCGTTGATTGCTCCGTAAGATGTCCACCAACCCCCGATAGCCGAGTTCCCCGATGAAGGGCAGCCTGGGTAGGGTGGTCAGTTTATCCCCATGTGGAATAGCCGCCTTCAGAAGAGTCGGATCGCGGTACTTCCTAACCAACGGATTGCCGGTGAATGGGGTCAGTAGTACCAGCCCGAAGTCACGGGGTGGAATTTCAAAGAGGTAGTCTTCGTCAAACCAGCCGTTCTCGCGAAGTCCCACGCGTGCGTTTCGAATGAGCTGGTCCGAAGGGAAACCGTCAGTTCCGTCATTGTTGACGGTGGTTGACCCGAGCCCTGAGCCGTACTTCATTTCGATGAAGATAGTCGTGGGCGGGTTTTCCCAGGTGATGACGACATCGACCTCGGTTTGCCCCTCGTCCCAGGGAAGGTGATGACGCGGATACGCCCGCTGCTTCTGCCAGGTCTCGATGCGGAGCTTGCGATAGACCTGCTGCCGAAACCGATCGGCCCCTAGAGCTTGGTTCAAGAGGTCCGGCAGCCACCAGCGTGGATTCAGGGCCTTGAGGATCCCAAAGATGTTGGCCGTAACCACGTCTTCACTGGTCGGTCGGACAATCAATGGGCATCGCAGTTCACCTCGTTTTGCGGGTTCACAAAGACAGCCTCCCTTGCCATTCAACTCAGCGAGCATGCGAGTTCCTCCGCAGCCTCGGTTGCCGGTTCCAGCGAACTCCGCTTGCTGCCGGCACTACCCCAAGCTCGGCATTGATTCCGGAAGGAGCATGTGGAACAGTTCATCGGGTTCTCAATGGGATAGAAAATCCCCACGTCGATTGCCTTTTCGATGGTCTGAATCAGGTCTCCCAATCGGCCGAAGTCATCGGCATATCGCGTCGTGGTCAGTCTCTGGACTTTGGGAGTCTTCGTTTTGACCAGCACCACGTATTCGACGGTCGCCTCCTTCCCGTACTGCTCATTGACGGCGTGGACGTAGCACGTCGGCTGAAGTGATGTCTGTACCTCGGACTCGGAAAACGCTCGGCCGGCCGTCTTGAATTCCTTGACAACCAGGTTCTCTTGTTCGCCGGTTGTGATCAGGTCCGTTATCGCAACCAACGGGTTCTCCAAGTACTCGCCCTGGCTGTTGTAGATGGGGACGAGGAACTGCTGCTCCACCGCCATGATTCGTTCGGGAGGAGGTTCCGTGAGGTACTTCTCCAGCAGTTGAACCCCTTGGGCGATACAGTCCTCTCGATTGTCCCCATCCCGATAGGTGATCTCCTCGCTTGACTCTCGTTCGTGCCACGCATCGTGGAATTGTTCCAGCACTGATTCGGAGGAAGTGGCCTCGTGCTGTTGAAGCTGACGGTGGTAACAGGCAAGGGCCTCATGCACGGCCCCACCGAGAATCAGGCTGCTGGATGCGGCCTTTACTGGAAGGCCGAGCACTCGCTGGAAATAAAACTGAAGTGGGCAGCGGAGATACTGGCTGATGGAGCTATAGCTCCAGTGAGGGCGGCCTTGCATGTCAGCTTCCTTTCTCGGAGGCGTGGCGAGCCTTTTCAGTCCTTACCCGACGAAGACAGACGATGCATCCGAACTCGGCCATCGTCCGGCTCCATTCAGGGTCTGCCGGTAAGGTAGTGACGTTGGGTGGAAAGCCATCCTTGCGAAGCCAGGTCAATAAGTTCTGGGCAGCGACCTCCGCTTCCTCCCACTGTCGGTGAAAAAGTGCGGAGAGCATCTCCATCCATGCCACGTCGGGGTCCATGTGGGCACGATCTCAACGAGCCCGCCCGCGACCGTTGCCGTTTGCGACAGCCGTCGTAGGTTGGCTTAAGTTGTCGATCACATCTCCCGCTTCACGCTTGGTGAGCTGGTAAATGCCAACCTGGCGACCGAGCTGCTGCTCGATCCGTTGCTCCAGCTGCTGTGGTGTCAGACCTTGCCGCTTTCCCAGGTTGAGCAAGTACTGAATCTGCTTGTTGGTGGCCCCTTCACCACTGGGGGCTGAACCGTTTCCCGTTCCATTGGCCGCGGGTGCCTGGTTGGCGATGCGATTGGTCGCGGCTGCCGGCGGGTTTTCGTTGGCTGGAGCCTGAGTAACATCGCGACCGGCGATGGCCGAATCACTCTGGTATCGCTCGATTTCACGATCCAGGGCCTCCTGTGCCACGTCGTAGAGTTGCTTCACCTCCGCAATGACGGCTTCCGGGTCGGAAACCGGTGAGCTAACTTCTCCGTCCAGGTTGATGGAGAATCCTGTCGAGTTGTAGTCCTTCGAAACCTTCCGGCTGAGACCGACATTAACGCGGAGCATGGCAATTTCCCGTGCGTGTTGTGAAACGTCCTGTCTGCCTATACTCGGAAGAGCAGGCTGCCACTCCGTGAAGCCGAGAGAGATGATCGCGATGGCGAAACGAGTCGACACAACTGTGGATGAAATCCTGACCCATTGCCATCCGAACCGGCTGGTGACT
>Ga0105340_1001424_pt1 | contig 10723 bp, 7 predicted proteins | sample EasRivMeERMLT700_FD_89676 | JGI IMG/M metagenome (GOLD analysis project Ga0105340, IMG submission 89676) | Soil microbial communities from meander-bound floodplain in the East River, Colorado, USA - East River MetaG ERMLT700 | ecosystem: Environmental > Terrestrial > Soil > Floodplain | place... | reverse complement strand
GCTTGACGACACCTTCGAAGCCGCGGCCCTTGGTGACGCCGATCGCGTCGATGAAATCGCCCTTGTTGAAAATATTGGCGCCGATCACGTCACCCGGTTTCACGTCCTTCTTGAAATCGCGAAATTCCTTTACGCGCTTGAACGCGGGCGCGCCGGATTTCTTGAAGTGTCCCAGCAGCGGCTTGGAGACGCGGTGCTCTTTTTGTTCCTCAAAGCCAACCTGGATCGCCTTGTAACCGTCGTTCTCGACCGTTTTGGTCTGGAGAACGCGGTTCGGCCCAGCCTGCACGACCGTGACAGGAATCAAAACTCCCTGTTCGTTGTAAACACGGGTCTGCCCCAATTTTTTAGCGAGTAGTCCGAGCATAGGAGTTAGATTTTGACGTTGATGTCGACGCCGGCCGGCAGGTTGAGTTTCTTGAGCTCATCCACGGTCTTGGCGGTGGGGTCGATGATGTCCAGCAAACGCTTGTGAGTGCGTTGCTCGAAAGTTTCCTGGGATTTCTTGTCGGAATGCGGCGAGCGCAGCACGGTGAAGCGCTCGACCCGCGTCGGGAGGGGGATCGGCCCGGCGACACGCGCGCCAGTGCGTTTTACGGTTTCGACGATGTCGTGCGCTGATTGGTCGATGACGCGATGGTCAAAGGCCTTCAGGCGAATGCGAATGCGTTGTCCAGCCATACAAAGAACAATTTTACAGTTATGGTTGTTGTTAACTTCTTGCCGCAGGTCGGTCCTTCACAGAATCCATGATCGTTGCCACGATGCTGTTCGGCACCTGCTCGAAAGCGAACGGCTCCATGGAATACGCAGCGCGGCCCTTTGACAAGGACCGAATCGCGGTCGCGTAGCCGAACATTTCGGCCAGCGGAACTTCGGCGTTCAGGACGGTCGTCGCGTCCTTGGCTTCGATGCTCACGATCTTGCCGCGGCGACGGTTCAAGTCGCCGAGGAGGTCGCCCTGGTATTCGTCAGGCGTGGTACACTCGACCTTCATGATCGGTTCCAGGAGAATCATGCTGGCCTTCTTGGCCGCGTCCTTGAAGGCAAAGATGCCGGCCATCTTGAACGCCAACTCGTTCGAGTCGACTTCGTGGAAGGTGCCATCGACGATTTGCACTTTCACGTCGACCATCTGGTAACCCGCGAGCACGCCGCTCTCGATCGCTTCCTCGATGCCATCGACGACCGCCGGGATGTATTCCTTCGGGATAGCGCCGCCAACGATCTTGTTCTCGATCTCGACGCCTTTGCCGCGTTCGTTCGGCTGGATCTTCACCAGCGCATGGCCGTATTGACCGCGGCCACCGGACTGGCGAATGAACTTGCCTTCGCCGTCAGCAGGCTTGGTGATCGTTTCGCGATAGGCGATCTGCGGAGCGCCCGCGTTGGCTTCGACCTTGAATTCGCGGAAGAGACGGTCGCGGATGATTTCCAGGTGCAGTTCACCCATGCCGGCAATGATGAGCTGGCCGGTTTCTTCGTTGGTAAAGCAACGGAACGTCGGGTCTTCTTCGGCGAGGCGCTGAAGGCCTTCCGACATTTTTTCGCGGTCGGCCTTTGTCTTGGGCTCGACAGCCATGGAAATGACGGGCTCAGGGAACGTCGGTGGCTCGAGCATCACGTCGAAGTCCTCCTGGCAGAGCGTATCGCCCGTGGTGATGTTCCTCAACCCCACCAGCGCGGCGATGTCGCCCGAGTAGGTCGTCTCGACCTCGATACGCTTGTCGGCCTGGATCATCATCACGCGGCTCACCCGTTCGCGCTTGCGCGTGCGCGGGTTGTAAATCATGTCGCCCTTCTTCAATTGCCCGCTGTAAACGCGGAAGAAGACGAGCTTGCCGACAAACGGGTCGGTCCAAAGTTTGAACGCCAGCGAACAGAACTTGCCGCTATCGTCCGAAGGAACTTCGATCTTGTTGTCCGTGCCCGGCTCGATGCCCTGCGCGGGCGGAATGTCCAGCGGCGAAGGCAAATAATCGATGACGGCATCGACGAGCGGCTGCACGCCCTTCTTCTTGAAGGCGGAACCGCACAGAACGGGCACTAACTCGATCTTGCAAGTCAGGCGGCGGATCGCAGCCTTCAGAATCGGCGCGGTGATCGGCTTGTTCTCGATCACCAACTCGGCAATTTGATCGTCCTTGTTGGAAACCGCATCGATCAATTCTTCGAGGTATTGCTTCGCGGTGTCCTTCAGGTCGTCGGGAATGTCGGTAACTTCGTAATTCAGGCCGACGTCGTCCTGGAGGTCGTACATGATCGCCTTTTGATTGACGACATCGATGACCCCGCGGAGCTGGTCTTCCTTGCCGACCGGAATGAAAACAGGATACGCGTACGCGCCGAGCTTCTTGCGCATGTCGTTGAGCGCATTTTCGAAATTCGCGCCCGTGCGGTCCATCTTGTTGACGAAAGCAATACGCGGCACGCGATACTTGGTGGCCTGGCGCCAAACCGTTTCGGATTGCGGCTGCACGCCTGCGACGCCGCAAAACACAGCCACAGCGCCATCCAGGACGCGCATGGAGCGTTCGACTTCAGCCGTGAAGTCGACGTGGCCCGGAGTGTCGATGATGTTGACGCGATGCGGCACGCCGGTGAAGGCCTTGTAGGTGCTGTCATCTTTCTGGGTCCAATAGCAAGTCGTCGCAGCGGAAGTAATGGTGATGCCGCGCTCGCGTTCCTGGTCCATCCAGTCCGTGACGGTGTTACCGTCATCGACATCGCCCATCTTGTGGATGAGGCCGGTGTAGAAGAGGATGCGCTCGGTGGTGGTCGTTTTGCCCGCGTCAATGTGCGCGGCGATACCGATGTTCCGCGTGCGGTCCATCGGGTACTGCCGACCCGGCGAATTCACCGACTTTGTCTTTTCCTTTTCCATTACTGCTTGCATTAAAGTGTCTGTTCCAGCAATAAAAATGCCCCGCGTATAACTGCCCCGGGGCATTCAAACCAACTGTATTTCTACCAGCGGAAATGGGCGAACGCTTTGTTCGCCTGCGCCATTTTGTGCACTTCGTCACGTTTGCGTATGGCATTTCCCTGGCCCTGATAGGCCTCCAAAATCTCGGATGCGAGGGCTTCCTTCATGGGCACGCCTTTCCGCGCATCGGCAAAATCGACCAGCCAGCGCATGGCCAGCGCGAGCTGACGGTCCGTCGGCACTTCCATCGGCACCTGGTAAGTTGCGCCGCCCACACGGCGAGGCTTCACCTCGAGGCGGGGCTTGGCATTATCCACGGCGCGTTGGAGCACTTCCATCGGGTTCGACTGCGGGTTCTTGACCGTGATCTGGTCAAAGGCCCCGTAAACGATACGCTGGGCAACGCTCTTCTTGCCGCAGATCATGACGGTGTTGACCAACCGCGTCACCAACGGGCTGTGATACTTGGCGTCTTCGACCAAGGGTCTCTTAACTGCTCGACGTCGTCTTGACATACTTATCTAAATCGGCCCCCTCCTCACGTCGGGGGTTACAAACTACTTCGCGGCCGCTTTTTGTTCCTTCGGCCTCTTCACTCCGTACTTGGAGCGGCTCACGCGGCGCTTTTCCACGCCCGCGGCATCCAGCGTGCCCCGCACAATATGATAGCGGACACCTGGCAAATCCTTCACACGCCCGCCGCGCACCAGGACAATCGAGTGCTCCTGCAGGTTGTGCCCCTCATCGGGGATGTAAGCAATCACTTCGTAGCCATTTGTCAACCGGACTTTGGCCACTTTCCGCATCGCCGAATTCGGCTTCTTGGGCGTGCGAGTCATCACCTGCAAACACACACCGCGACGGAACGGCGAATTCTCCAGCGCAGGCGACTTTGACTTGCGCTTTAACTTGTTACGTCCGCGGCGGACGAGCTGATTTATTGTCGGCATTCTGCTTAAGTAATTTAAATCCCGTTCGAAAACCTCAAGCGAAACGGAGCGCGGATCATACCAGAGGAAACCTCCGCTGCAACAACTATTTGGACAAAATAGCGCCCGCCCGCTTCGCAGGGGCAAAAATCGCGCGATATTATGTAGCTCATAAGGTCAAATTGCGCAAGGCCGACCAAAGGGACATTCCAGCCGCATACGGTCACTGGTAGCTTTGCCATATGGCCAGCGGGGGCGGGGTTGACCCTCAAAAAGAGAAAGAAGCGTCAGGGCAAAGGGGGCCCGAAAACGTGGAGGAAGCCCTCCGCCGCAGCGAGGAGCGGCACCGCGCCTTCATCGCCTATGCCAGCGAGGGTATCTGGCGCTATGAGTTCGATGAGACAATCCCGATCAGCCTTCCGGTCGAAGAGCAGGCGGCCCGGGCTTACCGAAGCGCATACCTCGCTGAATGTAACGATGCCATGGCGCGGATGTACGGGTTCGAAAAGGCCGAGGACATCCTTAATCACAGGCTTACCGAATTCCTCGACCGCAAGGCCTACTACGAGGCCGTGTACGGTTTCATCCTTGGGGGTTATCGGCTCACGAACGTCGAGACCGTGGAAACGGATCGGCACGGCAAAACGGTCACCTTTTTGAATAACCTCGTCGGCATTGTCGAGGCTGACAATTTGGTCCGGGTTTGGGGGACGCAGCGTGACATCACCGACCGTAAGTTGATCGAGCAAAGGCTCGAGCAACTTGTGGCGGAACGCACCGAAAAGCTCCAGGAAATGATCGACGAATTGGAGGGTTTTTCCTACAGCATCACACACGATCTGCGCGCACCGTTGCGAGCGGTCCAGGGGTTCGCGCAAATCCTTCACGGGCAGGCGCGCGACCGCCTCACTGACGATGAACTGGGGCACCTCGATCGCATTATCAGTGCCGCCCACAGGATGGACACGTTGATCAGGGACGTGCTGGAATACGGGCGGATGGTCAAGACAGACCTCGTGTTAAAGCCAGTGAACCTCGACATGCTGATCACTGACATCGTCCGTTCCTACCCACAGTTTGATTCTCCTGGCGCACACATTGAAATCGTGCATCCCCTCCTGCCAGTGCTGGGCAACGAAGCCGCCACGACGCAGATCGTTTCCAACTTGCTCAGCAATGCCCTGAAATTTGTTGCACCGGGCAAAAGGCCGAACCTGCGAATCCGCACCGAGCCCCGAGGCGATCGCGTCCGTTTGTGGTTCGAAGACGAGGGAGTCGGAATTCCGGAAACTTTGCGAGGCCGCATTTTCGAATTGTTCCAGCGCGGCCACGGGGTGGAATACGAAGGCACCGGCCTCGGCCTCGCCATTGTGCGTAAAGCGGCGGAGCGAATGCAGGGCACAGTGGGTTTGGAATCGGAGCCGGGATACGGCAGCCGTTTTTGGGTCGACTTGAAGACGGTAAATTAGCGCGAGTTACAGCTCCATCACTACTCGATAGAACCGGTGTGAATTGCTGCTGTCATCCGTCGCCGTGGCGGTAGAAGCGCTGGCGCGCACTGAACCGGGCAAGGCCGACCAGTTATCGGCCAGCGAATCTTTAAACTGCACGACATAGGTGCGCCCAGGCGTCGAAGACCACACAAGCTGCCGCGCCGTACTGCCCGGCGCGGAAATAGACACAACACGCAGGATCGACGTATTGTCCGTCGGGTTTGTGCCGGCCAGGAACTCCTCTTGATCGGTATGTCCATCATTGTCCATGTCCCCTGCCCCGTTGCGCTCCAGGTTCCCGAAGTAAGTAATCTCGAAGTCGTCGTCCATACCGTCGCCGTCTGAATCCGGCAGCGATAGCGTGGCCACAAACACGTCACGGCGATCGTTGTAATCACCCGCAATCAAGTCGTTCGCCAGGCTTTGGAACACGACCGTGCGTCCATCGGCGGATAGAACGGCTTTGGAGGATGCACCGTTGCCCGAGCCGCTGCCCGTTCGATTGATCGAAAGCAACAGAACTCTGCCGAGGACGCGATCGCCGAGGAAAATATCCGATGCGTTGTTGTTGTCGTTTTCAACGAGATTGCTCGCGGTGCTCTGAAAGACGACAAACCGGCCGTCCACGGTAATTTGCGGCGACGTGGACGGTCCATTTCCCTCACCACCGCCGACTCGCGAACTGATCAGTTTCGCGACTCCGCTTCGCATGTTCTTCACGTAGATCTGGTCCGGCCTATTCATGAGAACGGTTTTGTATGCCACAAATGACGCATCCCGATTCAGGCTCGGCTGATCGCATGACACGCAAACGTTCGTGCGAAAATTGTTTGTAAGCAGTCGCACGTAAATCTCCCGATTGGTGACCACGTAACCGATCCATTCCGAGTCGCCGCTGAACACGGCTGGTCCCCGCACCGGCACAACATTGCTCGCTGTGATGCTGGCGATCTTGCTCGTGTTCGACAGTAAGTCGCGGGCGTAGAGAAGGCCCGGCGGCAGACCAGGACCACCGACGCCGCCATCCGGTGGAGGAAAATAAACGATATCCGTCGCGCGGCTTTGGAACACCACCCAGCGATCGTTCGGGCTGAGGACCACGTTGGACGAAACGTTGTTGGCGGGCGCCCCGGAGTAATTGATGCTGATGATGTTAGTTGGTCCCACCGGCATTTGCCGCGAAACGATCTGGCCGCCCGATTCGAAAACCAGCAGGCTTCCGCTTGAACCGAGCGCCACCTTGGGGATGAGTGATCCGGAAATATTCACGTTAACCAGAACGTTTGTGTCGGTGCTTAAGTCTCGCCAAAAGATCGCAGGCGATCCGGGTCCCACGGAACCGCTTAATAGAAGGTAACTTACATGCGTGCCGAGTCGGTTCAGAATCGGCTGCACCGAGCCCTGCGGTCCCTGCCCAAAAGATCCGCGTGTCACGACTTGCAGCGTGCCGTTGGAATTGTCCCGGACGAATACATCCGGCCAAATGTTCGTGTCGCCCGGAATGGCAGGATTGTCCATCGAAGTGAAGGCAATGAAACGCCCGTCGGCACTTACCGACGCGGGCGCGCTGCTCAATGGCGAAACTGTCCGCGCGGGCAGCAAGCCGTGTCGCCGCGAAATGAGGCGGGTTTCATTCCTCCCGAAATCGCGAACGAAAATGTCGCTTTGCCCATTCAGGTCGCCTGCGACCAGGTCGGAGGCGGTGGAGTCAAACGCCACCATCTGTCCACCTTCGCGAAGGCCAGCAATGTTGGAGTGCTCGAAATCACCCAGGGAAGCGTCGCCGTTCGTGTTGACACTCAAGAGTCGGATTGCGCCGTTTAACAGCGTTCGAATGTAAATTTGAAAACGGCCCGAAGGAGCATTGGAAACCAGGTCCGTCGCTCGGCTGACGAAGACGACGTAAGCGCCATACCGATCCATCATTGGCGAATGCGAGGCCCCATTTCCCGGCAAACCGTTGGTATTCGCGCTGATGAGCAGGTTCGATTGTGTGAGGCTGTTCCACACGTACACGTTGCTGCGCGAACTATACGCGACAAGTGTTCCATCATGACTGATTTGCGGGCGGCCGACGAGGTCGGAATCGGTGGAGATCCGAACTGCTGCGGGAGCTCCGAATTGGCAATACAGGAGGACCGTCGGATAACCCGGTCCCGGGTTCGCCTGGTAAGCAACCGCGCCATTGCCGCTGAGCGCAAAGTTAAAGCACGAATAAGTAGACGGCGGCGCAGGAAATGGACCCGCGAGCAAATTGCGCGTATTTGGACTCGCCCAGCGGATCACGCCGACGCTCGAATCAACCACATAAATATCTCCACCCCGATTATTGTTCGTTACTGATGGAACATGCAGATCGGAGGCGGTGCTGATGAAACCGATGAATGGCCGAGTGAATTGAGGCGATTGCGACGCTCCGTCGCCCGTTGAGCCACCGGTGCGCGCGACACTGACCAGACTCATCCTCCGCAGATCGGGATCGTAAATGAAAACATCGCTCGCATTGTTCGTGTCGGCAATCGGCGCGTTCACAAGGTTTGTTCCAGAGCTCTGGAAGACGATATCCGGAAAAACATCGGTGCCCAACACCGGATGTGTCGATAAAGGCCTCGCGCTGTACGGCGTCGGGTCGACGAGACCGCGGCCAAACCGATCAGACGTGATCAGCCGTGTTTCGGTGACCGCAACGGTCATGCGCTGGCGAAGAAACAAGTCGACTGCATTGTTCGTGTCGTTGGTCGTGAGATTCGAGCTGCGGCTTGCGAAAACGATCATCGTCCCGTATCGCGAAGCCAGCGGATGCATGGAATCAGCGTTGCCGCCTCCGACCCGGGACCGGTTCACGCTGATCAACTCCATCGATGGGCCGGACACGTCCGCCAGGAACACGTCAAGCGCCAGGCCCGAGTCGTCATTCGTCACCAGGTTGTTGGCGTGACTCAGAAAAGCGATCGACCAGCCTTCTTCGCTGAAAGTGGGAAGATAAGAACCGCCAGCGCCGCTGAGGCACTCGGGCCCAGCCCTGTTCACGTTCGTGACCGTAGCGCCCCGTGCAAATGTCGCGACGGCGATGCAGAGAAAGCAAGTGAGCTTGAGCCGGGCACAGTTCATACCTCAATTGAACGGAGCAAGGATGTGCTCTGAACCCGAGGCATCATCCACCCTAAAGAGAATCTCAAACAAGCGCTGTGTGGACGTGTATTCGACGCGGCCATCATTCAACAGCACATTGCCAAACGAACCATGATTGCCATTCGTCCAGCCGCGAAACCCCGGCGCCGGCACTCGATCCACTCTAAGAACCTGGGCGAATCCATACGAGCAGCTACCCACACCGTTGTTGAAGATATTACGATCAGCGGTCAAAACGCTGGCGGCTTCACTGATCGTCGTGTGAGGGCCGAGCATGTAACTCAGTGCATTGTCCCGAAAACTTCCGTTGAAGACGCCATCGCTGGGTGAGAACGACCACGTGTGAGCCACTCGTTTGTTACTTCCAATTTCGCCAGGGTCACTCAGCAGGGTGGGCGAAATGTAGTTCGATAGAGCAGTAAAGTGGATCCACGCGTTGTTCATCAGCGGGTGCCCGCGCGTGCCGCCCTGGTTTGGAGCAATGTTTGTCATAACGAACCATGGTCGCTGGTCGTCGTGCTCGTTGCCCCAGGCTTGAAACGCAACGCCGATCTGCCGCAGGTTGTTCAGACAACCGACCTGCTCCGAACGGGAGCCCGTGCTTGCCAGCAACGGCAGGAGAATCGTCACACAAAGAAAGATGGCCCCGAGTGTCGCAACCAGTTCGGCGCGCGTGAATGCAGATCGATTCGAATGGCAGGTGCTCGCACCCTCAAGACCTATGGACTTAGTCGGTCTCATACCTTTGGCGATTCCACAGCCTACTCTCGACCGTCAGCACCGTTCAATCACAAAAAAGCCCTGACTTGCGTCAGGGCTTCTTGTGAATCGTTTTGGTCCGCCGCGCTTAGCTCGCCAGCGGTTCTTCCAGCAGCGCTGTCGCCGCTTCCGATGGCATCGGCTCTTCTTCCTCGATCTCGACCAGCGCCTTCACTTTCACCTTGCGGTGATTTTGGAAACCGGTCCCAGCCGGGATGATGTGGCCCATGATTACGTTTTCCTTGAACCCGCGCAGGTAATCCACCTTCGACATGGTTGCCGCTTCGGTGAGCACGCGCGTGGTGTCCTGGAATGACGCCGCGCTGAGGAAGCTCTCCGTCTCCAGCGACGCCTTGGTAATGCCCAGCAACACCGGCTGCGCTTCCGCAGGCTTGCCGCCCATTTTCTCGACGCGCTCATTCTCGTTCTCGAACTCGATGCGGTCGATCTGTTCGCCCCACAGGAATGACGTGTCACCGGGCTCCGTGATGCGCACCTTGCGCAGCATCTGCCGGACAATGATCTCGATGTGCTTGTCGTTGATCGTCACGCCCTGCAGCCGATAAACTTCCTGCACCTCGTTCACGAGGTGTTCCTGCAGTTCCTGCGGCCCGCAAATCTCGAGGATTTCGTGCGGGTCGATCGGACCTTCGGTAAGCTGCTGGCCTTTCTTCACGAAATCGCCCTTGAAGACGATCACGTGCCTGCCGATCGGGATCAGGTGCTCCTCCTCGGTGCTGGTCTGCTGGTCCTTGATGACGATGCAGCGCTTGCCGCGAACGCTCGGGCCGAAGTCAACGACACCGTCGATCTTCGAGATTTCAGAAGCGTCCTTCGGACGGCGCGCCTCAAACAATTCCGCCACGCGCGGGAGACCGCCCGTGATGTCCTTGGTCTTCGCCTGCTTGCGCGGCGTCTTCGCCATGAGCGTGCCGGCGACGATGCGATCGTCTTCATTCACGACCACGTGCGCGGCGGAAGGAATCGGGTAGCTGGCCAACGGTTCGCCCTTCTCATCGGCAATGATGATTTGCGGGTGCAAATCCTCCTTGTGTTCGATGATGACGATGGCTTCCTGGCCAGTGAGCTGGTCCACTTCCTGTTTCATCGTCACGCCCTCGATGATGTCATGGAACTTCACGCGTCCCGCTTTCTCGGAGAGAATCGGCACGTTGTGCGGGTCCCACTGGACGAGCGTGTCACCCTTCTTCACCTTGCCCTTGTCCGCCACCGAGATGACAGAGCCGATCACGATGTTGTGCGCCTCCAGCTCGCGTCCGTCTTCACCGAGGATCGACAACGAACCGTTCTTATTCAGGACGATGTTGTTTCCGTCTTCGAGTTCGACGAAGCGAATGTCGTTGTAGCGCACAATGCCTTCGAACTTCGGCTTGATCACCGGCTGCTTGAACGTGCCTGCCGCGACACCACCGATGTGGAACGTGCGCATCGTGAGCTGCGTGCCCGGTTCACCGATCGACTGC